>Ga0210407_10003067_pt1 | contig 13802 bp, 14 predicted proteins | sample IncBWC27MmetaG_FD_150860 | JGI IMG/M metagenome (GOLD analysis project Ga0210407, IMG submission 150860) | Forest soil microbial communities from Barre Woods Harvard Forest LTER site, Petersham, Massachusetts, United States - Inc-BW-C-27-M | ecosystem: Environmental > Terrestrial > Soil >... | reverse complement strand
CCCGTAGTCATTCAAAAACAGGAAGAATGGATGGAGGAAGTTGGCCGGACGGATCCCCACGCCATCGCCATGGTGGAAGCGGCCCTGATTTTGGAAGCGGGCATGGCAAAGCGATTCGATCGTCTGCTGGTTGTAACCTGCCGTCCCGAACAGCGGGTTCAACGCTGGGCGGCGCGTGTCGGCGTAGATGAACAGACTGCCCGCCGCGAGGTCACGCGGCGGATGGCGGCGCAGTTCCCCGACGAAGCAAAGATCAAAGCGGCCGACTATCTGATCGACAACTCAGGATCGTTAGACGAAACCCAGCGGCGTGTAACTGAGGTTTATCGCGAACTCAAACGCGAAGCGGAGAAAGCATAACCGCGGGCCTCCTCCCCGTGCGGGTTCCGGCCGCACGCACCGCTCCCCAAGCCAGGATCAATCGATATTTGATTACAATGGGAATGTATCCGAGGAAGGTTTCTAATCTATGAGGTTGCTTCGACCGGTTCTGCTTGCGGTGATAATCGCCGGCGCGTTTTTCTATTTCACCACCTATCGTTCGGGCCGGGCAGGGTCCGCAGACTGGATCGGGCATCCCAACAAAGTCGAAATCAGCGAAGCGGCCGGCAGCGACGCACTCGACGCCGAAGAGCAGAACAACATCAGTGTTTATCACAAGAATATCGGTTCCGTGGTGAACATCACGTCGAAGGCTGTGACCTTCGACTTTTTCTACGGACTCGTGCCCGAAGAAGGACAGGGATCGGGTTTCATCATCGACAAAGAGGGGCACATCCTTACCAACTACCACGTCATCGCAGACGCGCGCCAAATCGAGGTGACCCTGCACAATCGCAAGAAATACCGGGCCACGATCGTCGGAACCGATCGCTCGCATGATTTGGCCGTGGTGCAGATCAAGGCCCCCGAGCTTACGCCAATGGTTTTAGGCGACTCCGGCAATTTGCAAGTTGGCCAGAAAGTATACGCGATCGGCAATCCGTTCGGCCTCGCGGGCACGCTGACGCGCGGCATCGTGAGTTCGATCCGCTCCGTGCAGGAACCCGACGGCATGACGATTGACGAAGCCATACAGACCGATGCTTCCATCAATCCCGGAAACTCCGGCGGTCCGCTGCTCAACATGCGCGGCGAAGTGATTGGCATTAACACCATGATCGCATCGAATGTCGGACAGAGCGCCGGCATTGGCTTTGCGATTCCCATCAACACCGCCAAAGCAGTGATCAACGATCTGCTTACCCTGGGCCGCGTGCGACGTCCAGCGCTCGGTGTGCGCACCATTCCGATTGATCCGGAATTGGCGGAGCAACTGGGACTGGCATCAGACTATGGATTGCTGATCGTGCAAGCAGTGCCGGGTGGGGCGGCGGACAACGCCGGCCTCCGCGGCGGCAACGAGCGCGCCTTTCTGGGGAACATTCCGATTACCGTGGGCGGAGATTTGATCGTGGCCATCGACGATCAAAAAATCGAAGATCAGCAAGAACTGGCGAAGATCATGAATAATCACCGCGCCGGGGACACGGTCCGCATCACTATCTACCGCGGAAAGAAAAAGATGGACGTGAAAGTAACCCTGGGCGAGGCCCGGCAGGAAGTGTAGAAGCAGCTTTTCAGGTATCAGCGCAATACCGCTTGCTGAAAGAGTAGCGATTCGTATCAGGGCTCCCCTCCAGGCCTGCTGTAAGCAGCGTTTTCTCAACGACGCCTTCAGGCCCTGAGTTCGAAAAACGGAGTATTCAGCAGACTTTACGCCGCGGTCTCTTCAAAGAAGTCTTCAATCTCGTTGACTTCCTTATCGCTGAGCCGGAGTTCCCCACCCCGCATCACGCCGTCGGCTTGCCGCGCATTGCGAGCCCCTACAATCGCCCCGGTTACAGCCGGATTCCGCAGAGTCCATGCAATCGCAATCTCACCCGGCGAACGCCCATAACGCTTCCCGATCTCGCGAAGCCGCTCCACCAGCGCCAGATTCCGCGACAGCTTCGGCTCGTTGAATTCAGCATCGCTCTTGCGCCAGTCGTCCTTCGGCAACCTGGCGATACGCTCGCGCGTCATCGCTCCCGTCAGAAGACCCGATGCCATCGGCGAATAAACGATCACCCCGATCCCCTCGCGCAAACAATATGGAAGGATGTCGTCCTCGACTCCGCGATTGATCAGCGAGTACGGCGGCTGCAGAGAGACGATAGGCGCGATCTGCTGCGCCCGGCGCATTTGTTTTACGTCGAAATTCGACACTCCGATCCAGCGCACCTTGCCCTGCCGTTGCAGCGCAGCAAGAATGGACCACCCTTCTTCCAGTTCGTCCGAGTCCGGTTCCGGCGGCCAGTGAATCTGGTACAGATCAATCGTCTCCACCGCCAGGCGGCGCAGGCTGTCCTCCACTTCGCTGCAAATCGAATCCGCGTGCAGACTTTTTTGGATGTTGCCTTGCCCGTCCCAGCGCAAACCGCATTTGGTAAAAATGTAAGGCTTGGCCCCAGACCAGCTTTTGAGCGCCCGCGCCACAACTTCTTCAGAATGCCCCAGCCCATAAACCGCGGCGGTGTCGATCCAGTTGACCCCCAATTCCAGCGCCCGGTGAATAGCGGCAATGGAGTCATCGTCGTCCTGAGTTCCCCATGCGAACTGCCAGCCGCCACCACCGATGGCCCATGCTCCGTAACCCACCGGAGTGATATTCAAATCCGACTTGCCAAGCTGCCGGGTTTCCATTTCAATCTCCTAGATGGCTCGCAGGCTTCCAAGTTTACAGCACGCGGTTCAAACCGCATGAACGTCGATTCCGTCCGAGCCTATTGCCTTTCGTTTCCCCAGGCAAGCGAAAACTTGCAGTGGGGCGAAGACCTCTGCTTCAAAGTGGCCGGTAAGATTTTTGCGGTGTTGAGTTTGGACTCGGTTCCGCCGAGCCTGTGCTTCAAGTGTACGCCGGAGAAGTTTGCCGAGTTGTGCGAGCGCGAACGGATCAGGGCAGCGCCTTATGTGGGCCGCTACAAATGGGTGTTGCTGGAAAGCCTGGGCGTGTTGCGCGATGCAGAGTTGGAAGCCTTGATCCGCCAATCCTACGAGATGGTGACGGCGAAAACCAAAAGCAAGCCCAAAGTTAAAGTAAGAAGGAGAAAGCGGAGTTGACTCGCGGCATCAGGCGTAAGGCCGACGGCTGGGACCTGTCAACCGGGGCTCCCGGAATTTGACTCCCACTCGCTCGCTACGCTAGCCTCAGAAGTCCGCCCGCGTTCTTTGATTCCACGCGATTTGCCTGGTTTTGTGGAAGGGCACGGCTTCCGGTCATGGCGCCTGGAGCCAAGAGGATCGGGGCTTTAGCCCCTGAGATAAGAGCGGCATTCCTTCGGGAGACAAGTGATGATGAAAGCGGTCCAATGCTGAAAGCAATCTCGACATTCGTTTACGTCAAGGAGCGGCTGCACCCCGGCCTGCTGGATGGACTGGTTCGCGGAGGCGCACAGTCGATAGAGATCTTTGCCGCTCGTCAGCACTTGGACTATGCCAACCGCAAGCAGCATGTGCGCGAAATCGCAGACTGGTTCCGCACCAGCGGCATTACGCTCAACTCGGTTCACGCTCCTCTCTACGCGGACTACGAATGGGGACGAACCGGAGCACCCCCGATCAACATCGCTTCGACTGATCGGGCCAGCCGCATTGAGGCCATGGACGAAATAAAACGCGCCATTGAATTGGCTGAGCACATCCCATTCCGTTTCCTCGTGCAGCATCTTGGTGGAACTGGCGAATCCTTCGACGACCGCAAATCCGAGGCCGCCATGACCTCGGTCGAGCACCTGCGCGCCTTCGCCAAGCCCCTCGGAGTGCGCATTCTGCTGGAGAACATCCCCAACGAATTGTCCACGCCCGAGCGCCTCGTCGAGTTTATCCGCGCCGCCCACTTCGATGATGTCGGTGTCTGCTTCGATTTTGGTCACGCCCACATCATGAGCGATGTGCCCCAAGCGTTCGAAACTGTCAGGAATTACGTCCACTCCACCCATGTGCACGACAACACCAAGGGGGATGACTCCCACCTTTGGCCAGGGAGCGGATCGATTGACTGGAAACAAGCCATGGAATTGTTGCGTTCTGCCCCCCACACTCCGCCGTTGCTGTTAGAGATCGAAGGCAACGAGAAGCTGAACCCAGTCGACAAGATGGCCGAAGCATTCGAAAAACTGGAAGCCTCTGCTTAAACGTTCACTGTAGAAACGTAGCTTGCTACGTTTCAGCGCTGCGGCAGTTACTCAATTACGAAATCAAAATCTATGCCATCCCCCATAACCACAATCAGCGAGATCGGAAAATACCAGGGCCAGACCGTCACCATTCGCGGCTGGCTCTACAACCTGCGCGAAAGCGGCAAACTGCTCTTTCCGCAGCTTCGCGACGGCTCCGGAGTCATTCAGGGCATCGTTCCCAAGAATGCAGTCTCCCCCGAAGTCTTCGAGGCTGTAAAAGGTCTGACCCAGGAGTCGAGCGTAATTGTCGAAGGCAAGGTGCGCGCCGACAAGCGCGCTCCCGGCGGCTTCGAGCTAGACGTCTCGAATGTGCAGGTAGTCCAGCGGGTTTCGGAAAATGATCCCTACCCAATTTCGCTCAAAGAGCATGGTGTCGATTTCCTCATGGAGCACCGGCATCTCTGGGTGCGAACGCCGCGGCAAGCCGCAATTCTTCGGGTGCGGGCCGAGATCATCAAAGCAGCCCGCGATTTCTTCGACGAGCGCGGTTTCACTTTAACCGATCCGCCAATTCTTACGCCGGCCGCGTGCGAAGGCACCAGTACGCTGTTCCCCGTCGATTATTTCGACGAACAAGCCTACCTCACGCAGTCGGGACAGCTGTACATCGAAGCCACCGCGATGGCGCTGGGCAAGGTGTACTCTTTCGGACCGACCTTCCGCGCCGAGAAGAGTAAGACGCGCCGTCACTTGACCGAATTCTGGATGGTCGAGCCCGAGGTAGCCTACGCCGAACTCGAAGACATCATGGCGCTCGCCGAAGCGCTGCTAAGCTTTCTCGTGAAACGTTGCCTCGAACGCCGCCGCCCCGATTTGCAAATCATTGGCCGCGATGTCTCGAAGTTAGAGAAAATCGAGGCTCCGTTTCCCCGCATCACCTACGACGAAGCAGTCAAGATGCTCCAGGAAGCGCACGCCAAGGGTGCGCTCGAAAATAACTTCGAGTGGGGTGGAGACCTGGGTTCACCGGATGAAACTTACATCTCATCGCAGTTCGATCGTCCTGTGATGGTGCATCGCTATCCCGCAAAAGTGAAAGCGTTCTACATGGAGCCCGATCCGCAGCGCCCGGATCTGGCGCTCTGCGTCGATGTGCTCGCGCCCGAAGGCTACGGAGAAATTATCGGCGGCTCGCAGCGCATGGCGTCCTACGATCTGCTGGTCAAGCGTATTCATGACCACGGTCTGCCCGAGGAAGCATTCAAGTGGTATCTGGACCTGCGAAAGTACGGAAGCGTGCCCCATGCGGGCTTTGGCATGGGCATCGAGCGTGCAGTAGCATGGATTTGCGGCCTTGAGCATGTGCGGGAAACCATTCCGTTTCCAAGGACCTTGCACAGACTCTACCCTTAGCAACTGAGAACCGGGAACTGCCAACTGACAACTGGTTTTTCATCGCAGCCTGATAGAATCTCAGGTTTGCGATTCCTGATCGACAAGATTCTGTCATCCGAAATTCGCAAGCGGCGACCTCTATGACCAACAGTGCTCCATCCTTTTCCAGCATCACCCCCCGCAAGATCCGGGTCATCGGTGTCCCTCTCGACCTGGGCCAGTCGCGGCGCGGCGTGGATATGGGACCTTCCGCAGTGCGCGTGGCCGGACTGGAGGCGCGATTGGAAGCGCTCGGCCACGTCGTTGAAGACGCCGGAAACGTCTCCGTCGCCATCGCCGAGCAGAAGAAGGAAGGCGATCCACATGCAAAGTATCTGAAAGAAATCACCGCAACTTGCACCAAGCATGCGGAACTCGTGGTAAAAACGCTGGAAGCAGGTAAAGTGCCCATCACCCTTGGCGGCGATCATTCCATCGCTGCCGGGACTGTTGCTGGCGTCGCAGAATTCTACCGTCGCCAGAATCAGAAAATCGGCCTGATATGGATTGACGCTCACACCGACGTCAACACTCCTGACAGCTCTCCCAGCGGAAATGTCCACGGCATGCCGTTGGCGGCGATCATGGGATTGGGTCCTCCTGAGTTGTCCAACATCTTCGACTTCTCTCCCAAGGTAAGCCCGGAGAATTGTGTGTTGGTCGGTGTGCGCGACATCGACGCCATCGAAAAAGAAAACGTTCGCCGAACAGGAATGCACGTGTTCACCATGCGCGATATCGACGAGCGCGGCATGCGAACAGTGATGGAGGAAGCTTTGCGCGCCGCAGGACGCGGCACGGCCGGCTATCACGTCTCTCTCGACATGGATTGGGTCGATCCCGAGGACGCACCGGGAGTAGGCACTCCGGTTCGCGGAGGAGCAACCTATCGCGAAGCTCACCTGGCGATGGAGATCATCGCCGACCACGGCCGCATGCTGAGCTTTGAAATCGTCGAAGTCAACCCCGTGATCGATGAACACAACCGAACCGCGGACCTGGCGGTCGAACTGGCGCTGTCCGCATTCGGCAAAAAGATTCTTTGACCGAGGCCTCTTCTGTCAAGTCTACTTTCGTGGGTGTTGCGAACCCGGCCCTGCTCATAAAGCGCACGCTTAAGCTATGTTGAATCAACGACTTGCAAGTTGGTGCATGTTCCACGTGGAACATATCTCTGATTTCTGCGCGTTCTTGCACAAGCAATATCGCAGTCATCTTGAGGCGTATCCAAAAGATCACCGCCAATAATTTGACGGCCAACCTGCTCCGCGTCCAGACTGAAAGGTCATGAAGAAACTTCGCGTCGGAATTCTTTTCGGCGGACGCAGTGGAGAGCATGAGGTCTCGTTGCTCTCTGCCGCATCGGTCTTCAACGCCATCGACAAAGAAAAATACGAGGTCGTTCCCATCGGCATTACCAAGGAGGGCCGATGGGTCACCGCCGCTGATGCGGAGCGATTGCTGCTGGGAAAATTTGAGGATCAAAAGCATCTGCGGGCCGGCGATCCCGAGGCGACTCCAGGGGCTGCGGTTCTGGCCAAAGGTGAATCGGTCGTGGTACCTCCTGAACCGCACCGGCATGGATCACTAGCGGCTTTTGAGACGGAGGCGTCGTCGCACGCGCTGACTCGTCGTGCAGCGGATCGCGCCATCGACGTCGATGTTATTTTTCCGGTGCTGCATGGCACCTTCGGCGAGGACGGAACCATCCAGGGCCTGCTCGAGCTGGCGGACATGCCATACGTGGGCGCGGGCGTACTGGGTTCGGCCGCGGGCATGGACAAGGATATTATGAAAGCGCTTTTTCGCGCGGCGAGACTGCCAATTGTGAAACACGTTACCCTTCTGCGCAGCGAGTGGGAAACGAATTCGAAGCGCGTCCAAAAACTTGTTGAGAGCAAGCTGAAGTATCCAGTGTTTGTGAAGCCGGCGAATCTGGGGTCGTCGGTAGGAATTTCCAAGGCACGTGATCGCCAAGAACTCGGCCCCGCGATCGACGAAGCGGCAAAGTTTGACCGCAAGATTGTTATCGAGCAAGGGGTCGGCGGGCGCAAACAAAAGGCGCGCGAGATCGAATGCTCGGTCCTCGGCAACGATAAGCCCGAGGCTTCATTGCCGGGAGAGATCGTCCCCAGCACGGAATTCTACGACTACAACGCCAAGTATCTTGACGAAGGGTCGCAGTTGATTATTCCAGCCAAGCTCACGAAGAGCGAAACGAAAGAGGTGCAGCGGTTGGCGATCGGCGCGTTTAAAGCGGTGGACTGTTCGGGGCTGGCGCGGGTGGATTTTCTGATGGAGCCAAAGTCGCGGAAGATTTATTTGAACGAGATCAACACCATGCCAGGGTTCACCGCGATCAGTATGTATCCCAAGCTTTGGGCGGCGACAGGTGTATCGTATTCCGACCTAATCGGACGATTGATTCAGTTGGGGCTGGAGCGGCATGAGGAGAAGAAGAAAAATCAGTACAGCCGGTAATCTCCCGTGGGGTCCGTTATTGACCAGCCAAAAAGCAGATTCCTCGCTACGCTCGGAATGACAATCTGCGTTTGGAGAATAGACATTCTTGGCTGCTGCGACTGAGTTCGATTGTTTGCGCGTGGTTCTAGTGGCTGCGCGCAATCCGCTTAATATCGGCGCGGCGGCTCGCGCGATGAGCAACTTCGGATTCGTTCATCTAAGGGTGGTGAACCCTTACGAAGCGGGGTTTCGCGAGGCGCGTTCCGCGGTGGGGGCGTCGGCCCTGCTGGCGAGCGCTGAGGAGTACAAAACTGTAGCCGAAGCCGTGGCGGATTGCACGCTTGTGGTTGGAACCACGGCAGTGCGTCACCGGGAATTGCAGCATCCGCTCCGGCGGCTTGAATATGGTGCGCGGCTCATCCGCAAGCAACTGGGATCGGGCCAAGTTGCTCTTCTGTTCGGCTCGGAGAAGTTTGGGCTCTCGAATGCGGCGCTCAGTCACTGCCACTGGCTGATGCGCATTCCAACCTGCGAAGCGAACATTTCGATGAATCTGGGGCAGGCGGTGGCGGTGTGCCTGTACGAGTTGGTGCGCGACGCCAAGGCGGTGCGACCGGCGGAAAAAGTGGAGCGCGCAAAATCCGCCGAGCTTGAGCGCATCACTACGACGCTGCTCGAAGCAATGCGTGCCAGCGGCTACCTGGATCGTCGTCCGATTGCCGACGTGGAAGAAAGGATGCGCCGCCTGGTGCGCCGGCTAAATCTACCCGAGCGTGACGCCGTCGTCTGGCTTGGCATTCTGCGGCAGATTCTGTGGAAGTTGCGGTCGGGGAGAAGCCGACGGGCTGAGGCGGTGAAGGACGCGGAGGTTGGCGGGCAGCCTGCGATAGAATAAAGGGTGAGGTGGCCATGGCGCAGATGACGCCGCGAGTTTCGGAGGTACTGGAAAAGGCGCTGACGCTTTCCGCTCAAGAGCGCGGGCTGTTAATCGATCGCCTGGTTGAGAGCCTCGACGAAGGGCCTGCTGAAGAAGGAGTCGAGGAGGCTTGGGCAAAGGAAATCAAGCACCGCGTCGATGAGATTCGATCCGGCAAAGTGGAAATGATACCGGGCGAGGAAGTACGTCGCCGTCTCGCGGCTCGGCTCTTGGATGGCTCGAAGTAAACCTTACCGTCTCGATCCGCGAGCGTGGCGGGAGATTGAGGCTGGGGACGACTGGTACCTGCAACGCAGTGCCGACGCAAGTCTCGGATTTATAGCGGCCATCTCCGATGGTCTTGACTGCATTTCTCAATCACCCCAGCGGTGGCCCAAGTATCTGTATGGAACGCGGAGGTTTGTGCTTTATCGCTTTCCGTTTTCCATCATCTATCTGGATGAGTCCGATGTATTGAGCATCGTCGCTGTAGCTCATCACAAACGAAAGCCCGGATATTGGAAGGGCCGACTTTAGGTCGCGTCTTCGCAAAGCCACAACCGCAGATTGGATTTTTGTGGCGCGGCGGGAAGTTGTGCCATCAGCTTGAGCCTAGTTGCTCGGCAGGACAGCCGGGGCCGGCTGTTCCGCGCGAGTCTGGATTGCAAAGCAATTGATTTCGCGGGAATATTGGTGCGGGCTGGAAGGGGCTCGGCTCATGATCATGGGTGCGCATGTCATCGTTTACAGCAAAGACGCGGAGGCGGATCGCGTTTTCTTTCGGGATGTTCTGGGGTTCAAATCGATCGACGCCGGGCACGGATGGTTGATTTTTGCCTTGCCTCCGGCGGAAGCCGCGTTCCATCCTGACGAGGAGAACGATCGGCACGAACTGTATTTCATGTGTGACGATCTGAAGGCTGAGATGTCTGCGCTGAAGAAGAAAGGCGTGGCGTGTTCGGACGTTCATAAGGAGCGGTGGGGTTCGATTACGAGGATCATGCTTCCCGGCGGGGGAAGGATCGGTCTCTATCAAGCGACGCATCCCACGGCGTTGGATTCGAAGTGAGCGAGGGCATGTTCGCGGGTCGAGGAGGCAGCAGATTCCTCGCTTCGCTCGGAATGACAATTTTAGTGCGATCGACAGTGTTTGTGCGATCGACTGTTTGTGCGATCGACTTGACGGAGTGAGTGGAGGCGATGTAGTATCCGATTCAAGTTTGCTCTTCGGAGCAGACCTTGGATTTCATGAAGAGTGGCTGAGGGACGAGCCCTAAGAAGCCACGACAACCGGATCGGGAGTCATCTCCCGGTCGTCTGGTGTCAACTCTCACCCGGAAACGGGGGACATGAGATTCGGGGTGCCCGCGGTTCAGCATCTCGTTCTTGTTTTTCCTCCATTAATTTTCCCGGTACAGAGATTGTGGTTTAGGCAATTTTCTACGGCTCGTCCCGCAGCTACGGAAAGCGAGTAGGTGATGAGCGTTGCTGCGAGTGTTTCAACGGGCTTTACCACAGGCGTTGCCTCGACCGTTTCTGCGAAGTACGAATTGCGCTGCCGGGAATGCCACAAGAACTGGGGAAACCAGCCTCGATCGATTTGCGAAGACTGTTTTTCTCCTCTGGAAGTTTTCTACGATTACGCCGCGATGCGGGGCACGTTTACGCGTGAGCGGATCGCGTCCCGGGCTCCCGACATGTGGCGATACGCGGAGTTGCTGCCGCTGCCGGCGACTTACCGGCCGAGTTTGCCGGTGGGCTTTACGCCGCTGCTGCGGGCTCCGCAACTCGGAGCACGCATAGGCGCGAAGAACCTCCTAATCAAGAACGATGCGGTCTGTTTGCCCACCCTTAGCTTCAAGGATCGCGTGGTTGCGGTCGCCTTGGCGCAGGCGCGCAGCTTCGGTTTCGACACGGTCGCATGTTCGTCGACGGGAAACCTGGCTAATTCGGTGGCGGCGCAGGCGGCTCGCAATGGATTCAAGGCGTGGATTTTTGTTCCCTCGGATCTTGAGCCGGCAAAAATTCTGGGCACGCAGGTCTACGGCGCTCAGTTGGTTCGCATTGCGGGCAGCTATGACCAGGTGAACCGGCTGTGTTCGCAGATTGCGGACGAACATCGCTGGGGATTCGTCAACGTCAATCTGCGTCCTTACTACGCCGAGGGTTCGAAGACGGTGGGGTTCGAAATCGCCGAGCAATTGGGTTGGCGGTTGCCGGACAACGTGGTTGTGCCCATGGCTGGCGGATCGCTGATTACCAAGATCAAGAAGGCGTTCGACGAATTGATTCATCTGGGATTGGTCGAAGCGAAAGCGGTGAAATTTTTCGGAGCGCAGGCGACTGGGTGCTCTCCGATCGCGACTGCGGTAAAAGCCGGCAACGCCGACATCGAGCCTCAGAAGCCGGCGACGCTGGCCCGATCGCTGGCGATTGGGAATCCCGCCGACGGTCACTATGCCATCAAGGCCATCACCAAAAGCGGGGGATGGGCGGAAGATGTTTCCGATCCGGAAATGATCGAGTCGATCCAACTTCTGGCGGAGACGGAAGGCATCTTTACGGAGACTGCGGGCGGAGTGACTACCGGGTGCGCGCGCAAACTTTATCGGCAAGGACGTATTTTGCCGGAAGAGACGACGGTGCTGTGCATTACCGGCAATGGTCTGAAGACTACCGACGTGCTCGCGGGCGCGTACCCGGTGGTAGAACCTATCCGGCCGAAACTCGCGGAGTTCGAAACATTTTTGCGGACTGCGGAATTTTCAGAAATAGTGGAGGGCTTGAGATGAATATTACGGTACAGATTCCGACGGCGCTGCGGCGGCTGACTTCAGGAACCGGTCAAGTGAAATGTTCAGCGGCGAACATCGAAGAATTGTTCTCCACGCTCGACCAGCGATTCCCGGATTTGAAGCCGCACTTGCGGGATGAGGATGGGGAGATTCGGCGGTTCCTCAACGTTTATGTCAACGAAGAGGACATCCGATTTCTAGGTGGAAACACTTATGCGTTTCAGGATGGAGATGAGGTATTGCTGGTGCCTTCGATTGCCGGCGGCGCTGTGTAATGTCTCACTTTTTTGCTGCTTCGGCCGGGCGGGGACGCCCGGACCTCCATTGGATTGGATATGTCTGTTCGTAAATTGAAAATCGGATTGCTGGGTTGCGGAACCGTGGGCCGCGGGCTGGTTGAGTTGGTTCACAGGAGCGACGCGCTCATCAGGCAGCGCTCTGGGGTCGAGTTGCGCATCACGAAGATTCTGGTTCGCGATCCGGAGAAAGAGCGCCAGGGCGTGGATCGTACGCTTCTGACGACGCATCCGGACAAAGTTTTGAACAACGGTTGCGATCTGGTGGTGGAGTTGGTCGGGGGGATCGAACCGGCGCGAAACTTTATCGAACGATCTTTGGCGCGTGGAAAGCACGTGGTGACCGCCAACAAAGCGCTGCTCGCGCTGGACGGTTTCAGCCTGATGAAGGCGGCGGAGGCGCAGAAAGTCCGCCTGGGATTTGAAGCCAGCGTTTGCGGCGGTATTCCAATCATTCGCGCCCTGAGGAATGGCTTGGTCGGAAATAATATTCAGAGACTTAGCGGCATTCTGAATGGAACCTGCAATTACATTCTTACGCGCATGAGTGAGGATGGCTTCGAGTTTGAGGAGGCGCTTCGAGAGGCGCAGGCTAAGGGCTTTGCGGAAGCTGATCCGACGCTCGACATCGATGGGCACGACGCGGCGCAGAAGTTGAAAATTCTGACCGAACTGGCTTTCGGGGCGCAGGTCGATGGCGACGCGGTGCGAGTGGAAGGAATCCGTGACATTGCCGCGGATGACGTGCGGGCGGCGCGGGAACTGGGTTTCGTGATCAAGCATGTGGCGACCGCGGAGTTGAGCGAGGATGCGGTGTCGCTGAGTTGCGCTCCGGTTTTGCTTCCTGCATCGCATCAACTGGCCGGCGTTCGCGATGAGAATAACGCTGTGCTGGTGCGGGGAGATGCGGTTGGCGAGATGCTTTTTTCGGGTAAAGGAGCGGGATCTCTACCAAGCGCGAGCGCCGTGCTTTCCGATGTAGTCGACATTGCCTGCCACAAAGGCGGATTTTCCATGAGCCCTGGCGGCCGGGTTCAGGCTACTGCTCGGGATTGCGAGAGCAGGCACTATGTTCGCTTTACGGTGAGTGATCCCAGCGCGATCGGCCCGATCACAACCATTCTGGAACGAAACCAAGTTGGCGTGAGCCGGGCCGCAGGGGTGTGGGCGAGGAACGAATCGCGGAGACACCAGGTACGGGTGCTCACTCATGCCGCCTCACGGAAAGCGGTTGAGGCATCGCTGCGCGCGATTGCTGGATTAGGTGTTGAAAAAGGAAAGAGCATGGTCTTGCGGGTCGCGGATTAGGAGGGGTGGCCGGCCCTGCAAGCTTCTGACGACGAATCACCCGTTTCCATATTTCAGTTGCCTATCTTTCATCTTTTGATATAAACTAACTAACCAGTTAATTAAAGGATATCAATGAAACCCGGCGTTGCCAAGTCGCGTTTGGGGTCTCGTGGTCGCCCCGAAGAAAGTCGGGCGGCCATTTTACAGGCGGCGACGCGGGAGTTTTCGCGCGAGGGTGTTGCCGGGGCAAGGACGGATGCCATTGCCCGCGCGGCCAGGGTTAACAAGGCGCTTCTTTATTACTATTTCAAAGACAAAGAGGCTTTGTACGGGGCGGTGCTCGACGAGGTGTTTGGAGGGCTGATCGAGTGCGTCGGGGAAGTATTGTCTCGCGATTTGCCGCCGCGGG
>Ga0210407_10003066_pt1 | contig 13803 bp, 16 predicted proteins | sample IncBWC27MmetaG_FD_150860 | JGI IMG/M metagenome (GOLD analysis project Ga0210407, IMG submission 150860) | Forest soil microbial communities from Barre Woods Harvard Forest LTER site, Petersham, Massachusetts, United States - Inc-BW-C-27-M | ecosystem: Environmental > Terrestrial > Soil >... | reverse complement strand
CGATGTTCAGAAGGTCCTTGCACAGATCGCGCAACCCGTGCCGATCGGTGAATGTCCGCGCCAGCCGCGAGGCGATTTTGGTGCAGTAGATCGGCGTCGCCATGACGCCGAGGTAATGATAAATCATCCCGAGGTCGAAGCGCGCGAAATGGAACAGCTTGGTTACGCCGCGATCGGCCAGCAGCTCCCTCAGCCGCGGCGCCGCGTAGCCCCCAGGCGCAAACTGCACGAGATGCGCGTCCCCATCGCCGGCCGACAGCTGGACGAGGCACAGCCTGTCGCGATGCGGGTTGAGCCCCATCGCCTCGGTGTCGATCGCAACAATCGGTCCGAAGTCGAGCCCTTCGGGCAGATCACCGCAATAAAGTCGGTTCGTCATGCGGGGCAGCGGCCCGCCGCGCCCCGAGGTGGTGCCCAGGAGAAGACTCGAACTTCCACGAGCTTTCGCCCACTAGAACCTGAATCTAGCGCGTCTACCAATTCCGCCACCTGGGCGTCTCGGGACGGCCGAAATACGCCCCGCACCCCACGATGTCAATCTGCGACGCCGCCGGGAGGTCGCGTGCCACAGTCGTCACAGAAGCTTAAAGCCGGGGAGTCGCGAGGCCTTCCGGTCAAAGGTGATAGTGTGGGAACAGCCTGCTCTAGCGCCGACCGCCCCGATCAGGGCATCGGCAAACGAGCCGTGCCCCCCCTTAAGCGCGATCATGGCGGCAAAGACTTCCTGCTCGCTTTCCACAACGAGAACGTCAGCCCGAAGGTGCCCGCTCGATCGCGCGGCGATGGCATGGTCCGCAAGACCATAGGCGCGATCGAGCACCCAAACGGTTTCGACCATCGCCACAACACTGACGAAACCGGGGTTCTCCTCGGTCAGTGCCGTTCGATCAGCTCGGTTGCCTTCGGCGACTGGACGGGATTGTCTTGCGCGAGGTAGCGGACAAGGATGTTGGTGTCGAGTCCGATCATCGACGTTTGGCGCGCGGCGGAACACCGGCGGCGCCGGCGGCGGCGGCTGCGCTCATCTCTTCGATTGTCACTGGCCGTTGCCGCCGAGGCTTGGCGATGCCCCGCAAGGCAGAGGCGGGAATTTTTGGCAAAAGGACCACACTGCCGTCGGGGTGCACAAAGAACTTAACCCTGTCCCCGGGCTTCAACCGGAGATGGTCGCGTATGGCTTTTGGAATTGTTGCCTGGCCCTTGGCCGTGATCGACGACTCCATTACATTTTTATAAATGTAATACATCCGCGAAGATCGCGCGTCAAAGCGCCCTCGGACCGGCGCTTTTCCTGTCAGTCAAATGACGGATTTGGCGGATATAAATCGCGCGATGGCGCCCCGAGAATGCCAAATGAGCGCGGCCATGCCGGCGGCAAGATGGGCGAAGAACCCCGTTCCTTCATTCGATGACCTCGTCGGCGCGGGCGAGGATCGATTGTGGTATCGTCAGGCCGAGCGCCTTCGCAGTCTTGAGATTAACGACCAGCTCGAATTTGGTCGGCTGCTGGACTGGCAGATCGGTGGGCTTAGCACCCTTTAGGATCTTTCCAAGATATATACCGACCTCGTGAAAGGCAGCCATGCGCTTCGTTCCATAGCTGATCAGGCCGCCGGCTTCGGCTAATTCGCGCTGCTCGTAGATCACCGGAACTGCATAGTGGGATGCCAGCGCTATCAGCTGCCCGCGCTGGGTGAAGAAAAACTGATCGCCCGCAATGAGCAGCGCGCCGGCATGCTGTTGAACGAGGGTTGCGAAGGCGGTGTCGATGTCGCTTTCGGTGCTGGCCTTTAGGATTTGGAGCTGCAACCCCTTCGCATGCGCCGCGTCCTGTATGTCTCGCACCACGCGCTCGGCATTCGGGCTGTTTGGGTTTACCAACAGAGCGATCAAACTGGTTTGGGGAAGCAGCTCGGAAAGCAGTTCGACGCGCTTGGGGTTCAGCTCGACGGCGAGGACGCTGACACCCGTGAGGTTGCCGCGCGGCCGGGCAAGACTGGAGACTAGGCCCTCTTCAACCGGGTCGCCGCCGACGGCGAAGACGATCGGGATCGTCGACGTCGCATTTTTCGCCGCGCGTGCCGAAAGATCGCCGCCGCTTGCTAAGATCACGTCGACGTTGCGACCGACCAGGTCCTCGGCCAATGCTGGCAGGCTGTCATGGCGACCCTCGGCCCAGCGGTATTCTATCGCCAGGTTTTGGTCTTCGACGTAACCAGCTTCGCGCAGTCCCCGGCGAACCTCGGCCACAAACGGTGCGGCCCCGGCGGGAGAGATGCCGCTGAGGAAGCCTATCACCGGCATCGCCTTCTGCTGCGCGGAGAGGGCGCGAGCGGCCGTCATCGCACCGCCCAGCAGAAGCAGGAACTCGCGGCGCCTCATTCGACGACCTCGTCGGCGCGGGCGAGGATCGAGGGCGGCACGGTCAGCCCGAGCGCCTTCGCGGTGTTGAGATTGACGACCAGCTCAAAGCGGGTTGGCTGCTGGACCGGCAGATCGGCGGGCTTCTCGCCCTTGAGGATCCTTCCGGCGTAAACGCCGGCTTGGCGATAGATGCCGGTGAGGCTGGTTCCATAGCTGATCAAGCCGGCGACCGCGGCGAAGGAACGCCCCTCATAGATCGCCGGAACGGCATGGCGTGATGCCAGCGCCACGAGTTGCTCGCGTTGGGCGTTGAAGAGTGAATCAGGGTCGACGACGAGCGCGCCGGCTTGCTGTTGGACGAGGGAGGCGAAGGCGGCGTCGATCTCGCCTTCGGTGCCGGCCTTCAGGACAGCGAGCTTTACCCCCTTCGCGCGCGCCGCTTCCTGCATGTCTCGAATCAGGAGCTCGGCGTTCGGACTGTTCGGGTTCACGAGCAGAGCGATCACCCGCGCTTGGGGAACCAGCTCGCAGAGAAGTTCAAGCCGCTTGGGCATCAGCTCTACTGTGAGGAAGCTGACACCCGTGAGATTGCCGCCCGGCCGGGCGAGACTGGCGATCAGGCCGGCCGCGACCGGGTCGCCGCCGATGACGGAGACGATCGGAATTGTCGAGCTCGCAGTTTTCGCCGCCAATGCCGAAGCGACGCCGCCGCTGGTCACGACCACGTCGACCCCGCGGCTGACGAGGTCGGCCGCCAACGCGGGCAGCCGATCATAATGGCCCTCCGCCCAGAGAAATTCGATTGCGAAATTTTGTCCCTCGACATAGCCGGTCTCGCTCAGTCCCTCGTGGAACGCGGCCACAAACGGCGCATACGGGCCCGGCGACGCGACGCCGAGGAAGCCGATCACGGGAATCGCCCTCTGCTGCGCGCGGAGAACTCGCGTGGGCGTCATCGCACCGCCCAGGAGAAGCATTATCAGCCTACGGCGCTTCACTCGATGACCTCGTCGGCGCGGGCGAGGATCGATGGCGGCACGCTGAGGCCGAGCGCTTTGGCGGTCTTTAGATTGACGACCAGCTCGAAAGTCGTCGGCTGCTCGACTGGCAGATCAGCCGGTTTGGCACCCTTGAGGATCCTTCCGGCGTAAATGCCGATCTGGCGAGAGGCTGATGTCTGGCTCGGTCCATAGCTGATCAGGCCGCCGGCCACGGCGAATTCACGATACTCATAGATCGCCGGAACGGCATGGCGTGCCGCCAGCGCCACGAGCTGGTCGCGTCGGCTGGAGAAGAACGGATCGGTGCCGACGAGGAGCGCGCCGATATGCAGCTGGACGAGGGTTGCGAAAGCGGCGTCGATCTCGCTTTCAGGGCTCGCCTTCAGGATATGGAGCTGCACCGCCTTCGCATGCGCCGCTTCCTGCACGTCTCGCATGATGCGCTCGGCAATCGCATTGTTCGGGTTGACGAGCAGGGCGATCACCCCAGCCTGGGGAGCCAGCTCGGACAGCAGTTCGAGCCGCTTGGGCATCAGCTCGACGGTGAGGATGCTGATCCCCGTGAGGTTGCCGCCCGGCCGGGCGAGACTGGCGACCAACCCGTTCCCGACCGGGTCGCCGACGCTAAAGACGATCGGGATCGTCGAGGTCGCGCTCTTCGCCGCCAGTGCCGACGGGGTGCCGACCGTTGCGATCACGTCGACCTTGCGGTGGACGAGGTCGGCGGCCAAAGCGGGCAGCCGATCATAGCGGCCCTCCGCCCAGCGGTATTCGATCGCCACGTCTTTTCCCGCGACATAGCCGGTTTCGCTCAGCCCCTGGCGGAACGCGGTCACACCCGGTGCACTTAGGCCGGGCGAACCACTGGCAAGGTAGCCGATCACCGGCATCGCCTTCTGCTGCGCGCGGAGAACTCGCGGGGCGATCACACCGCCGCCGAGAAAAATAATGACATCCCGCCGTATCATCGGATCTGCGTCCGCATCGGCGTCCGGAAGTCGACTAGGTCAGTAAGTCGTTGAGGTTCGCCGGGCGACATCGGCTACAAAGACCACTTGGGCATCCCATTTCAGAGCGAAAATGATCCGCCACGAGCCAACGCGGGCGGCCATACGATCCCTCGTACGGCCCCTTGAGCGGGACCACGTCTCCGGAGAGGGGCTCCTGTTCCATGCTCAGCAATGCTTGGGTAATCCGCTGCCGATCGCGGGCCGGGACCCGCCCGAGAGCCCGCTCAGCCCGATTGCTTAGGACGACGTTCCAAGTCATGTAGCACGACGCGAAGCGGCCGTCCGGCGCCGCGGGAGAACTCCGCTTCGGCTTCGCGCAAGGCTTCGACCTCATCCGGCAGCGGATCTTCGGGCGGTGCCAGCCCGCGCATGGCACCCACATACCAGCGCACCGCTTGCCGCAGCGCTTGCGACCGGGTCAGGTTGTGTTGTTCCCGGAGCCGATCCAGCTCGGCGAGTTCTTCCTCAGGCAATGACGCCGTGATCGTCTTTTTCATCCTGCGAGCCGCCTCGGAACTTGCCCCTGGCTCATGCATTCTATCACAGCGGCAGCACGGCGGTTTATTCGATGACCTCGTCGGCGCGGGCGAGGATCGAGGGCGGGATCCGGGACGGCAAGCTTCGCTCCGTGTCGCTATCAGAGACAATTGTCGTTGACGGACCAATCGCCAACGTCGACGATGGTGACATCAAACTGATCGTCACACGGGCCGCGTCGAAGGCTCTCGCCGGGATGCCAAGGCGGGAGCGCCCGGCGCTGCTCGACAAGGCAGAGGCGTTCGCCGCGGCACCATTTGCGGCGCATTCGGCGGCCACGCCGCTGCGCGGGCAGCCCGACGTGATCCGCTTGCGCCAGGGTGATTGGCGCGGAATTTGCCGTGTCGACCGCACCGCAGATACGATCGTCCTCGAGACGGTCGCGCACCGAAGTGAGGCATACAGATGAGCGAGAAGAGCGAGACCGTCACGCTCAGCCGCGCCGAGTACGAGGCGCTGATCGAGCGCCTCGAGGATGCCGAAGACCTCGCCGCGGTTGCTGCGGCCGAGGCGCGCGAGGCCGCCCTCTGCAAAGAGAAGGCGCGCGCCGACTATCTGCCGATCGAGCTGGTCCGACGCCTCAGCGCCGGTGAGCACCCGGTCCGCGTTTGGCGCGCCCATCGCGGCCTCGGCCGCGACGCGCTCGCCGCCGCCGCCGGGATTGCGCCGAGCTATCTGACCGAGATCGAAACGCGCCGCAAGCCCGGCAGCTTCGCCGCGCTCGCCAAGATTGCCGCGGCTTTGCGCATCTCGCTCGACGATCTCGCAGCTTGGCTCGGGCCGGAGCACGAGTGAGGAGCATCTCATTCGACCACCTCGTCTGCGCCGCCTGATTGCGGTCTGGTGTAGCGGTCTTCCGGCGGATGAGGACAGATTTGGCAGGAGCGCGTTACGGCTCAGTCCTCCCACAGTCGCCCCCATTGTGCCAGCGGATCAAGCCCACAACCAAGGGCCTCGCAACATCGCTTTTCTCTGACAAAATGAGAAGATCGCTTCATGCGATCGTCATGATCTAAAAATTGCCTGATTCGCATTGTAGGTTGCTGCCAAAGGGCGGTTCCGGGACCGGGACTGCGGTTTGACGAGGAGCGGCGAGGGCAATGGCTGATGGCTTTCACCAAAACCGCCAGCCGGGCGCTTCAACTTGAAGACGAGTTTCCGCTGCAGACCCGCTGCAGGTGCAGCGGCCCTTAATCATCGGTACTACTGAAGATTGTATGTGCGCCCAACCGTGCGCACCGGCTCGGTGGTCTGGCCTGCGCGGAGCCGACCCCAAGCTTCGCCAGGCAAGCGCGCTGCGCTATAGGAGACGGCTCAGGCGCGCCCGCCGATGGGGCGCGGTAGGAGAGAACATGAGAAGTCGTCGAACGGCGGTTCTCGGCGGATCCGGGTTTATCGGCCGCTATGTCGTCAAGCGGCTCGCCGCTCGCGGCGACGTGGTCCCGGTCGGCTGCCGCAACGCCGAAGAGGCAAAGTTCCTGCGGCCGATGGGTGATGTCGGGCAGGTCGAGCCGGTCAGTGCAACGGTCGACGACGAGGTCGTGCTCCCCGCCTTTCTTGCCGGCAGCGGTGCGCTGGTCAATTGCGTCGGCATTTTGCGGGAGAGCGGATCGCAGACCTTCGAGAGGGTTCACCACACCGGTCCGGCGGTGCTCGCGCGCATCGCGCGGGACGCCGGGGTGGATCGATTCGTCCATATCTCGGCAATCGGGGCGGAGCCGCGTTCGGCTTCCGCCTATGCCCGCACGAAGGCGGCCGGCGAGGCTGCGGTTCGCGATGCCTTCCCGACCGTGACGATCCTGCGGCCCTCGGTGGTGTTCGGGCCGGAAGACCAGTTCTTCAACCGCTTTGCCGCGATGGCGATGATCATGCCGGCGCTGCCGCTGATCGGCGGCGGGGGAACCCGGTTCCAGCCGGTCTATGTCGGCGATGTCGCCGATGCGGTGATCAAGTGTCTCGATGATCCGGCGACCGCCGGGCGCACCTACGAGCTCGGGGGTCCCAAAATCTATACTTTTCGCGAGCTGCTCGAACTGCTTCTGCACGAGATCCGGCGTAAGCGCTGGTTCATCGACCTCCCCTTCGGCGTCGCCGGGTTGCAGGCGCGGTTGATGTCGATTCTCCCGAACCCGCCGCTGACGCCCGACCAGGTCGAGCTGTTGAAGCGCGACAACGTCGTCTCGCCCGGCGCCTTGACCCTGTCGAGCCTGGGTATCGCACCGACCCCGGTGGAGGTCATCCTGCCGACCTATCTCGACCGCTTTCGACAAGGCGGCTGGTACGAGCGGCGGCAGTCGGCGTGAGCCGCCTTTACAACCGGGCTCGTTCCGTTAAGGTCGCGCCGATTTTCCTCGTGGGGACGGAACAACCTGGCAGCGCTGGGCAAGGTTCTATGGCTCATCGCGGCGCTCGTTTTGGGAGGCAGTGCGATGGCGGCGGATCTGGAGAACACCCTCTATATGGATGTGCCCGCCGGGCGCGTGGTTATCGAAATGCGGCCCGACCTCGCGCCCGAAACGGTGGCGCAGATCAAAAAGCTGGTCCGCCAAGGTTTCTATGACGGCATCGTTTTCCATCGTGTGATCGACGGCTTTATGGCGCAGACCGGCGATCCCAAGGGTGACGGCACCGGCGGCTCGGGCCATAAGCTCAAGGCCGAGTTCTCCGATGAGAAGCATGTGCGGGGCGTCGTCTCGATGGCGCGCGCCTCCGACCCGAACAGCGCCGACAGCCAATTCTTCATCATGTTCGCGCCGGCGCCCTCGCTCGACGGCAAATACACGATCTGGGGTAAGGTCACCTCGGGCATGGAATACATCGACCAGATCAAGAAGGGCGATGCCGCCCGCAACGGTACGGTCACCAACCCCGACAAGATCATCAAGATGCAGGTCGCCGCCGACGCGGAGAAGAAATCCTAGAGCGCAGCATGCCCAAGATCACTTCGCGTTTCGCCCTCTCCGCCCGCTTGCGGGGGGAGAGGGAGGGGACCCGTCGCCCGAGCGACGGGGAGGGTGAGGTGGGTGGCACCTGAGGCGGGGGCCGCGGCTTCCCCCACCTCACCCCAACCCTCTCCGCCCCCGAGGGCGGAGAGGGGGAAGATGGCGGATCGCCTCCTCAATGGCGGCAGAGGCGGTGCGGGGTGGCTCGCTTCGCTAGCCGTCTATCGCGAGCCGCGGCTGATCGCGGTACTGCTGATGGGGTTCGCCAGCGGGCTGCCGCTCGCTTTGACGTTCGGGACGCTGTCGTTCTGGCTGTCCGAGGTCGGCGTTTCGCGCACCTCGATCGGCCTCTTCGCCCTCGTCGGCATCTCCTACAGCCTCAAATTTCTGTGGTCGCCGGCAATCGATCGCCTGCCGATCCCGATCCTGACCGCCCGCCTCGGGCGGCGTCGCGGCTGGGCATTGGCGATCCAGCCGGCGCTCGCGCTCGCTATTCTGGCCCTTGGCTTCACCGATCCGAGATCCGATCCCGGCATGACCGCGCTTGCCGCCGTCATTGTCGCTTTCCTGTCGGCGAGCCAAGATATCGTCATCGACGCCTACCGGATCGAGCTGCTGCGGCCCGAAGAGCAGGGCGCCGGCGCCGCCGCGACTCAATGGGGCTACCGTTTCGGCATGCTCGCCGCCTCGGCCGGAGCGCTTTATGCCGCGAGCTTTGGCGGCTGGAGCTTCGCCTACGGCCTTATGGCCGGGCTGATGCTCGTCGGCATGGCCGCGGTCTGGTTCACCCCCGAGCCCGGCGGCATTCATCCGCTCGATCCACTGGCCGGTGATTCGCCGCTTGCCCGGTTCGCAGCCTGGCTCGAGCGTGCCGTCGCCGCGCCCTTTGCCGACATGCTCGGCCGCCGCGGTGCGCTTGCGATCCTTTCCTTTGTCATCCTCTATAAATTCGGCGACGCGCTCGCCGGAACGATGTCGAACCCGCTCTACGTGTCACTCGGGTTCACCAAGGTCGAGGTCGCCAATATCGGGAAGGCCTATGGCTTTGTCGCCAATCTCGCCGGTCTCGCCGCCGGGGGCGTCGTCGTGTTGCGGCTCGGCATATTCAGGGCGCTCCTCGTCTGCGGCGTCCTACAGATGCTGTCGAACCTGATGTATGTGCTGCAGGCCTGGGTCGGGCACGATGTGCCTACCTTGGCGCTGACCATCGGGGTCGAAAACCTGACCGGCGGCATGGGATCGGCGGCGTTTGTCGCCTACCTGTCCGGGTTGTGCAATATCGCCTTCACCGCGACCCAATATGCACTGCTGACCTCGCTCGCCGCGATCGGCCGCACGACTTTGTCGGCGTCCGGCGGCGCGCTCGCCGACGCCCTCGGCTGGAGCCCGTTTTTCGTTCTCGCAACCATGGCCTGCGTGCCCGGCCTCTTGCTGCTCGCCTGGATCATGCGGTCGGAGCCGGCCGCGGGACCGCCGATCAGCCGTAGGAGAACAGCCGGCTGCGATGCCGTTTGAGCCACGCCCGCGCCGCCGCGCTGTCGGGCGACAGGCTCTCCACCAGGCGCCAAAAGCGCGACCCGTGGTTCATTTCGGCGAGATGCGCCACCTCGTGGGCGACGACATAGTCGATGACCGCTTCGGGTGCAAAGATGAGCCGCCAGCTGAACGAGAGATTCCCCCGGCCGGAGCAGCTTCCCCATCGGCTCTTCGTGTCACGCACGCCGACCCGCGCCAGCTTGCGACCGATCCGCGCCGCGAGGGGACGCGCTCGGGCAGCGAACTCGGCGCGCGCCATAGCGACGAGGTGATCACGGACGCGGCGCTCGAGGTGCGCGGGATCACCGCGCACCCGGATCTCGCCGTCACGGATCGCCACCGGCGGCGCTGCTGGGTTGTCCTCGCGCCGGATGCGATGGGGGACGCCGAGCACCGGTACGATGACCCCCTCGGCGAACCGCACCGGTTGCGGGAGGGCCGCGAGGCGAGCGGCGATCCATCCCTGCTTGGTGGCGAGAAACCGCAGACCATGACTCGGCGGCACGCCGGCAGGCAGAACCAGCTCGACCGTACGTTCGGCGGCATCAATCCGCAGCGAGATTCGCCGCGCCCGCGGGCTGACCCGGATCCTTACGCGAGCGTCGGAACCGTACGCCGCCACAGAATCCGCTCGGATATTTCCGAATGCCATGCCCTACCCAACCCGCCGTGAATTAGCCTAGCGCGGCGGCGGCGCGTCGAGAACTATGCGGTCGAAAAGCACGGGTGCCGGTCTTTACAACCTCCACTCGGGAGGATCCAGGCGCCGAATCGGTTTGATCACGGGGTTTCCCGATCGATGAGGTGGATAAACGAGCCAAAGACGGATCCTTGCCGTAAACCATAGGCGCCGAGATGTTCGTCTGCCGCATCGAACACCGTAAAGAGCGGCATTGCGGTCGCTTGCCGGGTAATCGTTGCGTAGTGAAATTCATGTCCTCGAAAGACGGTGCCGGCACTACCGAGCGGAGTGCCGGTGCGCAAGATCGCCCGTCGGTAACCAAGATGCAGCCGTGTTTCGGCAAAGCTCGTCACCAGCGGCAGCAGTCCCGACATCCGCCGACTGCGCCCTTCTCGATCGATCAGGGCGTCGCCGAGAACCATATAGCCGCCGCATTCACCGTAGACCGCCGCCCCGTTAGCCGCAGCCCGGCGGAGGCCGGCGATGAAGGTCTCCGCCGATGCGAGCCGATCCGCGCAAAGCTCGGGGTAGCCGCCCGGCAGATAGACGGCATCGGCTTGGGCGTCGGGCGGGTCGTCCGCGAGCGGAGAGAAGAACGAGAGTTCGGCGCCCTTGCTCCGCCACCCCTCGAGCGCAGCGTGATAGGAGAAGCAGAACGCCTCGTCGCGGGCTACCGCGATGCGCCGACCCAGAGGCGGCACCGGGGCGGCTCTCGCCGCGGGCGCGAGAACCGAGCCGAGGGCCAAGCTCAACAGCTGCTCGACATCGATGGAGGCGCCGATACGGGCGGCACAGCGCTCGATGACGACGTCGGCACCGCCGTTTTCGGCCGCCGGCACGAGGCCGAGATGACGCGACGGGAGAGCCAATTCCGGATCGGCGGGCAAGGTGCCGAGACAAGCAAGACTAGGCAGATGCCGAGCCGCCGCGCCTGCGAGCAACGCGCCGTGGCGTTCGCTCGAAACCCGGTTGAAGATGACGCCGGCAAGCGGCACCAAGGGCTGATGGGTGGCGAAGCCGTGCAACAAGGCGGCGACCGAAGCGCCTTGCCCTCGTGCATCGACGACCAGCACCACCGGCCAGCCGGTAACGCGGGCGAGTTCGGCAGTCGAACCGGCCTCGCCGTCGCGGCCCGTCCCGTCGAACATTCCCATGACCCCTTCGCAGAGGATGATATCGGCGCCGGCTTCGAGGCCTGCGACGAGCCTTGCGAGGGTAGCCGGCCGCATCCCCCAGACATCGAGGTTCACGCAAGGCTTGTCCGAAGCCGTAGCGTGGAAGGTCGGATCGATGAAATCAGGTCCTGCTTTTGCCGTCGCGACGCGCAGCCCGCGGCGGCGCAAATGTCGCGCCAGACCGGCGGTAACCAAAGTTTTCCCGTTTCCGGAAGCAGGGGCGGCGAGGATCAGCCCGCGCCCGGTCACGACGGCTCGCCGCGCTCGTGCCGCGCCAGCACGCCAACCCAATCAAGGGTAGCGCGCAGGCCCACGACTCGGCCGATGACGACGATCGCGGGAACCTGAATATCGACCGGCACCCTCACGATCTCCCCCAGGGTTGATACCAGCACCGATTGTGCGGGCGTGGTTGCCTTGCTGATGATGGCCATCGGCTCATCGGATCGCCGCCCGGCCTCCAGAAGCCGCTGGGCGACTTTTGTCAGTTGCCTGGATGCCATGTAGAGCACCAGAACCGGGGCGCCTCGGGCTATGGCATCCCAATCGAGCCCCCCGGGAACGTCGCCATTGCTGTCGTGACCGGTCAGGAAGGTGACCGCGGAGTTCGTGTCACGATGAGTGACAGGGATGCCGGCATAAGCGGGTCCGCCGATCCCGGCCGTGATTCCGGGCACGATGCGGAACGGGATGCCGGCGCCGGCGAGCGCCAACGCCTCCTCTCCGCCGCGCCCGAACACGCAGGGATCCCCGCCCTTCAAGCGCAAGACGCGGTTGCCGGCCTCGGCCAAGCGGATCAGCCGCGCCGAGATGTCCGGCTGGCTCGGCGAGGGTCGGCCACCGCGCTTGCCCGCATAGTCCAGCATCGCGCCAGAACGCGCCAAGCGCAGGATGCGCGGATCTACCAATGCGTCGTAAGCGACAACATCGGCACGCGCCAGCGCATGCAGCGCCAACGCCGAGAGAAGCCCCGGATCACCAGGGCCGGCCCCGACGAGCCATACGCTGCCAGGCTCAAACTCCGGCAAGTCAAGAAGGGCGCTGTCGATCACTTTGAGACCGCTCCCGAAGAGACGGGCAAGCCCCGTCTCCATCCCTGTACGCGAGGAGGGGTGGCACAAGGGCAGGCCAGGAGGTAGTCATCCTAACCGGTTTTGCTAAGATCGGTTTATGGCACCGAAAGTGAGCCCAGCGCTGCGCCGAGGTTGGACGACGGGCGCCTGTGCTGCCGCAGGCTCGCGGGCAGCCTTCGCCGCGATGCTCACGGGCCGCTTCCCCGATCCCGTCACGATCCGGTTGCCGCGCGGCGACGCGGCGACCTTTCCGCTGGCCCTGGCGGAGCTGAGCGGCATCGGCGCCCGCGCCGGCATTGTCAAGGACGCCGGCGACGACCCCGACATCACGCACGGCGCGCTGATTATCGCCGAAACCGCGTGGGCCGCGCCTGGCTCGGGCATCTGGTTCGTTGCCGGGGAAGGTGTGGGCACGGTCACCCGGGCCGGTCTTTCACTCGCGGTCGGCGAGCCCGCGATCAATCCTGCCCCGCGTGCACTGATCCGCGACACGCTTATCGATGCGGCCGCGGAACTTGGCGCGCCCCGGCCGGACATAACGGTGACGATCTCAATTCCCGGCGGCGTCAGCCTCGCCGAGAAGACGATGAATACGCGGCTTGGGATTGTCGGCGGCCTCTCTATCCTCGGCACGACCGGTATTGTGGTCCCCTACTCGTGCTCTTCATGGATTCACTCCATCCACCGCGGGATCGATGTCGCTCGCGCCGCCGGCCTCAACCACATTGCGGCCGCGACCGGAGCGACCTCGGAACGCGCCGTTCAACGCCTTTACGATTTACCCGATCATGCATTGATCGATATGGGCGACTTCGTCGGTGGTACATTGAAGTATTTGCGTCGTCACCCGGTCGAGCGGCTGACAATTGCCGGCGGCTTTGCCAAGCTCGCCAAGCTCGCCGCCGGACATCTCGACCTGCATTCGGCGAGAAGCCAGGTAGATATCGCTTGGCTTGCCGGAATGCTCGGCGAACTCGGTGGCGAGCCCGCGACCCTGGCGACCGCGCGCACCGCCAACGGAGCGGCCGAAATCCTTGGCGTTGCCGGCGAATTGCGGGAAAGACTGGCCCGAGCCATCGCCGGGCGCGCGCGCGAGGTGGCGCTGGCGACAATATGCGGGAAGACCACCGTCGAAGTTGCGATCGTTGACCGTCAAGGCGGCGTCCTTGCGCGGGTCGGCACGTGACGAGAGAGCGGCTCTTGATCTTGGGAGGGACCGGCGAGGCAGCGGAACTCGCCCGCGCTGCCGCGACGCGCTTTGGCGATGCGCTGGAGGTCATGACCTCGCTGGCCGGACGGACCGAACGCCCGCGCCCTGTGGCAGGCCTTGTTCGAACCGGCGGCTTTGGCGGCCCGGCAGGCCTTGCCGCCCACTTGACTGAGCACGGCATCGGGCGGCTGATCGACGCCACTCACCCGTTCGCCACCCGGATCTCGGCCGCGGCGCGCCTCGCATGCGAGCAAGCGAATGTCCCTCGGCTGT
>Ga0210407_10003063_pt1 | contig 13808 bp, 17 predicted proteins | sample IncBWC27MmetaG_FD_150860 | JGI IMG/M metagenome (GOLD analysis project Ga0210407, IMG submission 150860) | Forest soil microbial communities from Barre Woods Harvard Forest LTER site, Petersham, Massachusetts, United States - Inc-BW-C-27-M | ecosystem: Environmental > Terrestrial > Soil >... | reverse complement strand
CATATCCACACTCAGCACCAGTCGCAGGTTCGACAGCATGTAGGTGTGATAGCAGTGCGACGGCCGACCGGGCTTGTGCGGATTGTAGCCGAGTTCGGCACCCTCCTGCTCCCCATACAGCGGCTTGATCGTAGTGTCGACGTCCAGCACCCACGGCTCGTCCAGCAGCGGTGCAACAGAGTAGGTCAAGATGGCTTTGCAGCCAGGTCAGCCCCGGCGCTTCGTCGATCTTGCCGAGGTTGCGGCGCACCGCGTCCTCGCTCAGCACCTTGCGCATGCCCAGCAGCGGCGGGTTCACCGGATCGCCGCGCAGCGCAGTGATGTGAGCGTAGCGCCGATGACCCGCCAGAACCGACAGCAGCACGGTACCAAGCAGATCGCGCTTGCGCGGGGCATTCGGGCTGCTGAGCGACAATGGGCAGTCCGCTACCCAGCCATCGAACAACCCGCCCTGCTTCAGGTACTCGATGAAGAACGGCAGCTGGCCGAATGGCGTCACCGGCGCCGTCGCGTCCCACTCCACGTGAACCCGACCGCCGTAGGTGTCGGCAACCGCCGACCACGCCTCAATCTCAGGTTGCTCACCCTCCGGGTGAACCACCACACTCGTCGTTTCTGTCCTCATCGCGGTGGTTTCCGCCGATTCGCCCCATCGCGCAATCATCTAACTGCCGGATTTAGGATGATCTGTTCGAGAGCCGCGTCGTTGCGGCTTGGTGAAACAAGAAGGGCGCTCACCGTGACCTGTGGCGAGTTTTCGAGGTTTTCGCTGGTCAGGCGGCGAAGACCCAACGCCGCGCTCGCCGCCGCCTGGAGCAGCAGGGCGCGGATATGTGCCTCTTGCTGGCCCTGGCACCGTAATTCGACGGAATAGCGGGTCTCGACTTCCGCAGCGCCAAGCGGCTGCCTGTTGACGAGGCGAACCAGCGGACGCAGGAAAAGGTTTGTCAGCAGGACAAAGGCGGCGGCGATCACACTCGCTATTAGCTGGCCGGCACCCGCGAAAGTTCCAACCATCGCCGAACACCAAAGGGTCGCGGCGGTGTTGAGGCCGCGAATGTTGATGCCTTCGCGCAAGATCACGCCAGCGCCGAGGAAGCCGATCCCGGAAACGATCTGCGCGGCGACGCGCGTTGGACTGCTATCGGCGGAAACTGTCATCGAGAATACGACGAACCCGGCAGCCCCGACCGAAACGAGCGCATTGGTCCGAAGGCCCGCCATGCGCTGCCGCCATTGTCGCTCGAAACCGATGATAGCGCCGAACAGAAGCGCGGTGCCGAGACGGAAGGCGATTTCCCGAGGGTCCATCGGTGCGCCCCTTGTTCAAAACTCTATGTGAGCGCGGACGCCGAAGACCGAGACCGGGCCGCGCTCGCGGTTGTAGGCAGGATTGTTGATGAATTGATAATCCAGCGTCAGCTTGGCACCGCTGAATGCCGCAAAACTGTAATAGGTCTCGAAAATGCTTTCAGGACCGGAACGCAACAGCCTCCCATCGCCGACCAGAATGCCAAGACCGCCAGCGGCAAAGAATCGCTTGGCAGCCGACGAAGCTTCATTCACCGCCAACGCGACCCCAACTGTATCGTCGGGTCGCCCCCAACGCTGTCCGGTCAGCGACAAGCCAAACGAGACCGTCTTGTTGATGTCCGTGAACTCGAAAGCTTCGTATTGGCCCTGCGACCAGCCGGCGCGCTCAAACATGCCAATATCGTCGGCGAGTTGCTGTTCGAGATTGAGGCTGAAACCTGATTTGTTGTGGCTCTTTCGGACGGCGGCGATGTCCGCTGGCAAACCCGTCTGTAAGGCGATAGCCGTCGCCTCGTTGTAGCTGCCCATCCGACCGTGCGAGAGGAAGCCGAGCAGCTTGAGCTTGCCGGGCTGGCCAAAAAGCGCGTGCCGTTCCTCCAGTTCCTCATCAAACTGGTATTGGTCGAAGACTTGCGGATCGAGCGCCTTGCTGTTCGGAGTTTTCGACAGATCGAACAGTCCGCTTCGGATCGTCCACCAGTCCTGATACCACTCGACGGCTGCTCCATAGGTGTAGCCCCAGGCGTCGGCGGCGTAATCGAACGAGCCGGCATCGATGATCGACCAGTTCATGAAATCGGCTCGCGGATCATGGGCGTAGCGGTTCGTATCGAAGACATCGACGACCCCGAACTTTCCCAACGTGAGGACGACGCGATCGGCGGTTTGAGTGCCGGCAAGTTGGTTCAGGCCCGCCTCGATGTTCGAGGGTTCGCCGCCCAGGTTGATCGTCTGGCGGAGGAAGGCACGCGGTAACCGGGGATACGGATTGGCGGCTCCCACCTTGTAGGCTTCCCCACTCGGAAATCCTGCCACGCCAAGCGTGTCCGAAAGACCGAACCCCTGATCGATCTCCGGGTTCACCCACACCTCAGCGCCATTCCACGGACGCAAACCGCCATAAAGGGTAATGTCGAACGTCTCCCGCGCCTGCTGATGCGCATCGAGGCTGTTCGGTCCACTGAAGGCCGATGGAAAGCCGGGATGGTATTGGCCGACAAAGGTGGATTGAGCGTGGAGGCCCCAATCCTCGCTGCCTTCGTCCCCGAGAGCGGGCGGGAGATCGCACAGGCTCAAGCCCCCGACCACCGCGGACAACAGCCGCGCGACGAGACGGCACACGGTCTTCGTCCGCTCATTAGCCTGCCCCGACCGCGAGATCGACGATCCGCCAGAGCACCAATCCCCCGGCCACGACGAGATAGCCTCGAAGAATGGCGAGCCATATCCGGGTCAGCGGCGTCATGTGAGCGGGTGGTGGCAGTTGATCGAACGACGGCATACGCCAAATCATCCGCCCAAAGCTGTCGGTCCAGACACCGCGATCCTCCCGCCGGATGACGAGCAACGCCGCCGCGATGACGATCGTGAACAACACTCCGCCGCCAAGGATCGCCAAGATCGTGGCCTCGCTCATACCGGGAAAGAGAACTGACGCAGTGAGAATGATCGACAACATCACCAGCACGGCGATCACCGTGCCGGTGAAGACGTTAAGGCCCCGTCCGTTGACCCAAGGCCCGAGCACACCTTGGTCGTTGCACAGCAACAGCAGAAACACGGTCGCACTTGGAAGCAGTACACCGGCTAATGTCTGAACAGCGTTGGTCAGCAGCCCCAAGGGCGTGCCCGGCGTCAGCACCAGGGCAGCCGCCAACGCCACGAGACCCCCATAGACGGCGTAGAATGCCTTGGCCTCTTTGGGCTTGCGATGCAGCGAATGGCGCAGCGACAGCACATCGCCAATCGCATAAGCCGTCGATAGCGAGACAGCCATCGCGCCAATCACGCTGGCATCAATGAGGGCGATGGCGAAGAAGACACCAACAATGTGTCCGGCGTATTTGCCGAGACCAGCGGCAACGGCACCGGCATCCTGGAAATTGCCGAACTCTGGACGGCCCGCGAAAGCCGCCGCCGTAAACGCCATCATCGCCACCGCTCCGACGATCACGAGGACGATGCCGATCCACAGATCAGCACGTGCATAGCGGATGAAGCGCGGGGTGATGCGCTTGTCGATGACGTAGCTCTGCTGGAAGAAAAGCTGCCAGGGTGCAACCGTCGTGCCGACGATAGCGATGATCAACAGCATGATTTCGCTGAGCTTTCCTTCCTCCGGGAGCTTGGGAACCACGAAATCGTACGCGATCTGGCCGAACGGCGGATGAGCCCATAGGAAGATCGGGATCAGCAATAGACTGCCGAAGACGAGCAACATCGAAAACCGCTCGAACCTCCGAAAATCTCCGGTTGCGGCGGCAGCAATGATGACCGCCGCCGAAGCGATGACGCCGAGTTCTCTCGGTAGTCCGAGATAGTTGAGCGCCAAGCTGATGCCGATGAATTCGGTAATAATCGTCAGGGCGTTTAACAGGAACAGATCAATGACGCTGAACGTACCCCAAAACTTGCCAAACCGTTCCAGGATCAAACGGGCGTGTCCGACACCGGTCACAGCACCGAGCCGCAGGACCATTTCCTGGTTCACATAGAGCACCGGGATCAGCAACAGCAGCGTCCACAGCAGAGTGGTCCCATAATCCTGCCCGGCCTGCGTGTAGGTGCCGAATGCCCCGGCATCGTTGTCGCCGACCATGACAATGAGACCCGGCCCGAGGATGGCGAGCAGCGTCCGCAGACGCGCCCACCAGCCCCGCCGCGGTGCAATATCGCCGTGCGGAATGGTGCCGAAGGCACCCCGAATGTCGCCGATATGAGCGTCGTCAAGGACGGCACCCCGGCGCGCTCCCAGGCGGGGTTCAGTGGCCGACATTATGTGCACCGCGCTCACGAAAGGTTCGGCAGGTTCGTTCGGATCGAGGATGCAGGATCGGGGGATATGTCCGACTCCCAGGCGCAGACGAGCCGACCATCGGCATCACGATGCCAATGACAGACAAGCCGCTGCGCCGAGACCGGCTTTGCCTCAAGCGCGAATAGAAGAACAAGATTGGTCGCGTTCGGCGCTACAATACCCGGCGCGATAGCCGGGCGGACATCGAGGTTTTCGGCAGTCATTCTCTCCGCCTCCTTACTCAGATCGGTTGCACCGACCCAGGAGGCACGAGAGCGGGAGGGCGCTTAGATCAAGCGCATCTCCCGAACCTCACAGATCTCCTGGGCATTTGACCCAGCCGGGATCACGATCGCGCTGCGACTGTGGTCCTCGGACGGGGCGTTGCTAGGTCGTGGGTTCATCAGATCCCTTAATGGTTGCATGGCACGCCGACATAAGCGGATGCCGATCGCGGATATAAACCCCCCGAGAACGAGATCAAGCGGAAAATCGTGGCGAGCGCGAAGGTGCGACGACGCCGTTACGCATTCAACCCTCGCGGAGCCTAATCCGGTCGCTCATGACGAAAAGTTGGGCGGATCGACCTCAGCAGGACGCGACCCGGATGCTACTCAAGGGGGCACAAAGCGGGCACGACCCCAAAGGCATCGATCAAGCTCGGCAATCTCGGGATGGGGCTTGAAATTGCTCCCAGCGGCGCTCTGGTGGCTGCTGGGGCGGCATATCAACTCGGGGGAGGAAAGCAATGCGAAGGCGCTCGCGGTCCACTCCCACCATCACCCGAGCAAGCGATCGCACTGCTCGAACAAACGGTTATCCCCCATTTCGAATACCTGATTCGGCTGAAGACCGAAGGAAAGATACTGGCGGGCGGTTTGCCGGTTGGTGACCGCGCATTCGTGTTCATTATCGAGGCTCCCTCGCATGACGACGCCGACCGCATCGTCCGTGACATGCCCGCGTGGGGCCTCCTCGAATGGAAAGTGACACCGCTGCAAAGCGTCGAGGCTCGCGCCGAGATGGAGCGGAAGGTCGTGCAGGCGTTGAGGTCCGCCCGCTGATTATCAAGCTTAATAGGGGTCGATCCTTCGCAAATACGGGATACGGCGACCAACAACAGGTTTTCTCCGGGGGAGGCAGTCCATGGATCTCGGTCGAAAAGGGGTGTTTTGGTTTACCGATGCGCTGACATCGGCGCAATTGGTCGAATTGGCCCAACGCACTGAAGAGCTTGATTACACCGCCTTGTGGTATCCGGAGGCGCTGGGCTATGAATCCTTCAGTCTGGGCAGTTTCCTGCTCTCCCATACAAATAAATTGATCGTCGCCAGTGGCATAGCCAATATATACGCCCGCGATGCGGCTGCGACAAAGCAGGGTCAGCACACATTGGCAAAGCTGTACGGCGGGCGGTTCCTCTTGGGGTTGGGGGTCTCGCACCCACCGATGGTCGAGAACGCTCGTGGCCATCAGTATCGCCAGCCTGTGGCAACGATGCGAGCTTACCTAGGCGACATGGACAAAGCAGTAGGGATAGCGCCTTCGCTCGACGAGCCGCCGCCAACAGTGCTGGCAGCCTTAGGCCCCCAGATGACGGCCTTGGGGGGTCGCCGGACGAATGGTGTGTTCCCGTATAACGTTACTCCAGAGCATACAGCGCGGGCACGGGCGATAATCGGCCCGGACAAATGGCTCTGCGTCGAGCAAAAGGTGCTTCTCGTCACTGACCCCTCCAAGGCACGGGCAGTCGCGCGTCAGGTCATGACGTTTTACCTGCCACTGACCAATTACCGCAACAACTGGAAACGCTTGGGATTTAGTGACGAGGATCTGGCACGTGGCGGCAGCGACCGCTTTTTGGACGCCATGGTGGCTTGGGGAAACGAAGCCGCAATTCGACAACGTGTACAGGCACACTTCGACGCCGGGGCCAGTCACGTCTGCATCCACCCCTCAACCCGAATGGGCAGCCACTACCGGACATCAATGCGCTCAAGGCGCTCGCGGGCTAGAGCGGCGAACGGGGTATCCTTCACCGCACGACAGGCCAAAACTCATCGCGGGCGTCTTTGATATCGAGACCACAAGCCCGAACCCCGATCGCGACAAAGTTCGTCGAGCTTGGCATCGTCTGCCTTGGGGGCACCCCGCAGGCCGCAGATGCGGCAACTGCTTTAGACACCAGCCCCGGCCTTCAAGGTCGATCCGGCTGGCCCGATTTAGACCAACTGTACCCTCGCGGCTTCAGGCCCCTTGCGGCCCTCGGCGACATCGAAGGTGACGCGTTCACCTTCATTGAGGGCCGTGAGCCCCGATTGTGCGAGAGCCGAGATATGGACGAATGCGTCCTTTCCACCACCATCCCGAGCGATGAAGCCAAAGCCCTTGTCGGCATTGAACCATTTCACGGTGCCGGTCCCTCCGCACGGTGTAAACCCGAAGATGGCCCGCCCGATGTCGCCTTTCGGAATCGCTCGCCGTGGTGCCACCGGAGGAGTGGTATGGGCATCGACGCTCAGAACCTCAATACGTCTGGCCCTTCCCGTCCGGGACCAACGCGCGTACGTCGAGCCCGTCACCCAGCGGCATGTTGCGGATCGGGCTCTGTCCGCTCAGGGTGGAAAGCTGACCTTAGGCGGTCAGACCCGGATCGACACTGTTGCACCGATTCCAGACGTTCCCGCCCTCACCCCGGAACGGGGAAATTCGGACCCAAACCGGTCATCTACGGTCGGTCACTGCGACGCGCTTGTGGCACCTGAAGGGCCAAGCCTTTTCAAAAACGCCACAATGTGCTCGCCTACCTCGTCAGGTTGTTCGAAGACCATGTTGTGCCCGCAATTGGGAATGCCAACCAGCCAAGTCTTCGGACGTTTTGTGGCGACGTTGAAAGCGTTTTGCGGGACGGCCACTTTATCCTCCAAGCCTTGAACCACGAGCATCGGCGCAGTGCCACCCTGCCACCATTCGTCGAGCGGTGTCCGGTTGCTGACGGCAAGTTGTGCGCTTGCCACCTCCGGATGGAAGCCGCCGAGTCCCAGCTTTGATTTGTCGGCATTGGCTTTAGCGAAATTCAAGGCGCTCAGTCTCAGCCGTTCCTCCTGGCCAATGTCAGGCTCGATCATGCGTCTATAGGCGTTCTGCACCTCTTCTGATGGCGGAATCTCCCCGCCGCACCCCATCGCGATCAGACCGAGCACTCGGTCGGGCTGATCAGCGGATGCGGTCCGCATAATGCGCTGGCCGTAGGTCCTTCCTGCGAGGTGGACCTTGGTGAGTTTGAGGTCGTCGGCAACTTTCCAGACATCGGAAGCTAGGTCGTGCAGGCTCGCTTTCTCCAGCGGTCCTTCGCTCTCGCCGATACCGCGATGATTGATCGTGACCACGCCGAACCCCGCCCCCGCGATCGCATTGGCGATGCCGTCAAGCTCGTGCGCCCACCGACCAAGGCCCGGAATCATCAGAAGTGTTTCGCGGCCAGAACCGAATACGAAGTACTCGACCTTGATACCATCGCTCGCGACGCTCCGACGACGCAGATTATCCTTCTTATTCAGCGGCGTCGGCTCGCCAAGTTGACTTCCAGGAGTTTCGCCCATGGTGCAGCGCATTCCTTCAGCGTGGTTCTAAACGCAGGCGACCTCACGCAAAAGCCGCCCAAGATACCCCATCGAGGATGATCATGCACGTGCAATCGCAATAAAGGAGGCTGCTCGTGCTTAGCGCCGAACTGCCAATGACCGCTTACCACACCCAACTCAGCCACACGTAGAGCGTGCGGCGAGTGACGGCTTCGGGGCACGGCTTGCCATCGTGGCCGATCGCAGCGAACGACCGGTTAGGGTCGGAAACGGACACCATACGGCAGGCATGATGAAGGTGCCGACCCCTGACTTTATCCAAACGGGGTCGCCGTCGGTTCATCTTGCAAACCACCGAGGTGATGACTAAGCCGCTGTCGCAGGTCGATGAGGCGTTTGCTTGGGACGAAGGGCAAGGAGACAGCACGGGAAACCGGAGGTTCGATGCCCATCGCCGCTATTTCAAGGGCGATTGTTCCTCCCTTTCATTGCTATAGCAAGAGGCCAGATCCCAGACATGGGTCGCCCGATCATAAAGCGGCAGCGTTTCGAGCGGTGAGGAACTCTAAAACCAATGAATAGCTAGGCTGCTCCAAGTCTGAGGGAAATGCTGGATGCTCGGCTGAGTAGCAGCGGCCTTTCCCCAGCGGGGGATCAGCTTTCTCTACGTTAGCTAATTAGTCCGAGTGCTCTATGCGCGTCTTCTGGCTTCATCTCACGGATCTGTTCCTCGCTATAACCGAGCCGTCGCAACTCGGCCTTCTGCGCTTTTGTAATGAAGAATGACATGCCCGTTTCCACCTTATGCGGCGTTATCGAGGCCTCGAAAACGCGCTCTGCATGATCTCGGATATCGGGCGGATCGGGTGGATCGGCGAGCGCACCTGGTCGTCGCCCGTAGATTTGCTGCAAAAGCGGCTTTATCGATTGTAGTATTTGGATGAGGTTGTCGGCGTCTCTCTCGTTCTTGATTCTAGCAGCGATCTCTAAGCCACTGTCAGCAATCGCAACGTGGAACGGGATCGACTGTCCGCTACTTTGAGCAGGCGGAAGTGACGGCAACCGCTGTGTCGAAGTCGGCTCGGCCTTGGGCGACATAGGCTCCTCTACGTTTGCTGCAAGGGACCTCCCATCACCATGTGACGCAGGCTCGTTCATCATCTCCCCCGGTGGAGCAGGTTAATCGCAAGTCCGACCAAAGCTGTCCCACCGAGCGCGGTACGCGGTATCGAACAGCCTGGGCCGAGCGCTCTTTCGAAATTGGGATTCAAACCTGAATTCGCATCAGGGATCGGAGACCGAGCGAACACCATGACCGGCAACATATCGTCGAGCTTCAGCCAGAGAGTCGCAGACGTTCTTGATACCACCGCCTTTAGACAGGGCACACCATCTTTTCGAGTTCAATCCGGTCGCGCCGTATCTCGAAAATCCCATAATGCCGCCCGGATGCGGCACCCTGACTGCGACCAGTGATGTGGTTCACGATTTCCTCGCGCGTCGCCGACTCCCATTTCGTTGCGGTGAACCGTCTCAAAAGTGTGCCGCCACGAGTGATTGGGCGCGATCCGCTTATCCTCGATCTTTAGCTTGTCGCGCATCCCCTTCGATATTTTGCGGCTTGCCGGATTCTCGCGTCTTCCGTCACGATCCGGCTTGATCGTCGGGAACAGCCCGTCGCCGTACTCGCGGCGAACACTCTAAGGGGGTCGACCTCCGGGCGCAACCGCAGTAGAGTCCAAAAAAAATTGGACTCTCGGATGGACCACTTACAGTTAGTCAATGGCATCTATCGAGTGCGGATCGTAGTGCCACCCGCATTGCGGCCTATCATTGGCAAAGAGTCGCTGGTGAAGTCTCTCGGCACCGGCGACTATGCCACGGCAAGCCGCCGTTCCACACTCTACATCGCCCAATTCAAGACGAGGCTCGCCAATGCTCGCTTAGGAAAACAGTATCACAACAACGTCAAACCGCGGCACTTCAACGGGACTGACGCCCTGTCCACCAGCCCGGAGTGGTTCACCCCGCCGATAGTGTTTGAGGCTATGGCAGTCGAATTTGACATGGATGTGGCGTCACCCGGTCGCGACCGGGTGCCCTGGATACCGGCACGAGAACATCTCACAAGAGCAGATGACGGGCTGACGGCACCATGGGTGGGGTTTGTCTGGCTGAACCCGCCTTATGGATTACGGAACGGAATGCAGAAGTGGATTGACCGATTTGTTGCCCATGGAAACGGGGTCATTATGCTGCCGGGCTACACCTACACCCGTTGGTTTCATGACTTCGTGTCCAAAACCGACTGCATCCTGTTTCCGCTGTACAAGCTCCAATTCATCAACCCGGCCTTGCCGCCGAAAAGGCGGAATTGCACGCTGTCGAACGTTCTCGGGGCGATGGGCGAGACCGGACGGACGGCACTGCGCAACGCCGCTGCCAACGGGTTCGGGAAGCTATTCGAATTATGATTATCGGTAAAACCCAAAGCGGAGGATGCTGGCTTCTGGCCATGGCCTCTTGCTGTGGACGAGTGCGAGGGGGACCGGACGCGCTAGTGATGGACGATGCCATGGGCAAAAGGGGGAGCCTCGAAAACTGTCTGCGCGGACAGTTTGCCGACACTCGCTACATGCATCGAGCCCGGCTTGTTCTCTTGGAAGAGCCTCGCCCGCTTTCGCAGGGGAAGCTTCTGTTTGGGGGTGGGTCGCTGGCTCAAACGGCTTGACTCAGAGCGTCGGTCTCGCCGATCTGCCCGGAGATCAGAGACGCTTCACGGCTTCGTGGCGAAGCGAGTTTGACGACCTCGCTATCGACGGGGTTGATGATCTTCTCGATTTCAACGGCCAGCATGTCGATCGGATAATCACCGTATTCGCTGGCCGTGTCGCCGGTGGTGTGGCCAGTGATATAATTCCGAATCTCGCGATCAATCTTGCCCCGGCAAGCGGTCTTAAAAGTGTGCCGGTGCGAGTGGAAAACCTTACGCGGATCAGTGATCCCGATTTTCCGCAACCATTTCAGAATGGTATTGCCTGCATTGTGTGACCGCTTGCCGTCACGGTCCACCTTGACATGAGGGAACAGCGGCGAGTTGGCTGGTAGGGTGACAAGATATTCGCTGATCTCGTCTTTGATCGCGGAATGCAGTGGGAAGCGGCGTGGAGTGCTGGTGTGGTTCTTTAAGGTCTGACCCTGTTCGCGGTTATCGAGGCGGACGTTGAACACCAGATGCTCGCCGACCATCTCGAAATCCGAGGTGCTCGCTTCAACGATTTCCGCCAGCCTTGCACCCGAGAACAGGGCTATGAGATTTGAAATCCTTATGACCGGGTTAGCCGCCTTGCGGCACTCAGTCTGGATCAAGCGCATATCGTCTTCAGAGAAATCTTGCCGCTCTTTGCGGGGATCAACCTTCGCGGTATAGGCCAAATCAACGGCGGGATTGCTGCCAGGAATGATTTTCCGGTTTTTTTCGGCCCACCGAAAAATGGTTTTCAGCATCCGAATCCGGTTCTGAACCGTGCGCGGGTCAAGATCGCCGCGCTTGACGGCTTGTACCAGCGTCTCCTTGAACGAAACCAGATCACCGCTCGTCACCTGCCCGGCTTCATCGTGGCCAAGATGCTTGGCCAGCCTCTCAAACAGGGTGACCGCTGCCTGTTTACGTTTGCGGGGAACCTCTTTCTCGTCTGCCCAAAGTTCGATGAGCGCGACGAAGCTGATAGGAGCCAGCTTCATGCCAACCGGGAGGACCGAGGCCGGGCTCACCTGAGTTTCGGGCGTTGAAACCTTGGCCAGCATCTCGGGAGGAATCGGACGGAAACCGGTTTCTTCGGGAACTCTTGTCGGAACCAAGCGCCGTTGATATCCGACTTGTTCCGGTATCGTGCGGGTGCAGCCCATCTCGTGATCGAAAAACTCGATAGCTGGCTCACTCACCTTTACCCACCGCCAGACCATCTCGTCCGGATTCCGAGCCTGGTCAATGATCGCATGGAACTCGGCGATGATCGGCGCGGCGAGCCTACCGGCAAGGCTCAGGTTAGCAGTCCCAAGCCCCTTGACCAGTTCGCTTTTGCCAGTGTGCGGGGCGGGAAGCTGTTGACGGAGTTCGACGGGAACGCCCATGCGAACCCGATAATTTCCCTTCCACATTTGAAGGTGCTTGATCTTGCCTGACACCGAAAACCTCACTTGTTTTGTCAGGTAGGTTTTGTATCCCTTTTTGTATCCCAGAGCGACAAAATTAGTAGTTAATCCCATATACTTAAGGCGGGGGCGGAGTTTTCAGAGGGCGGGCGAGAGACCGAATCCATCTCCCTCCAGGAGAGAGTCGCGTGCATACCCGCGGCCGGCTCAAGTCGACAAGGAAGGCTGGCTGGCCGGCCGCTTCCTGACAGCATTGGCCGGAGCATGAGATTGCCGAGCGCAGCCGGCGCCGGCTCGAACGCCACCTCGCCGAAGCCCGGTTGCCGCCTGGCAAGACACTCGACAGCTTCGACTTCGAGGCCGTCCCGGTGATCAGCAAGGCACAGGTCATGGCGCTCGCCGCTTGTGACGCCTGAGATCGTACTCATAGCCGGCCACGTCCTTCGGAAATCCCCAGATCGTATTGGGCAATGGCGTGAGGTCCCGGCGCGGCAGAGGCCGCTGGCTTCGAATGCGCTGGATTGCGCAGCCCCGATAGGGAGCCCGGTTCGCAACAGACTCCGCGCTGGTGGGAGCGAGATTCGAACCCTCGGAGCTGCTGCCTGAGTGAGGCGAACAAATCGGCGGCTTTTCCGCCCCCCGGCTGGTGAACGACGAGCACGCGCGCCCACCCACGAGAAATGCCGCACCCGTATGGGTAAACGGGTTCGTCCTGATGACCGAACGCATTCGCCCTCGTCACCGCCTTGGCGGCACCGCAGAGGCTCGCCGTAATCGCCGCCTCTCACTCGCGAACGATGCACCGCCTTACGCGAGAGCCTTGACGTCGTCGACCGTCTTCTGCGGTTCGGGGCGGTGCTCGTAGTCGGGATCGACATCCGCGGCGCGGACAATGCCCCTGCGGTCGATCACGAACCGTCCCGGCATCGGCAAGGTCCAGCTGCCCTCACCGTTGCGAACCGCCAGGTCATTGCCAAAGCTAAGATAAACCCCCTTGAGATCATCGGGCAGCGCGAACCTAAGACCGAGCTTCGCGGCGTAGGCATTGCCGGGGTCGGACAGAAGGTCGAAGCTGATTCTCTGCTTTTCAATAAGAGACCGGCTGGCTTCCGCCAGTTGCGGTGTAATCGCGACGATCGTCGCGCCATGTTCCTTAAGGGCACTCGCTACTTGCTGCAAAGCATACAGCTCTGCGACGCAATAGGGTCACCAGCTGCCGCGGAACACCGTCAGAACCAACGGCCCGTTGGCCAGAACCTCGGACGAGCGCACCTCCTGCCCGAACGCGTTCTTCAGCGCGAAAGCCGGCAGTTGGTCGCCCACTTTGATTACGCCGTCCATGATACCCGACGCGCGCAGATCATCCGTAGCGCGGTGCATGATCGCGCGTTTGTCCGCCGGGATACGCTTGTCGGCGCCTTGTCGTATCGTATCAAGTCGTTCGGCCAGCGTCATAAGCTCCTCCTCTAAAGACGCTTCTGAAACGGTCAGCCACCATGACGATAGCGAGTTGGGACTGTTTTGGGAACTCGAACGGGGGCATGTTCTGTAATTGCGAGGTTCGGAATCAAGCAAAACGGCGAGCCTCGCCGATTTGGCTTGACGCATCCCTGCTCCGGGGACCGAAGGTTCGAATCCATCTCCCTCCAGCGGCGAGTCACGTGCGAACCGGGACGTCGACGATCTCGCCTTGATCAGCCGCGGTAGCCAGGACAGGCGCGGTCGGGATAAGCGCCGGG
>Ga0210407_10003061_pt1 | contig 13811 bp, 10 predicted proteins | sample IncBWC27MmetaG_FD_150860 | JGI IMG/M metagenome (GOLD analysis project Ga0210407, IMG submission 150860) | Forest soil microbial communities from Barre Woods Harvard Forest LTER site, Petersham, Massachusetts, United States - Inc-BW-C-27-M | ecosystem: Environmental > Terrestrial > Soil >... | reverse complement strand
CGATTTGATTCTCGCCGCCTCGGCGCGTTCTTCTGCTGCCACTGCGGGCTGAACTCCGCGCCGCTGCTTCCGCAACGCGAGAATCTTTGTGGGTCGGAGCTTTAGCTCCGACATAATTGACGGCGCGCAGCGCCATTTCCTTTCGCGGTGCCGTTGCCGCGAGCTTTTGAATTGGTCGCGGGACAGCGCGGACAATCCGCCATTCGCACCTCCCGCGCATTCGGCGTATAATCGGGTTACCAATGATTGAAATTTCCCGCACTTTGCACGGGGCCAGGGCCAATCCATCCGCATGAAAACCGCGCAATCGGTGGACAATCGCGAAAGCGTGCTGCTAGTCGGTGTGAGCCTGAAAAAAACTCCGCGCGGACGTGCTGGTGATCCTTCAGCTGCCGGCCGCGATTCGCTGGAAGAGCTGCACGAGCTCGCCGAATCCGCCGGCGCGAAAATTTCCGGCAGCATTTTGCAGATCCGCGAGGCGCTGGATCCCGCGACGCTCGTCGGCCGCGGCAAGCTCGATGAAATTCGCGCCGAGGCCGAGCTGCGCCACGTGCCGCTGGTGATCGTGGACCACAACCTCACTCCCGTGCAGCTGCGCAATATGGAGAAGGGCATCGGCACCCGCGTGATTGACCGCACGCAATTGATTTTGGATATTTTCGCGATGCACGCGCGCACGCGCGAAGGCCAGCTGCAGGTGGAGCTGGCGCAATTGAATTATTTGTTGCCGCGTCTCACCGGACGCGGCGAAGAACTTTCGCGGCTGGGCGGCGGCATCGGCACGCGCGGCCCTGGCGAACAAAAACTGGAAACCGACCGCCGTCGCATTCGCGACCGCGTCAGCAAAATAAAAGAGGCCATCGAAACCGTGCGCCGCCAGCGCACCACGCGCCGCCGCGCGCGCCAGGCCGTGCCGCTGGGCATGATCGCGCTGGTGGGCTACACCAATGCCGGAAAATCCACGCTTTTCAACGCGCTCACTCATGCGGACGTGCTCACGTCTTCGAAAATGTTCGCGACGCTCGACCCCACCGTGCGCGCCGTCCGTCTGCCTTCGCGCCGCCGCGCGCTGCTTTCGGACACGGTAGGATTTTTGCGCGATTTGCCGCCCGATTTGATCGCTGCTTTTCGCGCCACGCTCGAGGAAGTCCAGGAAGCCGCGCTCATCGTGCAGGTCAGCGACATCTCCAATCCTCATCATGCCGAGCAGGATGCGGACGTGCTGAAAGTCCTCACCGACCTCGGCGTACAGGATCGCCCGCGCCTGCAAGTTTTCAACAAGACCGATCGTCTGTCACCCGAGGAACTCGCCGCGCTCACCAAAGCCAACGGCCGCAACGAAAATAAAATTTTCACCTCCGCCGTCACCGGCGCGGGCCTCGAAGATTTGCTTGCCCGCATGGACGCCGTGCTCCCGGTAGATCCGCTCGTCCGCGTGGATCTGCGCATCCCGCTCTCCGACGGCCGCAATCTCTCGCTGGTACATGCCACAGGCCGCGTCCTCCACTCCGAAGTAACGGACGGCCACATGCACCTGGAAGCCGAGCTACCAGAATCCCTGGCCCGCCGCCTCGAAGATTTCGCGCAGCCTGCCGCGACGAAAACCTCGTAGACACGCTGATCCTGCACTGGATTTCACGACAGACAGTGGACAGGACGAGTACTTGCCAGTCGAAGTGTGATGGGTAGCTTTATATCACAAAGTACTTGACATGGTGAATCAATTTGCGGAGAATGGCTGTGCGGCGGGGACGGAGTCCTTAAATCACGGAGTGAACGAAAATGATAAAGCGCATTGCCGCAATCGGATTCATCGTCATCTGTACCTCGATCGCTTGGGCCATCCTGGGTAGCACGATTTTCTACCGTACATATTCCACTGATGAGCAACTGAAGAGCCGTGTGTCGTCATCCTGGGGCACAGCGCAGGAGCAAACGCCGCCCACCGCCGGTTATCAGGTCGTTTCTCACAAGCAAGTCACTTCCACGCAAAACGGAATTACGACCGTGCGCACGGTCGACGAGAAGTCCAGCATCTCGCTGCCGCTGGAACAAACCCGCGCGAACGCGGCGCTGCGGCTGGATTACCGCAGGAAAGGGCTGCTGTGGTACAGCACGTACCAGGTGGATTTTTCGGGAGCCTATCGCTACCGCAATCCCGGCGATCAGCCGCAAGATGTCACGTTTCGCATGCGGCTGCCGGCAAGCCAGGCCGCGTACGACGATCTGGTTTTTTCGCTGAACGATATTCCACTCACGATCAGCAATCAAAAAACTGAAGCGGTGGCGACGGCCCAGCTGCAACCCCACGAGACGGCGGCGCTGCGCGTAGCTTATCGCTCGCACGGGATGGACAGTTGGAGTTACGGCTTTGGGGATGAAGTCACGCAGGTAAAGGATTTTCAGCTGCACGTCATCACGAATTTTCCGGGCTTCGACCTGCTGGAAAACACACTTTCACCTACACAGGAGTTGCGACAAGCGGACGGGTGGGATCTGACGTGGAACTACAAGAACTTGGTGTCGGGTTACCACGTCGGCATCGCGCTGCCGCAGAAGCTGCAGCCCGGCCCGCTGGCGGGGCGCGTCAGTTATTTCGCGCCGGTTTCACTGCTGTTTTTCTTCTTTGCGCTTTTCCTGCTCACCACCGTGAAGGGAATCGAGCTGCATCCCATGAATTATTTTTTTCTGGCCTGCGCCTTTTTTTCCTTTCACCTGTTGATGGCGTATCTCGTAGATCACGTCTCGATCCATGTGGCTTTCGTGATCTGCTCCGCCGTTTCGATATCCTTGCTGCTGAGCTACCTGCGGTTGGTTGCGGGCATGCGCGGCGCATTGCTGGAGGCGGGCTTGGCGCAATTTGTTTATCTGGTGCTGTTCTCCTACGCGTTCTTCTTCGAAGGCTTCACGGGACTGGCGATCACGATTGGCGCGATTCTCACCCTCTTCATCGCCATGCAAACCACCGCGCGCATACAATGGACCGAAAAGTTCGCGATGCGCTGAGCATGTGATGCAGCGCAGGCATCGCGCACGATTCTAGGCGTTGAAATGTGCGGTGGCGGGCGGCAGAATGCTCGCGGGAGCGTGCTAGCTTATGAAAACTCGGGCGTCGGTTTTTGCGGTGGTGTTGCTGACTGGCTGCTTGGCCATTCCTTCTATTGCGCAAAAGGAGAAGACTGTGGCGGAACATGCTGCTGGGGCGTTTGACGTGAAGGTGGATGCGCAGGGGGAGGCGGACAAGGCGGCGGGGTCCACTCTCGCCAGGTATTCGCTCGACAAGCAGTATCACGGCGATTTGGATGCGACGTCCAAGGGAACGATGCTGACGGCTGGGACCGATGTGAAAGGCTCGGCGGGGTACGTGGCGATCGAAAGGGTTACGGGGACGTTGAAGGGCCGCAGCGGAAGCTTCGTCCTGCAGCACAGTGGGACGTTGACGCGCGGCGAGCCGCAGCAGTCCATTATTGTGGTGCCGGATTCCGGGACGGGGCAGCTGGCGGGCATCGCCGGGAAGTTGACTGTGATTATCGCTGCGGGGAAACATTCGTACGAGTTTGAGTACACTTTGCCGGTCGCGCCGTAGGGAGAAACGCGGCGGCGAAAATCGAAGAGATATCCTTAGCCCGCTCTCACGGGTTCCCTTCGCAAAATCACTCAGGGCAAGTAGGACGACGGGTTAAATAAAGAGCACGGTCAGCATTGTTCATGCCACCGAGGAAAATTCGGGCGCCGGTTACGGGTTGGCGCGGCGCAGGACCGCGCTGGATTTTTCCGCGGCGGCTACCTGGTGGAAGAAATCGCGAACTTCCGGGAGTTTTTCCGTCGGCACCACCACGCCGGTGATTTCGTAGGTGCGCTTGTAATGCAGGACGTTGTCCTTCACCTCGACGTTGCTTTTGTATGTGGCGTACTCGCATTTGGCGTCCACCGATTGCGGAAGCTCGTCCACCACGTAGCCGGCGGGCAAGGTGATGTCGAACATGTCGGATTGCAGAGTGGTGCCCTCGAACTCGATGGGATATTTCCGCGCCTTTCCGGCGAGGATGGTCGAACCTTTGTCGCCGACGACGCGGGGACGAATGATGAGCAGGTTGCCCGCGGTCTTGGCGTAGCCCTCAACGACGAATTGATAGTGCATGGTGAAATTCTCGTCGTAATTATCGAGATTGCCGACCGACGCGTTGGTGAGCGTGAAATTATTGAGGAATGTTCCCAGGAATTTTTCGAAGACCTTGGGACGGTCGGAGGGTGAGGAGTTCAGAAACTGCGCGCGGCTATCCCCAGCCGGAGCGCCCCAGCGCAACTCGTTGACCTCGCCGCCCAGGTTGCCAGATGAACTCAACGTGAGGGTGGCAGTGCGCAGCAGGCGATTGGTCGGTGGCGGCAATAGGGGAAGCAAAATCAGTTTGCCGCTGTCAGGCGTGATGACCAGCCCGTAATTTTGCTGGAGTTGCGACGGCAAGTACCCCAGCCGCACATAGGGGTCGGTGGGATCGAAGAACAAGAGCTGGCCAAGTTGGGGATCTTCGACGATCGCGTAAAGACGGTTGACGGGAACATCCTGCGGGAGGCGGATGGCCATGATCATGTGGTTGCCGCGCAGCGAAGGAAAATCCGGATTGACGATGCCGCGGTGGGTATCAATCATGACGTAGTAGGAATCAACGCCGATTTGCTTGAGCATGGCGCTGAGCAGCGTCGCTTTGTCCTTGCAATCCCCGTACTGATGTTTGAAAACGTCCGCGGCCGGATGAGGTTGCCAGCCCCCGATGCCTATTTCTATCGCCACGTAACGGATCTGCTGTTGGACGTAGGCGGCGAGCACCTGCATTTTTTTGAGTGGGTCAGAAATGCCGGCGGTAAGCTCAGCCACTTTTTGCTGGAGCGCCGGTGAAGGAACGCGACTGGCAGCGGTGAGATTGGCATACCAGACGCCGATGTCATTCCAGGAGCCGGTGGTCTTGGCGCGGAGAGCGGGGTCGCGCGGGAAGTATTTGATGTCCATGCGGCTGGCTACGGTGAGAAAAGGCGGCATGTCGGATTCGATTTCGACTGCCGGAATATTTTCGACTTGCCAGACGTAAAAGTTATTCGCGGATGATTGCGGCTGTTGTTTCGGAAAGTTGGCCCAATACTCGCTGAACTCCCAACCGGGAGGCAGCTGCAAGGAAAAGCGCGCGAGGCGAGTGGGGATCGCGTGCTGAAATTCCCAGTCGTCTTCGAAGACGAACGGGCGATGCTTCTGCACGTACTCGTAGCCGACGATGCTGCCGGGGTCCGCGGCGGAGAACTTGATGCCCTTGCCGCGCTCGTCGGTGAAGACTTCGAAGCTGGAGAGGCTGAACTCGACTGCATCTTTTTCCTTCAGTTCCATTTCCTTGCCGTCGGCAGTGATGGTCCAGGCCTTGAAGAAGGAAAGTTTCGTCTCGTTATCGAAGTTGACGCCCGCGTAACCGTACTTATCGCGAGCTTCGGGGCGCAGGAGTTTATAGGCGCAGCGATGCCTGGTTTCAATTTCGCCATTGTCCTTGACTGTGGTCTGCAGGTCATCGAAAAGCACGATCGCGACTGCGTCCTTGGGATATTCCGGCAGGGTTTGATGCGCGGCGGCGCGCAGCCAATCCGGCGCGGTATCCGCGAACACACGGGGAGAGAAGCGGCCCAAGACCGACGCGAAACTCACCGTGAGCGCCACCGCGAAAAGAGCCGCGCGCGCAGCGGCCGCGATGGCTCTAGTTATTTTTTGCTGATTCGGCATTTTGCAGAACAATTTGTGCGTCGTCATAGGTTTTTACCGAGTTGAAGAAATTACGCAACGCCGGATAACTGGTAACCGGAAAGGCCAAGCCATCCAGAACGAGCAGGCGCTTGACCTCGACCACGTTGCCCTGCTGCGCCGCGGAAATTTCGTAGGAAACCACGCCCGGCTTGGCCTGCTTGGCCGGCGGAACCGACTCGATCTTGAATTCCGCGGGAACCTTGAGTTTCACATCGTCAATTTCTTCATACGGGAGGTTGAAATACACGGCATATAACCTTTTTTCAGGGTGAAAGGCTGCTGTCTGGCGGGATTGAAACGGCGAAGCGGGGACGAGCATGCGGCGTCCGGCAGTCGTTCCGAGATTGGGTATTTTTGCGGTGCCTTCGACGTGCAGCGGCAGCTCTTTGTTGTCCCAATTGGCGAGCGCGGTGACGTCAAATGAGGAGCCCGCCGGCAACCAGGCCTGGATTTCGTCTGCAATGGATTTGCGGCGGCCGGATTCATCTTCTTCGCGCGATTGTTCGCGGCGCGAGGCAGCCAAGTGCCCGGTGTAGTCCACCTGGAGCTTACCCATGGCCTGACCGTCGGAGTCGATTTCCAGTTCAGCGGTGCGAATTTCGGTGGCTTGCGTGGGCGGCGAAGCAGGAACCGTGACGATTTCGCCCCCGGATTTGCTGCAACGGATGCCGCGCGTGTTCGTTTCGTACCAAGGAACGATTCCGAAGGGGAAAGTGCTGGCTGCTGGATCGAGATAATAATCCTGGGTGCCGGCATGAATCCAAACGACGTCCGCCGAAATCTGCGAAGTGTCCATCATCTCGGGAAGGAAAAAATTCACATGGCGAGGCGCGACGTAAACCTCGCTGGCTGAAAAGCCGGCGGTGCGCGCCAGGCCCACAAATGTGTAGTTCAACTCGCGAGCGTTGCCGTAGTTGTGCTTCAACACATCTTCCACGTTGTTATTGGGCTTGATTTGTTCCTGCTTTTGTTCCTTTTCCGATTTTTCACCTTCCATCGAAAGATTGCGGATTTTTTGCACGCGCGCGTAGATTTTCCGGAGCTTCGCTTCGGGCGCGTCGTCCGCGCTCACGGTGCGCGACAAATCGCTTTCGAGCGCGCCTTTTTTGTTCACAAAACGGTCCACTTCTTCTGACCAGGCTTTGCCCTTGCGGTTCCAGAACTTTTCCGGTGTCTCGTTCTGCGGATCGCTCGCATTCACGTAATAGAAGTCCACATGCGCCTGCAGCGCGCGCTCGGGCGGCATATATTCTTCCTCTTCCAGGCCGGGAACATTGTGGATGTCCATCACGTATGTGCCGTTCGGCTGTTTGAGAGGTTTGGTGTCAACCGAAAGGCCGAGCTGGCGATACATCAGGGGAGCGGCGTAGGCGCCGGTGTCCGGCCGAATGACGAAATGCGCATCGCGAGTATAGAGGTGCCCGGTAATCGTCCAGCTTTCGTTCACGTAGTAATGCGGGTCGCTTTGTTCACGGAACTTATATTCGATGATGCTGCCGGGGTGAACATCCGGAAGCGTGAAGGTTTTCGCGAGATATTTGTAGCCACTGGCTTTTACGATGGTCTTCTCGAAGGGTTTGCCCTCGAAATTGACGATGCTGCCGTCCGGGTGGATGGTGCGGCCGTGGATATCCAGGATGTTTACTTGCTGTTTGTTGAAGGGCAGTTCGACGTCGGCTTCCTTGGTGCCTTCCTGCGTAAAGATTTTCACGCGGACATATTCGTGGACGGAGGATTCCTTGGAATCCATGTCACTGGAGCGGTAGAGAATCATGGCGTGCGCGCCGGGGCTGGCGGGGTTGTCTTTCAGCGCGAGGTCGGCCGGAGGGATGGGGAGCCAGTCGTCGCCGGCGGACGAAGTGCGCGGCGCGATGGCTGCGGCCCACACGAGCACGAGCGCGAAGACAGTGGCGCAAACGAATCGCTGGGCTCGATTCATGGTGACGCACGCTCCTATGTCGAAAGAGAAATGGTGGCCGAGACGCGGTGCTGCGGACGGCTGAGTCGCGCGTCTTGGGTCCCAGTTCTCAAGCGGTGACGTGCGCGCCACGGTACCTCTACTGAACGCTCATGTCAACGGACCTTCTCAAATTGGTTAGTTGAACGGTTCGTGAACCGAAACCCGCAAGGATTGCAGCCGTGGCTTTGCCTTTCATTCGTCTCACGCGTCGCCGCATCTAAACCCGCACACCTCAAAAACCGAAGGCACGCGGCACCCGCAAAATCAAAGCATCAGTTCCGGTGACCTGCAAGGTTTGGCCACCGGCCTATGGCTGATAATCGAGATATTTTTCACGAATTTGTCTGAAGAGGCGCGAAGTCGTGCCGTTGCGGAGGTGGTGGTTCAGGATTTGCCGCTCTCGGCGGTTGGGGACCGGGCCTTTTGGAAGTTGAGATTCGACTTCACTGCGGTTCTGAATTGCGGAGAGCCGGAAAGTGATGCGTCGCCCGGTGGGAGCGACGCGAATTACCAAGTGCTCATTTTTAATATACCCGCTAGGTGGGTCCGCGCAGTAGATCATCTCGTCGCCACGGAAATTCTTGTAACGAATGTGCATAGAATAATCCTCCTTTCCGTTGAGAAGCAACGCTTCAGCGGCGAACCGCCCAACGATACGATTCTGCTGGTATACGGCGGCATAGCCTGTGTCATAATTTCGACAAGAAGGATTGACACACCTCACTTTGAACAAAGACCTTTTCGCACCCCAAGTGCCGCAAGCCGGACATTGCGCCGCACCAGACCTCGAACCTGACGCGCCCATTCCTACCTCCTGCGAAGCAGTTTCCAGGGAAACAGCCAAAGAAACGTAGACCCGTCTTCAGACGGGTCTACTTCAATAATGCCCTTCGACAGGTGACGCCTCTCTCTCACGAGGCCCCCAATGAGGAGGAATTTGCCACTGCTTCAGGGCTAGGAGAGGAGGCTGCGGTACCCGCGGATTGCGGGTGCAGCCTGACAGCCGTCTCCCTGGAACTCTTCTGCGTCTGGTAACGCTTCCAGACAAAAAAGGGCGCGGCAATCTGGCCGTGTTGAATCTGGCGGCGACGATGGACCAGCGAGGGCAAGCCCATGGCGCGCAGGCTGCGGTAGGGAAGCAGCCGGAAATATCCCTTCTTGTGCCCACCGCCGAAGGAAAGGGAGAGAACTTCCTCAGCGAGCCAACGATCGATCAACCGGAGCTGCACTTCGTCGCTGACGTGCTTGAGGTAGTAATCGATGATGGCGACGTTACGGACGCTCTTCCCTAGGACTTGGCGTGCAACTTCGATTACAAACCGCGCTCGCTTGTGAAGATCAACGATGCGCGCCAGCTTGGCGCGTCTGCGGCGGAACGCGAAGCGGAACAGATTGCAAATCTTGCGGCACTTGTCGCGGGAGAGACGCACCGTGCCGTCAGCTAAGAATTCGAGGCCAAGATGGCGGATGCGCGTGGTTGGTTCAAATCCTTCGGCGGTCGAGGCTGCTCGCGAGAGAAAAAGGTTTTGTTCATGGTTTGGCTTGCTGCGAAGCTGCAGGTCCACTATCGCTGCGTCAAAGCAGGCGAGAGCCGACTCGATCGTCCCACGAGAGGGAGCGAGCAGAAGCAAATCGTCAGCGTAGCGGAAATAATGCAGTCCGGAAATCGCATCGAATTTCCGATCAAGAGGTGTGAGGTAAAGATTGGCCAGAAAGCAGGCAGTTGGTGTTCCAAATGCGATGCCTTGCGTGGCGCACAACGTCTGCCCCGAGTCTTCGTAGGAGAATTTAATGCACTTTCGGAGGAGGTGAAAAAGGTAGTCATCAGGATCGACGAGATCCGAAAGTTGCGCGAGAAGCAATTCGTGGTTCACGGCAGGAAAATAGCTGGCGATGTCGCGCTTCGCAACGAACAGGGGGCATTCCACAGCCGCGAAGATTCCAGCGATTTTCCTCTGGCAACGGTCCAGGCCAAACCCCCGCAAGCGGTATGCATAAGAGTTCTTCGAAAACCATTCATGAAGCCGGGCGCTCAGGAGCCGATAGAGGAGCAGATCAACCAGCCGTTCTTCCCAGGGATAGATGTACAAAGTGCGGCGCTTTCCGCGGAAGTTGCGATGCAATGCGACAGCGGGCCGAAACGAAAAAGACTTCCGAGTCAGCGCGCGGTGAATCTCTGCAAGGTTGTGCAGGCCCGAGCGTGCAAAGTCATAAAGATCGCGTTTGTCGGTCGAGGCGAATAGCGCTTTGCGCCAGGAGAACAGCGGCTTGGTGTAAAGCCGAACGGCTGCTTTGTAGAGATCGGCTTCGCGATACACATCGGACCAGCGGAGCCTCTGGCGATCCGAGGAATCGAGACGGTGCGCGAGGCTAATTGTCGAGTTCGGTTGCAATGTGGCCGGATTCTAGACCCACCGGGTGGGTGCGTCAATCAATGGAACGAACTGAGCTACGATCTTAGAGGCGGGTGGGCCACCCTTCCACTCCGCTCAAACGACGCATTAGTTTTTGCGGGTGCCGGAACCTTCGAGTTTTGAAGGGTGAGGGTTTAGACGCAGCGTCCTCGCTCAATTTGTGTGAGAACCACTGCATTAGGCCAGGAGACGCTCGTCGCTTCACGCGCTTTCGTGCGGCGGATATTGGGACGTTCCTGCCGGCGGAGTCGCGTGCAGCGATGCAAATATCCTTGAAGCTTCTCGCGGTGTAGATCGTGTGTGTGCCCGCTTGCTTCAATATGACGGGGAGATTGTCAGTCACATCTTGGTAGATTTTTCGCATTTGTTGAATCGTAGGATGCCTGTCCTCGCCGACGAAAGCGTTGCAAAGCTCTCGGAAGACGCCTTTCACGGTGGCGGAATGGATGTGCGCATCCGTGCCATCGAGATCACTCAAGGACTTTGAAAGTCGCCGAATTCTCGACTCGTAGACGAACCACGTGTGCTCGGAACTCGAGATTTTCGTCCAGGCCACGGAAAGTCCAAGTTCAAAGGGCATGTTGAAGCGCGGCGTGGGGGGCCGCTTGGCATCAAGCTCGACCCTGGAAAGATCGTGGACGGAATATTGGCAGGCCTGAATGAGCTGTAGAATTCGATCGAGTCGCCTGGCGCCAGACGGGATTTCCAGCGTGGCCCGCGGAACGAGCCCGAACGCGGAAATCCCGGAGATATACGCCAGGCAGAGGTTCTGGAAAGGTTTGTCGTATGGGATGTTTAAGAAAACATCAGCGAGAGGCTTTGGAGACTTTGGCACGCGCGCGCTTCTTTCCTGAGACGAAACGCTGTTGCGTCGCTTTGCGCTTCAGCGGGCCGGATTTTGAGCGGGGTCTGGAGCCATTGCTAGAAACAGCGGGCACGTTCCTAGAAGAGGAGGTTTTATCGAGTTCTTGCAACGCCTTCCTGTCCGAGAGGCCGGCCTTCTTGAGGCTGCGGTAGGAAGCTATAAGCTTCAGTAGCCTTCGTGCGCGTCTCATCGGCACACCCAAGGTCCTGGCGGTGTCTTCGAGTGTCGCAAAGCGCGCGTGAATCTTTACTCTCATCGAAACCTGAATTCATACTACGCGCGTGCGCTAATGATTTAAGGTAGTTTTGCGATTGCAACGTTTCAGAAGGAGAGGTCGGCTTATGCAACCTTGATCTGGTGTTCCCGACTTGGCCCGATCCGGCCCCGCGAGGTCCCAGCCAACGGTTTGCACTTGAATCATCGTAACTACTGTGCTATCATCGGTCGTGCGCTAATTTCATCACGACAAGGGGGCTACATGGTCAACGCTGCTCGCGCTTCCGTGAATCGCGCTGCAGCGCGATTCATACTGAGACCTGCCCGCCGCAGGAGGGACCGCAGTGCCGCTTCGAAGGGCAGCTCGACCACCCCTCCCTCCCCAAAAATCGCTAGCGAAACATAATCGAAAGCCATCGCAACTCACTGAAAACAATCACCAGCGACCCAAATCAACCGCTAGTTTTTGTCGCAATTTGCCGGCCCCTCCGCCATACCCCACCAATCACGACTCACGGACCGAGTCATTTCTATTCGATACAAATAAAGCTCACAAAATCATCATTCCGCTGAGCGCTCTGCTGAAAACAAAGTAGAAACAATATTCTATTCGATACAAATTTGCCTCTCGCGACGTCGCCGATGTTGTCCGGTTTACCCGGATTAAAAACGTCCCTCACTTCCAGCGCAACAGGAATGCGACTTGCTTGGCTTTGCCGGTGGTGCTAACTTGCCCGGCGGCGAGCGGGCCAAATTGGTTCGCGTGGTTGCGAATGGGGGTTTGATGGCGACGAAACAGTGGAGTTCGACGGCACCTCCGGGGGAATTTCATCCTTATGTGGAGCCGGGGGAGAGCGTAGCGGAATTCAGCCTGCGCGCGGTGATATTGGGATCGCTGTTCGGCGTGTTATTCGGCGCCGTTTCGGTGTACGTGGGGCTCCGTGCGGGATTGACGGTGTCGGCCTCGATACCGATTGCGGTGCTTTCCATCAGCATCCTGCGCGCGTTCGGGCGTTCCACAATTCTGGAAAATAATATCGTCCAGACTACCGGGTCGGCGGGCGAATCCGCCGCGGCGGGCGTGATTTTTTCCATGCCCGCGCTGATCTTCCTGGGATTCTCGCTGAACGCCGAATACTGGCGGATATTTTTTCTGGCGCTGATGGGTGGATGGCTCGGCGTGCTGTTCATGATTCCGCTGCGGCGCCAACTGATCGTGAAAGAGCACGGCAATTTGACGTTTCCCGAAGGCACGGCTTGCGCGGACGTGCTGGTGGCGGGGGAACGCGGCGGATCGTTTGCTGGCCGCGTGTTCTGGGGACTCGGCCTCGGCGGCGTCTACACATTTGCGATGAACACGCTGCACATGTGGCCTTCCCAGCCGGACTATCAGCCGAAATGGCTGCCGGGCTCGTCGTTCCGCGCCAACATCACTTCGGAATATTTGGGAGTGGGTTACATCATCGGGCCGCGCGTTTCCGGAACGCTTTTTGCCGGCGGCGTGATTTCCTGGCTGGTGGTGATGCCGGCGATTAAATTTTTCGGGTCGCTATCGGGAAATGTGGCGCTGTATCCCTCGACGATTCCCATCGGGCTGATGACGCCCGACCAACTTTACAGCAGCTACATTCGTTCGATTGGCGCGGGCGCGGTAGCTGCTTCGGGGCTGATCACCTTGATCAAGACTTTGCCGACGATTTTTTCGGCGCTTTCGGCGGGGATCAAGGATATTCGCGCGAAGCAAGCGGCGGCGTCAGTGGCGGCCGTGGATCGCACCGAGCGCGACATGTCCATGCGCGTGGTGCTGATTGGATCGGCGGTGATTGTGGCGATGATGTGGGCGCTGCTGAAGTTCAAGCCGATTCCGGGAGCGATGACCAGCGGGTTTTCGGATTTGCTCGCTGCGCTGTTTGTGGTGGTGTTCGGATTTTTGTTTGTCACGGTCGCGTCGCGCATCAGCGGATTGATCGGAAATTCCTCGAATCCGATAAGCGGGATGACGATTGCCACTTTGATGGCGACCTGCGCGGTGTTCCTGGTGATCCACTGGACTTCGACGCCTTATCAAGTGCTCGCGCTGACTATTGGCGGTGTGGTGTGCATCGCCTCGGCGATTGCGGGTGCGACTTCTCAGGATTTGAAGACGGGTTATCTGGTCGGCGCGACCCCTTACTGGCAGCAAGTGGCGCTGGTGATCGGCGTGATGGTTTCGTCCTTCGCGATTGGCGGCACGTTGATCCTGATGAACATTGGCCTGGCGCAATACAAGCCGGTGCAAATCGCGCTGGATATTGATCATCTGCAGCCGGGCGTGGACGTGCAGGAGCGCGGCTACACGTACAACGGGAAAACTTACACGCTGGTGAATGCGCTGGGGTCGCACGAAGTGCCGGACGGAAAATATCTGTACGATCCGGGAACGCGGCAGATTGAAGTGCAGTGGGTACAGGGGATCGGCAGCGACCAGGCTGCGGCGCCGCAGGCCCGTCTGATGGCGACGGTGATCAGCGGAATTTTGAACCAGCGGCTGCCGTGGCGGCTCGTGTTTCTGGGGGGGTTTTAGGGGTTTGGGGT
>Ga0210407_10003059_pt1 | contig 13823 bp, 13 predicted proteins | sample IncBWC27MmetaG_FD_150860 | JGI IMG/M metagenome (GOLD analysis project Ga0210407, IMG submission 150860) | Forest soil microbial communities from Barre Woods Harvard Forest LTER site, Petersham, Massachusetts, United States - Inc-BW-C-27-M | ecosystem: Environmental > Terrestrial > Soil >... | reverse complement strand
CTCTTGCTTTGAGTATTCCCGCTGCTCCACTTCGCAAGTGATCAGATCGAAGACATATCGATCCGTCTGCCTTTGCATTCCCGGCAATTGTTTGCTTCGCGCAGAACTTCATTCTATCGATGCGATCGATGCTGCCAAACGTCCGCGCGGATCCGCCGATCCTCAGGCATTCGACAAGAGCTTGCCGTCCGGCCCGAAGAACGGATATGGCCCATCAAATCTGCCGATCGGCACATGATGTGTCACGATGTGGCCGAACCCTTCACCTGAAAACCAGGTGTGGAGATGAAAAGCCGGGGGTTCAATCTTGAACGACGGCTTGCGCAGATGGTCGAGATCAAGATCGACTGCATGATTGGGCGCGGGACAGATCGTGCAGGCGACGCCGGCAAACATCGTCAGCGTTGCGCGATGAATGTGGCCGGTGGCGACAAGTCGCACACGCGGATGGCGCTTGATGATTTCGGCGAGTTCAGCGGCACTGTGCAGGTTCTGGTGGTCCATGTGCCAGATGCCTGCAATGAACGGCGGATGATGCAGGAACAACAGCGCCGGCCGGTCCGCCGATGACGCAAGCGTCGTCTCCAGCCATTGCAGGGTCGGCGTGTCGAGCTCGCCATGCGGCTTGCCCGGCACGTGCGAATCCAGCAGCAGAAGATCGAGTTCTCCGACTTCGATCCTCTGATTGAGCGGTCCTGACGAAGAGGCGTAAGCAGCGTCCGGAAAGGCCATCCGCATCATCTCGCGCGCATCGTGATTGCCGGGAATGCCTGCGAATGGCAGCTTGAGCGGCGCGAGCAAATGCTTCAGATGATCGTACTCTTCTGCTACGGGCGTATCCGCCAGATCACCGGAGATCACGACGAAATCAAGCGCAGGTCTGAACGCATTCAGGGCCGCGACACAATTTCCCAGCGCCTTCGCGGTGTCGACCCGGCCGTAAGCCAGCTGGACCGGCGGCTTGACATGCAGATCGGAAATCTGCGCGATACGAAGCTGTTTGGTGGTCATCTCGACTCCTTCAATTGTCCGGCGGCAACAGGCGAACCGCGTCCGCAGCAATCGACAGCCCTACCCGCTCGCCGAGCTCGGCCCGGATCGCGTTCGGTGCGTCCACCGTGAGCGGCCTGCTTGCCGCACCGCTGACAATCACGCGCTGCCGGTCGCCGACGAAGCTGACGCTGTCGATCGTGCCAGACAGCGGCGCACACGCGGGAGAGACGATCCCGATCGTTTCGGGACGGATCATGGCTATCGCTCCCGGCCGGCTGACGTTGCCGCCAATCGGCTGCCGCCCGCCCGGCAGCAGAAGATGACCATTCTCGATCGGCGCCTCGATGATGTTCGCGGCCCCGATGAATTCGGCCACGAAACGATCTTGCGGCGTGAAGTAGATCTCGCGCGGCGATCCGATCTGCGCGATTGCGCCTTTGCGCATGACGACGATGCGATCGCCAAGCTCCATCGCCTCGGCCTGATCGTGGGTGACATAGATCGTGGTGATACCGAGTGCGCGCAGCAGGCGATTGAGCTCGCCGCGCAAGCGTTCGCGCAACGCGGCATCGAGCGCGGTCAGGGGTTCGTCGAGCAGCAGAATGCCGGGCCGGATCGCCACCGCACGCGCAAGCGCCACGCGCTGGCGCTGGCCGCCGGAGAGCTGATCGACGCGCCGGCTCTCAAGCCCGGAAATGTTGGTCAGCGCGACCAATTCGGCGACGCGCGCGGTGCGCTCGTCCTTCTTGACACCGCGGATTTTCAGGCCGTAGCCGATATTGTCCGCTACGCTCATGTTGGGAAACAGCGCATACGACTGAAAGACCATGCCGACATTGCGTCGTTCGATCGGCACGGCCGTCATGTCCTTGCCGTCGAACAGCACCTTGCCGCCCGGGTCGGGCAGTTCCAGCCCCGCAATGATGCGCAACATGGTGGTCTTGCCGCAGCCGGATGGACCGAGCAATACAAGCGTTTCGCCACGCGCAATGTCGAGGCTCGCGGGCTCAAGCGCGCGCGTGCCGTCCGCGAAAGTCTTGCCGCAGTTCTCGACGAGAACAGACACGCCGTGTCCCGCCGCGGCGTTCATCTTGCCTGCTCCCTGTCGGCGAACATCTGCATGGCGACAAGAAGCGGGATGATCATGATAAAAAAGATCAGCGTGTAAGCGGACGCCACCTCCAGCCGCATCGAGGCATAGCTGTCGGCCAAGCCGATCGGCAGCGTCTTGGTGAGCGGCGTGTGCAGCATCCAGGTCAGATTGAACTCGCCGAGCGAGAGCGTCACCACCATGAGCGATCCGGCCAGAATGCCCGGCACCGCGTTGGGCACGATCACGTCGCGAAACCGCCGCCATGGCGAGGCCCCGAGCGACGCCGCGCCTTCATCAAGCGTCCTGATATCGACGGTCGCGAACACCGCCATCACCGAGCGCACCATGAACGGCATGGTGAAGACGACGTGCCCCACCAGAATGAACAGCCAGGAGCGGCGGAACTCCGAGAAGCCGCCATAGGTCAGGAGCAGCGCCAGCGCGATCGCAAGTCCTGGGATCGCGAGCGGCAGCGTGATCAGTTCCTCGACCGCGCGTGACAATCGCCCGCCTCGCACATGGAGCGCATAAGCGGCTGGCACGCCAGCGAGCAGCGTCACGGCGAGCGTCGCCAGTGCGATCAGGAACGACAACGCAATGGTACCGGCATAGAGCTCCCAGACCTGCGCAACCCACTGCAAGGTGACGCCTGACCGGATGCCCTGAAAATAGTTCACCGTGACGCCCGCCGCGATCGACAGACCCGCCGGCACCACGAGAAACGCCGCGACAAGCAGGGTGAAGGCGAGCTGGCTGGCGAAGATCAGGCGGTCGCGCATGGATTCATCCGGCCGCGGCCACCGCGCCGCCGGAGAACGAGCGGGCCAGCGCCAGGATGAACCAAGTGATGAGACCAAGCCCGACCGAGAGTGCGGCGGATGTCGCGAAATTCGCGGCCAGCGTGAATTCCGTATAGATCAGCATCGGCAGCACGTCGATATTGGTCGCAAGTGTGAAAGCGGTGCCGAAGGCGCCCATCGCGGTCGCAAAAGCAATCGCGCCCGAGGCGACGAAGGCCGGCGCCAGCGCCGGCAGCACCACATCGCGCTGGACCGCCCATGGGCTCGCGCCGAGCGAACGCGCTGCCTCCTCCAGTCCTTTGTCGAGTTTCTGCACCGCGGCCATGATCGTGAGGATGACGCGCGGGATCGAGAAATAGAGATAGCCCAGGAACAGCCCATAGATCGAATAGGCGAACACGATTCTCTCGCCGAGCAGGCGGGACGAGACGTCGCCGATCAAGCCCTGGCGGCCTGCGAGCAGGATGATCATGAAGCCGACGACCACGCCGGGAAATGCCAGCGGAAAGGTCAGCATCGCAATCAGCACGGAACGCCCTGGGAAACGATGGCGTTGCAGGAACATTCCGGCGACGGTCGCCACGATCAGCGTCACGACGGTGGTCGCCGCGGCCAGCAGCACCGTGTTGATCAGCGTGGCGCGATACCGCGGCTCGACAAGGACGGCGAGATAGCTGGCGAGCCCCTGCGGCCCCTCGGCTCCGGTGACCACCAGCCGCGCCATCGGCAGCAGAAAGAACGCGGCCGTGATCACCGCGAGCGGCAGCAGGCACAGCCAGACGAACGTTCTATGCGAGATCACGCGATGGTGCCCCTGCCCATTATGCCGGGGCGCCATACTGCATCAATGGACCTCGGCGAGATAGCGGTCGACGAAGCCTTTCTGCACGGTTTCCATCTGGCCCCAGTCAACGCTCTTGGCCCGGGCGTAATCCGAGTCCGGCAGGAATTTGCTCTTGACCGCTTCCGGGAGTTCGATCGAGCGCGCCGGGCGCAGATAGGCATTGGTCCAGATCGCCTGGCCCTTGTCGGAGAGCAGATAGTCGATGACCTTCTTGGCCTTGTCCTTGTCCGGCGCGTTCTTGACGAGGCCTACGACGTAGGGAAACACCACCGAGCCTTCACAGGGGATGACAAACTCGAAATTGCCCTTCTCCGAATATTTTGCACGATAGGCGTTGAAGTCATAGTCGAACAGGATCGGCATCTCGCCGGAGACCACGCGCGCGTAGGACGTCTGCTTGGGCACGATCGGGTCGTTCTTCTTCAGCTCCTTGAAGAAGTTGATCGCGGGGTCGAAATTGGACGCCGAGCCGCCGAGCGCGAGATTGACCGCAACCGCGCCGACGTAACCGACCGCCGCCGAAGTCGGATCGAGATAGCCGATCATGCCCTTATAGTCGGGCTTCAAGAGATCCTTCCAGCAGGCTGGGACCGGCTTGCCGCCAAGCGCATCCTTGTTCACGAACAGGCCGAGCGTTCCGGAATGGATGGTGGTCCAGTAACCGTCGGGGTCCTTGAGGCCGGCGGGGACCTGATCCCAGTTGACGGGCTTATAGGGTTCAAGTGCATCCTGCGTCTTGGCCTTCATCCCGAAGGTGACGCCGAAATAGCCAATGTCGCCGACGGGATTGTTTTTCTCTGCGAGAATCTGCGCCAGCGCCTGACCGGAATTCTTGTTGTCATGCGGAATATCATAATGGAGGTCGGCCTTGATGGCCTTCAGCATGGAGGCCCAGTCCGCCCATTCAGGCGGACAATTGTAGCAGATGACATCGGCCGCTTTCGCGGTTTGCCAGGGCGCCAGCACGCAAAGCGAAAGCAAAATCAAGGCAAAACGGACGGTCTTCATTTGCAAAAAGCTCCGGCGTTGAGATCAGGGCAGCAATGCGGCACCAAGTATAGGCCGCGCATGAAGGATTTGCGACGAAGCATTTTGCCATGCAACAAAGCTGGGGAGCACCCCACGCACGACCGCTTGCGACGCAACCGGTGTTGCACCTATCCTTGATAACTGCCCCTCAGGCTGCGGCAGGAGCCAGACAAGAAAGCCACCCTTACGGAGAACGTCCATGAACCCGCCCGTCAATGCCCCCGCGATCAAAATCGTCAGATCGGTCCGTGAACAGGTGAGCGCCGAGGAATGGCAAGCCCGCGTCGATCTTGCCGCCTGCTACCGCCTGACCGCGATGTACGACATGACCGAGATGATCGCCAATCACATCTCATGCCGCGTTCCGGGAGAGCCAAATCAGTTCCTCATCAACCCCTACGGAATGCTGTATGAGGAAATCGACGCCTCCTGCCTGATCAAGGTCGACCACGACGGCAACACCGTCTTCAACGCTTCGGACTATGGCGTCAATGCCGCGGGCTTCGTCATTCATAGCGCCATTCACATGGCCCGGCACGATGTCGATTGCGTCGCGCACACCCACACGCCCGCGGGCATGGCAGTGTCGGCGATGGAATGCGGGCTGCTCCCGCTGGCGCAAACCTCGATGCGCTTTGTCCATATCGCCTATCATGACTTCGAAGGCATCGCCGACGACATCGGCGAGCGCGAACGGCTGGTCGCGGACCTCGGCGAGCATGAGGCGATGATCCTGCGCAACCACGGCCTCTTGGTTGTCGGGCGGACGATCCCGTCGGCGTTCAACGCGCTGTTCCGGCTGGAGCGCGCCTGTCAGCTTCAGGTGATGGCACTGTCCTGCAACACCAAGCTGACGATCCCTTCGACCGACATTCTCGAGAAGACCTTCGACAAGGTGCGGGCGCGCATCGACAAGCCCAACCGCAACGGCGATCTCGCCTGGCCCGCGCTATTGCGCAAGCTCGACCGCGTCGATCCCTCGTATCGGAACTAGCAGCTCGGAGGAGCAAAACCGCGGCGGTAGCGCTCAGCGCGGCACCACCGCGGTTGCCTCGATCTCGACCCGTGCGGCCTTCTCGACGAGACGCACGACCTGAACCAGCGCCATCGCGGGATAGTGCGCGCCGAATATCTCGCGATAGATCTGGCCGAGTTCTTTGAGGCTTGCGAGATATTCGTCGATATCAACGACGTACCAGGTCAGTCGCACGAGATGCTCCGGCCGCGCATCGCCTTCCGCCAGGATGGCCGCAATGTTGCTCAGCGCCTGACGGACCTGCGCGACAAATCCTTCCGCAAGGCGCTCCTCGTGGTCCCAGCCGATCACGCCCCCGGTCACGACGATACGGCCGTCAGCCGCCATGCCGTTCGCATAGCCCTTCGGCTCAGGCCAACCGCTCGGCTGCAAAATCTGCGCGCCGGCCGAGGGTTCACTGTCCGAACCGGGCAGCATGGCGGCGAGCGTAGGCCCTTTTGGCGTGCTCACGCGCAACTCTCCATCGTCATGTCGTCATTCCGCGGCCATGCCGGCCGATGCCGTGCCCGCCTGCGCCATCTGCCGCAAGGCGAAGCGTTTCAACTTGCCGGTTTCCGTCTTCGGCAATTGCGCGACGAATTCGATCGCGCGCGGATATTTGTAAGGCGCGATCTCGCGCTTGACATGATCCTGCAGCGCTGTCGCCAACGCGTCATCGGGCGTTTCGCCGGGCGCGAGCACCACATAGGCCTTGACGATCATGCCGCGCGATTCATCGGGTGCACCGACCACGCCGCATTCGGTGACCGCCGGATGCGACAGCAACGCCGCTTCGACTTCGGGACCTGCAATGTTGTAGCCTGAGGAGATGATCATGTCGTCAGTGCGGGCAACGAACGAGAAGCGGCCGTTCGCGTCGCGAACGAACGCATCGCCTGTCAGATTCCAGCCGTCGCGCACATAGTTCGACTGCCTGCTATCGGCGAGATAGCGGCATCCGGTCGGGCCGCGCACCGCGAGCTTGCCGACAATGCCCGCCGGCAGCTCGTTCATTTCGGCGTCGACGATCTTTGCCTCATATCCCGCCACCGGGTGACCTGTCGTTCCGCCGACGGCGTCACCGATTCGGTTTGTAATGAAAATATGCAGCATCTCCGTGCTGCCGATCCCGTCGAGGATCGGCTTGCCGGTCTTGCGGGTCCAGCTTTCGAACACCGGCGCCGGCAAGGTCTCGCCGGCCGACACCGCAAGGCGCAGCGACGACAGGTCGGCGCCATTGTCCATCGCGGCCATCATTGCCCGATACGCCGTGGGCGAAGTGAAGCAGATCGTGGCCTTATGAGTCTCGATGATCTTGACCATCTCGCTCGGCGCCGCGTTTTCGAGAAGCGTCGCGGTTGCACCGAACCGCAACGGAAAGATCGCGAGGCCGCCGAGGCCGAATGTGAAGGCGAGCGGCGGCGATCCCACAAACACGTCGTCCGGCGTAACGTTGAGCACTTCTTTTGCATAACCATCCGCAATCATTAGCAGATCTCGGTGAAAATGCATTGTCGCCTTTGGCTCGCCGGTGGTGCCCGAGGTAAATCCCAGCAAGGCGACATCGTCACGGCCGGTCTTCACCGCCTCGAACCGCACCGGCTTGTTCAACGCCACCCGGTCGAGTTCGGCATCATGGTTTGACGTACCGTCGAAATTCACGACCTGCTTGAGAAAGCGGCTGGTCTTTGCGCAGGCGACAAGTTCGTCGGCGATGCGGCTGTCGGTCAGCGCCAGCGACACTTCGGCCTTGTCGACGATTTTGCTCAACTCGCCAGAGCGAAGCATCGGCATGGTGTTGACGACGACCGCGCCTGCCTTCGTTGCCGCGAGCCATGCGGCGACGAGCGCCGGATTGTTGCCCGAACGGATCAGCACGCGGTTGCCGGGCTTGATACCGTAGTTCTCGACCAGCGCATGCGCGAGGCGGTTCGACCAGTCCGCCAGCTCTTTATAAGTGCGCTGGCGGCCGTTGCCGATCAGCGCGATGCGATCGCCGAGACCCTGCTCGACGAGGCGATCTGTCAGCTCGACGCCCGCGTTGAGATATTCGGGATATTGAAACTCCGGCTGGTCCAGGACCAGGTCGGGCCATTGCTCGACTGGCGGGAGATTCCGCCGCGTGAAATCGTCGGCGTGGCCCGACGGGCCAAGCTCTCGCGCTCTACCTGACATTTCCATCGCCCCTCCCTTTCCGGATGAAAGGCTTGAAACCAAATTCGCGGACGCCCGGCAGCGTTTCATTCCTAAACATTTTATACTTAAAATAATTCGGCGCAATACCCCGAAGCCGTGCAATTCAGCGCTTGCTTCGGCTGTCTCGGCGCCTTTAACGCCCTGTCAGATCCTTCAACCGTCTGACCATCGGAGAATCCGGATCGGCGAGCGGTGCAATCGCCGTGAAATGGTTGGCATCGGGGATGGCGCCGAACCGGGTCGCGACGCCCGCCTCACGCCATCGCTCGACGATGGTCCGGCTTTGGCGGAAATATTCCGCGCTTTCGTTGCCGCCGACAACGGCGTCAAGGCGCGCGTCTACGGGCGGTTTCCAGAACAAGGGGCTGGCCGCCCTTGCCGCCGCCTCATCGAGGCGCAGCGCCTTGTTGATCGAGGTCGCGACCAGCGGCGCAAGGTCGAAAAGGCCGGAAATGGCGTAGGCCGCGATGACGAGGTCTTTCGCCAGCGCAGCGTCGTGAGCCGGCCAATCGGTCGCGAGCAGACAGGCGGCCAGATGACCGCCGGCGGAATGACCGCTGATGACGAGCGGACGCCCAAGCCTCGCCAGCTCGCGCGTCGCGGCGCGCATTTGCTGGATGATGGCATCGATCGTTACTTGCGGGCATAGATCGTAGGTCGGAACGGCGACGCTGACGCCATGCGCGTTCAATCCTCGCGCACAATGGCTGAAACTGGAGCCATCGAGCGCTTGCCAATAGCCGCCGTGGATGAAAACCAAGATCGGCCCGTTATCGTCACCAGGAAAGAAATCGATCGTGTTGCGCGCGCCTGGTCCATAAACGATCGAACGCGGGGCATGTTGTGCGCGGTAGGCCGCGGCATCCCGCGCCCAGCCCGCCATCAGCACCGGATTTTCGGGGACCCGAGCCCGGTTGTTATATTCGGTCTCGTAGTCGATCGCCGCCACGGGACTATAGCGTCCGCCGGCTTGCGGCCTTCTGCGCCGAGCCTTTGGCCTTGGCGAGCAGCCGCATCAATTCGCGAACATCCTTGGGCGCGAGATCGGAAAAAATGTCGGCAATCCAAGTCTCGTGCTCGGCCGCCATCTTGCGGAACTCGGCGCGGCCGAGCTTGGTCAGGCGGATCACCTGGACGCGGCGGTCGGAATCCGACGTGCGGCGGTCAAGATGGCCGGACTCGACGAGACGCTCGACCAGCCCTGTGACATTGCCGTTCGACACCATCATACGCTTGGAGACGTCCGACAGCGTCATGCCGTCAGGCGCCTTGTCGAGCTGGGCCATCAGATCGAAGCGCGGCAGCGTAACGTCGAAGCGCTCCCGCAGCCGGCCGCGCACCTCGCTCTCGATCAGGGTCGTGCAGGTCAACAGGCGCAGCCAGAGCCGAAGCTCTTCGGCATGGTCTTCCGGAAGTTCGACGGCCTTGGTCTCGGAATCGAGGATCATGATGCATTCGCAGCTGCTTGAGGCCACCCGTTACGCCGCAGGCCCGGCCCCGGTCAATTGTTTTGACCTTCAAATAATTTCGAGTGCGCCGCAAGTCAAAATGACCTTGACGCAGCCTGATGGAATTTCTTTAGGCTTCAAACAATTGGCGCGGAGCTTGCATGGCAGCTTGGATGGGGGCGCGCGCGGGGCTCAGCCCGTACGACTGCTTTGCTTGCGGCCGCGGCCTTGGTCGGAATAAGCTTTTGACCGGGACAAGGCAGCCTGAGACTTTGGTTTGCGCCTGCGCCGCCGATCAGGGGAGTCGTCATGAAGCAGTGGAAGTTGGCTGGACTGGTGGGTCTGTTGGGCGTTGCAGTCCAACCTGCGCTTGCTCAGGACAAGATCAAGGTCGGCATGATCGTGACCCTGTCAGGACCGGCAGCGGTGCTCGGCCAGCAGGCGCGTGATGGTTTCGCGCTCGCGGTGAAGGATCTCGGCGGCAAGATGAGCGGCAAGGACGTCGAGGTTACCGTCGTCGACGACGAGCTCAAGCCCGATGCGGCGGTGACGAAGGTGAAAGGCCTGCTCGAACGCGACAAGGTCGATTTCGTGGTCGGGCCGATCTTCTCCAACATCCTGCAGGCGATTCACCGGCCCGTCGTCGACAACAAGACCTTCCTGATCAGCCCGAACGCCGGGCCGTCGAGCTATGCCGGCAAGGATTGCAGTCCGTTCTTCTACGTGACCTCATACCAGAACGATCAGGTGCACGAGATCCTGGGCAAGGTCGCCCGGGATCGTGGCTACAAGCGGGTCTATCTGCTGGTTCCCAACTATCAGGCGGGCCGGGATTCTGCAGCGGGTTTCAAGCTCGACTACAAGGGAGAGATCGTCGAAGAATCCTACATGCCGCTGGGCACACTGGATTTCCAGCCGGAGCTTTCCAAGATCGCCTCGCTCAAGCCGGACGCCGTATTCACCTTCATGCCGGGCGGCATGGGCGTGAACCTCGTGAAGCAATACAAGCAAGCGGGACTTGCCGACAGCATTCCGGTCCTGTCAGCCTTCACCGTCGATGAATCGACGCTGCCCGCACAGCAGGATGCCGCGGTCGGCATGTTCGGCGGTGCGAACTGGGCACCCAATCTCGACAACCCCCAGAACAAGACATTCGTGGCCGGCTATGAAGCGGCCTATAACAGCGTGCCCGGCACCTATGCCATGCAGGCCTATGATGCGGCGATGCTGATCGACAGCGCAGTGAAGGCCGTCAAGGGCGATCTCGGCAACAAGGATGCTGTCGCGGCGGCGCTGAAGAAAGCCGACTTCACGTCGCTTCGCGGCGGTTTCAAGTTCAACACCAACGGCTATCCGATCCAGGACTTCTATCTGACCAAGGTCGCGAAACGTGCGGACGGTAAGTTCCAGACCGAGATTGTCCAGAAGGTGTTCGAGACTTATGGCGACCGCTACGCCAAGGACTGCACGCCGGGCAAATAAAACAGCGGAAGGGAAACCCAGCACATGCGCAACGAGATCGCAGGCATCACGCGTGCCAATGAGGGCATTCAAGGCATTACCTGGAATATTCTCGGCCAGACTTATGTGCCGAAGAATCGCACCGAGCACTGCTTCTCCTGGCATGCGACGTTTCCGCCGGGCACCTTCGTGCCGCCGCACATCCATCCCGATCAGGATGAGTATCTCTACATTCTGGAGGGCCGGCTCGATTTCATGCTGGATGGTGCTGATGAATTCGCAACGCCCGGCGACACGGTGCGCCTGCCGATGGGCAAGCCGCATGGCATCTTCAACAAGTCACAGCAAAACGCCAAGACGCTGTTCTGGGTGTCCCCGACCAGGCGCCTTTACGACCTCTTCTGGGCCATTCACAATATGAAGCAGCAAAACCCGGATGAGGTGGTCAAGCTCGCGGCCGAGCACAACATCCACTTCCTGCCGCCTCCTCCGGCGTAGTCAGCCCTAGCGCATCAGGGTTGTCGCGCGACCACGCGCGCTGCGAAGCCCGCGCGGGCGGCGTAGCCACGCACGATCGCTTCGCGCGATGCGTAATCCAGAATGGTGTCGATGTCGGTGAAGCCTTGCGGAGCGAGCTGCTCGACTGCGTCGATCACGCCCTCCGGCCCACCCCGGCGGTTGGACGCAACGATGTCTGCCGTCATCGGCAGGCGCTGCCGCTCATAGGCGACCAATGCCTGACGCGGGTGTTCCGATCGCGCAAGTGCATCAGCGAGGCACCGCGCGTCGAGAACGGCCTGGGACGCGCCATTCGATCCCACCGGGTACATCGGATGCGCGGCATCGCCCAGCAGCGTCACGCGTCCGCTCGACCAATAGGGCAGCGGATCGCGATCGCAGCAGGGATATTCCCAGAACTCAGGCGTCGCACGCACCAGGCTCGCGAAGTCGACCTGCGGGATCGAGAAGCCCGCCACATGCGGCATCAGTTCTTCCGGCTTGCCGAGCCGCGACCAGTCCTCGCGCCGCGCAGGTGGCGCGCTGCCGTCGCTGACCTTGACCAGCACCGCCCAATTCGTGAGGCGGCTCGCCGGGCTCGACCCTTCGGCAATCGGGTAGACCACCGCCTTGGCGTTCAAGCCTCCGGCGATGATCATCGACTGCCCGGTCAGGAAGACCGGCCAATCGGCCGCGCCGCGCCACAGCATCAAGCCGTTCCAGCAAGGCGGTCCTTCCTCGGGAAACAGCGTTTCCCGGACCTTGGAATGAATGCCGTCCGCACCGATCAGGATATCGCCGCGCACCGTGTGCACATGCGCGCCGCTGCGGTCGAAGAAATAGGCGGTCGCCCCACCTTCGTCCTGGGTGAAGGCGCCAAGCCTGCAGCCAGTGTGGATGGCTTCGGCGCCCAACCGCTCAATCACCGCCTGATGAATCAACCCCTGCAGGCGACCTCGATGGATGGAGAATTGCGGCACGTCATGGCCGGCGTCGAGCCCACGCTTTTCGTGCCAGACCTGCTGGCCGTGACGGGTCAGATAAAACAGCTCGGCGGTGCGGATGGCGGCGTCGTCCAGGCGATCCAGGAGACCGATGCCGGCAAGTTCGCGGATCGCATGCGGCAGCGTATTGATGCCGACGCCGAGCTCGCGGATCGCATCCGCCTGCTCATACACTTCGCAATCAATGCCGCGGGCCCGCAGCATGAGCGCCGTGGTCAAACCGCCGATACCGCCGCCGACGATAATCGCCTTCATCGCCCGTACTCCACTCGATCAAGACGTGACGGCCGTTAACCTTGCATGGCCGGTTATTCCGCCGCAAGCGGCTTTGTCGCCTCCGCCTTCAGTTCGGCTCGGGTCTTCGGCTTAGCCTTAATTTTGAGATCCTCGAAATCCTGCCGGTCACGCACGCTGTTGCGGAAGATCTGCTCCTTTCCGGGCAGATATTGCGGCGGGCAGAATACGCCGTCCGCGCCGTACCAGGCCGCAGCCTTCATCGTGAACGCCGGATCGACCAGATGCGGACGGCCGAGAGCGACGAGATCTGCCCGGCCGCCGGCCAGGATGGTGTTGACTTGGTCCGCGGTCGTGATGTTGCCGACGCACATGGTAGCGACGCGGGCTTCATTGCGAACCTGATCGGAGAACGGCGTCTGGAACATGCGTCCATAAACCGGCTGCGCATCGCGCACGGTCTGCCCGGTCGAGACATCGATCAGATCGACGCCGGCCTCGGCGAAGGCACGCGCTATGAATACGGCGTCGTCGCCGGTGATGCCGCCCTCGGCCCAATCAGTCGCCGAAATACGCACCGACATTGGCTTGTGCGCCGGCCACGCCACGCGCATCGCTTCGAAGATTTCCAGCGGAAAGCGCAGGCGATTGTCGAGCGAACCGCCATATTGGTCCGTGCGCTTGTTGGTGAGCGGCGAGATGAAACTCGCAAGCAGATAGCCGTGGGCACAATGCAGCTCCAACATGTCGAAGCCGCAGCGTTCGCCGCGCTCCACCGCAGCCACGAACGCCGCTTTGATCTGATCCATGGCAGCACGGTCCAGTTCACGCGGCACTTGGCTGTCGGGAAAGTAAGGAATCGGCGAAGCCGAAACAACTTCCCAGCCGCCCTCTTCCAACGGCCGGTCCATGCCGTCCCACATCAGCCTCGTGGCACCCTTGCGGCCGGCATGGCCGAGCTGCAGCGCGAACTTCGTGGCCGAATTGGCATGGACGAAATCGACGATGCGGCGCCAAACCGCTTCCTGCTCGTCGTTCCAAAGCCCCGCGCAGCCCGGCGTGATGCGCGCGTCGCGGCCAACGCAGGTCATCTCGGTGAAGATCAGCCCCGCGCCGCCGATGGCACGCGATCCATAATGCACCAGATGAAAGTCGGTCGGCACGCCTTCCTTCGCGGAATACATGCACATCGGTGACACCACGGCGCG
>Ga0210407_10003058_pt1 | contig 13830 bp, 19 predicted proteins | sample IncBWC27MmetaG_FD_150860 | JGI IMG/M metagenome (GOLD analysis project Ga0210407, IMG submission 150860) | Forest soil microbial communities from Barre Woods Harvard Forest LTER site, Petersham, Massachusetts, United States - Inc-BW-C-27-M | ecosystem: Environmental > Terrestrial > Soil >... | reverse complement strand
GAACGGCATTCTCGGCCTTACAGAACTGGTCCTCGATAGCAACCTCACCGGCGAACAGCACGACTGTCTCAGCATGGTGAAGAACTCCGCCGAGTCGCTGCTCACCATCCTCAACGACATTCTCGACTTCTCCAAAATAGAGGCAGGCAAGCTGGAGCTGGATGCCGTCGATTTCTGTTTGCGAGACACGCTCGAAGCCATTCTCAAGAGCTTTGCGCTGCAGGCCGGGCGGAAAGGACTGGAGCTGGCTTGCGAGATTCCCAATACCGTTCCGGAAATGGTTCATGGAGATCCCACACGGCTGCGGCAGATTGTCACCAATTTGCTGGCGAACGCGATCAAGTTCACTGAACAGGGGGAAGTAGCCCTGAACGCTGAGGTGGTGGAACATGGCATCGAGACGGTCCTGCTGCAGTTTACCGTCCGCGACTCGGGAATCGGCATTCCCGTAGAGAAGCAAGAGAGTATCTTCGAAGCGTTTTCACAAGCCGACAGCTCGACCACCCGCCGGTACGGCGGTACCGGACTCGGACTGACGGTTTCGGCCCGTCTGTCGGCGCTGATGGGAGGACGGATCTGGGTGGAAAGCAAAGAGGGCCAGGGGAGCCGCTTCTCGTTCACCGCGCGTTTGGCCCTCGCGGAGGATCAGGTTCGCACCGCTGGCCCGGATGATGCGCAGCTCGAGAACATCCCGGTCCTGGTGGTGGACGACAACTCTACCAATCGCCGCATACTCGATCACCTTCTTGCCGGGTGGGGGATGCAAGTAAGTTTGGCGGAGAATGGCCAGCAGGCCCTGGCCGTGCTGCAGGGAGCGCTCCGGAAAGATCAGCCGTTTCGCCTCCTGATAACCGACGCTCACATGCCCGAGATGGATGGATTCACTTTGATCGAAAAAGTCCGCGAAGATCAAGAACTGGTGCGTACCACCGTGATCGTGATGCTCAGTTCGGGCGATCAACAGCGCGATGCCGCCCGGTGCCGCAAGCTGGGCGTTGCGGTTTACCTCATGAAACCGATCCGTCGCATGGATCTGCTCACGGCAGTGCTCGCCGCTTTAAACCATGTGTCCCCGGAAGCTGCCGAACGTCCGGCCGGAGCGGGTCGGGAGGGGCCAGACTACGAGGCGCCTGCTGCCGGGCGGCGCATTCTGGTGGTGGAGGACAATCCAGTCAATCAGGTGCTGGCTCGCCGCCTGCTCGCCAAGCGCGGCCACATAGTTACGACCACGGGGAATGGACGGGAAGCGCTGGTGGCTATGGAAGGGCAAGCGTTTGATCTGATCCTGATGGACGTGCAGATGCCGGAAATGGACGGTTTCGAAGCCACAGCCGTCATCCGGGATCGGGAACGGACAAGCGGCATTCACGTGCCGATCGTTGCCATGACGGCCCACGCCATGAAGGGCGACGAGGAACAGTGTCTGCGGGCCGGAATGGACGGTTACATTACCAAACCGATCCGCACAGAGGATCTCTTCAAGACCATAGATCGTTTCCTATTATCCCGGCCTGAACCTGCGCCAAGCTCCTGAGGGTACGTGAGTGAGGCCGACCCTGCCGATCTGTACCACTTGGTTACGGAGGAACCGCAACCGCTCGAGAACACGCTGCTGGCCAGCGAAAACGTCGTCACCGAAAGTACTGAGCCTGGTGCATCCCGCGGCCTTCAGCCGTGCCAGCCGCATTCATCCGTGTGTCCGAAAGCTTTCGCCTCCAAAACGGGCATCGTAAAGCCCATTCGCGTCCCGTCGGCGAAGATCCAGACCACCAACTTGTTGACCGGCTGATCGCCGTCACTTCACCTGTAAAGCAACCGATTCCTTTGCGGTGTTTCCCTTTCCGTCTTCCGCGATCAAGGTGTAACGAGTGTCGTGGGCCGGCGTGACGTCGAAGCAGCGGCTGAGGGCCGGATACATATGTTCCACCGCGGGTTCTAACCGAACTGACCGGGCGTTCGCCGTGCCATAGCACACCAGGGCCTTTTGGCCGTGGCTAATCACAACGGGCGTGACGTAAAACTGTAGAATCTTAAGCCGTCCATCCCCATAGATCTGCGTAATCTCCCGCTGAGCCTTGAGCCTTTCGGCCTCAGCCGCCGCGGTCTCGATGCGTCGGTTTTCCAACCAGCGGGACCCGAACACATAAATCGTGTAAAGCGCCGCCACCGCTACTCCCGCCGTGAGGTACGGCAGCAGCCTTCGGATGATTCGCAGCGATTCGCCCTCAGACGGCATCTTCATCTTATTATCAAATGAAACAATCTAGTGTTATGGAACAGCCGAACTTCGATCCAGGCCTGACCCAGAAATTCAGCGGGACCCTGCGGCGGGCAATCAACAAAGATGGTAGTTTTAACGTGCATCGCACAGGTACCACGTGGCGCGACGTGCATCCCTACCTCTTCCTGATCAATACCAACTGGTGGAATTTCTTTTTCCTTATGTTTGCGGGATATATCGTGATGAACTCGCTGTTTGCGCTGGTATATTACTCGCTCGGGCCCGATCAATTGCAGGGCGCGGACTCGCCCACGGAATGGGCTCATTTTCTCAACTCATTCTTCTTCAGCGCGCACACACTCACTACGGTGGGATACGGCAGTATCTCTCCCAAGGGCACAGCCGCAAATGTGGTCGCGGCCATCGAGGCCATGGTGGGCCTCATGGGTTTCGCCCTGGCCACCGGGCTCCTTTACGGCCGTGTGTCCAGGCCCTCCGCCAAAATCGGGTACAGTTCGAATTTATTGATCACGCCTTATCAGGACATTACGAGCCTTCAATTCCGCGTGGTCAACCAGCGCGAAAATATACTGATGGAATTGGATGCCATCGTCACTCTGATGACCGTAGTCGGCCCACCGGGGAACCTCCGCAGGGAATTCAGCACGCTCAGACTCGAGCGCCGCACGGTTTACTTCCTCCCCCTGACATGGACCATCGTGCACCCCATCGACACGCACAGTCCTCTTTACGGCAAGACTCACGACGATCTGGCGCAACTCCAGGCCGAGGTGCTCGTCCTCATCAAAGGATTCGACGATACCTTCAGCCAGACCGTCCATTCGCGCTATTCGTACCGCTACGACGAGATTGTCTGGGGGGCACGCTTCACTCCGGCGTTCAACATCGATCCGGAGGGCGACATCGTGCTCGAAGTGGACAAGGTCGGAGCGCTGGCGGCAGCGGACGCATCAAAAGCGTAAACCGCTGCGGAGCGTGTCACAGCCATAGAGGCTAACGCCGCGGCAGCAGCTATGCTCACGAATCTCTGCGGACTCTAGCTAAACCGATAGGCGCTATCTCAGTGCCATCACCTCAGCTACCAACACGAGCGGGTTCACGGTTCTCGCGTTTCGCAGAGTTCGGAGAATTTCGGCCTTGCGGAAACCCGCGCCCCGGAACTCATTCAGGAGGGCATCTCCCTCCTTGGCGCCGGCAATTCAGGCAAACCAGTTGGCCGCATCCTGCTGCTCCGGGGGCAACGCAGCCAAGAGAATCAGTTCCGCAGAATACACCGTCCCGCCATGGCGCACGGATCGCGCAAGCTCGCGAAAGATGCATTCCCTAGCCGGATTCAGGTTGAAAATTCCGTTGATGATGGCAACGTCGATGGAAGCATCGCGAAGAGGCAGCCGCTCAGCATCGGCGCGGCAGAAAATGACGTTTTCCGCGCCAGCCGAGCGAGCCCCCCGGCGCGCCTGTTCGAGCATTGCCTGGCTGAAATCCACGCCCACAACTCTACCCTCTGGGCTAATTCTCCGGCTCGCAATCAGCGAATCCAGGCCCGCGCCGCACCCCAGGTCGAGTACCGTGACGCCCGCAGGCAACTCGGCTAGAAGCGAAATGTTCGAGACACCTGCGAACCTATCTACGCAATCACCGGGCAAGCTGCCTAGTAACGCGGCGGAATACCCGACGCTTTCAGCGAAATCGCGCCCCACGGGAAAAGGATGGGAATCCGACGGCCTCTCCGCAGCAACTGAGTAAGCGTCGTGAACTCCAGCCCGGATGCTCGAAGCCATGCGATTCAAATCATACGCCCAGATAGGATGCCCGCGCCCGCTGCCACGCGAACCGGTTCTCGCCGTTCGAAGTCCTGAGTGTCCCATTCAACCCTCAATCCGGGCGGAATACTGCGGAAATATTGCATATACGACACTTATGGTCGTACTTTAACTGGTTGAACCATATAGGGATTTGCTGGTATACTGATCTTGGACTGATTCAGTCGTATATCTAATGTTAAAGCTGACGAAAAAAGCCGATTACGGCCTGATCGCCGTAAAGCATCTGGCTGCGATGCCAGGTAACGGCCGGGCCGCTAGCGCCAAGGAGATTGCCGACGCTTACGGTATCCCTTTGCCTTTGTTGGCGAAGATTTTGCAGAAGCTGACCAAGACCGGGCTGCTGTTTTCGGTGCCGGGATCGAGCGGCGGCTACAAGCTGGCGAGGCGGCCGGAAAAAATCAGCGCGCTCGAAGTGATCCACGCGATCGATGGGCCGATTATTCTTACCACGTGCTTCACGGCACACGGCCGCTGCGATCAATCAGAAAAATGCACGGTGCGGGAGCCGCTGCGCAAGGTGCATGAAGCCATTATCCATTTGCTCGACCGGATCACCATTTCCGAAATGGCGGGCGACGGCAGCCTGTGCCTCCCCGACACCGGGACGAAAACGTCATTTGATGCGACCCCGCTCGAGCCATTACATGTTCTGTGAGGGAAGTTAATGAAGACGCCAATTTATTTTGATAATCACGCGACGACGCCCACCGACCCGCGGGTGGTCGACACCATGCTGCCCTATTTCACGATGAAATTCGGCAACGCGGCCAGCCGCAACCACAGTTTCGGCTGGGAGGCGGAAAAGGCCGTTGACAATGCCCGCAAGCAGATCGCAGACCTGATCGGCTCGACGTCCAAAGAAATCATTTTCACCAGTGGCGCGACCGAATCCGACAATCTGGCCATCAAAGGCGTGGCCGAGATGTATGCCGAAAAGGGCAACCACATTATCACGGCCGCTACGGAACATAAGGCGGTGCTGGATACGTGCAAGAAGCTGGAAAAACACGGCTACCGCGTGACCTACCTGCCCGTAAAGGCCGATGGTCTGGTAGATCTCGACATGCTGCGCGAGTCGATCACCGACAAAACCATTCTGATCACGCTGATGTACGCCAACAACGAAATCGGCGTCATCCAGCCGGTGAAGGAGATCGGCAAGATCGCGCACGAGAAGGGTGTTTTGTTCCATACCGATGGCGTGCAGGCAGTGGGCAAGGTTCCTGTGGACGTAATCAAGGACAACATCGACCTGATGTCCATGAGCGCGCACAAGATCTATGGGCCGAAGGGTGTGGGAGCGCTATATGTGCGGCGCAAGAGCCCGCGCGTGCAGATCACTGCGCAGATGGATGGCGGCGGCCACGAGCGCGGCATGCGATCCGGGACGCTCAACGTTCCGGGAATCGTGGGGATGGGCGAAGCCTGCGCCATCTGCCATCGCGAGATGCCGGAAGAATCCAAGCGGCTCAGCCATCTACGCGACAAGCTGCGGAACAAGTTTGAAACCGAGTTGGATGAGGTGTTCATCAATGGCTCAATGGAGCACCGGTTGCCCCACAACCTGAACATGAGCTTCGCTTACGTAGAAGGTGAATCGCTGCTGATGGGCATCAATGACGTGGCGGTTTCAAGCGGCTCGGCGTGCACGTCCGCGACGCTCGAGCCGAGTTATGTGCTTAAGGCACTGGGTGTGGGCGACGATCTGGCGCATACCTCGATCCGTTTTGGCCTCGGACGCTTCAATACGGAAGCGGAAGTGGATTACGTCGCTGGACGGGTCATTGAAGTTGTGCGAAAACTTCGTGAGCTTTCGCCCCTTTACGAAATGGCCAAAGAAGGCGTGGATTTTAGCAAGGTTCAGTGGGCCGCCGAGTAACGCGCCCCGCACGATAAAATAGAGAAGGAGAAGCAATGGCTTATTCAGATAAAGTTCTCGATCATTATAATCATCCGCGGAACGTGGGGTCGATGGACAAGAGCGATCCCAGCGTGGGCACAGGCATGGTCGGCGCACCGGAATGCGGCGACGTCATGAAGCTGCAGGTGAAGGTGGACGAGGCAACCGGTGTCATCGCAGATGCCAAGTTCAAGACTTTCGGCTGCGGCAGCGCCATCGCCAGTTCTTCGCTGGCCACAGAGTGGCTGAAGGGCAAGACGGTTGACGAAGCTCTGGCGATTAAGAACACCGACATCGTCAACGAACTGAGCCTGCCCCCGGTCAAGATTCACTGCTCGGTACTGGCCGAAGACGCGATCAAGGCGGCCATCACCGATTACAAGCGGAAGCAGGAAGAGCGAAAGCCTGTCGAAGCCCGAGCCTGATGACGGAAACAGACCAAGTCGTGCAGTTGACGCCCGGCCCGGAACTCCCGAAGCAGGAGCCCGAGATCCAGGTGACGCCGAAGGCCATCGCCAAAATCCGGCAGGCGTTTGAGAAGCAGGGCGTCGATGGCGTTCTGCGTCTGGGCGTTCTGGGAGGCGGCTGCTCGGGTTTGAGCTACCAGTTCAAGTTCGATACGAAGCAGCGTCCGACAGACAAGGTCTTCGAATTCGACGGCGTGAAGGTTGTGGTGGATCCCAAGAGCCTGCTCTACCTGCACGGCATGACGCTCGATTACAAAGAGTCTCTGATGCAGTCGGGCTTCGTGTTTGAAAATCCCAACGCGCAGAAGAGCTGCGGCTGCGGCACGTCGTTCTCCTCCTAGAAACGGTTCACCGCAGAGGCGTCGAGAAAATCTCCGATGAATCCGGTTTCGTCTAACTATTACGATTTCTTCGGCCTGGAACACAAGCTGGATCTGGATCTGGCGGATCTGGAGAAGCGCTTCTATGCGCTGAGCCGTCAGTATCATCCGGACCGGTACACGTTCAAGAGCCGTGAGGAGCAGCAGTACGCGCTGGACGCGACCGCCATATTGAACGACGCATACCGCACGCTGCGCGATCCGCTGGCACGGGCCGAGTACCTGCTCAAAGAAAATGGGTTTGATATCGGCGAGCAAGGGTCGAAGAATGTTCCTCCGGAATTGCTCGAAGAGGTATTTGAGCTGAACATGGCACTTGAAGAACTACGCGGCGGGGATGATTCGGCACGGCCGGCGCTCGAAGAAGCACGGACGAAGTTCGTTGAAATGCGAGAAAAAATTGATGCTGAGTTGCGGGGCCGATTTCCCGGCTACGATCAAACGCGCGACCGCAACCTGCTGTCCGAGATCCGTGCACTCCTAAATCGCCGGCGCTATGTTCGAAATCTAGTCAATGAGGTGGACCACGAATTGACAGGAGCCGCGGCATGACGCCAATCCAGATAGATTTCGGCAAGCCAGAGCGCGTGGTGGGCATCGACCTGGGCACCACGAACAGCCTGGTGGCCTACATGGATACCGCACAGCACCCCAGCGTCATCCCGGGCGAGGACGGCGACAAACTGGTGCCGAGCATCGTCACGCTGACACGCGAGGGCGACATCATCGTGGGGAACAAGGCTCGCGCGGCGCTCATCGATGAACCCGACCGCACGGTGTACTCCATCAAACGCCTGATGGGGCGCGGCGTGGGCGATGTGCAGGAAGAACTCAAGCTGTTCCCTTTTCGCGTGGCCGAAGGCAGCGAGTCGGTCATCCGCATTCAACTGGGCGAGCGCACGTTCACGCCACCGGAGATTTCGTCCTTCATTCTGCGCCAACTCAAAACCAACGCCGAGACGTTTCTGGGCGAACCGGTGAGCAAGGCCGTAATCACGGTGCCAGCCTATTTCAACGACGCACAGCGCCAGGCCACAAAAGACGCCGGGCGCGTCGCGGGCCTTGAAGTACTTCGCCTGGTAAATGAGCCGACAGCGGCCGCGCTGGCATATGGACTTGATAAGCGGCGCGACGGCATCGTGGCGGTTTACGACTTGGGAGGCGGAACCTTCGATATCTCGATTCTCAAGCTTCACGAAGGAATCTTCGAAGTCCTCGCCACCAACGGCGACACGCACCTGGGCGGCGATGACATCGACAACCGCCTGGTCCACATTGCCCTCGAAGACATTCACAGCGAATGGGGCAAAGATATTTCGCACTACGGAGACGCCGTGCAAACGCTCCGCCGCGCCGTAATCGAAGCCAAGGAGCGGCTGTCGTTCGTGCCTTCCACCCGGATCGAGTTTGCCTACAAAGGCAAGACCTACCAGCGCGAGATGACACGGGCGGTTTTCGAAAAGCTGATCGCGGACATTGTCGACCGGACGCTTGGACCGTGCCGCAATTGCATCAAGGATGCGGGAGTCGCTGTCGAGCAGATTGACGAAGTGGTCCTGGTCGGCGGCTCGACGCGGATTCCTATGGTGCGGAGTGCGGTGGAGACGCTGTTTCGGGCCAAGCCGCACACGGATTTGAATCCCGATGAAGTAGTCGCGCTCGGCGCCGCAGTCCAGGCGGGCATCCTCTCGGGCACGGTGGAGAACCAGCTACTGCTGGACGTAACACCGCTTTCGCTCGGAATCGAAACCATGGGCGGCGTTGTGTCCAAGCTGATCCACCGCAATTCGACCATTCCAGCAAGCGCCACCGAGACCTTTACGACCGCAGTCGAAGGCCAGCGCAACGTTTTGATCCACGTGCTGCAAGGGGAGCGCGAGCTGGCCAAGGACAACCGGAGCCTGGCTCGTTTCGATCTGAAAGATATCGACCCGCTGCCGGCCGGCATGGCGCGTATCGAAGTGAGATTTCTAATCGACGCCAACGGCATTCTGAATGTCACGGCGCGCGACGCACGGACTGGCAAAGAGCAGTCCGTGGACGTCAAGCCCAGCTATGGGCTCACCGACGAGCAGGTCGAGGCCATGTATCAGGAATCCATCGATCGCGCCGAAGAGGATTTCCGCGCACGCCAGGGGGCCGAAGCCCGCGTCGAGGCGGACCGCATCCTGGCAGCCGTCGACAAAGCCAAGCGAAACGATGCTTATCTAGATCTGACCGACGAAGAACGGAACGAGATCACACGCGCACTTAACGAACTGCTGGTGGTTTACCATTCCGACGACCATCTGCTGATCCGCGCCAAGATCGACCAGTTGAACAAAGTAACCATGAAGCTGGCCGAGAATATGATCAACACGGCCGTTTCGAGCGCGCTGAAGGGAACGAAGATTTGATGCCTGGACTAACCTGGGACAACACTGAAGATATCGCTCTTTCACTCTACGAAGCTCATCCGGATGTCGATCCGCTTAAAGTGCGGTTCACGGAGATGCACAAGTGGATTACGGAGCTTGAAGACTTCGGCGACGATCCGAAAAAATCCAACGAAGGCAAGCTCGAAGCCATTCAGATGGCCTGGTACGAGGAGTGGAAAGAAGGGCAGGGCTAGTGCGGCTCGCGACCCTCGGCCAGCGCTTGCTCCAATAAGTCCGCCACTCCTAGGTACTGCGCCCACTCACCAAGATACGGCAGGTCCAGCCGTTCCCGTTGAGCCGCAATCACGCCCAACACGTCATTCCATTGCTGCTCAGATACCTCCCCGCCCTGCCGGTACCACCTCAGCTTCGACAAGATCACATCCTCCGGTGAGGAGACCGCAAGTTCGAGCAGCTCACCCGTGAATACCGAAGATATTTCGTACCGGCGGCGCCCGAACTGCACCTGTTGGTATCGATCTCCCGTTACTGGAAAGATATCGAATTTGTAGCTACTGCGGTAATGGATGACGTTAAACGAACGGCCGTGCTCAAGGGCTGCTCGAACCTGCTGCTCGTCGATGTAGAATTCCCCCTGAAGCTGGCTGACGAGTGCCTGCACATTTTCGGCGACATTGGCTACGATATCGACGTCGCCAGTTGTCCGCACGAGTCCATGGACGGAACTAGCGCCGGAACCACCGATCATGTACGGAATTTCTAAGCGGTCAAATACCTCCAACAGGCGCAATAAGCCGTCGCCGGGCGATGCGGTCATGAAGTGATGCCGTCTTCCGGGCTCCAGCCATACACACGGCGCACGGTTTCGTTTCCAAGCCGCAATGCAGCGGCCCTGAGAAAAACTTCACGCTCACTAGCTTTAGGGTACTCGCGGCGCACGCGGTCTTCGTAGCCTCGCAGCACCATTTCCGCCATTTCGAGGAACTGCCGGAACCGTTCGTCGAAAGTCATGTTACGGCGGATTTCGATCAGAGCGCGGAACGCTTTCGGATCGGTGTCGGCCATCCAGCCGTAGCGGCTCGGCATTTCCAGACCATCGTATAACGGCAGGCGGCCATGCTATAATCTGAGTTTCCGCAGTTCCCCCGAGGATCATTTTTTATGCCAAAATTGAAGACCCATAAGGGTGCGTCCAAGCGGTTCAAGAAGACCGGGACGGGCAAGGTCGTACGCGGCCATGCCTTCGCCCGCCACATTCTGACCTCGAAGGCGCGGAAGAGAAAGAAAAAGCTGCATGAGCAGGTGGTGGCTGACAAAGCCGACCAGGCGGTTCTGCGGCGTATGATCCCGTATTAGCAGCGCAGCGCGCGGACGGAGCGCGTGGCACGTGCCCGAGCCGCCGCAACAAATCCAATCAGGAGTTGAAACGTGCCCAGAGTCAAACGAGGTACCAAACGCAGAGCCTCCCGCGCGAAAACACTCGAGCGGGCATCCGGCTATTTTCTAACCAAGAGCAAACTGCATCGCGCGGCCCAGGAGGCTGTGGAGCGTGGCCTGAAGTTCGCCTACATCGGCCGGCGCCAGAAGAAGCGCGATTTCCGGGCGCTGTGGATCGTGCGCATCGGCGCAGGATGCCGCGCCGCCGGACTCTCCTACAGCAAATTCATGAACGGCCTCAAGAAGGCAGGAATTACGCTCGATCGCAAGGTGCTGGCTGAAGTGGCTGCAAACGACGAATCCGGCTTCAAGCAGTTGGTCGAGCGGGCGAAAGCGGCGTTGGAGGCCGCAGGATAATGGCTGCCGCACCTCAAGAAATCGATGCGCTCGCCTCGCTGGAAGACCGCATCCACAAAGCCGTTGAGCTGGTTGCCCAGCTTCGCGCGGAAACAGAAACCTTGCGCCAGGAGAACGAAAACCTGCGCGGCGAGAACAAAGCCCTGCATACTTCGAACGATGCCGCCTTGCACGAGGCGGCGGAGGGACGCGCCCAGGCAGAGCAGCTTGGCGGAGAACTCCAAGCTTTGCGCGCCGAACGCAAGCAGGTGCGCGGCCGCATCGAAAAGCTCCTTGGCCACCTCGATCAGCTCGGCGCCGGCTAGACCGGCATCCTCATGGATGACAAACGCCCCGTTAAGGTGACGATTTTGAACCAGCAGTATACGCTGGTAGCGGGCGAAGATCCTCGCGAAGTGGAGGACCTGGCGCGCAGCTTGGACGAACTGCTGCATTCCATTTCCGAGAAGGCCCCCAATGCCGATTCGACGCGCGTGGCCGTGCTCGGCTGCCTGCACCTGGCGGACCGGCTGCGCGAACTCGAGCGCGACCTTGCCACCCTGAAGCAACGCGTGGGGCACAAGAGCAAAGAATTTGCCGGGCTCCTCCAGCGCGCGCTCGAAGGCTAAGCGAGAGCCGAGTGACGGACCCGGAATTCGCGGCCAACCATTACAGCCAGGCAGCATTCGAGTTCGAAACCAAGCGTTTGACCGAGTTATGCCCGGTGGAATTCGGGATAACCAAGAGGATGCTCGACCGCTGGATCCCGGATGGTTCCCGTATCGCCGAAGTCGGAGTGGGAGTAGGCCATTATTCCGAACACCTGGCATCGCGCGGCTGCCGAATTCATCTGATCGATATTGCACAACGCTTGCTGGATGCGGCGGTCGAACGTTTGCAGCGATCCGGTCTTGGTGCTCAAATCGCGGGCGTTCACCGGCTCTCGGCCACGGAACTGACGACCCTGGATGCAGGCCAGTCCGAGGCAGTTCTGCTGCTCGGACCGCTGTATCATCTGCGCCAGCCCTCGGATCGTGAGCGCGCGATTGCAGAATCTGCAAGGCTGCTGAAGACTGGCGGCTTGCTCTACGCCGCCGGGATCAACCGCCTGCCGTACCTTCGCGATCTCCTTCGGGAACAGCCCGGAACGGTAGTAGAGCGTAGAGACTTTCACCGGCAGTTCCTTCAAGATGGAAATCTTGACCCGGATCACGCGCCGCCCCTGGGGTTCGCTCACTTGACGACCGGGCAGGAATTCCGTGAGCTGTTCGCCGGTCGTTTCGAGCGGCTAATCCTGATGGGAGTGGAATCGTTCACCAGCGCTTGGCAACCCGTCTTACACACGTTGCCTGCCGATCAAAGGCAGGCCTGGTTGGATCTGGTTGAGCAGACCGGAGTGACACCGGAGGGATTGGGACAAGCGGATCACTTTCTGTTTGTGGGCAGGAAGTTGTGATTTCGGGAGCGGTGTATACTGCGAGCTACCGATGACCACGCGCCTACGCTCTGTTCTGATACGCGCGATTTTTGCGCCAGCCCTCATGACTTGCCTTGCCCAAGATTTGCCCGCACCCAAGGCGGATCGAGTCGGTTTTCCGAAAGGGTACCAATCTGCTTTTCGGCAACTGCGAACAACGGATTCCGCGGAGGCCAAGACCGTCATCGTGGTTTACGGAAACCCGCCCGCGGCATCTGCTAAGGGCGGCAAGTACCCCTATGGTTCCGTGATCGTCATGGAGACCTGGAGCACGTTGCAGGACGCTCAGAAGAATGTACTGCTGAGCGGGGGTCATTTCCGTAAAGACAAGGTCACTGGGCTTCATGTGATGCGTAAAGAGCACGGTTTTGGCGAGGCGTATCTCGAGAACCGTACGGGCGAATGGGAATACGTAGAGTACCGGCCGGACGGCACCTATATTACGCCGCCGGCCGCCTCCGCCAAATGCGCCAGTTGTCACGTCAAAGCGGGGGAGGCGAGGGATTTCGTTTACGGGGGAAGTGGCAAGCAATAACAGTCATGAATTCGTCAACATAACGCCACCGCTCCCTTTGGTCACGGCTCGGTTTCGGACGGGCACACATCGCCTGCTCGCGCATAGGATTCATTCTGAGCGCAGCGCAGGCAGCAGCGGTAGGCGCATCATGAGCAGGCTGGAGAGCGCAACTGCTGCCAGGCCTGTAACGAGGATCACCACCAGCCAGACAGCCATCGAAACCGCGGCGATATGTCCGCCGCGTGACGCGATGGCGGGCACAATCGCCACTAGAGCACAGACGGTGCCGATGGCGAGCCCAGCGGCGAGCACAAGCGCATTCTCGGCCACGATCATCACCGCCAGAATGGCACGGCGGTAACCAACGGCTGCCAGCAAGGCCAGCTCTCGACGGCGTTCCAGAACATTGCGGGCGAGAACTGCCGCCAACCCAACCGTGCCCAGCACCAAACCTAAAGCGCCGAGTGTTTGAAACGTGGAAATGTAAGTGTTCTCGACGCGATGGTAGGCGGCCAGGCGATCCGCGGTCGAGGTGACGTCAAAGCCGTAATCGGCAAGTGATGTCTCAAGCGACGCTGTAACACCCGCGGCTTTGGCAGACGCGGCTTCAATCAGGAAGAACCGGTAACCCGGGATGCCCGGAAAAAGCCGTAGGAAATTATTCTCGGAGATCAGCAGCTCGCCCTGGAAAATACTGTCGGAGAGCGCCGCCACCAGGCGCAGATGGATTGGGCGGCCACCCGATGGATCGAGGATGACATCTTCACCCAGCTTGCGGTGCAGCGCATAGGTCATCGAGTTGGCGTCAGTAATCGCCGGGATGGCGCCGTCGCTCAGCGGCGATTCGAGCAGCAGCCAGGGATTTTCCTT
>Ga0210407_10003054_pt1 | contig 13835 bp, 12 predicted proteins | sample IncBWC27MmetaG_FD_150860 | JGI IMG/M metagenome (GOLD analysis project Ga0210407, IMG submission 150860) | Forest soil microbial communities from Barre Woods Harvard Forest LTER site, Petersham, Massachusetts, United States - Inc-BW-C-27-M | ecosystem: Environmental > Terrestrial > Soil >... | reverse complement strand
GGGTATGAAACAAAAAGGCCTCTGCGTGCAGCCGCCCTCCAATCAGGCCGCGCATGAAATTGATGAAGTACCGGCTGTAGACCTCCATCGATCCGGACGCGTCAAGCAGCACCACAAGCTTGACCGGCCGCTCCGGGCGGTGCTTGCGCCGCAGCTCGATCGGCTCGCCGCCGCGCGACAGGTTACGCCGGATGGTCCGTCTGATATCGATCATCTCGCCGCGCCGGGCCGGTGTACGCCGGCGACTGAGGCGATAACGGATGGCGCGGGCGAGGCGCTCGGCGATCCGCTCGGCCTCCGTCGCCTCCTCCGGGGTGATGAGAGTGCGCAGATCGGTCCGGGAGAGCGCGTCACTCCGGCTTGCGATCAGCCGACCGGTGCCGCGCCCTTCCGGGCCGTCTCCGTTTCCTTGCGAATGTTCGGCCCGGCCCATTGCCGATGCGGTCTCTTCCCGCGGCAGCGCCATGTCCCAGATCTTCGGCCGGGGACTGCGGTTCCGAGCGCCGGCCTCGGCCCGGGCAGGGGCGACGATCCTGACGCCACGGCCGAACCAATAGGCATCAAACAGCTCGTCGAACCGGGCCCATTGCTCGCGATTGCCCGACAGCAGGGTCTTGAGCGCGAGACGGACGGCGGCCGCGCCGGGGACTTCGGCGGCCGCGAGGACCGAGAGGACGAGCTCGGTCTCCGCCGGTCCGACGGCAAACCCATCGCGGCGCAGATGCGCTATGAACCCGCTCACGCGCGCCGCAGCGCCGGCGATCATCCCACTTTGCCGATGAGCCGGGCGGCGACCTCGCGCGGCACCCGCCTCAGATCCGCCTCGGTCTTTAAGAGACAAATCAGGCTTGCTTGCACTGCACCCGGGTCCGTGTCGATCGAGGCGATGTCGAGGCCGACGAGCGCCCGCGCCCAGTCGAGCGTTTCGGCTATGCCGGGCGTCTTCTCCAGATCCTCGCGCCGCAATAACTGCACAAAGCGAACGACCTGCTCGGCGAGGCGTCGATCGATGCCGGGCAGGCGGGCGCGCAGTATGACGAGTTCCTTCTGCTCGTCGGGGAAGTCGAGATAGCTGTAGAGGCAGCGGCGGCGTAGGGCGTCCGACAATGCCCGGGTTCCGTTCGAGGTCAGGACCACATGCGGTATCGAGCATGCGGTGATCGTGCCGAGTTCAGGGACCGTGATCTGGAAATCGGACAGAATTTCGAGGAGGAACGCCTCGAATTCCTCGTCGGCCCGGTCGATCTCGTCGATCAGCAGCACCGGTGACGCCGGCTGAGAGATGGCTTCGAGAAGCGGCCGCCGGAGCAGGTACTCTTCGGAAAAGATGTGACGCTCGATCGTGTCGGATGGCATCGCGTCTCGCTCGTGCGCGCGGATCGCGAGGAGCTGGCGCTGGTAGTTCCATTCGTAGAGGGTCGCGTTGGCGTCGAGGCCCTCGTAACATTGCAGGCGGATCAGCCTGGTCTTCAGCACTTGAGCCAGCGCCTTGCCGATTTCGGTCTTGCCGACCCCGGCTTCGCCTTCAATGAGCAGCGGCCGCCCCAGCCCGATCATCAAACAAAGCGCCATCGCCAGTGCCTCGTCGGCGATGTAGCCAACCTCGGCGAGGTCTCGTTGCAGCGGCGCGTAGTCGAGCTTCATTTGGGTTCACAACGGTGCGCCCTTCGAGACGGCCGCTTGCGCGGCCCCCTCAGAGGGGTGTGAAGACCCATCCATCTTTAGTTTATACGCTTCCCCGGCGAAAGCCGGGGCCCATCGTTCCGCGGCACGAGCCAATCCTCGCTAGCAAGGTATTGCGATTGCTTTAGAAGTTCCGGGTGGCGGGGGAATGGGTCCCGGCTTTCACCGGGAAAGCGAGGGGAAAGTATTTTCAAGCGGCCGTCAGTCCGAGGCGCTGCGCGGTTTTCCATACCCGCCAATGATCGTGCGGCATTTGAGTGTGCGTCAGGCCGAGATGGGCGAAGGCGTCGTTGACTGCGTTGGAGATGGCGGAGACGCCGCCCACATTGGGTGACTCGCCGACGCCCTTGGCGCCGATCGGGTGATGCGGCGACGGCGTCGTGGTGTAGTCGGTTTCCCAGTTCGGCGTCTCGACGGCGGTCGGCAGGAAGAAATCCAGCAGGCTCGCATTCTTCAGATTGCCATACTCGTCGTACTCCATTTCCTGTCCCATCGCGATGGCGAGCGCCTCGGTCAACCCGCCATGGACCTGCCCTTCGATGATCATCGGGTTGATGCGCGTGCCGCAATCGTCGAGCGCATAGAAGCGGCGGATCTCGGTGACGCCGGTGTCGACGTCGATGTCCACCACGCAGACATACGCGCCGAACGGGTAGGTCATGTTTGGCGGGTCGTAATAGCTGACCGCCTCCAACCCTGGCTCCATGCCCGGCGGTACATTGTTGTATGCGGCAAAGGCGAGCTCCGTCATGGTTTTCGACCGCTCCGGCGCGCCCTTGACGCGGAAGCGGTCCACGTCCCACTCGAGGTCGTCATCGTGTACTTCGAGCAGGTAGGCCGCGATCATCTGCGCCTTGGCGCGGATTTTGCGGCCGGCCATCGCCGTCGCTGCGCCGGCGACGGGTGTCGAGCGCGAGCCGTAGGTGCCGAGACCGTAGGGTGCGGTGTCGGTATCGCCCTCTTCGACGGTGATGTTTGCCGCCGGAATGCCGATTTCGCTGGCCAGGATCTGGGCGAAGGTGGTCGCGTGTCCCTGACCCTGGCTGATCGTGCCGAGCCTTGCTATCGCGCTGCCGGTCGGGTGCACCCGGATCTCGCAGGAATCGAACATGCCGAGGCCGAGAATGTCGCAATTCTTGATCGGGCCGGCGCCGACGATCTCGGTGAAGAAGCTGACGCCGATGCCCATCAGCTTACGCGTTTCGCCGCGGCGGAAGGCGTCGCGATTGCGCCGCTGCTCGTCGCGCAGCGCTGCGTAGCCGACCGCGCTCAAGGCCTTGTCGAGCGCAGTCTGATAGTCGCCGCTGTCGTATTCCCAGCCGAGCGCCGATTGGTAGGGGAACTGGTCCTTGCGGATCAGGTTGCGGCGGCGGATTTCGGCGGGGTCGATATCGAGCTTGCGCGCCAGCACGTCGATCATTCGCTCGATGAAATAAGAGGCCTCCGTTACCCGAAACGAGCAGCGGTAGGCGACGCCGCCCGGCGCTTTATTCGTATAGACGCCGTCGACCGTCACGTGCGCGACCGGGATGTCGTAGGAGCCGGTGCAGATGCTGAAGAAGCCGGCCGGGTACTTGGCCGGGTCGGCGCAGGCGTCGAAAGCGCCGTGGTCGGCCAGCACATGGCAGCGCAATCCGGTGACGCGGCCGTCTCGGGTAGCCGCGATCTCGCCGGTCATGTGGTAGTCGCGGGCGAAGGCGGTCGCCTGCAGGTTCTCCATCCGGTCCTCGACCCATTTGACCGGAACGCCCAGCACGATCGAGGCGACGATCGAGCAGATATAGCCCGGATAAACGCCGACCTTGTTGCCAAAGCCGCCGCCGATATCGGGCGAGATGATGCGGATCTTGTGCTCGGGGATGCCGGAGATCAACGACGCGACGGTGCGAACCGCATGCGGCGCCTGGAAAGTCCCCCACATCGTCAGATGCCCATTCACCTTGTCCATCGAGGCGACACAGCCGCAGGTCTCGAGCGGGCACGGGTGGACACGCTGATAGACGATGCGTTCCTTGGCGATGACGGCGGCGTCGCGCAAGGCCCGCGCCGTCCCCTCGGCGTCGCCGACCTCCCAGGTAAAGACGTGGTTGTGGTGCTTGCGCGGCCCATGCGCTCCGCTCGTCTTGTCCTTGAGGTCGTCGCGCAGGACGGGCGCGTCCGCCGCCATCGATTTGGTCGGATCGACGAGCGCCGGCAGTTCCTCGTAGTCGACCTCGACGAGATCGACGGCGTCAGCCGCAATATAGCGATCCTCGGCCACGACGAACGCGACCTCCTGGCCCTGGAACAGCACTTTCTCATCGGCCAGCACGGCTTGGACATCGCCGGCCAATGTCGGCATCCAATGCAGCTTGAGCGGCTTCAGGTCGTCGGCGGTGAGCACGGCTTTGACACCGGGCAGCTCGAGCGCCGCATCCTTGTTGATCGATTTGACCCGAGCGTGACCGTAGGGCGACCGGACGAAATCGCCGAACAGCATGCCCGGCAGCTTGAGATCGTCAATGTAGTTGCCTTTGCCTTGCGTGAAGCGGGCGTCCTCGACGCGCTTGCGCCTGGTTCCGAGACCCTCGAGTTTCTGGGTGCGTGCCTGAGCGGATTCGATTTCGGCGCTCATTCTGCAGCCTCCTTGGGCATATTCAGGCGCTCCGCGGCCGCGCGGATCGCCCTGACGATGGTCTGATAGCCGGTGCATCGGCAGAGGTTGCCCGCAATGCCATGGCGGATTTCGGCCTCGCTCGGGTTCGGGATCTCCTGCAGCAGCCGATAGGCGCGGGTAATCATGCCCGGAGTGCAGAAGCCGCATTGCAGCCCGTGATGCTCACGGAACGCCTCCTGAAGCGGATGCAGGCTGCCATCGGCGCTGGCGAGCCCCTCGATCGTGATGATTTCCGCACCATGCGCCTGCGCAGCAAAGACAGTGCAGGACTTCACCGACCTCCCGTTCATGTCGACCGTGCAGGCGCCGCAATGACTGGTGTCGCAACCGATATGCGGGCCGGTGATCCCGAGCTCTTCGCGCAGCAGGTGGATCAGCAGTATGCGCGGCTCGGCCAGGGTTTCGACCTGGCGATTGTTGACCCGCAAAGCGATGTGCATTTTGGCCATCGGTTGCCTCCCTCGCTCAGCCGGCGCGTTCTTTGGCGCGCGCCAGGGCGCGACGGACCATGATGCCGGCGACATGGGTGCGGAAATCGGCGGGACCGCGCCCGTCGGCCGATGGACTTGCGATATGTTGAGCCCGCCGCGCGGCTTCCGAAATCGCCGCCTCGTCGACGGCGGTGCCGACCACGGCCTCACCCGCCTCCTTGGCGAAGAGCGGCGTGTCCGCGACGTTGGTCAGCGCGATCGCAGCCGAGGAGCAGACTCCGCCCGACATCGTCAGAACCACCGCCGCCGCGGCCGTGGCGTAGTCGCCGACCTTGCGCTTCTGTTTTTCGTAGGCGTAGCCGTGACCGTCGGCCGGCATCGGGATCCGCACCGCGACCAGGATGTCGCCTTCGCGCAGCGCCGTCGAATAGGCGCCCTCGTAAAAGTCGCGGGCTGGAATATCGCGTTCCCCGCCCCGGCCCTTGACCCGGTATGTCGCGCCGAGCGCCACCATGACTGCAGGCATGTCGTTGCCGGGATCGCCATTCGCGACATTGCCGCCAAGGGTTCCGCAATACCGAACTTGCGGATCGGCAATCTGCAGCGCAGTTTCCCGAATGATCGGGCACTTCGCCGCGAGCAGCTCCGCGCCGATCAGCTCATGCTGGGTGGCCAGCGCCGCGATGATTACCGCATCGGGCTCGCTGCGAATTCCCCGCAGCTCATCAAGATCCTGCAGGTCCACCAGATGCTCAGGCTTGGCCAATCGGAGCTTCATCATCGGGATCAGGCTGTGTCCGCCGGCAACAACCCGGGCATCCTCGCCGTGCTGCGCCAAAAGGCCGATGGCCTCGTCCAAAGATCGGGGCCGATGGTACTCGAATGACGCGGGTATCACTCCAGGCTCCTCCCGTAATTCGTTGCCCCACCCTTTAGCCCACTCCCATCGCTCTATCCAGTATCGAAGCAATGAAATCCGACGAGGCGGTTGGACTCACCAGAGTAGTTTTAGAAACCTACCTGTCGAGCAGACGCTGGCGGCACGGGACGCGATCCGCGGCCGGCGCGGCGGGAAAGCGGTCCAATTTGGCCGCGCCCTCCCGCAGCACAAATATGGCGACTAGCTTAGCTAGCAGTTTGGCCCAGCTAGCAGTTCGGCTTGGAGAGCGGCTCGATATCGTCCAGCTTGGCGCGAATCGAATACTCGCCATAGTCGATCACCATGTCCTGCGACACGCCATTGTCGAGGAGGCGCATGCCGAGCTCGTAATCCGGTTTCTCGGCGCTGGCGTCGACCGGGAAAAAGGCGAGCCGCACGCGCCAGCCCGGGCGCTCCAGCAAGGGGCTGCGCGTCGCAGCCGCCGGGTCGGCGGTAAGCTTGCCCCCGATCACCGCGGAGACCTGGACCGCATTGTCGTCGGTCGCCCCATCGAATATCAGGCGCGAGACAAAATTCTCGCCGGCATGGGCGGAGTCTATCAACAGGATCGTGTGCGCGCTCGGAAACATGACGCCCGGCTCGAGCTTCAGGGTCTGCGGCTGAGGCTTCGTGAAGTCGGCCACCCCGCCCTGCCCGGGACCGTCTAGCCTCGCTTCGCCACGAATCTCTTGATCGACTTCGCCATTGCGCGTCTGCTTCTGATTGAAGCGGTAACGCAACCCGTCCTTCGACTCCCAAGTGACAAAACTCGAAACGATGTCGACATCGGAAGTTTCCGCATATCGCATCTTCAATCGGTAACGCTGCTCGATCGTCCAACCCTCGCAGGTCTCGCCCCATTCGTAATCCATCGTGCCGCGAGCCTCGACGACCCCCGAATCATTCCGGGCGTTGCCCAAGGACATCGTATAAAGAGCGCGGTGCGGCGCGATCTCGGCTGCCTCGGCCGGCGCCGCCAACGGCGCAATCCCGATTACGGCCGTCAAGAAAACGAAGGGCCTCAGCGGCCACCTTCTCATCCCCCCAAACCCCCCCCGCCGTATCAGCCGACCATCATCGCACCGTCGGCTCGCCAATTATATGCAGAAATCGCGCCGACCCGCCCCGAATGGCGGGCTCAACTTCTGGCGGTTCGCGCCGGCGGCAGATCCAATCGGATGTGCAGCTCCTTCAGTCTTTCGGGTGGAACCGGCGCCGGAGCGTGCATCAGGAGATCCTGCGCCTGCTGGTTCATCGGGAAGGCGACGACCTCGCGCAGGTTCGGCGTGTCCGCCAATAGCATGACGATGCGGTCGATCCCGGGAGCCGAGCCGCCGTGCGGCGGGGCGCCGTATTTGAACGCGTTGAGCATCCCGGCGAAACGCGCCTCGACCTCCTCGGCCGAATAGCCGGCGACCGCAAAGGCCTTATACATGATGTCCGGGCGGTGATTGCGGATCGCCCCCGAGGAGAGCTCGACGCCGTTGCAGACGATGTCGTACTGGTGCGCCGTAATCTCCAGCGGATCCTGCTGCTCGAGCGCCGCGAGGCCGCCTTGCGGCATCGAGAACGGGTTATGGCTGAACTCGATTTGGCCGGTCTCCTCGTTGCGCTCGTACATCGGGAAATCGGTAATCCAGCAGAACTCGAAGCAGTCCTTGGCGGTGAGACCGAGCTCCTCGCCGATCTTGAGCCGCGCGGCGCTGGCGAACGGGCTGAACGCGCTCGGTACGCCGGCGACGAAAAACACCGCGTCGCCGTCGCCGAGGCCGAGCGCGGCGCGCAGAGCTTCGCTCCGCTCGGGCCCAAGGCTGCGCGCCACAGGCCCGGCCCCCTCACCGTCACGGAAGAAGATATAGGCCAGGCCCGGCTGGCCCTCGTCCTGCGCCCAGGAATTCATCCGGTCGCAAAAGGCTCGGTTGCCGCCGCCCGGCGCCGGGATCGCCCGCACCCGCACATTCGAGTCCCCGGCGATCATGCCGGCGAAAATGCGGAACCCCGAGCCGCGGAACGTCTCGGTCGCGTCCCGGATCACGATCGGGTTGCGCAGATCAGGCTTGTCGCTGGCGTAGTTGAGGATCGCGTCGGCATAGGCGATGCGGGGGAACGGCGCCGGGCTGACCCGGCGGTCGCCGGCGAATTCCTCGAATACGCCATGCAACACCGGCTCGATCGCCGCAAAAACGTCCTCTTGCGTCACATACGACATCTCGAAATCGAGCTGGTAGAACTCGCCGGGGGACCGGTCGGCGCGGCCGGCCTCGTCCCGGAAGCACGGCGCGATCTGGAAATAGCGGTCGAACCCGGCGACCATCAGCAATTGCTTGAACTGCTGCGGCGCCTGCGGCAACGCATAGAACTTGCCGGGATGCAGCCGGCTCGGCACCAGGTAGTCGCGCGCCCCCTCGGGCGAGCTGGCGGTCAGGATCGGCGTGTGAAACTCGACAAACCCCTGCTCGATCATGCGCCGCCGGATCGAGGCGAGGACATTGGAACGCAGCATGATGTTGGCGTGCATTCGCTCGCGCCGCAGATCGAGGAACCGGTAGGAGAGGCGCATGTCCTCAGGATATTCGGCCTCGGCATTGACCGGAAACGGCAGCGGCTCAGCTTCCGACTGAACCTGGATGTCGGCGATGACGAGCTCAACCTCGCCGGTGTCGAGTTTGGGATTGACCGTATCGGCCGAGCGGGCGGCGATTCTCCCGGTCATCGTCACCACGCTCTCCAGCCGCAGCGCGTCCGCCGCCGGGAAGAGTGGCGACGAGATGTCGATCACGCACTGCGTCACGCCATAATGATCGCGCAAATCGATAAAGAGGAGCTGCCCATGATCGCGCTTGCGATGCACCCACCCGGACAGCCGCGCCGGCTGGCCCGCATCGGTCAGACGCAAGGCTCCGCAAGTGTGGGTTCGGTAGGCGTGCATAAGAGTAAATCCTGTTCGAAGCGGTGCGAGCACGGCACGGCCATCGGCGGTTGTCAAGCCGGCCACCGGTCCAGCGCCGCGCCGCATGGCATCAAGTTGTCGCCGCAATGAAATAAAACGATCGGGATCGCCTATGCAGCCACCACCACGCCGCACGAAACACCTGATGATCCTTCGAACCGCGATATTCGCCGCCGCTGCGATCGCATTGCTTCAAATCGGCGCCCTCGCCCAATCGGGCAAAATCCACCGGGTTGGGCTGATCGCGGTAGGCGCGCCCGACACCGGGATTTTGGGTCCCGGAATGGTCCAAGACTTCGCCAAGCGCGGCTATGCGGTGGACCGCAACATCATCTTCGAGCCGCGCCGCCGAGGGCCACCCCGACCGCTTACCCTCCCTCGTCGACGAGCTAGTTGCCGATCATGTCGACGTGATCATCACGCAAAGCTATCCCGCGGCAGCCGCCGCCAAAGAGCGCGCCGGCAAAATCCCGATCGTGGTGACCAATTCCGGCGACCCGATCGCGACCGGCCTCGCTGCGAGCCTAGCCCATCCCGGCGGCAATGTTACCGGGGTCTCGGACGTCGCCAGCGAGCTTTCGGCCAAACGTCTGGCGCTCCTCAAGGAGGCGGCGACGGGTGTTCGCGCGGTCGCGGTCCTGTGGAACGCCGACGATCTGGGCATGACCCTGCGCTATCGGGCGGCAGAGGTCGAGGCCAAGCGGCTGGGCATGCAGATCGTGCCGCTCGGCGTGCACGCGCCCGACGATTTCGATGCCGCCTTTGCCGCGATGACCGAGAAGCCGCCGGATGCGATCCTGATGGTGACCGACATCTTGACCGTGCTCAACCGCAAGCGGGTGATCGATTTTGCGGCCGCGCACCGCCTGCCGGCGATCTACGAATACGCCTTTCTCGCCCATGACGGCGGCCTGATGGCGTACGGCCCCAATATGGACGCGATTTTCGACCGCGCCGCTGGGCTCGCCGACCAGATCCTCAAAGGCGCCAGCCCCGCCGACCTGCCGCTCGAACTGCCGACCCGCTTCGATCTCGCGGTCAACCTGAAGACCGCCGAGGCGCTCGGCCTGACGATCCCGGAATCGATCCTGGTGCGCGCCGACGACGTCATCGAATGAGCTGGGTCGGCTGTCAACCTAGAGACCGCGAACCGATCCTGGTGCGGCGCGTCACGAAACAGGCGGCGGAATAGGTAGCCGGGTTGCGGGCTGATAGAATGCGACGAGCCGCCTCACGGAGCGAACAGAAATGCCTGCCGACAGCAAATCCCTGATCGAGAAAATCGAGGCGCTGCCCGCCGAGCGAATCGCCGAGATCGAGGATTTTGTCGATTTCATTCGCTTGCGCGAGCAGGAGCGGGCGCTGACCCGCGCCGCCACTGCCGCGAGCGCGCCGACTTTCGCCGCCATCTGGAGCAATCCCGAAGACGACGTCTACGATGCCCTTTGATTTCGGCGATGTCGTCCTGGTGCCGTTTCCCTTCACCAGCCAGAGGGCGTCGAAGAAGCGGCCTGCGGCTGACCGAGCTCGTGCCTCAGCGGTTCGAGCGCTTCGGGATCGGACACCTCCTCCAACCCGGTCTTATCGGAGTAGGGCTTAAAGGCGCGGAAAATTTCGTCGGCGTCGTTGATCCAGATCCCGCCGCACCTCGAGCCGCGCAAGCTCCCCATCGCTGATCAGCCAAACCGTCACCCCAGACACCCCCCCGGATGACCCCCGGGGAGTGTCATCTCTAACTGGCACAGGGGTGACATTTTAATCCGGCGCCTACACGATTTTTGCCGCATAACCGGCGATTCAAAAAAATGAGTGGTGCGAACGTAGCCAAGCTAAACCGCTGTACCCACGCGGCGCGGCGCTCGGACTTCCCTGCGCACTGGAGTTCGTAGAAGGTCCCTTGAGGAAACTGACCCGTGAGTTCCCGCCTTGATGGCTAGGAAACCAAACCCGATCTAGGGGGGATGAAGCCATCAGCAACAACCCATATTAGCTCGTATTCAAAACGCCATCATTTTGTAGCCGAAATGTTGGCGAAGAGATTCACTGATGCGAATGGAACTTTGTATTGCTTTAATAAACGTGTCCCTAAAAAGGGCATTTTTCCTATTACCCCGATCAATCTATTTGTACAAAGCCACCTGCACCCCATAGAAAATGAAGACGGTACGAGAAACGTCATACTTGAAGAGTACTTTGCTTTTTTAGAAGGTAAGGCTAACCCGATCATTGCAAAAATAGTGGCAGCGGCACGCGGAGGCTGTAAACCGGGTTTGACCGTGGAAGAAAAGCAATTATGGGATCGTTTTGTTTATTATCAGTGGAAGCGGGTTCCCGATGTGCATGAGAAGTACCTTGAAGATGACGAATTGGAACGGGTTCTACAGGAGCTGTTTGCGGACTTTGAATCTAAATATCGACCTATAACCTCCGAAGAAAAGCGTAAATTCGAGGACCCGGCATGGCGCAGGCAAATCAAGCAAACTATCAGAGTTGCTATGTTGGCCAGCGGTCCAACTCCTGAGATTACAGAAATATTGTATCGAAAGGGGCTATATATTGGTGTAATCCGGAAGCCTAATAAGAGCTTTCTGCTTGGCAGTTTGCCTGTCATAAGGCTTAGCTCTTCTGATCGAATGCACCTTGCGGACCCGACCGTGGAATTCTGGTTACCGATAGCGCATGACGTTGTGGTTAGTCCTGCACCCATACCGCCTTCATCAGAACAGATAATATATCTGAAGGACACGCAAGTGCGCCAGCTCAATGAAGCCATATTCAGACAAAGCACAATTGTTGCTGGTCGCTCTCCGGTGCTGATAGCGTCTTTAATGAGGTCGGCAAGCTTTCCTTGAGCAGCTTCCCGGTCGGTTTTGGTGTACGTCGGCCGGGTCACCGAGCGGTTCGCGACCAAAGACAAGCCTGTGATCGACAAGACTATGGCGGCGACCCATTGACCCCCGGCGATTACCTAGCCCGGCTAGCGTCGTGCGCACCGTCGCGTTTACCGACACGCTGTTGCAAAGGCGAAGCGACACGTTCGCTCTTGAGCCCCGCCGAAACCGGCGGGGCTCGTAAGAAAGTCTTACAATCGAGCTGAGTTCAGCCCGTGCGGGTCTCCAGCAAATGCAGCTGAACCTTGTCGTAGCACTGGACGTAAGTGGACTCGCGCTTTCCGACTTTGTCCGGCGGAAGGTTGTTGTCGCGGTGCTCGATAACACAGACGCGCACGAGGTCATCAATTACTTCAGGCACCAACTCTATCAACGCAACACCGAATTGGCCCAGACCTCGTCTGCCTGCTGCGTATTTCGCCACCCCCAAAACTGCCACAATTGTCTGATAGTAACACCGTTTGCATTCTGCGGAGTCTACCATGATATATCAATAGACAGAGCACCACGGGAAGAAAACAGCCAGGAACAGCCAGCAAAACAGCCAGGTTCCGGCTGTTATTTGCGGTCGATGGTCGCAGAAGCCGAGGGTTTCCGCGGCCAGGGTCAGCCGCGCTGGCTGTAATTTTCGGGAATATCAGCGGTATCAGCAAACAGATCAGAACATGCCCATTCCGAGAATGCCGTCGACCGGGTCGAGGCCGGCCAAGACGCGCTTGCCGATCAGGTCGCGCAGGGTCTCGGTGGTGCCGCCGCCCAACGTGCCGTAGCGGGCGCCGCGGTAGAAGCGCGCGACCGGAAATTCGTCGGTGAAGCCCATAGCCGCCATGCACCTGGATGGCTTCGCTGGTGACCCGCAACGCCATCTCGTTGCAATAGGTCTTGGCGACCGCGGGCGCTCTGAATGAGAGCCTTCGAGTTTGGGAGACGAAGCGATGTCGCCGCCCTACCCATGCGGCCTGACCGGTTACGGCGCGACGCCGCCGCACGCGCAACGGCCGTGCGACGCCCGGATCGCGTAGCCCGTGAGCCAGTCTCCCTATCGGTCGCCCCGCCTTGCCGGCGTGGAGGCAACCGTTACGACCGAGCCGATCAGTGTTGTATTCACCACCAGGCAAGAGGCCAAACGCTCATGCCTTGCCGTCCGCAGCGCCGGCAGCGGCAGATCTGGGCATACCAGCCGGCGCCGCACTCATCAAAGCCCTCATGTGCGGTATCCTCCCCGCAATCTCGGCAGAAGCGGCGGAACCGCTCGGGTCCGTCGCCGGAAAGAGTTGCGCTGCGCCGAGCGACGTCCGACCCTGACGACCAATCTCCGAGCGCCGCGAACAAATCCTGCAAGCGGTTTAGACGAAGCCTGCCTACGGGACCGCTGCGCTGCCGCATCGAGGCAAGACCAACTCGATCGAGAAAATGACGGAGGGTGAAAGGCAGGGGAGCCCGGGCGATCATCGCATCCTCCTACGAGGCGCCAATATCGCTGCATCAACCATGCCAGCCGAAAATGCCTACACCATCCATGCGTTCTGGTGTTCAACTCGAAATTCGTCATCAGCACTGGATCGGGCAACTGCCTCGGCCTTAGGCACGAGCCGGACGATGTCATTATCGACGGCTACCGTCGGGCAGCGACCAGCAGAAACATCGGCCGCTGTCGTTCATCCGCAAGGGCCGGCCGTGCCGCGATCTGTTCGTCCGTCGGACCCCATTCCTCGATGTGCGAAAGCGCGAACCCCAGCTGCAGCAAAAAATTGAGGTACGTCGCCAGCGTGCGGTGCTGCTTGATTACGCCCTTGGCGAGCCAGTCCGTCCTGCGCGGTCCCTCGCACAGGTAGCTGTCGACGGGCCATGTCTTGCGGCCGGCTACGCCGACTGACCAGCCCGGCTGCGTCGGTGCGGTGAAGATCGGGTGCTCGACGGAAAAGACGAGATGCCCGCCGGGGGCGAGAGCGCGGTGCACCTTCGCGAGCAACCCGCCCAGATCCTCGACGTAGTGCAGGGCGAGAGAACTGTAGGCGAGGTCAAATGCCGCCTGGGGAAGCTCGGCGCGCTCCATGTCCGCCTCGAGGTAAGTAATCGCCGCGTCCGTTGTGGCGGCTCGGGCCCGCGCCAGCATTTTTTCCGACACGTCGATACCGAGGACCGCCGCCGCTCCTTGCTGCCGCGCCCAACGGCAGAACCAGCCGAAGCCGCAGCCGATATCCACCACGCTGAGGCCCCGCAGGTCCGGAACCAAGGCCTTGAGCGCGGGCCATTCGGCGGCGCCGTCCAGCCCCTCGACCGAGCGGCTCAATCGACTGTAGCC
>Ga0210407_10003052_pt1 | contig 13847 bp, 10 predicted proteins | sample IncBWC27MmetaG_FD_150860 | JGI IMG/M metagenome (GOLD analysis project Ga0210407, IMG submission 150860) | Forest soil microbial communities from Barre Woods Harvard Forest LTER site, Petersham, Massachusetts, United States - Inc-BW-C-27-M | ecosystem: Environmental > Terrestrial > Soil >... | reverse complement strand
AACATGAAGTACGATTTGACGCAGTGCGTACAGCGCGGCCATCACTTCGCCATCGTGGACGAAGTGGACTCCATTCTGATTGACGAAGCGCGCACGCCGCTCATCATTTCCGGCCCTGCCGAGGAATCGACCGACAAGTATTACCGTATCGATAAGATCATTCCCAAGCTGATCCTGGACATTGATTACACGCTCGACGAAAAGCATCGCACCGCAACGCTTACCGAGGAAGGCGTCTCCAAGTGCGAGCAACTGCTGAGCCTGGGAAATTTGTACGACCCGGCGCACATGGACATCATTCATCACGTCTATCAAGGATTGCGCGCGCACACGCTCTTTCAGAAAGACGTGGATTACGTCGTCAAAGACAATGAAGTGGTGATCGTTGACGAATTTACCGGGCGCCAAATGCCCGGCCGCCGCTGGTCCGATGGGTTGCACCAAGCCGTGGAAGCCAAAGAAGGCGTGAAGATCGAGCGCGAAAACCAGACCCTCGCGACGATCACCTTCCAGAATTATTTCCGCATGTACAAGAAGCTTTCAGGCATGACCGGAACCGCGGAAACCGAAGCGCCCGAATTCGACAAGATCTACAAGCTCGAAGTGGTGGCCATCCCCACCAACAAGGAACTGATCCGCATCGAAAATTCCGACGTGGTGTACCGCACCGAAGCGGAAAAGTTCGAAGCCGCGGTGAACGGCATTCTGCAGGAGGACGGCACGCGCGCCGGCGGCGTTCGCCAGTATTTCGAACGAGGCCAGCCAGTGCTCGTGGGCAGCATTTCCATCGAAAAATCGGAAAAGATCGCGGCGCATTTGAAGAAGGCGGGCATTCCGCACCAAGTTTTGAACGCCAAGCAGCACGAGCGCGAAGCGATTATTATTTCTCAGGCGGGACGCAAGGGCACAGTCACGGTCTCCACGAACATGGCCGGCCGCGGCACGGACATTCTGCTCGGCGGCAATCCCGAAGCCATGACGCGCGATTATTGTTTGAAGAACAAGCTCGCGCTGCCTTACGCTCCGGCCAGCTCGGTGATCGGCGCGGCTCCTGGCACCGAAACCGTCGCGCAGGCCGACGCAGCCAGCCCCGGAGGCGCAGCTGCCGCGGCTCCTTCCAATGGTGGCAGCAGTCCTGCGATGGTGCTGTTTCAAATCGAAGGCAAAATCTTCCAGGTGCCGTTGGAACAGTGGAAGCCCATTTACGATCAGTTCGCAGCGGAATGCAAAGCGGAACACGACGAAGTCGTGGCCATGGGTGGTCTGCACATTCTCGGCACCGAACGCCACGAAGCACGCCGCATTGACAATCAATTGCGCGGCCGCGCCGGCCGCCAGGGCGATCCGGGCTCCTCGCGATTCTTTCTCTCGCTGGAAGACGACCTGCTGCGCATCTTCGGCGGCGAGCGCGTAAAGAATCTTATGTTCCGCCTGGGCATGACCGAAGGCGTGCCCATCGAATCGAAGCTGATCAGCAAGCGCATCGAAAACGCGCAAAAGGCAGTGGAAGCGCAAAACTTCGAGGCGCGCAAGCATTTGCTGGAATATGACGATGTGATGAACAAGCAGCGCGAAACGATTTACAATCTGCGCCGCTCGTTCCTGGAAGGCCGCGACCAGAAAGAATTCGTGCTCGAGCGCGCCGACGCCATCGCCAACGAGTTGGTCGAAACCTATTGCCCGCGCGAACAGCATCCGGACCAGTGGAACGTCACGCAGTTCTCCAATGACATTCTGAACCAGTTCGGCTTCGATCCCAAGGGCGTGGGGATGGATTTCGCGACGCTGAATCATGAAACCGTGGGCGAGATGCTGATCGAAAAAGTTCGCGCGCGTTACGAAGAAAAAGAAGCACTCTTCGGCGCGCAGACGCTGCGCTGGCTGGAGCGCCACATCTTGCTGGACGTGGTGGACGGCCAGTGGAAAGACCATCTCCTGACGCTGGACCATTTGAAGGAAGGCATCGGCCTGCGCGGGTACGGGCAGAAAGACCCGCTGGTCGAATTCAAAAAGGAAGCGTTCATACTTTTCGATGAGCTGATGAATCGTATTGATACCGAAGCGGTGCGGTTCCTCTTCCTTGTGCGGCCTGCGGAGCCGGCTGCCGCGTCGTCGGCACAACCGTCACCGTCGCCACAGAAACCACTGGTCCCGCGCGGCCTTTCGCAATTCTCTCCTGAAGAAATCGAACGCAAGCAGCGCCGCCAGGAACAACAAATGCAGTTTCAGACTGGCAACGCGCCAGTCGAACCTCCGAAGCCCGTCCGCGCCGGTGCCAAGGTCGGCCGCAACGATCCCTGCCCTTGCGGCTCCGGCAAGAAGTACAAAAAGTGCCACGGCCAAGCTGCCTAATCTCCCTTACCCGCCGCTGAACTTTTCGGAGGCCGGCTGCGTATCTTCATCCGAGTTGGGTCCAATTTGCTCGGGAGGATGAACGATGAAAATTCGAACGCGCACTTTTCCCGCACTGCTCGCGCTTGTGTTGGCCATGGCCGCCACGATGGCTGCCAGGCCGGCGCTGGCGAGCGACGATGGCCATTTTGATCGCACACTCACTGTAACGGGCGCGGTGGATCTGTACGTCCAGACCGGCTCCGGTGAAATCACTGTGCGCACGGGAGATTCCAGCAAGGTAGAGATCTACGGCCGCATCCACGCAAATCACGGCTGGTTCGGCGCGGACGCCGAGCAGCGCATTCGCGAGATCGAAGCGAATCCGCCGATCGAACAGAGCGGCAACACCATCCGCGTGGGCCACATTGAAAATCATGATTGGAAGAACAATATCTCGATCAGCTACGAACTCGTGGTGCCGGTGCAAACCAAGCTGCGCTCGGAATCCGGATCGGGCGACCAGGTAGTGGGCGGCATCGCCGGCCCGGCGGATGCGAGCAGCGGTTCCGGCAGTGTGCGGCTCAGTAAAATTGGTGGTGAAACACATGCGCGCACGGGATCGGGAGATATCGAACTCAACGAAATTCACGGCGCCGCAAAAGCCATCGCCGGGAGTGGCAGCATTCGCGCAATCGGAATTGCCGGGGCTCTCACCGCTTCGAGCGGCAGTGGAAGCGTAAAATTCGAACAAACCGCGGCGGGCGATGTGGAAATCGGGACAGGTTCGGGCGATGTGGAAATCAAAGGCGCGAAGGGCGCGGTGAAAGTGCAGACCGGAAGCGGCAGCATCAGCGCGCAAGGCGATCCCACGGGCGATTGGCGGCTGCATACCGGTTCGGGCGACGTCTCCGTCGAGCTACCGCCGCAAGCTGCATTCAATCTAGTGGCGCGCACGAGTTCCGGCAGTATTGACACCAGCCGCGAGATCGCCGTGCAGGGCAAGCTCAGCCCACGCGAGCTGCAGGGAAAAGTAGGAGGCGGCGGCCCGACCGTGGAACTCAGCACCAGTTCCGGCAGTATTCAGATCCGTTAAAATTTTCTTGCGCGGAGACGCGTGCGGCGGCGATTGGCCTCGACAGGCCGAAAATTCGCCGCCTCGCGCAACTGTCGGCGTGTCCGCGCCGTTGTTATCCTTTACAACTCACGTTAACTTGCGTGCAAAAATTCTGTGCTACTCTCTCCTCAATCTTGAGGCAGTAGCCGCTCGAGAATCAGGGGTGTGGAATGAAAGGCGCTGTTTCCGTCCATTGCGCTCGTCCTGGGTGCGCACAGCCTGCGCCTCCGGCACTGAGCCGCGTGGAGCTTTGCCTGGATCATTTTCTCGACGAAGCGTTCGTGCGTACAGATCAGGCCCTGGCGCGCTGCCGTGAAGGATCCCCTCTAACCAAAGACAGCCTGGAATGGCTGCTTTCCGATGCACTCGCCACGGTGAAGAACCTGGAAGAGAGCGCCGACGAACCGAAGCCGGAACAGCGAGATCGTATGCTCGAGCTATTGCTGATCCTCGCGAATCTCCACGAATACGTCGCGCACCATTCCGTGCGCGTCGAACACCCCGCCTGAACGGTCTCGCCACCGCGGGACATCATGCCTGCACGAACTCGTGCCTGCGCCCTCGCCGCCCGCACTAGCTCGCTGCGGAACCATTAACGTATAAGGCATCGGTCTGCTTGCAAAATCCTGCAATCCAAATCAAGCTAAGGGTTACCACAGAGCATTTCACCGTGTCTGACGAACCTAAAAAACAAGATCCATTCAAACCGCAAGAGCCCAACATACCCGGTGTTACCGGCAACCCGGCACGCTCTAAGCCGTCGCCGGAACAACCGCGCCCGATAGCGCTGCAGACTCGGAATTCCGCGGGTGGGGCCAATAAGATTCCCGCGCAGAAGTGGCTGGCAATCGCGGCGATTGCTATTGGCCTCGTCTCACTCGCAATGTTTTGGTGGAAGCGTTCGAGTACTTCCGGTGAAGCTCAGGCAGTTCCCGCGGTCGCGGTCGCGACCGCGCCCGTCATCGAGCATCCGCCCGTCGCAGCGCAGTCGTCTCCCAGCGTGCCGGTAGGCCCGGGTCCGGTGGCCACTACGGCGGAGCTCGCGAAGCCATGGTCGTCCAAGCGGTTTACATTTCGAGCGTCACAAACTACCGATGATCTTCCGGCCCTCGTCGTGCATCTTCCCAGTGGCGTCTATTGGGGTCTCTCGATGCGGGAGCCATTTGGGAATTGCGAATTGGAATATGTGACCGATCTTCAGAAGTTGGCGCGCGTGTACGATTTTCAGGCGAATCACCCCATGGTGGGAAACCCTTGCAATCACGCAGTGTATGATCTCGCGCGCTATGGAACGGGGTTGAATGGACCGGTACGCGGAGCGATAGTCAGTGGAGGAGGTGTGCGGCCTCCGATGGCGATCGAAATCAAAGTGCGCGGCCAGCAAATCGTCGCAACCCAACTCGAACACTGACGGACGATTGCATCAGGTTCAGAGGCGAGCAGCTAAGGCAGGGCATATTCAGTTGTCGTCAAGCCGTGGATCCAGCGCGTTCAATCGCGGCGCAACGCTGCACCTCGGCCCCCATCTTTCCGGCCAGCACCATCGCCACCATTTTCTGATCCGCCAGCCACGACCACAACGGGTGTCCAAACGTAGCGGGACGATTGTGCTCGACAAAGAAGTGTGAAAACCATGCCAGCGCGTAGGGCACAGCAAACGCGGCCAGAATGTACCACGGCTCGCGCAACACGATTGCCGTGGCCAGCAGCGACCATCCCACCAGCGTGCCCGCAGTATGGAAAATTCGCGTCAGCGGCTGGCGATGCGCCAAAACGTAGAAGGTCCAGAACTGTGGGAAGTTCTCAGGCTTGTCCATGCGGGCGATTGTAGCTCGCACGCGACAAGGTGCAAGTCAAAAGAAAAATGCGACTGTCCCGCTCGCGTGCGGGCGGGACAGTGGTCCATCGCCGAGGATCTCTCGGCGACGGTTATGACGTGGTATGACTTTTATGTATCGTTGCTCCTGGGAGTGAAACCCGGAGTCTTCGGAAAAGTTGCCAAATTCTCGCCTTAATCAGGGCTTCGCGGCTCGTGCTGAGAGGCTGTCGTTCTTTCCATATTCTTCGCCACACGGGAATCTGCTCTCGTTTAGCTCCTTGCGCCATCGCGCGCAGTTGTTTACGATGGCGTGCGAACGTGAGCGCACAAATATCACTATGATTGGCGAAACTATTTCGCATTACCGCATTCTCGATCCGCTGGGCAGCGGCGGCATGGGTCAGGTATTTCGCGCGGAGGATACCCGGCTGGGCCGTCAAGTCGCGCTCAAATTTCTCTCCGCGGACCTCGCGCGCGACCCAGCCGCGCTCGAACGATTCCAGCGCGAAGCGCGTGCCGCGTCTTCGCTGAATCATCCAGCCATTTGCACCATCTACGACGTGGGCGAGCACAACGGGCGCCCCTATCTGGTTATGGAAGTCCTGGAAGGGCAAACGCTCCGCGAACGCATCGGCGGCCGGCCCATGGCCACCGATGCCCTCCTTGATTTCGGTGCGCAGATTGCCGATGCGCTCGACGCCGCACATGCCCGCGGCATCATGCATCGCGACATCAAGCCGGCGAATATTTTCATCACCTCCCGCGGCCAGGCAAAAATTCTCGATTTTGGATTGGCCAAACAAGCCGCCACGCGCCGCATCGGTGAAGCGGTCGGGGCGGGTAACAGCATTACCCAACCCACCACCGACAATCTCTTTCTCACCAGTCCCGGCTCGGCGATTGGCACAGTCGCATATATGTCCCCGGAACAGGCGCGCGGCGAGGAACTCGATGCGCGTACCGATCTATTCAGTCTGGGCGCGGTACTCTACGAGATGGCCACGGGCCAAGCGGCGTTCAATGGCAGCACGTCGGCGGTTATTTTTGACGCGATTCTGAATCGCACGCCCGCATCGCCCACCTCTTTCAATCCCGTGCTCCCAGCCAAGCTGGAAGAAATCATCGGAAAATCCCTGGAGAAAGACCGCGACCTGCGCTACCAGACGGCCGCCGAACTGCGCGGTGATTTGAAGCGGCTGAAACGCGACACGGACTCTTCGCGCTCCCCCAGCGGTTCCACCGGTGCATGGGCAGCCGCAGGCTCCTCCGCTAATCCCGGCTCAGGCGCGAATGCGGCGCAACCCACTGCTTCGCAAGCTACTCCGGCTCCATCGTCCGCAACTACTCCCGCATCTGCTCCCACGCAAAGTGGAGCGCGCCGGGGTGTGTGGATCGCGGCAGCTGTAGCTATCCTCATTGCCATTGGCGCGGTTCTTGCCATCGCCTTTCACGATCGCTTCGGGCGCCACCACGAGCAAGCGGCCTCCTTTTCTCAAATGATGATTTCGCCGATCACTTCCACCGGCAACATCCACTCCGCCACAATTTCGGCGGACGGCAAGTGGGTCGCCTACGTCGCGGATGAAAAAGGCAGTCACGGCATCTGGATTCGCCAGCTCGCCACCGGAAGCACCGCGCAAGTGGAACTCGGCTCGCCCGGCGAGATCGAAGGCCTGAATTTTTCGCTCGATGGCAATTACCTCTATTTCGTCAAGCAAGACGAATCGGTTGGTGTCGGAAGCCTCTTTCAGGCGCCTTCCCTGGGCGGCGCCCCGCGCCAGGTGATTACGGATGTGGATAGTCCCATCAGCTTTTCTCCCAATGGGAAACAGTTTGTATTCGTGCGGCAATCCAACAAGACCAAAACTTCCTACGTGATGCTCGCCAACTCAGACGGCACCGGCGAGCAAATCCTGGAGGTTTTGACCAATCCACTCCGCTTTTCCGATAGTGGCCCGGCGTGGTCCCTCGATGGCAAGCGCATAGCCGTCGCGGACAATCCCAGCGGTGACATTGGCAAGTACGCCGTCGAAATCGTGGACGTGGATTCCAAAACGAAAACCCGCCTCGGCTCCATGGACTGGATTTCTCCCGACCAAATGGCATGGCTTCCCGACGGCTCCGCGATCCTCTTCAACGCGCGAGTGAGCACGACGTCCCTCAATGCGCAGCTCTATTCGCTCAGCTATCCCGACGCCGAAGTTCGCCGCGTCACCAATGATTTGAATTTCTACAACGGTACCAGCATCACCTCCGACGGCTCCGCGCTTGCGTCCGCCCAGGTAACCCTCACCGGTAGCTTGTGGCTCGCGAACTTCGGCAGCTCATCTTCCTTCTCGCCGCCGCGCCAGATCTCCAGCGGCATCAGCCGCGCCGATGGCATTTCCGGCGTTATTTGGATGCCCGACGGCAAGATCATCTACACCTACTACACCTCCGGCAGCATCCAGCTCGCCAGCGCCTTGCCCGATGGGTCGAATGTCCACGACATTGCACCCGGCGTGGTGACTCCCAATTGGCTGTCCAGCTGCGGCGACGGCCGGCACTTCGTCTTCAGCATGGGCCGTGGCAAGGGCACCAGCTCCGTCTGGCGCGCGGACATGGATGGCTCCAATCTCACGCAGCTCAGCACCGACAAGATTGCTGTGCATCCCAATTGCTCACCGGACGGGAAGTCTGTTGCGTACGTTGATGTCACCGGCAATTCCACTCACGTAATGCGCGTTAGCATTGACGGCGGCACGCCGACGCAGGTGTCCAAAGAGGAAGTATATTCTCCCGCATATGCTCCGGACGGCAGCGCTCTCGCGGTTCTCTACCAACCGGATCCCGGCAAACCGTCCAAACTCGCGGTCATGGGTTTGGACGGCGGCGAGATCCGCAGCGTCTATGATTTCCCTCCGGAAGCACAAGCCGCCGTCAATGGCGACGGTGGCCAAAAAATCTCCTGGACAAAAGATGGCCGTGCGATTCTGTACCCGATCCGGAAAGATGGCGTCGTAACTCTGTGGGCTCAACCCGTCGGAGCGCAGGGCAGCGCGCCGGCCGCGGCTAAGCAAGTGATGAATCTTGGCCCCGATTTTCAGTGGGGCGCATACACCTTATCGCCGGATGGGAAGCAGATTATCTACGCTCACGGCCGCGCGGTCACAGACGCCGTCTTGATCTCGCACTTCCACTGATTCTTCCATCAGGAGTTCCATGAGATTTTCTCGGCGCGATTTATTCAAGACCGCCGCGGCCGCTACCGGCGGCGTTGCGGCCGGAACCGTCTTCGATCGGCCGGCAGCCGGTTCACAATCCGCGGGACAATCACTACCACCCGCGTTCGACGCCTTGAAGCCCCTCGGCGACCGCGTGAAACCGATTCCTGCCGAAGAACTGCAGGCGCGCGTCGCTCGCGCGCAACAACTGATGACGGACTCGAAGCCGCGTTTCGAAGCTCTGTACGTCACTCCCGGAACCACGCTGGTCTACTACACCGGCATCCATTGGTGGCCCAGCGAGCGCATCCTGGCGTTTCTGCTGCCCCGGCAAGGCGATCCGCTTTTGGTCGCCCCGGCCTTTGAAGAAGGCCGCCTGCGTGAGCAGCTGCGCTGGCCAGTGGAGATCCGCGTTTGGCAGGAAGATGAAAGTCCTTATCCGATTATTGAAAAATGGCTGCCGGAGCGCGGCATCCGCACGGGACAAGTAGGCGTGGAAGCCACTACGCGCTACGTCTTTTTCGACGGACTGCGCCATGCCGCAGTTTCACTCGATTACACTAGCGGCGATCCCATTACCGTCGGCTGCCGCGCGCAGAAAAGCGCTCACGAATTGGAGTTGATGCGCCTGGCTTGCTCGGCCACTTGCGCGGTATACAAAGCCATTTTTGCTTCGTTGCGCGAAGGCATGACGCAGCGCGATGTCTCCGAGCTTGCGACGCGCGGCTACACCCGCATGGGACTGCGCGGGGAAGCCTCCGTGTTTTTTGGGTCGTCCTCTGCCCTTCCCCACGGTTCGCGCGAAGAGCAAGTACTGCGCGAGGGCATCGGAGTGATGATTGACGACGGCACAACCGTCGAAGGCTATCAATCGGACGTCACGCGCGTGGGCGTGCTGGGCAAGCCACCGGAAAAGCTCCAGCACGCTTTTGAAATCGTGCGCAACGCGCAGAATGCAGCGCTCGCCGCTGCCGTCGCCGGCCACGAATGTGGCTCGGTGGACGATGCAGCGCGCAAAGTGATAACCGATGCGGGATTCGGTCCCGGTTACAAATATTTTTCGCACCGCCTGGGCCACGGCATCGGGATGGACGGCCACGAGTCACCCTACCTCGTCCACGGAAACCACACCATCCTCAAGCCCGGCATGACCTTTTCCAATGAGCCGGGAATCTACGTCGTCGGTGATTATGGTATGCGCTGCGAAGACGATATGGTGATCGCCGAATCTGGAGAAGCTCAATTGCTAACATCCGGGTTCCAACCCTCGCTCGAAACTCCGATCGCTTAGCGTCGCGCCGGCTTGTCCTGAGATCCTGCCAGCGGCAGGTTCGAAGGGTTTGCCCAGAGAGCCTGCCGCAGAGCAGGGTCACAGGCCATCCCGCCCGTTCATTTGAGCTTTAACTCATCCTCGAAAGTGGCAGGCATGCGCGCTAATTCCGAGTTGTTCTTGCAAAACTCCACGATCCTCGCCTCCGCCCAAAACCGCTCCGGCCCATCTTCCTCCGAAATAAACGCGCAATGCCCGCCGTGCTCCGGCGCCATCAGCGTGATCCATCGGTTGCCCAGAATCGACGGATTTTGAAACGGCCCGAACGGCACAAAGGGGTCGTCCTTCGCGGCAATAATCAGGGTAGGCACGTGAATTTCAGCGACCACCCGCGATGCGCTGCAACGAGCGTAATAATCGCTGGCATCCGCGAACCCGCAGTACCGCGCCGTGATCACGTCATCAAACTCGCGCACCGTGCTGATCTGCGGGAAACCAGGAACCGCGTGCAACGGATATAAATCCGTAAACAAGCTCGCCTTATGCCGCATGTGTCGCTTCAGCCGTGTCACAAAATGATGTTCGTAAATAAAATTGCGCGGCTTGCTCAGCTCGTCCGCGCATGCTGCCAGATCCAGCGCCGGCGCAATGGCCACCACGCCTCGCAACTCCGCCACAGGTGAGCCGTCCATTTCTCCCGCCATCTTCAGCACCAGATTTCCGCCCATGGAATAACCGGCGGCAAAAATTTCTGGTAGGCCGTCGCTTTCAGCCAGCTCCAGCACCACGGCGCGAATGTCGCAGCTCAGTCCTGAATGGTATAGCGTTGGGCTCAGCTTCTCCGTGCCGCCGCAATTCCGCTGATTCAGACGCACCACGTTGAACCCCGCGATCCAGGCCTTTTCCCCCGTGCCGCGCATGTAGCCGGATTCGCACGAACCTTCCAGGCCGTGCAGCGCCACCAAGGTGGGATGTTCGCGCGGGTTCTGCTGCCAGTGGCACTGGCCCAGAACCTGTGTACCAGGTTCCGTCGCGAACGAACGCGCCATACCTCGAGGGAGACGCGGAACCGGCCGCGGCCAGAAATTCGCCGCAATGGTCATCGCATGAGGATTGCGCAACAGTGGATGTGGTCTGAATTCCTTCACTCGTTACATGGTAGGGAGTCCCAACGTTTCGCGCAACCTTACTCGACGTCAGCTTTCAAATCCGTGGCATCAACCGTAAGGTCCTTCGCCATGAGCACGTCGTCATAATAGCGGCCGTTTTGCTTCAGTGCCTTGCGCTCGATTCCATATTCCACGAATCCCAAGCTCGCATAAAGCTGCCGCGCTGCCTCATTTTCACTAACGACGTTTAGCTGCAGGATTTCAACGTTTTGTCGCGCATAATCAATCACGGCCTCCGCAAGCTTCCTCCCCACTCCGGCGTTCCGCGCACCAGGCTGGACGTACATCCCCCAAAGGTAGCCCTTATGCGCATCCTTCGCGCCTTCTCGACCCAAGAATCCCACCATACCCACGATTTCCACGCCGCTAAAAGCGCCAAATACGGGACAGCTAGCCACACGTTCTGAGAAATGGGCGAGCGGTCGAACGCTCTCAGCTTCATACGTGCTCCCAAAAGCTTCCGGATTCAGACGCAGCGCCTCCAAACGAATCTCCCGATACGCGGCGCCCTCCGACGGTGCCAAGCGCCTTATCTGAATCCGGGAAGTATCCATCCTAGATTCGTATCCGAAATTCTAAATCAGAGCAATAGCAGTCTTTCCTCCGATCGTCGCAGCTTGATTTCATTCGCGGATGCACATAAAATGAATACTTGTATAATGAAGGTCTGCCGCTACAAATGAATCTCCCACGAGCCCAGCGCATCCGGCTGGGCTTTGCTGCATATGGGGACCTTCAGGCTCACAGGAGAATAGATGATTGAAGGACCCATTCCCGAAGCGCTCACCTTCGACGATGTACTGCTATTGCCGGGCAAATCGTCGATCCTGCCTACTCAGGCGGACACGCGCACCTGCCTCTCGCGCAAAATTTCCCTGAACATTCCTATCGTCGCTGCGGCCATGGATACGGTCACGGACGCGCGCCTGGCGATCGCCATCGCCCGCCAGGGCGGCATTGGATTCATTCATCGCAACATGACGATTGACCGCCAGGCCGAAGAAGTGGACCGCGTCAAGCGCTCGGAAAGCGGTATGATCGTTGACCCGGTCACCATTGCGCCCGAACTTTCCGTCCGCCAGGCGCTCGACATAATGAACAAGTACAAAGTGTCGGGCCTGCCGGTGACGCGCGGCGCGCGCCTCGTAGGCATTCTCACCAACCGTGATTTGCGTTTCGAACGTAATCTCGATCAGCCCGTCAGCTCGGTAATGACGAAAGATAATCTCGTCACCGTTCCCGTGGGCACCACACTCGAAGAAGCCGAACGCATTCTGCAACGCCATCGCATCGAAAAACTCCTAGTCGTCGACGCGGATTTCAACCTGAAAGGCCTGATCACCGTAAAAGATATCCAGAAAAAAATCGAGTTCCCCAACGCCACCAAAGACGAGCACGGCCGCCTGCGCGTGGGCGCCGCCATCGGCGCCACCGGCGATTTTCTAGAGCGCGCCGCCGAAATGGCGCGCGAAAAAGTGGACGTACTGGCCATCGACACCGCGCACGGGCACAGCAGCCGTGTGATGGACGCCATCCGCGCCGTAAAACAAAAATTCCCAGAGATGCAAGTGGTCGCCGGCAACGTAGCCACCGCCGAAGGCGCTCGCGATCTGATTTCGCTCGGCGTGGACGGGCTGAAAATCGGCATCGGTCCCGGCTCCATCTGTACCACGCGCGTGGTCACCGGCGCGGGCGTCCCGCAGATCACCGCGATTATCGAAACTTCCCGCGCCGCCAAAGGCACTGGCGTCCCAATCATCGCCGATGGCGGCATTAAATTTTCCGGCGACATCACCAAAGCCATCGCCGCCGGAGCCAACTCCGTGATGATCGGCGGTCTTTTTGCCGGAACCGAGGAATCACCGGGCGAAACGATTTTGTATCAAGGCCGCACTTTCAAATCCTATCGCGGCATGGGTTCGCTCGGCGCCATGGAAGCGGGCTCGGCCGATCGCTACGCGCAAGAAGGCGTCGAACGCGGCAAGTCCGTCCCGGAAGGCATCGAAGGCCAAGTGCCCTACAAAGGCCCTCTGGCGGGACTGGTGGACCAACTTGTCGGCGGCCTGCGCAGCGGCATGGGCTACTGCGGCGCGGCCAATCTCACCGAGCTTCAGGAACGCAGCAAGTTCATCCGCATATCGTCCGCGGGCTTGCTCGAAAGCCACGTGCACGACGTGATCATCACTCGCGAAGCGCCCAATTACCGGCGCGAATAGGGCGCTCCCTTTGAAAATCGAAATTCAATCAGCCCGTCGCTGCGCCGGGCCGGCCCGCTAGCATGAAGTGGCTCCGTTACTGGTGGCCTGCGCTTGTCTGGGCCGTTGCCATTTCCGGTTTTTCCACCGGCGCGTTTACATCGGATAACACTAGCCACTACATCATCCCCATCCTGCGCTTTTTTCTTCCGCATGCGGCGCCGGAAACTCTCGATTTCCTGCACCACATCATTCGCAAAAGCGGCCACTTGACCGAATATTTCATCCTGAGCATGCTAATCTTGCGCGGCATTCGCGCCGGCGAAAAAGGCCTGCACCTGCGCTGGGCTCTGGTAACCGTCTTGATCATTGCCGGGTACGCCGCGCTTGATGAGTATCACCAATCGTTCGTTCCCGGTCGCACCGCTGCCGTGGGCGATGTGCTCATTGATACGTCGGGCGGCATCGCCGCACAGATCGTCGCATCATTATTCGTGCTTTTGAGAAAGGCTCGTGAAATGCGGCACAAGGATGAAAACAATGCCGCCGACACGATCCCGACCAACACAGCTTAAAAATCCACTTACAGAAATGGAGACGCCAATGGAGCCACCGACGTCCAGCCGTATCTTGCGCTATCTGCCGCTTCTTGCCGCCGTTTGCTTGCTGGCATTTTCTGCTGCCGCTTCCGCCGCCAATCCAGTCAGTTACGAATTGAAGTTCGAGCGCCCCAACTCCCATTT
>Ga0210407_10003049_pt1 | contig 13849 bp, 8 predicted proteins | sample IncBWC27MmetaG_FD_150860 | JGI IMG/M metagenome (GOLD analysis project Ga0210407, IMG submission 150860) | Forest soil microbial communities from Barre Woods Harvard Forest LTER site, Petersham, Massachusetts, United States - Inc-BW-C-27-M | ecosystem: Environmental > Terrestrial > Soil >... | reverse complement strand
TGCGATCGGCGGCGCTGAACGGGATCGGCTGCTCGCCCAACTCGCCCGCCGCGTATTGGCGCATCGCCTCGACGATGTTGGCGACGGTGGTCTTGTCCTGCGGCCGGTCCACCGGGAAGCCGGGCGCCTCGTCACATGCCCACACGACGACGTCGGCCGCCGCCTCGATCTCCTCGACCTTGTAGCGGTCGCTCGGCTTCTTGTAGCCGGCGAAATAGAGCACCTTGCTGCCGGCCTTGCGGAAGGCCTGGCCGATCGAGAACAGCACGGCGTTGCCGAGGCCGCCGCCCGCCAGCACCACGGTCTCGCCCGGCTCGATCTCGGTCGGCGTGCCGGTCGGTCCCATGACGATCACCGGCTCGCCGGGCTCGAGCAAAGCGCAGAGGTCGGACGAGCCGCCCATCTCGAGCGTGATCAACGACAGCAGACCCTTGTCCTTGTCGACCCAGGCGCCGGTCAGCGCCAGGCCTTCCATGGTGAGGAGCGTGCCGTCGACCTTCTTCGAGCGCGCCTCGTAATTCTGCAGGCGATAGAACTGGCCGGGCTCGAAATTGCGCGCGGCGGCGGGCGCCTCGACCACGACCTCGACGATGGTGGGCGTCAGCCGGTCGACGCGGACCACCCGGGCGCGCCATTGGTCGTTGGCCTCGGCCAGGATCTCCGCCGGCGTGCGCCTGGACGGCGGCAGCTTGTCCATCGTGCGCGTCAGCACCGGATAGCCCTGCTTGGCGCCGCCCATCGCCTTCACGACGTTGCCGGCGAAGGAAGGATGCAGGTCGCCGAAGAACGACATGAAGCGGCCGTCGGCGGCGCGATACATCAGCACGCGCACCTCGGCGGGCTTGGCCACCCGCTCCGGCGTGGCGGGATGGCCCTCCTCGTCGAGCGCGCGGAAATACTTGCCGTCGATAAAGGCGTGCGTCGCGTCCTCGCGCGCCAGCACGGTGTTGGGCTGCGTGCCCGCCGCCACCAGGATGGTGCGCGCCGGCAGGGTTGCTTCGACCTTCTGGCCGTTCTGCTCGCCCGCCACCTTGAGCGCGTTCGCATGGCCATTGGCGTCGACCTCGACGGCAACCGGCGCCAGGCCCTCGGCAAAGCGGATGTCCTCCTCCAGCGCCTTCAGCACTTCCTCGTGATTGAGCGTGTAGGACGGCGAATCGATCAGCCGACGGCGATAGGCGATGGTGACGCCGCCCCAGCCGTTCACCAGCCCAGCGATGTCGGGCTCCCGGCGTTCGCGCTGGGCCGCGGCGCGCTCGGCGCGCATCGCCTGGGCGTGGGCGATGAACTCCAGCGCGATGCCGCGCTCCTCGTCGTTCATGGACGCAAAGACCGCCGCCTCGCCGCGCTCGGCGACGAGGATTTCGTGGCGCGCCAAAAACTTCTCGACCTGCAACGGATAATAGGCGAGCGACTCGGTCGCCGTGTCGATCGCCGTCAGGCCGCCGCCGATCACCACCACCGGCAGGCGAATCTGCAGGTTGGCGATCGAGTCCTTCTTCGCCGCGCCGGTGAGCTGCAGCGCCATCAGGAAGTCCGACGCCGCGCGCACGCCGCGCGCCAGTCCGTTCGGCAGGTCGAGCACGGTGGGCTTGCCGGCGCCGGCGCAGAGCGCGATGTGGTCGAAACCCATGGCGAGGGCGCTCTCGACCGTCACCGTGCCGCCGAAGCGCACGCCGCCGAACATCGAGAACTGGCGGCGCCGCTCGAGCAGCAGCCGCACCATCTTCAGGTAGTTCTTGTCCCAGCGCACGGTGATGCCGTACTCGGCGACACCGCCGAAGCCCGCCATGGCGCGTTCGCCGAGATCCTCGCGCAGGGAGTCGACGTCGCGCACCGCGGCGAACGGCACGCGTACGCCATCCGGCTTGACGCCCGATTGCGTTGCCGGAAGCGGCTCGATCTTGAGGCCGTCGATGCCCAGCACCGTGTGGCCGTCGTTCATCAGGTGATGGGCGAGGTTGAAGCCCGCCGGGCCAAGCCCGACCACCAGCACGGTGCGGCCCGTCGCCGGCCGCGGGATCGGCCGGCGGAGGTTGAGCGGATTCCAGCGCGTCAGCAGCGAATAGATCTCGAAGCCCCACGGCAGGCCGAGCACGTCCTTCAGGGTGCGGGTCTCGATCTGCGGGATGTCGACGGGCTCCTGCTTCTGATAGATGCAGGCCTTCATGCAGTCGTTGCAGATGCGATGGCCGGTTGCCGCCACCAGCGGATTGTCGACCGCGGCCATGGCGAGCGCGCCGATGGAGAAGCCCTCGCTCTTGAGAAGATTCATCTCCGAGATCTTCTCCTCGAGCGGGCAGCCCGCCAGGGTCACGCCGAACGGCGATTTCTGGAAGGCGCCGGTCTTGCGGTCGCGCAGACCGCGCGAACACGAATCCTTGCCCTGGTTGTGGCACCAGATGCAGTAGTTGGTGTGATCGAGCGCGCGCACGAGGTCGAAGCCCTCGTCGGTGAGCGCAAAGCCTTCGCGATGGCGCAGCATCGGCCGCGGCAGCTTCAGGCGCGTGACGCCGTCCACGACTTCGGTCTCGATCGGCACGAGATGTTCGAAGTCGAGCTTGTGCGGCACCTTGAACAACGGCCCGTCGCGATGACGCTTCTTGCCCTCGGGGTGATGGAGCGCCCAGGCGGCGTAGCGCGTCAGCGCCTCGATCGCAGGCGTCGGCGTCTCGACCTTGAAGTCGGCGCCCAAATGTTCGCGGACGGCCAGCGCGAAGGCAAGCTCCCACGCTTCCAGCCCATCCTCGAGTCGCGCCGGCACATTGGCCTCGGCCGTGACCTTGGCACCGTCGAGGGTTATCGCCGCAGCGGCCTTGATGATGCGCGCGACGTAGCGTTGCACGAACAGGCGCTTGCAGTCATAGAGCGGCGCCAGCGCGCTGTGGCGGGCGCGCAGTTCGCTCGCTTCCTGGGCAACGCCAAACAGGGCACCCAGGAAATCCTCGAGCGGACGCGCCACCTCGATCAGAAGATTGGACTCGTCTTTCGCCGCCAGCTGGTCGGGCGCGGTGCGCGCGGCCATCAGGCGCGCATGCACATCGACATTGGCCGTCTGCAGCCAGCCTGCGAAAGCCGCATCCAGACGGACAAGACCGTCGCGGTCGTAGAGGTCGGTGAAGCTGAGGCCATGGCCCAGCGCAGGCGCGGTCATTGTCGAAATATCCGGGTGGGCCGAGGGGTGATTCGTTCGTGTGCGAACCGATTAAACAACACGGACCGTGAGCGCAAGGCACCTGCCCATTTCGCGACATTTATGCCTGATGACGGGGCGGGCAGCTTCACGCATGGTCCGGCACCCATGCAAACGGCTCCCGCCTCCGTGCGCAACTGGCTGCTGGTCGTTGCCGCGATGATTTTCTTCATGATCGTGCTCGGCGCGCTCACGCGGCTCACCGAGTCGGGCCTGTCGATGGTCGAATGGCGGCCGGTGACGGGCTGGTTGCCGCCGATGTCGGATACGGCCTGGCAGGCCGAGCTGCAGAAATATCTTTCCTCGCCGCAGGGAAGATTGATCAACCGTGGTTTCAGCGTCGGCGAATTCCAGCAGATTTTCTGGCTGGAGTTCATCCATCGCCTGTGGGGCCGCCTGATCGGCGTGGCCTTCGCGCTACCGCTCGCCTGGTTCTGGCTGCGCGGCCAGCTCACCCCGGCGCTGAAGCCGCGCCTGCTGGCGCTACTGGTGCTAGGCGGGCTACAGGGCGCGCTCGGCTGGGCGATGGTGGCGTCGGGCCTGATCGACCGTCCCTCGGTGAGCCACTACCGGCTAGCCGCCCATCTGCTGCTCGCCGTGGCACTCTATGCCTACACGGTGTGGCTGATCCTGGAACTGGGGCCGCAGGGCGCGAGGCACGGCGATGGCAAAACCCGTCGCAAGGCTACGGCACTGATCGGATTCCTCCTGGTCGTGATGACTTGGGGGGCGCTGATGGCGGGCCTGCGCGCCGGCACCGCGCACAACACCTTCCCGACGATGTCGGGCTACTGGATCCCGCCGGGCCTGTTCGACCTGGATCCATGGTGGGTCAACTTCTTCGAGAACGGCACGACCATCCAGTTCGTCCATCGCTGGCTCGCCAAGCTTTTGGTACTGGGTGTGCTGGTCCTGGCCTGGCGTACGCGCCGGCCGGAGACGCTGGCGGCGGCGGCGATGGCGCTGCTGCAGCTCGGCCTCGGAATCTCGACGATCCTGAGCGGCGTCGACATCGCGCTGGCGACCGCCCATCAGGCCGGCGCGGTCCTGTTGCTGACCACATTGATCGTCGTGCGCCATCGCGCCATGCCTTCTCCGGCGTGGCCGATGTCGGCTAAGGTTGGAGCATGAACGCGACGCGACCCGTTCTCCTGATCGGTGGCGTGATCCTGGCGGCGGCGCTGGGGACGGCAGGCGCGTGGCTCGTCTGGCCGCGGCAGGCGTCGTCGCCGCGCACCGCCGACGCAACCCAGACAAAGCCTGCGCCTGCCCTCGCCCCGATACCCGCGAAGCCAGAAGCACAGCCCGCGGTGCCGATCGTGATTCCGGACGCTGCCGCTCCACCCGAGCCGACCAGCGCCGACTTCGCGCGCACCGCGGCAACACCTGCGCCAGAGACGCCGGCGCCAGACACGCCGGCACCCTCCACGACCGAGCGGGCCGCCGCCGCGCCATCGGCTGCGATCGACTGGGCCGCCCTGCCGATCAACGAGGTCCGAAGCAGAGCCAATGCCGACGAGCTCCCCGCCATGGAAGAGATGGCGCGCCGTCTGGTGCAAGGCGTGGGCGTCCCCAAAGACCAGCAGGCAGGCGCTGGCTGGCTGCTGCGCGCCGCCCAGCATGGCTCGGCGCAGTCGGCTTTCAATGTCGGCGTGATGTACGAACGCGGTTTTGTCGTCGAGCGCGATTCGACGCGCGCCGTCGAATGGTACCGCAAGGCCGCCGACGCCAACCTGGCGATCGCCAAGCACCATCTCGCCCTGATGCTGCGCGACGGCAAAGGCGCCCCGCGCAATGCCCAGGAAACGGTCGACCTGTTGCGTGCGGCGAGCCGCCAGGGTTTGGCCGTCTCCATGTTCACCTTGGGCGACATCTACGAGCGCGGCGACCTCCTGCCGAAGGATCCGCCAATGGCGCTCGCCTGGTACGCCATCACCGCCGAGTTCGACCGCCAGACCAATCGCGGCGGTGACAACGCGATCGCGACGACGGCGGCGCAGCGCGCGCAGGCGCTGAAAGCCACCTTGCTGCCGGGAGACCTCGAGCGTGCACAGGCGGTCGGTCAGCGCGAATTCAAGCAGATCGTCGAGGCGCTGCAGCCGCCCACGCCGCCGCCGCCTTTGGAACCGTCCGCCCTGCCGCCCGCCCCTTTGCCGGCACCGGCGCTCCCGCCGGCGGCTTTCCCGGTGCCCGCGTCCGGCCAGACGGCGGCCGCCGACTCCGAGCCCGACCCGCCGGGCTGGCCCAAGGCCGTCAACGACCAGATCAGCGCCATCCAGCAGGCGTTGTTCGACCTGAAACTCCTGAGTGACAAGCCCGACGGCGCGATCGGTCCGGTGACGCGCGCGGCCATCCGCGCCTTCCAGCGCAGCACGGGCGCGCGCGAGACCGGCGAGCCAACCAAGGACGTCTTCGCAGCCCTGCAGGGTGCTGTCGCGCATCGCAGCACCGCCGCAAGCGCGCCGCCAACCGCACGGGTCGCCGACCTCGGTGCGCCCGAGCCCCCGCCGCCGCCCACGTCGGCCGACATCGCTCGCGCGGCGCCAGAGCCTGAGGAGAAGGCGGAATCCGCGAAAGCCGAACCAGCAATCACGGTCCCGCCGCCGATCGATCCCCCGAAACCGCCCATGCCCGAGGTCGCGGCGGCAACCGCCGCACCGCCGCCGATCGTGGCCACGTCCGAGGAGCCCAAGCCGGTGCCGGCTGAAACGACAGCCCCAACGGCCATCGATCTCGGTCAGCCGGAGCCGCCGCCGGCGCCACCAACCTCAGCGGATATCGCCAGCGCCGATCCCGATGCATGGCCAACGTCGACCGCCGACCAAGTGACGGCGATTCAGCGGCTGCTGCGAGATCTCAACTTCTTGCGCGATCCTCCCGACGGCCTATACGGCCCCGCCACGCGCGCAGCCATCGCCGACTACGAGCGCAGCGCCGGCCTCGCGCAGACTGGCGATGCCAGCAAGGCGCTGTTCGAGTCGCTGAAGGAAACGCGCGCGACGATGATGCGCAAGCCGAACTAGGACTAGAGCAAAACCCCCGCGTGACGCCACCAGGCTGTCGGCATCGATGCGCTCGCCCGCTGCGCGGCGTCGGGCGAGTCGTAGAGAGCAAAGCAGGTGGCGCCGCTACCGCTCATCGCGGCATAGCGTGCGCCGCTGCTGTTGCGCAGGAAGGTCAGTACCTCGGCGATTGCCGGGCGCAGTGAAATCGCGGCTTCGCAGAGATCGTTGCCGCGGACGGCAAGGGCGGCCACCAATTCCGGCAGGTTTCGCCAAGGCCGTGTCACCGGCGCGGCTGTCGAGAAGGGACCGCGGCGCGCTTCGAAGACGTCGCGCGTGGGCAGCGCGGCGCCGGCATTGACCAGCAGGATGGCAGCCGGCGGCAGCGCCGGTGCCGGCTGCAAGTGCTCGCCGATCCCGGACACCAGCGCGGTGCGGCCGGCCAGGCACATCGGCACGTCGGCGCCCAGGGACGCTGCGAGATCGAACAGCTCCCCTTCCCGCAAGGCGACGCGCCACAGGTCGCTCAGCGCGCGCAGCGCCACGGCAGCATCGGCTGATCCGCCGCCAAGACCCGCGGCGACCGGGATATGCTTGGCGAGGCGGATCGACGCAAGCGGCGGCACGCCGACACGCTCGGCCAGAAGGCGCGCGGCCTTCAGCACGAGATTGGCGGGATCGCGCGCGAGGCCTGCCGCCTGCGGTCCGGCGAGCTCAAGCGACAGACCGTCGGAGAGCCGCACGTCGAGCGTGTCGGCGAGGTCGACAAAGGCGACAAGGGAGTCGAGCAGATGGTAGCCGTCGTGCCTGCGGCCGACGACGTTCAGCCAGAGATTGACCTTGGCGTGCGCAAACCGCGCCGCGGCGCCCGGCATCGACGCTGGCTCAGCCGCCCTGCTTGGTGTCGGCGGCCTTTTCATAGACGGTCGGCTTGTCGTTGGCCGCGCTCAGCCCATTGGCGAGCTTGTCCTTGATCACCGGCAAGCGGTCCTTGTCGGGCTTCTGGTTGAGCGCCCGTTCCCACTGGAAGCGCGCCTCGCGCTGGCGTCCGACATGCCAGTAGGCGTCGCCCAGATGCTCGATGATGGTGGCGTCGTCGCCCTTCTGCTCGATCGCGCGCTCGAGCCATTCGACGGCCTTGTCGTACTGGCCGAGCCGGTAAAAGGCCCAGCCGACCGAATCGGTGATCGCGCCGTCGTCGGGCCGGAGCTCGGTCGCCCGCTCCAGCATCTTCATGCCTTCGTCGAGATGCAGGCCCTGGTCGATCCAGCTGTAGCCGAGATAGTTCAGCACATGCGGCTGCTCGGGCGAGAGCTCGAGCGCCTTCTTCATGTCGGCCTCGGCCTTGGGCCATTGCTTGAGACGCTCCTCGACGATGCCGCGGCCGAAGAACACCGACCAGTGGCGCTCCTCGATGTTGTGCAGCCGCTGGATCGCGGTGTCGTAGGCCTGCACGGCCTCGGCATAGCGCTCCTTGCCGCGCAGCAGGTCGGCGAGCGTGAGCGCCGCGTCGATGCGGTCGGGCTTCTCGGCGACCAGCGTGCGCAGCTGGCTGATGGCCTGGTCGAACTTCTCCTGCTGGGCATCGAGGGCGGCGATCCGCAACCGCGCCTGCCAGTAGAGCGGCGAACTGGGCCCGATCTTGCCGAGCGCGGCGATGGCCTTGGGGATCAGCTGGAACTGCTCGTAAAGACCCGAGATCATCAACCAGGCGAAATCGTGCTCGGGCCTGAGGCTGGCGGCGAGCTGGTAGAAGATCAGGCCAAGATCGGCGCGCGGATTGCGCTGGTCGGAGGCCAGGATGCCGCCGATGTCGAACAGGATCTCGGCGACGCCCGAGGCGGCCGTCGGCGGCTTGGGCGCCGGCGCATTGGGGCCGATCAGCCCGTCCATGACCACGGCGTCGCTGTACTTCTCGCCATACGTCTTCAGGAGCTGGCGGGCGTCGTCGGCCTTGCCCAGCCGGCGCAGGCCCTCGGCGACCGCGACCGTGGTGCGCAGGCCGCTGGGGTCGAGCGAGATGGCCCGGCGGTACTTGGCTTCGGCGGCGGCCTTGTCGCCCGCCATCTCGTCGATTTGCGCATCGATCACCAGGGCCGGCGCCTCGGCACGCTCGCCCGCGGCGGGCTTCAGCTTGGCGAGGTGCGCGCGGGCGGCGGGGAACTCCTTCTCGCCAGCCTTGAGCCAGGCCAGCACGTATTCACGCAGCGGACCGAGCTGGTTCTCCGGGCCGATCTTGTCAATCTGCTGCTCGGCTGCGCGATAGTCGCCCTTCTTGATCGCCTGCACCGCCAGCACAAGGTTGGCGAAACCGTCGCCCGGCCGCGTCGCCAGGACCTTCGGCGCGAGCTGCGCCGCGGCGTCGATGCGGCCGGCGTAGATGCGCAGCCGGAAGGCCGAGTAGAGCAGTTCAGGATCGTCCGGCGTCTGGGCGAGCGCCAGGTCGATCTGGTCGGCAGCGGCGTCGTAGTCGTGATCCTGCTCGGCCACGCGCGCCGCGAGATAGCGGCCATCGAGCGGGATCAACGACGGTGGTGCAGGCGTCTGCGAGCCGCGTTGCGCCGGTTTGGCAGGTGACGGAGTTCCCCCCTGCTGGGCGTTGCCGATGGCGGGGAGGCTGAGGAGCAGCGCTGCCGAGAGCAGCGCGAGAGAGGTGCGTCGCATGGAGCTCACATGTTGGGATAGTTGGGACCGCCGCCGCCTTCGGGCACGGTCCAATCGATATTCTGTGCCGGATCCTTGATGTCGCAGGTTTTGCAATGAACGCAGTTCTGCGCGTTGATCTGGAAACGCGGCTGGCCATTATCGGCAGTCACCACCTCGTAAACGCCAGCCGGGCAGTAGCGTTGCGCCGGCTCGGCATAGAGCGGCAGGTTGACGGCGATGGGAATCGACGGATCGCGCAATTTGAGATGAACCGGCTGGTCCTCCTCGTGGTTGGTGTTCGAGAGGAACACCGAGGAGAGCTTGTCGAAGGATACCACGCCGTCGGGCTTGGGATACTGGAGGGGCTGGAATTCGGCCGCCGGCCGCAGGCATTCATGGTCGGCCTTCTTGTGATGCATCGTCCACGGCACGCGGATGCCGAGGTCGTGCAGCCACATGTCCATGCCGCCATAGAGCGTGCCCAGCATGGTGCCCCATTTGAGCGCCGGCTTGACGTTGCGCACCTTGTCGAGGTCCTTCCAGATCCACGACGCCTTCAGCTTCACCGGATAGGCTATCAGCTCGTCGCCGCCGGTCTTGCCTGCCGCCAGCGCCTCGAAGGCAGCCTCCGCGGCCAGCATGCCGCTCTTGAGCGCGTTGTGGCTGCCCTTGATGCGCGGCAGGTTGACGAAGCCCGCCGAGCAGCCGATCAGCGCGCCGCCCGGGAAGACGAGCTTGGGCACCGACTGCACGCCGCCCTCGTTGATGGCGCGCGAACCGTAGGCCAGGCGCTTGCCGCCCTGCAGGTACTTGGCGACCTCGGGATGGGTCTTGAAGCGCTGGAACTCGTCGAACGGCGAGAGGTACGGATTCTCGTACTCGAGGTGAACCACGAAGCCGATGGAAACCAGGTTGTCGCCGAAATGGTACATGAAGGAGCCGCCGTGGCTGTTGGTCTCGCTGAGCGGCCAGCCCTGCGAATGCGCCACCAGGCCCTTCTTGAATTTGGCCGGATCGACCTGCCACAGCTCCTTGAGGCCGATGCCGAACTTCTGCGGATCGACGCCGCTACGCAGCTCGAACTTGGCCATCAGCTGCTTGGCGAGCGAGCCCCGCACGCCCTCGGCGATCAGCGTGTACTTGGCCAGCAGGTCCATGCCCGGCGTGTAGTTCGCCTTGTGCTTGCCGTCCTTGCCGATGCCCATGTCGCCGGTGCCGACGCCGCGCACCGAGCCGTCGTCGTTGTAGAGCATCTCGGCGCCGGCAAAGCCCGGATAGATCTCGACGCCCAGAGCCTCGGCCTGCTGGCCGAGCCAGCGGCAGAGATCGCCCAGGCTCACGATGTAGTTGCCGTGGTTGTTCATCAGCCGCGGCATCAGGAAATTGGGAAAGCGGAAGGAGCCGGTCTTGGAGAAGAACAGGAACTGGTCGTCGCTCACCTGCGTCTCGACCGGCGCGCCCTTCTCCTTCCAGTCGGGTATGAGCTCGTTCAGCCCGATCGGATCGATCACGGCGCCCGACAAGATGTGGGCACCGATCTCCGAGCCCTTCTCGATCAGGCAGACCGACACTTCGTGATTGCGCTCGGCCGCGAGCTGCTTGAGTCGGATCGCCGCCGCGAGCCCGGCCGGGCCGCCGCCAACAATCAACACGTCATATTCCATCGACTCGCGCGCCATCACCGTCTCGCTCTACAATGCCTTTAACCGATGGACGCGCCGCCGGCCGGCGACGATCCTTCGCCTGTTGATAGCCTGTCGGGGGCAGGATCGCCACCCGGTGAAAAGGGGTATTCCCGTGGCAGAGCTCGGCGGAATCGAAAGCAAACTCTTCACAACGCGTGATTTTCGCCTGGAAAGCGGCCAGTCGTTGCCCATTCTGGAACTTGCCTATGAGACCTACGGCAGCCTGGCGCCGGCGCGCGATAACGCCGTGCTGGTGGTGCACGGCTACACGTCGAGCCATCACGCCGCCGGCCGCAATGCGCCCGGCAAGCAGGGCCGTGGCGTCGCCGCGGGCGCACCCGGATGGTTCGACGGGCTGATCGGTCCGGGCAAGGCGGTCGATACGAATCATACCTTTGTGGTGTCGGTGAACGCGCTCGGGTCAGCGCATGGCAGCACCGGACCCAACTGCACCGACCCGCGCACCGGCAAACCCTACGGGCCAACCTTCCCCGACATCACCATGCGCGACATCGTGTCGGCGGAGAAACTTCTGGTCGATTCGTTGGGACTTAAGGGCCTTGTCGCGGTGATCGGCCCGTCGATGGGCGGCTTCCAGTCGTTCCAGTGGGCGGCCTCGTATCCTGGCTTCATGAAGGCGATCGTGCCGTCGGTGACGGCGCCACGCTCACCGGCCGGGCTCGACCGGCTGGAGGCGCTGCAAAAGCGGCTGGCGAGCGATCCCAACTGGAACGGCGGCTGGTATTACGACAATGGCGGCATCGCCCGGACGCTGGAAGAGCTGCGCTTCGAGACCCTGATGGCCTACGGCCAGAACGAGATTCTGGCCGAGACGATGCCCGACCCGAAGGCGCGCGAGGCGGCGATCCGCGCCAACGCCAAGGCCTGGGCACAGATCTATGACGGCCATTCGATGGTGACGCTGCGCAAGGCGATCGGCTCATTCGACATCACGGGCGAGTATGCCAAGCTCAAAGGCACCAAGGTCCTCTATGTGCAGTCACCTTCCGACAAGCTGTTCGATATCGCGCTGAGCCCGGGTTACGTGAGCGACATGCGCAAGGTCGGCATCGATATCACGTACGTTGAACTGCCGACCAACAAGGGCCACATGGCAAGCCATGCCGATGCAGCCCTGTGGGCGCCGATCCTGGGCGCCTTCCTGAAACGCCTGCAATGACCGGGCCCGCGATCGCGCGCGAGGATCTCGCCTCGCTGCTGAAATGGTACGTCGACAACGGCATCGACGAGACCATTGGCGAGGAAGCGGTCGACCGCTTCGCGGCCCCGCCCCCGGCGGCGGCGGCGAACGCGCCCGCCCCGGCGATCGAACTGCGCAACACGGCGCCGACGCCGATCCGGCCGGCGACACCGTTCCCCGCCCGCGCGCCGGTACCGCTCGAATCGCCACAGCTCGTTGAGGATGCGCGCGAGTTGGCGCGGCGCTGCGTGACCATCGCCGATCTCGAAACGGCCATCCGCGCCTTCGAGGGCTGCGCGATCAAGCGCACCGCCAAGCACACCGTGTTCGCCGACGGCGTGGCCGGCGCGCCGGTCATGGTGGTGGGCGAGGCGCCGGGCGCCGACGAGGACCGTTTGGGCAAGCCCTTCGTGGGCGTGAGCGGCCAGCTAATGGACCGCATGTTCGACGCCATCGGCATGAGCCGCGAGCGCGACCTCTACATCACCAACATTTTATTCTGGCGGCCGCCCGGCAATCGCACGCCCACTCTGGCCGAGCAGGCGATCTGCCTCGCCTTCACGCGCCGCCATATCGAGCTGGCCAAGCCCAAGGTGCTGGTGCTGGCGGGCGGCACGGCAGCCAAAGCCGTGCTCGACACGACCGAAGGCATCATGCGCATGCGCGGCAAGTGGACCAGCGTGCGCCTCGACGATGGCAGCGAGGTGCCGACCTTGCCGACCTTCCACCCCGCCTATCTGCTGCGCACGCCCGCGAGCAAGCGCCAGAGCTGGCTCGATCTGTTGGCGCTCGACAAAAAGCTGAAGGAGCTTGGTGTTCGGTAGCGGACGCCGTCTAGCCTGTCGTCCTGAGCGTAGCGAAGGACCTCATCGCTGCTTGCCGAGGCCATGAGGTCCTTCGCTACGCTCAGGACGGCAGCGGCCTAAAGCTTCTTCTTCAGGAAGAACTTCTTATGGCCCTTGGGATAGTCGTCGAGCATGGCGATGACTTCGTAGCCGCGCTTTTCGTAGAAGGGACGAGCCTGGAAGGAGTGGGTGTCGAGCTCCACCGAATGGCAATGCCGCTCGCGCGCATAGGCTTCGGCCTGGTCCATCAGCTTGGTCGCCCAGCGTTTGCCGCGCACGGCTTCGTCGACCCAGAGATAGGTGATGTGCAGCCAGCCGCCCCAGATGGCCCCGAGCAGCCCACCCATCACCTCGCCGCGTTCGTTCTTCAGGAAGAGGTGGAGCGGGTAATAGGCCGACTCGCCGGTAACGCCGACATTGAAGAAGTCGAGGTGGTCGCGCACGAACTGCGCCTCCTGGCCCCCGGCCTGATCAAAAACGATCGTGAATTCACTTTCCGGTTTCATAGCGTGACCATAACTCCAGCCCGGGTTTCGCGATCCTGAAAATAGTCTGCCGCAACAGATCTGACATGGAAGATCGAGACCGGTCTGGACGCCTGACGCGCCGGTGTCGAATCCTTACAGCCGGCCTGAGCCCGGCCCTGCACAAGTGAGAGTGCGAACGCTGTGTCGTTGGCGCCACAGTGCGACAGCCTCGATCAGGAAATCATCGAGGCGCCCTTGCCTCCCGGCGCCTCTGATTTTAGTGTGCGCGCCCTTGATACAACCCCAGCCAGGGAGACGTTGATGTTTTCAATCATGCGCAACGCCACCGTTCCCGTTGGCTGCGTATCGGACCTCGAGCGCTTCGAGCATTAGGTCCGATCGCGGCCGCCATCGAGCGGCCCGCCTCTTTCCGTCTTACTGACCAATCACGTCGTCGGACGTTGCCGCGCTTCATCCCGGCATGCGCTCGAACGACCTTTTGAGGGCCTATCGCCCCTTCGTGGGCGAGGCATCGAACAATGACCTCTCGCAGAACCAAGCGAGGAAAAGATCCATTCTTCCGGACGATTCGCTTCGTCGCCGACCGGTGGCGCCGGCAATGGCGCCTGGCGCTGGCCATGGCAGCTGGCCTGGTGCTGATCGCGGCGGCCGAACTCGCCTTGCCGCTCTTTGCCGGGCAGATGATCGATGCTCTGGCCGATTCCGCGCGGCTGCGCGATGCCGCCGCGTTGGATGCGCTCAAGGCGTTCGCTGCGATCGTCGGCCTCGGCGTGGCCCTGGTGGTCCTGC
>Ga0210407_10003047_pt1 | contig 13862 bp, 6 predicted proteins | sample IncBWC27MmetaG_FD_150860 | JGI IMG/M metagenome (GOLD analysis project Ga0210407, IMG submission 150860) | Forest soil microbial communities from Barre Woods Harvard Forest LTER site, Petersham, Massachusetts, United States - Inc-BW-C-27-M | ecosystem: Environmental > Terrestrial > Soil >... | reverse complement strand
TGGGAACTCCCGCGCCGGGGCGCTGCGTGCCGACTGGTCCTTTATTGTCGCGACCACCCGGTCCGCCGCCGCTGCCGGGACGCTGCGGGAATCGCGAAGGGGGTCCACCGGGACGCTGCCCTGGCGCACCACCAGGACGACCCTGCGGCGCGCTGCTTGGACGATATGTCTGAGGGGCGCCAGCCGGGCGCATGCTTTGCGGCGCACCAGGACGAGCTTGCCCAGGTCCCGAAGGAGGACCGCCGGGACGTGATGGATAACGTTGCAACGTCGACGGTGCGCCGGCAGGACGTGCCCCTACGGGCGCGCCTGGGGCTGCAGCAGGCCGCAGCGGAACGCCGGGACGCGGCGCAGATGATCCGGGAGCGGCGCCAGGCCGCGCAGCGGCAGGTGAAGCTGGAGACGCGGGTGCAGATGCTGCGGGCTTCGCAGCGGCAGGCGCTGCGCCAGTCGCGTGCGATGCTGGATGAGCTGTCGTTGTGCCCGCAGGTACGGCAGGGCGCATTGCGCCCGGGGCCGTCGCTGATCCAGTTGCGGGAGCATGCGCCGCAACACCCGGCCTAGCAGCGGCCGCAGTAGCAGCAGGCGCCACGCCAGCAGCAGGCTTCGCGCCCACAGCTGCAGGCGCTGCGGCGGCGGGCTTCGCCGCCGGCTTCTTCGCCGCTGTGGCTTTCGCGGCCTTTGCCGCTTCCTCAGCTTCTTCAGCAGCCGCTAGGCCGCGGAAGTGCTTGCGCACCAGTTCAGCGTGCTTCAGGTCAATCGAACTCGAGTGCGTCTTTTTTTCCGTGACGCCGGCTTCCGGGAGGTAGTCAATCAGGACTTTCGCCTTGATCTCCAGTTCCCGCGCCAGCTCATTAATCCGGACTTGATTGGAATCTGCCATTCGCCTCTTTTCAGCAGCGCAAGCACTCGTGCCCGCGCTCTGCAGCTATTACAAAATCGTGCAAACAACAAACTACCCGCCAAAATCGCGTTACTGTTCGGCGCCTTCTTCCGATGTGCCGATCTCTTCTTCTCTTACTTCTTCGGCAGCTTCTTCCGTCGCTTCATCCACCGCTTCCGCTTCGGCTGCGACGTTTGGAGGCGGCGCATCGGGTGTAGCTTCGCCTTCACCCGCCGCAATTTCTTCGGTGGCTTCCTCGGTGGCTTCGTCAACGAGCGCGGCCTCTTCCCCTGCGGCCGCGGCATCTTCCGTCACCACGCCATCGCCTTCGCCAGCGACTGCCGCATCCGGCGCGGCAGTAGCCGCCGTTTCTAGAGCTTCAAAATACGCGGCGACCGACTGGTGAATCTTCTCCACCATTTTCTCGCCGATGCCGGGAATTTCCACCAGCTGTTCGGGCGTCATGTCCGCCAGTTTTTCGATCGAGGTCACGCCCGCTGCTTCCAACTTCTCGATCGTCTTCGGACCCACGCCGGCAAGTTGCGTCAGCGCGGTACCCGGCGCGGTGAGCGCGGCCATTTGCGCTTCGATCTCGCGGCGCTTCTCTTCCTCGCTCTTGATATCAATGTTCCAGCCAATCAATTTGCTGGCGAGGCGGACGTTCTGGCCTTTTTTCCCGATGGCCAGCGAAAGCTGCGTGTCTTCCACTATTACTTCCAGCCGCTTTTCTTCCGGGTCAATAATCTGCACGCGCGTGACCTTCGCAGGGCTGAGCGCCTTCTGCGCGAACGCGACGGTCTCTTCATTGAAAGGAATAATGTCAATCTTCTCGCCGCGCAGTTCGCGAATGATGGACTGTACGCGCATGCCCTTCATGCCCACGCACGCGCCCACCGGGTCCACGTCCTTGTCGCGGCTTTCCACTGCAATCTTGGTGCGCTCGCCGGCTTCACGCGCCACGGCGCGGATTTGCACGGTGCCGTCGTAAATTTCCGGCACTTCCATTTCGAACAAGCGCTGCACCAGGGCGGGATCGGCGCGCGAAACCACCACCTGCGGACCTTTCGCAGCCCGTTCCACCGCGCGAATGGTCACGCGCAAGCGGTCGCCCACGTTGTACGCTTCCAATCGCGATTGCTCGCGCTTGGGCAGCCGCGCTTCGGTGCGACCCATGTCCACGATAATGTCCGGGCCTTCCATGCGCTTCACGACGCTATTGATCAGCTCGCCCACGCGCGTGTGGAATTCGTTGTAAATCGTATCGCGCTCGGCCTCGCGTACTTTCTGCAAGATTACTTGCTTGGCGGTTTGCGCGGCGATGCGGCCCAGCACGTCGGTCGGCTTCGCTTCGGTAACTTCGCCGCCCACTTCCACGTCCGGCTGGCGCTTGCGCGCGTCGTTCAGCGAAATTTCGCGCACCGGGTCGGCCACTTCCTCCACAACCGTGTGCACCGAATACACGTCCACCTGTCCCGTCGTGGGATTGAATTTCGAGCGCAGCTCTTCCTCGGTGCGGTAATACTTCCGCGCCGCGACCACCATCGCGTCTTCAATCGCCGCGATGATGATTTCCGGTTCAATATGCTTTTCCCGGCTGATCAGCTCGATCTGCTGGTACAGCTGACTCGCCATTCGCGTCTCTCCCATACTTCCCAAGAAAAAATTGGCGCTGCCATTTGCCAGGCGCCGTCGCTACAACTCCACCACCAAATTCGCCTTCTTGATGCCGGCGTACGGCACGGCGATCTCGCGATCGCGCACTGTAAACTTCACCACTCCGTCGGTGATTCCCGCCAGGCGCCCTTCAAAATACGCCTGCTTCTCGAGCGGCTCGTTCAGCCAAATCTTCGCCAGCCGCCCCACGAAGCGCTCGTAATCCGCGGGCTTGATCAACTTCCTATCCAGCCCCGGCGAGCTCAGTTCCAGAATGTAGGCCGGCCCCGGAACCAAATCTTCCATGTCCAGGATCACGCTCAACTGCTCACTCACCCGCTCGCAGTCCTTGTGAGTGACACCCAAACCTTCCGGATTCTGCGGGCCGGGCAGCCGGTCAATGTACACACGCAGCATGCGCTGCTTTCCAACCTTCCATTCGATGTCGAAGATCTCGAGGCCCAGCGAGCCTGCCACCCGCTCGGCCGCCTCTCGAACCTTTTCCAGTTGCATTCGATTCCAAGGGCGATATTTGGCTTGGCTCAGACAGTTGGCCGCGAACCCTCCGACGACGCCAATAGCGTCGAACCAAGCGCGAGCGCCCGTCCCAGTACTGCCCTTCGAGCGGCTTCCTTCTTTCCCGGCAGATCGCCCTTCGACCGCAGGCACCCCGGGCATTGACGCACCGGCATCCCGCCATCCGTCGCGTCCAACAAAAAAGTGGGCTTGCGCCCACTGGCTCATGCGACCTGTCTGGAAGCAACCCAGTATAATTTCAAGCGGCCAAAAAGGCAAGAACAGCCGCGACCCCGTCTGGCCGCCAGATTCATCGAACCAGGAACGGCTCGCGAAATGATTGCATTTGGAGCGACTGCCGAGTCAAATAACATTCGGCGTCGCCACAAAAAAAGGCCTCCCGGTTCCAACTCTGGGAGGCCTTTTTCATTTACCAGCCGCGCGACGAAAATCGTTGCGCTGCGAAATTACTGCTGTGGCGGCGTTGCTGGCTTCGGAGCCGGCGCACGCTGCGGCGCAGGGGTTCGCGGAGTTGTCGCCGCGGCCTTGGCCGGGTAGCTCTGGTCGAAGAGACGAATAATATCCTGCGTCACGTCCACCGAATTCGCCGCGAAGATCACCGGCGAAGTCTGCCCGGAACGATCCAGAATCACGGTAAACGCATTTTCGCGGGCGTATTTGCTCAGCACGTCAATCATCCGGCGGCCGATGCGGTCTACAATCTCGCGCTGCGCTTCGTTGAAATCTTCCTGAGCGTCCTGCGATCTCCGTTGGAACGTGCGCTGGAGCTGTTCGCCCTCCCGTTGCAGCCGCGCCTTTTCATCGTCGCTCAGCGTGGTCTGTCCGGTGCGCAATCTCGTCTGAATATCTTCCATCTGCTTCTGCATATTGGAAAGCTCGGTCTGCCGGGGCGCGAATTGCGATTGCAATTCCGCCGCCGCCTGCTTCCCTTCCGCCGTGCTGGTGATCGCTACCTGTACGTCAATCACGCCTACCTTGCTTGCTGCTGCCGCGGCGGACGCACCGCCCGTCTGCGCCCACACGGCGGGAACCATCAACATCGCCGCCAGGGCCGGAACTGCGAATCGAATCTTCATTCTCACTCCTTAAAGTAGATAGTCTTTCGGATGCCGGTGCCAGGAACTGTGCCGCATATCATGCAGGACACAAATCGGAGATTATAGCTGTCGCCCGAGAAGCTGGTCAATCGCTTTCGTTTCGGCCTGCCGTCGCGCCCCGCGCGACCGCTCGCTTGTGAGATGCACACGCGGTACGCATGGTTGGTCTTGGCCGATCACCGTCGCGGAACCGACGGGCCCGCACGCCCGCGTCGCGCACCCGAATACCAACCCCCGAGCCACGAACCGGGCGCCCGCTAGTTCGGCAGCGGCACCAGCAGAATGCGGTTATTGACCTGATCAATCTGCACCGCAAGGTTGAGCCGTGGATCAATGGCTATCGAATTCGGGCCCGGGATCACGGGCGTCACCGGCACGCCGCTGCCCGGATCGAGCACGTCACGCACTTGCGGCACCGGGCAGTTCGAGATCCCATTTGGATTCGGCGGGCAGACGTAAGACAAAATCGAAAGGGTGTTACTCGCGGCGTTCGATGTGACCAGCGTGCTGGTATTGAAATTGTAATCCACCGAGGTGGGGTTGATCCCCGTGCTGATGGAGGCGACCTGCTCGGACGTCAACGGATCAACGATATTCACATTGTTGGCTGTGCTGTCTGCCACCACGAACACCTGGTTCAACGCGTCGAACACGATGCCAGTGGGAAGGGACATGCCGACGCGGGTGGGCGAGCCTCCAGGCAGAGGTACTAATTCCAGACCGCTGTTGTTCGTAGACGTCAGGTTCGACGCAGTAGTGACGCCCGCGATCGTTTGCGTCGGGTCATTGTTGAGAACCGGATCGATCGCCACAGCCAGCGGAAGAAAATCAACGGACGCACTGCCGGCCACCGTGTTAGGTGCTGCGCCGATGACCGTGAAACTAGAAAGCTCCCCCAAACCATTGACTCCCGAAACGACTGTGTCGGTGATAGCCGCCAGTGCTGAATCCTGATCGACTGCGACCCCAATCGGCAGCGTCGCCGAACCGAGGCCTATCGTTATCGGGCTATTAAATACGAGGTCCACGCCCTTTTCATCGAGAACTGTCACGCTATTGCTTCCGTTATTCGCCACAACCGCCTGCCCAGTCCGCGCCAGAATCGCCACGCCGTTGGGCGTCGCACCGGTAGTGAAAAAGCTCGGCGATTGCGGGATGATTTGCGAGCCGTCCAGCAGGTTCACCACGGAGATACTGTTGCTCCCGGAATTCGTCACCACCGCTTGATCAAGATAAGGATCCACAGCCACGCCCACGGGCGCGGTGCCGACCGGGACGGGCTGAATCACCGTGAGACCGCTGACGTTTGAAATAGCCGTGCCTGTTCCCACATACACCGCGAAGCGTCGCGCGGCCTCGAGGTCGGTCGCGGGAACCGCGGCGGTGAGCTGACGGCTGCTCACAAAATTCACATTAGCTTTCGGCAGCGCCGTGCCATCCAGAAATACCTGCGAACTGCTGGTGAATCCAGTGCCGATAATTGAAAGCGTCAAGCCTGCCGCTGGACTCTGCACAAACGTAGTGGAGGGGCTCATCTCCAGAATTTGTAGCGGGTTAGGCGTGGTGGTGGCCATGGGAAAAACGGAGACCGTATTGTTGCCGTGATTAACGATGTACGCCGTGTTGGTGAGCGGATTCACCGCCACAGCCTGCGGCGAGTTGAATCCCGCCACCGTCTGCAGCACGAGATTGTTTTTCAGGTCCAGCACGAATCCGTTGTTCGCCGTCCCGTTCACCACGATTCCGATGTTGGCGAGAGGATTTACGGCGGCGGCAACCAACCCCAAATTGGTAAACGCAATTCCCCCTTGCGTAAACGGAACCGAGCTCACCGAATTATTCAGCATGCTGAACGACGCAACCGACGGCGAAGCCGGCACATTATTCGGACCCTGCGGATCGGCAAAAAGCGCCTGGTGTGTCGCAGCGTTAATGGCCACGCCCTGCACGCTGGTTGAAATCGAAAGACTGGCAATCACCTCCGGAGTGCGCCCAAAGTCGGCGGGATTCAAGACGCCACCGGCATTGCGCCCGAGGTCCACAATCGTGATCGTGCCCGCGCCCCCCGGAGTAATCAACGCCCAGTTTAAATTCGGATCTACCGACACGCTGGGGCTTATGCCGGTGCCGATGGGGGCGAGCGTGCCAGTCACGGTTTCGATGAACGTGGGAACGCCGCCGGAGAAATCCACGATGGCGGCGGAATTGGTAGATTGGAAAGCCACCAGCCCGCGATGCGTCAAGGGATTGATTCCGATCGCGAACGGCACCGGCGGCCCGTTGGGTGGGGTACTCGTATTCGGAAGCGTCAATGTTGCTGTTACTGTCTGCGTGACCAAATCAATCACCGAAAGGCTGTTGCTGCCGCTGTTGGTGACCACCGCGATGTGATCGCCCAGCGCGCCTCCCGCGCTAATGACTTGATCGTCTATCTCCACAGAAGTGGGAGCATGCCCAACCCCGACGGTCGTAGTCGCCAGTGTCCCAAGATTGACGATGGTGACGTTATTACCGCCCGTATTGGCGATCACTGCCAGATTCAACGCCGGATCAATCGCGATCGCCGACGGTAACGCTCCCACCGCAAAACTCGAGCTTACGCCCGTGGAGATATCGCCGGGCAGAGGCTCGACAGTGATGTTCACCGCGGACATTGCGGGATTCGGCGCCATCACATCACCGTTTTGCACGATCAGCGGATACTGGCCGGGCGCCGGCGCGCACGTATTCGGTATGACGACGCCCAATTGTTGCGAACTGGTGTGCGTGACGGTTGCGGTCTGTCCGTTGCACTGCGCCTTAGTCTGCGCTGAAAAAAATCCGCCGATCAGATTTATGCCCGCCGTTGTGCCACTTGAGACGATCGTATCCGGCGATAGCGCGACCACCGCGGGACGCGACGGCATTACCGTCAGTCCGTTTGTTGGCCCGTCAAGAACATTCGATAGATCTCCGTTCTGCGCGTGGACAACCATGGACACTGGCCCCGCCACAGACAGTTGGGCCGCAGGAATCGTCGCGTGCAGGAGCGTCGAGCTGAGAAATAGAGTCGGTACCGGCACGGGCGGCGCTCCCGCCAGCACCACGCTGTTCGAGGTGAAGTTGGTTCCCGTCAGGAATACTTCTTGCTGCGCTGAGCCTTCGCCCACTATGTTCGGCGCCGAAGAAGTGAGCGTTGGGGCGGCGGAACTGATAATCGTTACGCTCGCAGAACCGGACTGCGCCGGATCAAATCCCGAAACCGCCGTGATCGTCACGGAGCCCGGCGGATTACTTATGGGAGCCGTATAGGTGGCGGTGTTCCCATTGCCTGCGCCCGGAACAATAAAGCCGTCGGTTATATCGCCGCCTGCATTTCCGTTTACTTCCCAGGTGACCGCCGTATTCGTTGTGCCGGTCACGTTCGCCGTAAATGTGGAGGAATCCCCCGGCGCAATGGTGGCAGTGGTGGGCGAGACGGCCACGCGAATCGTGGAATCAATGTGCACCACGCTCGTGCCGAATATCGTTGTGTTTACCGTACTTGTAGCCACCACCAGGAAGTCGTTCGTCGGCGGAAGAGATTTAGGCGCGGTGTAAAAGCCTCCCACCGGCGTGTTGGTCTGCCCCGTCGTGATGATTCCGAAGCCGCTCGGCATTTGCGTCTGCCCGGTTGTGGCGGGGCTGCAAACTGTCGGTTGCACGTTGGTTGGAGTCGGCACCAAACAGAGTTGCCAGGTCACGGAAGTCGTCGCGGTTCCGGTGACGGTGGCTTGAAACTGCAGCTGGCCGCCCAGCGGCACAACCGCCGGGCTCGGGCTGACCGTGACGCCCACGGGCGTGGAGTTTCCTCCGCAACCTGACACATACGCCGATGCCGCGACGAGCAATGCCGCCGCGCCTAACTTCAGTATCTTGTTGCGCATTTCTTTCACCCTCTCAACTGAATTCGCGGCGCGCGCTGGATGGCTTCCCTTGCGTCGCGGCCGATGGTGTGTTCGGTTTAACCGTGCTAATTCCTAGAATGTCTTACCAACCGTAAAGCGGAAGGTATGCTGCGGCTCGATCAAGGCCGCCGGAATATGCTGTGTATTGGCGACGATGAATGCCTGCAGCTGGGGCGCGATCTGCGTCTCCAGTACGCCGGGCGGCAGGGAGTTCTTCACCGCTTGGCTTAGCGCGTAACCGCCGCTCAAGCCGTTGATGGTGTTGTCCAGCCGCAAATAGTTGTACGCATAATAAATGCGGAACGGCGCATTCACTATCGGCAGGATCACGTCCAGCTCCACACCCGCCGAAGTATGTACTTTGAAATTGGTGCCGGGATAGATCGGCAGATTGCTGGCGACCTTCAAGTTCGGAAAATCCGGATTCGGAAATTGCTGCTGAAAGAGAGTGACGGCCGAAGGATCCAGCGCCAGTTGCGATTTTCGCAGGATGCCGTTGATGCCGATGTCGTTGAACAACGTCAGCGTTACCGGTCCCGCAATCGGTATGCGGTATTCTACGTTGCCTACGTTCTGGAAATCGCCACCCGGCCGCGTCGGCAGGAACTGGATCATGGGCACGCCAATCGTTTGCAGCGTCGGTTTCCCCTGCGCGTTTAAGACCGTGGGGTTGAAGAAGCTCACCGGCTGCGTCGTGGATTGGGGAATCTCCACAAAGGGCGAAATGGTGTAGAAATCGAATCCACGTACGTCGTTCTCGCCCCCCAGGAAGAACCGGCTGAACGGCGGAACGTTCGTCCCGTTGTAACCCGTAATCATTCCCGTTTGGAACTTCAAGCCGATCACGTTGCGGCGCTTATTCACCGGATGGAAATAAGTGGTCACAAAGGAATTCGTTATGGTATTGACGTTCCCTTGCAGCGGTCCGCCCTCAAACCCGATCCCATAATAGAAGCTCTTCCCGCTCGTCGGGTTTTGCGGATTGTTCACCGTGCTGTACGAAACCGTCGCCGTGATCTTGCTCGATTCGATCCCGTTCAGCGCGGAAGGTCCGGCCAACCCCGTGAACTTAATGCTGTCGAACAGTAACTGAGCCGACGTGCTGAACGTCTGAATGTTCGTGGTGGAATAGCCATAGGTAATGCCCACGCGCGTAAAGGAAAACTTCCTCAGCGGATAGCTCGCGAACACCGTCAAGCCTTTGGAGTTGGTGGTGTAGTTCTGCTGCAACGCGGGATTGAGCGCGACTTGCTGGTTGAAGGCGATGCCCAGCTGCTTGGCTTGGTTGTAATCAAATTTCGTCGAAAAAATCGTGAAGCCGGTGGAAATCGGGCGGTCGAAGAGGTACGGCTCGGTGAAACCGAAACGCACGTCGCGCTGAAAACTCCCCACCTGCGCGGAAAGCGAAAGCGTCTCGCCCAACCCCAGGAAATTGTTCGTGGTGTAGGAACCGCCGATGAACGTTCCGGCGATGCCGCTGACGCCGCCGTTGAAGCTGATGGACTGTTTGCCTTTTTCATGCAACTTGAGCTTGATGTCCACCGTTCCAGCCTTCACATTGCGCTTCAGTTCCGCATTTTCCGGCTTGATCGTGTCGAAATAATTCAGCTGGTTCAGCCGCAATAGGCTGACTTCCCACAAACGGTTGTTAAATACCTGGCCTTCATCGAGCAGCAACTCGCGGCGAATTACCTTGTCCCGCGTCGTGGTGTTCCCGGAAAACTCAATACGCCTCACGAAGAATTGCTTTTGCTGGTCGAACTCCACGGTCAGATTCACGACCTTCTTCGCGTCATCAATCTCCGTCAGGGGCGTGGCCACGAAATCGATATACCCGTACTCGCCGTAGAGCTTTTTGTAGTTATCGAGGGCTTTGCGCAGCTTGTCCGCCGCGAGGATGTCCCCTTCTTTCAGGGGGAACGCCCGCGCCAGAACTTCGGACTTGAATACCAGACCCTGTTCCGGGTCCGAACTGCGAAACCGCAGGCTGCCCATGCGGTACTGCGTGCCTTCATCAATCGTGATCGTGATGTCCGCACGCTTGCCGTTCTTCGAGCCAAATATCGGCCACGGCCCCGGGATGCCGCCACGCTTGTCATCGGATACTTTCACCACCGGATCGCTCACCGACACCTTGAAATATCCGTGGTCCTGGTAGATCCCGTGGATGCCCACTCCCAGGTCTTCATCCAGCTTGGCCTTGTCGTAGGTCTTGCCGAGAACTGGAATCTCCGTGATGTATAGCGGAATTGCGTAGGGCCGGTCGTTGCGCATCGAGCGAATTAGCTTTCGGTCGGAAAACGCCTTGGCGCCAACAAACTTGATGTCGCCGACCTTCACTTTCGGCCCTTCATCAATATTAAAGACCAATTTCACCGCGTTGGTGGCAGCGATGCGTTCGTAAGTAGGCTTCACGGTAGCGAATTGCCGTCCGTGTTCGGCGAGCAAGCCCTTGATCACTACTTCCGCGCGCTTGATTTTCGTGGGGTCAAACTGGCTTTCCACCGACAGGCCCACTTTCTTGTCCTTGAAAGCGTCCAGAATGTCCGACTCGGTGATGGATTTATTCCCCTTGTACTCGATGCGGCGAATGATGGGGCGCTCCGTCACATAGAAAACGATGAGTTTTGCATTCGGCGCGTTGGGGCTGTCTTCCACTTCCAGGCGGATGTCCTCAAAAAACTGCGTGTTCCACAGCGCCTGAAAATCGCGGCGCACCGCCTCGGGGCTGTAAGGGTCGCCGGCACGTGAAAAAATTCGCGCCAGCAGAGTGTCACGCTGAATGCGGCGGTTGCCGATGAATTCAATTTTCTCGATAACGTACTGCGGGCCGTTCGCGTCCTGAGGTTGTTGAGCCGAAAGGGATTGCCCCGAAGCCAACGCGCAGAAATACACCACAACCAAAAGTTGCAATGGACGCAGAAAAGTTTTCCCGCTGGCGGCCATGGTCAAGGCCGCAGTATCCCGCCCAAAATTGTGTGCTCCCCCGCCGGACTGCTCCCGCCGGCTTGCGCGTAGGATTCCTAGTGGGCCACTGGGGTTGCTTCAACCACAGGTCGGAACGCCAAGCCCTCGCTCCCGAGATAAATTTCGAGAGTTGCGGGTCTTTGCAATCCGCCCTGAATCAAAGCTTCCGACAATGGGTCTTCGACGTACTTCTGTAACGCGCGACGAAGCGGCCGCGCGCCATAATTTCGGTCGCTGCAGGTCTTCTCGAGGATCCACTGGCGCGCCTCGGGTGTCAGCGCGATCTGCACCTGACGATGCACCAGCGTTTCGTTGATCTGGCCCACGAGCAAGTCAATAATCCGCAACAGATCGTCATCGTTGAGCGAATTGAACAGAATTACTTCGTCCAGACGATTCAGGAATTCCGGATTGAAAACTCGCCTCACTTCACTCATCACCATGTCATCCTGGCTCTTGGCCATCGCGTCCAGTTCCTTCGACGCGAAACCCAGGCCCGCCTGTTTCTGCAACTGCCGCGCGCCCAGGTTCGACGTAAGGATGATGATGGTATTGCGGAAATCCACCGTGTTGCCAAGCCCGTCGGTCAACTGACCGTCTTCAAAGACTTGCAGCAGGATGTTGTACACGTCTGGGTGAGCTTTTTCAATCTCATCCAGCAAAATAACCGAATAAGGCGTCCGGCGCACGCGCTCGGTCAATTGACCGCCTTCTTCATACCCTACGTAACCTGGAGGCGCGCCGATCAACTTCGATACGGAATGTTTCTCCATGTACTCGGACATATCGAAGCGGATCAACGACTTCTCACTGCCGAAAAGAAATTCGGCCAGACGTCGCGCTACTTCCGTCTTGCCGACTCCTGTGGGACCAAGGAATAGGAAGCAGCCCACCGGACGGCCCGGAGCCTTCAATCCCGCGCGGCTGCGGCGAATGGCCCGTGCCAACGCGGTGATGGATTTGTCCTGGCTGATGACGCGGCGGTGCAGTTCTTCTTCAATGCGCAGCAGCTTCTGCTGTTCGTCTTCCTTGATGGCCGACACCTGAATGCCGGTCCAGCGCGCCACCACTTCTTCGATGTCCTCGCGCGTAACGATCCCCGTGGAGGAATCGTCAATCTTCAACTTCTCGCGCAGCACGCGCAGATGTTCCTTTTCCTTGCGCTCTTCCTCCGAATAAAACCGCGCCTTCTCGAATTCGTGGTTGGCGATCGCGGTTTCCATACGGTGTGTGATGAACTTCACGCGCTTCTGCACTTCGGAAACCTCGTCCGGCAGCATGGCCTGGCGCAATTTCACGCGCGAGCCGGCTTCGTCGAGCAGATCGATGGCTTTGTCCGGCAGAAAACGGTCCGGGATGTACCGGTTCGAGAGATAAACGGCGTATTGAATTGCTTCGTCGGTGTAACTGACGGCATGGAATTTTTCGTAGCGGTCGCGCACGCCCTGCAGAACGCGAATCGCTTCCTCTTCATTCGGCGCCGCCACTTTCACGGCCTGGAAACGCCGCTCGAGCGAACGATCCTTTTCCACCGACTTGCGATATTCCGAAGGAGTCGTCGCGCCAATGCACTGAATTTCGCCGCGGCTCAGCGCCGGTTTCAAAATATTCGCGGCGTCCAGCGAACCTTCCGCCGACCCCGCGCCCACCAACGTGTGCAGCTCGTCAATGAAAACGATGGCGTTCTGGCTCTCCATCAATTCCTTCATGATGGTTTTCAGCCGCTCTTCGAATTGCCCACGATACTTCGTCCCCGCCACGATCAACGAAAGATCCAGCGAAAGTATGCGCTTGTCCGCCAGAAACGGCGGTACGTCGCCGTCCGATATCCTCTGCGCCAGCCCTTCGACGATCGCCGTCTTGCCCACGCCTGGTTCGCCGATTAGCACCGGATTATTTTTTGTGCGCCGGCACAGAATCTGAATCGCGCGTTCTAGTTCGCGGTCTCGTCCTACCAGCGGGTCCAGCTGGCCTTCCATCGCCGCCTGCGTCAAATCCCTGCTGAATTCCGCCAACAACGATGCTTCTTTTGGCCGGTTCACTGGCACCTTCTCTCCCGCGCTGCGTCCCAATTCCTCGCGCACGGTTGAAAGCCGCAATCCCCGCTCCAGCAAAATCTCCGCACCGAAAGACTTCTCTTCCCGCAGCACGCCCAGCAGCAGGTGTTCCGTCCCCACGTGTTTGTGGCCCAGCCGTTCTGCTTCCTCGGCCGCGAAATTCAGAATGCGCTTGCACTCCTGGCTCAGGGGAACTTCCACCGAAGTCGAGATGCGTTCACGCACGGTGATGCGCGCCTCGATTTCCTTGCGGATGGATTCGATCGAGCCATGCGTGCGTAGGAAACGGTTGGCGAGCGCCTTATCCTCGCGCAACAGTCCCAGCAGCAGGTGCTCCGTCTCGATGTACGGGCTGCCGTACTGGCTCGCCTCGTAGCGTGCGAAAAAGATTACGCGCCTAGCCTTTTCTGTATAGCGTTCAAACACGGGTCACCCACGGTCTCCTGGAGTCGTCGCCCCAGCACCGGCGGTCCGCGGGAGAGGTACCACAGAATCGGCCAGCGCTTCTGCGCCCGGGGCCAACTCTCCGCGTTCCAGTGTCAGAACACGGTCGGCGCGCCGGGCTAATGAAAGGTTGTGTGTCGCAAGGATGGACGTCAACTGTAGCGACTGGTGTAGCCGCTGCATCAATTCGAAAATATTCTCGGCGCTGCGTTGATCCAGGTCGCCGGTAGGCTCGTCGGCCAGCAATAAGGCCGGGCCATTCACCAACGCTCGCGCGATGGCCACACGCTGTTGTTCG
>Ga0210407_10003042_pt1 | contig 13877 bp, 9 predicted proteins | sample IncBWC27MmetaG_FD_150860 | JGI IMG/M metagenome (GOLD analysis project Ga0210407, IMG submission 150860) | Forest soil microbial communities from Barre Woods Harvard Forest LTER site, Petersham, Massachusetts, United States - Inc-BW-C-27-M | ecosystem: Environmental > Terrestrial > Soil >... | reverse complement strand
TACTCCCCCTGCTCAGCGCATTGGAGCAGCTGAACCCGGGGCTGAATTCGGCGGTCGAGGATGGACTGGCAAGATTGTAGGCGGTGCCTCCAGCCGGATCCCAAATGGTGAAAGGCGTGCCGGACTGCAGGGTGACGACGGGACTGGTCTCCCAACCCGAAAGCACTGCCTTTACAATCCCGTGAGAACTGGAGAAGAACGGGAGTTGATAGACGGCGCTGGCCACAAAACGGTGGCGCCGATCGAAGTCCGACAGCCCGCGCGAGGCGCGCGGATCAATCTGATTGTTCACGCGCGTGACAAAGGCTACGGACGCGGTGGAGACGTCATCGATGGACTTGGCATAGGTGTAGGCGCCTTGGAAGTAGAGTCCGTGGGAGAAACGGTGAGCCACGGTCGTTTGCAGAGCGCTGTAATGAGAATCGGAGTTCGGGGCAAAGTCCTCAAAATCGACCGAATTGATGCCAAGGTAGGGTACGCGGGCGGGGGCATTTTCCGCGGTCGACTCTGTAATCGGGCAGGTACCTGCGCCTCCGGTGCAAGCATAGGGGAGGGTAATCGGATTTGCTACCGTGGCGAGCCTGGCTTGGTCGTCATCATAGGTCGAGCGAAGACGCGTGCCCTTGGTGCCGACGTAGCCAATTTCTGCAAACCAATCATGGCCCAATTCGCGCTGGATCGTGAGGTTCCACTGCTGGGTTGTGCCAGTCACCCAGTGCAAGGGAACGGCAAGCTCAATCAGGCTTTGAACCGTGCCGGAGAAGTTAGGGCTGCTGGTCGGATCCCCTCCGTTATTGAAGCCTGTGAAGAAAGAAGGCACGGGCACAAAGGCCTGTGTGGGCGGCGCGCCAAGCGGTGGAATTGGAAAAGCGGTTGAGAAGAGGTTGGCCAGGCTATTCGGACCCGGCAAGAAGCCAACCTTGAACGGGTAAGCCGGCGGACTAATCGCGAGATTATCCGCCGCCCCCAAATCTTCGCGCACCGCGTAGATGCCATAGCCGGCGCGAATCGAAGTGGTGTGATGACCTCCCACGTCATAGGCAAAGCCGATGCGCGGTTCCCAAACCGTGGCATATTCATTTTTCAGACCAGCCTGATTAAGGGTGCCGGTAATGCCAGTCAGGCCAAACTTGCTTATGCACCGGGGATAGACGAACGGTTGCCCGGTTGTGGCTGCGAGGAACTGATTCGTATTACCGGTGTGGCAAAGCGTGTCATAGGGCGCACCCGCGAATTCGTTGCGGAAGCCGAGATTCAAGGTCAGGTCTTTCCGGATGCGATAGTCATCCTGCGCGAACCACGCATAGCTCGGCACGCGGTAATCGTGGTTGCCAAGGCCGCCGCCACCTTCCCCAAGGAGGGGGAAGCCGTTGAGGAAGCTCTGGAAATCCGTGGCCCCTGTGAGCCCAGGAATCGGGATGAAAAACACAAGCCCGTTATCGGCGATCGGCAAGTTGCGGCGCAATGTAATCCGATCGATCTCGCCCCCAAAACGCAGTTGGTGGGTTCCGTGGGTCCAGCTCAGCGTATCGAGCCACGCAAAGTTGTCCGAGAGCGCCGACTGCTGCTCCGTGGGGTAAGGCCCGAACTCAAAGGTTCCGAAGTGGAGACGGTACATATTCGGATCCTGGTTGGCGGTCGGCAGGTTGATGCCGATCCGGGCCCCGGTGACGGGCGCTTCATTGTGGAGCTTGTCGCTGATCACGTTGATGCCAAAGCGGAATTCATTCACTAAAGTGTTGCTGAAGAGGTGAGTTTCCGTGATGCTGCCGAAGCGGCTGTGGAGAGGGATATCCAACGGGAAGTTGAGGTTACTCGTAATCGGCTGGCCGCCGGTTTGGATGCCGAAAGTATCCGCACCGAACGGTTGAAAGGTGTCGGAATTCGACCAGAAGAAACGAATGCCGACATGGTCCTTGCCGTTGCGAAATTCCTTGTCCCAGCTGGTGGTGAACTGGTCGTCGGTGAACTTTCCTGGCCTCGTGATGATAAACCTGCCGGTATTAATGGCGCCGGTAGCAGGATCCAGCCCGGGTGCGCAGTCAACTGTGCAGTTGGCTGCTGGCACACCGGATGGGAACAAGAACCCCGTCTTCGGACCAAAGTGACCGGTAGTATCTATAGCTTGCAAAATTCCGGTCCCTTGTGCATTCGAGACGACGGGATCGATGGATGAGACATTGAAGACGCTCATCAGACTGGCCGGAGAACGGTCCAGCGGCAGTAGGGGAATGCTGGGGGAGTTAATGTACGTTCCTGGTGACGCTCCGCTACGTTGGCGGGTGCCCTGGTAGTTAACGTAAAAGAAGCCGAATTGTGCCTTTGGACCGACGGGGCCTCCGAAATCGCCGCCAAAGATGTTCTGCTTGATCACCACCTTGCCGAGAAAATAGTCTTGCGCGTCCAGAGAGGTGTTGCGCAGGTATTCCCAAAGGTCGCCGTGAAACTTTAATGTCCCGCTCTTGAGGACGGCATTGATGTTGCCTCCTCCGTTGCGTCCCTGGGTGGCATCGTAGAGGCTGGTGGAAACCTTGAATTCCTGGACGGAGTCGGGATTGGGAAGCGGGGTATAAGTGAGTTCGCCGAAGGCGTAGTCCGAGGCTGAAATGCCTTCGATCAGGTAATTGTTGTTGTCTTCGCGCCCGCCATTTACGTGGATGGTAACCACGCCGCGGCCAAGTTGGGAAGCATTGTTCAGATCGGAAGAAGCGCCCGCCGAAAGCGTCAACAGCTGCTGAAAATTGCGCGTGGCCAGCGGCAGCGTGGTAATGGTGATGTTGCCGAGGGATTCTCCCGTGGTCGCGGCGGTCGTTTCCACGCCAGCAACCTGGGACCGCACCTCAACAATTTCTTTCGCTGCCGACGGTTTGATGACCGCAGTCATGCGCGTTGTCTCGGTGATGCGCACCACAATACCCGAAAACTTGGTAGTGGCGAATCCGGCAGCGCTCACCTCCACGCTGTAGGAGCCCACAGGCAGCAGTGTGGCCGTAAACGCCCCGGACGAGTCGGTCGTGAGCTGCCGTACCGTCCCCCCTGTCGCATCGCTGATAATTTTCACTCCCGCGCCCGCCAGCACCGACGCCGTGGGGTCTTGAACAGTGCCGGTGATAGCGCCCGTGGCTCCGCCCTGCGCAAAAGCGAAAGAAGCGAAGAGGAAAACGGCAATCGAGAGAACGACCACCAAACCAAGACCCAATACTGAACGCACAATCTCCTCCTTGCGTGAGAGCTGCGATCCGCTGGAATCTAACCTGTGAAGGGAGGTGGGGCCCCCTCCACGGTTCGAGGCGGTACCTCATTTTTGGACTTGCGGATAATGTTCCCTCGCACACCGATCTGTCAAGTGGGTTCAGTTCTGGATCAGTCCTGGATCAGTCCTGGATCAGTTCTGGATCAGTTCTGGATAGTTCTGGATGGGTTCAGTTCTGGAGTTCTGGAGGGATGTTATGGAAGACAGATATTATGGGACTTGACGACAGCTCGCTAAGAAGGCTGGGCGGACGAATGCGCCCGCCCAGCGTGGTCGCGGGTTATTTATAATCGCTTGCTTCCAGTCTTTAACTTTTCACTCGGCAAGGACACTCATTGGCACTCGACGAAAATATTTATGAACTCCGGCGCGAGAAGCTGAAGAAGATTGAGGCTCTCGGGCATCCCGCTTATCCGCGGAAATACAACTACAGCCACACCGTGCCGCAGATTCTGGCTGAGTACAGCGGGCAGACCACGGAGGAACTGGAATCTCCGCGGGTGACGGTGCGGGTTGCGGGGCGCATCATGGCGATCCGGTTGATGGGCAAGGCCGGGTTTGCGCACTTGCAACAGGACGGACAGCGGCTGCAGATCTACGTCAAGAAAGACGCGATCGGCGACGCCGGCTATGAACTGTGGAAACTGCTCGACCTGGGCGATCACATCGGGGTTCGCGGATACCTGTTTCGCACGCGCACGGGCGAACTCAGCATTCATGCCGAGGAGCTGACATTTCTGTCAAAAGACCTGCTGCCGTTGCCGGAGAAATTTCACGGCCTGACTGACGTCGAGTTGCGCTACCGCCAACGCTATGTGGATCTGGTGATGAATCCGGAAGTACGCGAAGTGTTTTTGAAGCGCAGCAAGCTGACACAGTCGTTGCGGCGGTATTTCGACGCGCAGGGATTCATGGAAGTCGAGACGCCGATGATGCATCCCATCGCGGGCGGAGCGGTGGCTCGCCCATTTAAGACGCATCACAACACGTTGGATATGGATCTGTTTCTGCGCATCGCTCCTGAACTTTATTTGAAACGGCTGACGGTGGGCGGATTCGATCGCGTGTATGAGATCAACCGCAACTTCCGCAACGAGGGGCTGGGTTGGAGATGGAATCCTGAGTTCACCATGCTCGAGGCGTACCAGGCGTACACGGATTATCTCGGGATCCTGGACACGACGCAGGGAGCGATCGAGCAGGCGGTGAAGGATGTAACCGGCGGGATGAAGACGAAGTGGGGAGAGCATGAGATTGACTGGTCGCACGCGAACTGGCGGCGGATGACGATGCGGGAGGCGATCGTCCACTTCTGGCCGGAGAAGGCTGGCGCGAGGCCCGAGCGCAACAACTTCGCGGCGCGCGAGTCAGTCGAGGCGTTGGTGGAGCGAGTGCGCGGCGCGGGGATTAACTTGAAGTACGATGCGGCGGCGCCGATCGGCAAGACGATTGCTGCCATCTTTGAAGCGGTGGCGGAAGAACATTTGATGCAGCCGACGATTATTTACGAATTCCCCACCGCAGTCTCACCGCTCTCAAAGCAGAAACCGGATGAGCCGGACTGGACCGAGCGCTTTGAGATATTCGCCGGAAAGATGGAGATCGCAAACGGCTTCAGCGAACTCAACGATCCCGAGGATCAGCGGCGGCGGTTCGAAGCACAACTGAAAGAACGCGAACGCGGAGATGAAGAAGCCCACCAGATGGATGAGAATTACATAAACGCGCTAAGTTACGGCATGCCTCCAGCGGGCGGCGTGGGCTTGGGAGTGGACCGGCTGGCAATGCTGATCACCGACTCGCACACGATTCGGGATGTGATTCTGTTTCCGTTGCTGCGGCCCGAAAGAACGTCAAGCACCGACCAGGTGGAGGAGAAGTAGGCTTGGCTCTGTCCGCACCTAAAGAATCACTTGAAGTCTTATTGCGTACAGCTCATGCTGACAATAGTTTGAACACGGGCAGCGCTGCTGTAATGGCCACTTCGGGCGTTGGGTCGGCAGCGCTCTGCCCTTCCACCACTCCGCGAATTCGACGGGAGCCCTAGTCAGGGCTAAATGCCGAGCTGCGCTTGGCTTGGAGGGGCGAGGCGCGTGTCCCCCCACGAGCTAGTCGGCTGCGTTGCTGGACTTCTTTGCTGCGGGCTTCGCTGCGTCCTTGGCTCCGCCTCTTTCGGGGCCGAAGTTTTTCGTCAGATAATTCAGGAAGGCGTTGCGATCGGCATCGGGGATGACGGCGCCCAATCCTTCCATTTTGTCGAGTTCGTCAGACCATTGCTTGCGGGTCATGGGATGCTCGGTGATGCGGCTGGTGTTATGGCAGGAAGTGCAGGCGGCTTTCACTTTCGCTTGCATGGGTCCGGGAGGCAGCGGCTTGCCTGGGGCGCTGGGCGCTTGCGCGCTCGCCAGAATGATGGATGCGAGAAGAAAGATTACGGGAAAAACTCGTTGGATCAAGCAGGATCCCTTTCTCAGTTCTCAGTTTCAGAATTGGATGTGTTTCGTGTTTTGTGGTCGCTATTTTTTCGCTTTAGTTTGCGAGGCTGATTGGGTCGCGCTTCTTGGAGCTGGTTTGGCCGGCTTATCGCGATCTGTCATCGGGGATCGACCTTCTCATCCTATCTACCGGGTGGGAGCGAACCAGTTCCCGGACGGGAGTTGCACCCACCGAAGTCCAGCGCCTTTTGACGGCGCAATGTTACGCCAACCAGGTATTCTTGTGGCATGATTGCTCGTTGGACGAGAGGTTCGCTATGCTTTACGGCGCGCTCAAAGCTCTTGCTGGAATCTTGTCCATTTGCTCGATCTCCGCGGGCGCATTCTCACAGTGCTCGGTTGATGTAGTCGTTGTGAAGGGTCGGGTCGAAAATGCGCCTCGCAAAGGCATCGTTCGGGTGCAGCTTGTTTATCCGAAACAGAAACAAGAGATGGGTGAATCGGGCGATGTGACCGTGGAAGGCGGATCCTTCCGTATCCAGATTCCTTTCCTCACCCAGAGTCGCGCGCCTGGACTGCTCGGTATCCGGGAGAAGTGCGACCGGAAGCCGAAAACTGTCGTCGTGACCCTCCTGGAAGCTGATCCGGAGCGTGACCACGAGTATGATCGCGTTTCCTTGGATCTGGCCAAGGATTTCAAAATGGCAGATCCCAGCGCTTACGCGTTGCGCTCTGAGATTCTGCTATACGGTCCGCCGAGTACGCCCCCGATTCGATAGGGTAAGGATCGAGACTCCGGTCCACTCCTAATGGCCCGCGGCTGAGTTGCGCGTTTCCCCTTCCACCGTGGATACTGAAGAAAGTCCATCATGAATACAAATCTCTCTTCTTCCGTTCCGTCTCAACTGGAAACCGATTGCCTGGTCGTAGTGGTCCTCGATCGTAGTGAAAAAGACCAAAGCAAGAAAGACAAGCCCGCCGTAACCGTCGAGTCCAGCGACGACGCCGTTCGCGAAGCTGTCAAGGACGTGATTTCAAGCGCCGAAGTTACCGGCAAGGCGTTCGAAACCACGTTGCTGCATCGTCCCGCAGGATTGAAAGCGAAACGATTGCTCCTCGTCGGCGGCGGCAAAGCCAAGACTTTTTCAGCCGCGGAACTGCGCAAGCTCGCCGGCACGGCTGTGCGCACGCTGAAAAGCAAAAGCATCCGCAGCTTCGCCTTCGTTGTTCCTGAGACCGCAGTTCCCGCAGGCCAAGGATTGCGCGCGATTGTCGAAGGCGCCTTCGTCGGCAACTTCGATCCTGGGTACTACAAAAGCGACCGCAACGAGAAAGATCAGAAGATCGACGCCCTCACCATCGTCGTGCATGGCGACGCGCACGATGCAAAGGCCCTGGAAAGCGCAATGCAGGCCGGGCGCATCGTCGCCGAGTCGCAGAACTTCACGCGCGACCTGGTCAACGAGCCCTCCAATCGCATGACTCCGACGATCATGGCCGAGCGCGCCAAGAAAATGGCGGCGGAAGTTGGCATGAACTGCGAGACCTACGGCGCCGACAAAATCAAACAACTCAAGATGGGCGCATTCTGGGGAGTAGCCCAGGGATCCGACGAACCTCCCGCGCTCATTGTCCTGCGCTACGATCCCGTAGGCGCGGCTGACAAAATTCATTTAGGTCTGGTCGGGAAAGCCGTGACCTTCGACACTGGCGGCATCTCCATCAAGCCCGCCGACGGCATGGAGAAAATGAAGTATGACATGGCCGGAGGCGCCACCATGATCGGCGTCATGCGCGCCATCGCCCTGCTGAAGCCCAAGGTCAAAGTTACCGCCGTCATCTGTGCCACCGAAAACATGCCCTCAGGCAAGGCGCAAAAGCCGGGCGACGTGCAGATTGCCATGTCCGGCAAGTCGATCGAGATCATCAACACCGACGCCGAAGGACGCCTCGTCCTCGCCGACGGCCTCAGCTATGCCCGCCAACTCGGCTGCACTCATCTCGTGGATGCCGCCACCCTGACCGGCGCCGTAGTCGTGGCTCTCGGCTACGTAAATGCCGGAATCTTCGCCAGCGACGACCAGATGTATGAGCGCTTCGCGAACGCCAACAAACAAGCAGGCGAGAAAATGTGGCGCCTTCCGCTCGACGACGAATACAAGGACAACCTCAAATCCAACATCGCCGACATGGTCAATGCCGGCAGCCGTTGGGGCGGCGCTATCTTCGCCGCCATGTTCCTCAAGGAATTTGCCGAAGACACTCCCTGGATCCATCTCGACATTGCGGGGACCGCCTGGATGGAAGAGGCCAAACCGTGGATCGCCAAAGGTCCCTCGGGAATTGCCCTGCGCAGTCTGGTGGAGTTTGTAAAGGGCTGGGAGTCGTAAGGAAAAACTACCCTAGAGACGCGGCTCGCGGCGTCTTCTTCCGGTCGAATTCCGGCGAGCGCTCGACCTCAGACTCTCGCTCGACGGCCAAGGAAAACCCGCGCTCGGAAGACAAATCCGCCGGCCGCTGTATCGATCCTGAGCACTTCATAAATTTTGTAGTGGGACGAGTCCGCTTTGCCATCACCATGAATCCTTTGCGTCTCAGGCTCTATCATAGTTCTTAGCGCAATGGATCTTCCCCAGAAAATCCGCACCCTTCCCGCCTCAGCCGGCGTGTACCTCTACAAGAATGCCGAAGGCGAGGTGATTTACGTAGGCAAGGCCAACAACCTGCGCTCGCGCGTCTCCTCCTATTTCCACGAGGGCCGCTGGGAGGACGCGAAAACCGGCACGCTCGTCCGCGAGGCCGTCGACGTCGACTATATCGTTGTCGCCAATAATAAGGAGGCGCTGGCCCTCGAGAACCATCTCATCAAGCAGAAGAAACCGCGCTTCAACATCCTGCTGCGCGACGACAAGACATACCCCTATGTGAAACTCAGCCTCGCCGAGCGGTTCCCGCGCGTGTACGTAACGCGGCGCCTGCGCAAGGATGGCAGCGCATACTACGGCCCCTACTTCCCTACCAACCTGGCCTATCGCATCGTTGACCTCATTCATCGCCACTTCATGGTCCCATCCTGCAAAGTGGACTTGACGCGCTACCATCCGCGCCCGTGCCTCCAGTACTACATCAAGCGCTGCCTCGGCCCGTGCGTGATGGATCTAACCACTCCCGAGATCTATGCCGAAGCTGTGCGCGACGTGAAGCTCTTCCTCGAAGGCCGCCAAACCGATCTCGTCAAATCCCTGCGCGAGCGCATGTCCGAAGCCGCCGAAATGCAGGAGTTCGAGCGCGCCGCCCGCTATCGCGACCTGATCTCAACCGTCGAGCAACTGCAGGAGAAGCAGCGCATCGCCGCTGTCGAAGGCGACGATGCCGACGTCTTCGGGTATCACTACGAGAACCAGATGCTGGCCGTGAACCTATTCCACATGCGCGGAGGAAAAGTTTTGGACCGCCGCGAATTTTTCTGGGAAGACCTCCCACAATTCGGCACAGACCAAGGTGGGGCGGACGCATTCGTCCGCCCCGGCGAGCAAAGCTCGCCAACGAATGCCTTCCATCCTGAAGACTTCTTCTCCGCCCTGGTCAAGCAGCTCTATCTAGCGCAGCCCTACGTCCCGAGAAACATTTATGTCCCCGTAGACTTCGAAGACCGAGAAGAACTGGAAGAGGCCCTCAGCGAGCAACTAGCCGGCGAAGGCGGACGCGCCACGCGCGTCCACATCACGGTTCCCCAGCGCGGAGACAAGCGCGAGCTCATCGATCTAGCGGGCACCAACGCCAAGCAATCGTACGACCAGCGTTTTCGCATCATGAAGCCAAACACCCGCGCCATTCAAGAAGCCCTGCAAGACGCGCTCGCCCTCCCCGAGCTGCCCAGGCGCATCGAGTGTTTCGACATCTCGCACATCCAGGGAGCGGAAACGGTCGCATCGATGGTGGTGTGGGAAGACGGCAAGATGAAAAAATCCGACTACCGGAAGTTCATCATTAAGACCGTCGCGGGCGTGGACGATTTCGCTTCCATGCGCGAAGTGGTCACACGCCGTTATAAGCGCCTGTGTGACGAAACAAAGCGCGACGAAAAAAAGCCCATGCCCAGCCTGGTCCTAATCGACGGCGGACTCGGACAGCTCCACGCCGCCGCCCAGGCGCTCGAAGCCCTCGAAATCATCAACCAGCCGCTCGCCGCCATCGCCAAGCGAGAAGAGATCATCTACGTCTACGGACAGGAAGATGAGCCCGTCGTTCTTGACCATCATTCTCCCGTCCTGCATCTGGTGCAGATGATCCGCGACGAAGCGCATCGTTTCGCCGTAACCTTTCACCGCAAGCGCCGCCAGATCCGCGACCGCGCCACCGAGTTACGAGAAATTCCCGGCGTAGGCGAATCCACGACGCGGCGTCTGCTCGAACATTTCGGCAGCCTGCAAGCGGTGAAGCAGGCGGACGTCGCGGCGCTGTCGGCGGTTGTGACTCGCACGCAGGCGCAGGCGATTCTGGAACACTTCCGGAGCCCGTAATGAAAATATTCGGCAGCAAGAAACCCGCTCCCCAGCTGGTCACGACCGGCCGCTTTGAACTGGAGCGCGACGGACATGTGGCGTCCCTCCAATACACGGTGGCCGGGCACGTGCTCGCGCTTCTTCATACCGAGATTCCCGATGCACTTCGCGGGAGCGGCATAGCCTCAACCTTGGCCCAGACCGCACTCGACTGGGCGCGAGACCATCACCTGAAGGTCGATGTGGTCTGCCCTTTTGTCGCCGCATTTCTCGAAACCCACCCTGAATATTCCGATCTGGTTCTGCGCTAGCGGGATCGCTGCCCCGACGCCGCCTCTAGCTTGGGCTCGAGGGTCCCCCTTCATGGGATGTCATCGGAGCGAAGTGGCCGCGCAGGAACCGATCTCGAACATCTCTCCCGCGACGCGTTGACCGGATAAGAGGCGCGGCAGAAACTGTACGCCATATCGAAACAAGGCAACCAGTGGCTGCACTCGTTGCCGGAGGAAGCGACGCAGATCGCTGTGCATTATGATCCCGGACTTGGCAGACAGTATTTGCACCCTTGTCATCGTCGGCCGTGAGCTGGCCGGAGTTTACTGTCTGATCCTCGGATTCACGGCCGAGTACAGCAAGTCAGTCAGAAAATTCACGACCACATAAGTCAACCCAATCGCCAGAATGCACCCCTGCACCAGGTAGTAGTCGCGGTTCGCAATCGCTTGAATCGTGAGGCGTCCGATCCCGGGCCAGGAGAATATTGTTTCGGTCACAATCGCGCCGGCCAGCAGCGCGCCGAATTGTAATCCTAGGACAGTCAGGATCGGAACCATGGCGTTGCGCAGCGCGTGACGATAGACTACCGTGCGCTCGGGCAGCCCTTTTGCGCGCGCCGTGCGAATGTAGTCTTGGCCTAACTCTTCGAGCATTGAGGTTCGCACCATGCGGGTTAGGATTGCGGCTAGCGCTCCTCCCATAGTGATCGCCGGTAGCACGAGATGAGCGAAGGTGCCGGATCCGGAGACGGGGAGCCATCCCAGCTTGACGGCGAAGAACAGGATCAGCACCGGGCCCAGCGCGAAGTTTGGAAACGACAGGCCGAAGAGGCTTACTACACTTAGGGCGCGGTCATCCCATTGATTGCGGCGCTGGGCCGAACGCACGCCGGCTGGAATGGCGAGGACAATCGCCACGAATAATGATGCCAGTGTTAGTTGCAGGGTAAAGGGATAGCGCTTTGCTATCAGGCTTGTAACGCCCTGGTTGAAGCGCAGCGACTTGCCTAGATCTCCGTGCAGCACGCCTCGCCAGTAGTTCAGGTACTGCTGGCCTAACGGGACGTCGAGTCCGTAGGCGTGACGCGCGACTTGGATGTCGCCGGCGGCTGCCCCTTCTCCTAGCATTTGTTGGATGGGGTCTCCGGGAACGAAGTGGATCAGCAGGAAGACGGTAGAGACGACCAGCCAGATGACTGGCAGGGTGTAGAGGACGCGGGAAAGTATGTAGCGCGGCATAAGTGCACGGCCCCTAACGGGGCTTCAGATTTTGAAGGACTTCGGCATCGCCAAAGCGATGCCCTGATACGAAAACTACGTTGCTAAGGCGATGCGGTTGCTGACGCGCTGCTTTTAAACGCCGCCCGCAAGACGGGGCAAGCCCCGTGTCTACCCGAATGTTGTTGCTAGTCTCCGGCCCGCTGCACAGATGCTGGCGATTCCGGGGCCGCTGGCGCCGCTGCCGCCGCGGGCGTGGGCACGACGGGCTCGATCCTCACGGTCGCGATGCGATGGCCGTCCATTTTATCGACCACAAAGTGCCGCCCCTCGTAATCGAGCGCCTCGCCGCCTTCGGGCATCTTCTGCAGCCTTGAAAGTATAAAACCGGCCAGAGTCTCGAAGCCTTCGTCCTGTGGAAGTTTCACTTCGTACTGAGTTTCGAGGTCGCGAATGTTGACCGCTCCGTCGAGCACGACCGGCGCGTTCGCGTCGGTGACCGCGGGCTGCCCTGACGCGACGTCGAATTCGTCTTCGAGTTCGCCGACCACTTGCTCCAGCACATCTTCGACGCTGATCACCCCCGCGGTGGAGCCGAATTCGTCGACCACCACCGCTAAGTGCCGCTTGCGATGCTGGAATTCACCGAGCAGGTCGAGCAATGTCTTGGTTTCGGGCACCACCAGCACATCGTGCATGACCTGGCCGATCTTCATCTGGGAAATACGCTGCGCAGCGGATGGAGCAACGTTGAAGAGGCGCAACCGAGTCCAACGCGTTAAATCCTTGGCGTAAAGCACGCCAACAATATGTTCGGGACCGCGCTGCGGATCATACACCGGGACGCGCGAGTGTTGCTCGTCGACCACCCGCGACAGCGCTTCGTCCAGGTTTAGGTCGGACGGCAAGGAAAAAATTTTCGTCCTCGGCACCATCACTTGACGCGCGGTAATGTGGTCCAGTTCGAGGGCATTCAGCAGCATCTCTTCCTGGGCGGAGGACAGCTGTCCGGAGGTGCGCGCCGCGGCAATGATCAGCTTCAGTTCGTCGGGGGAGTGAACCGAACCGTGCCGGATGTCGCGTGTCCCAAAGGCTCGCAGGACGAAACCAGCCACGCGGCTCATGCCAATTGTCAGCGGGCCAGTGATGGTCAGGAAGACGTCCATGGGCGCGGCGACCGCGAGCGCGACCCGCTCGGCCCGTTGCAAGGCGAGTGACTTCGGGACCAGTTCGCCCAGGATCACGTGCAGGCTCGTGATCATCACAAACGCCAGCGCCACGGCGACTGTGTGAGCGTAGATGGCAGCGTGTGGAACGCTTCCGATCCAGCCCTCGAATAGCCGCGCGAGAACCGGTTCGCCCAGCCAGCCCAGGGTCAGGCTGGTGACGGTGATTCCCAACTGCACGCCGTTCACTACGCGGCCGAGTTGCTGGTGAAGCTTGAGGACGGTGCGGGCGCCCACGCGGTGGGCATCGATTAGCTGCTGGATGCGCGTTTCGCGGACGCTAACCAGCGCGAACTCGGCTGCGGCGAAGAAGGCATTGACCGCCACCAAGAGCAGTACAACGAACACCCGCAGCAGCACGGATGCAATCATGGAGCTCTAATTCTAACATTTTAAAGGGATAATGGTTCGAGGGGCGAGAGGTCCGGGGGCGCAATCACAAGCCTTTTAGAGCTCGCAGGCGGTACAATCGGAGGTGAACCCCTAATTGCCATCCGAAACTGATCGCTTTCTTTTTCGCTGCGCAGCGGTCTAAGTACGTATTAGAACGATTGAACCGGCTGCGGAAAAGGGGCTGTCGACGGCCATCCCCTAAAGGGGATTGGATTTTCGAAGAACTTGCGGTATCGCCAAAGCGATACCCTGATACGAAGCCGCGAGTGAGACGGGGCAAGCCCCGCCTCTACAGCAATCTTTTGAGGAACTATTCCAACGTTTCTCGCGTAACAACAGATGCATGACGGTTCTAAGATTTGGAATCAAGCAGGAGGCGGTCGTGGAAGGTAACGGTAGTGGCAAAAAGAAGCGGCGCAAGCGAATCATTATCTGGAGTTCGATCGCAGCAGCCGTTGTGATTCTGGCGGTCGCCGGCGCGCTGATCGCATCCAGCAGCGGCACCAAGATCGATCCCTCCAAACTCGCCAAGGTCGAGAAGGGAGACCTTGCGAAAAGCGTGGTGGCCACCG
>Ga0210407_10003041_pt1 | contig 13877 bp, 13 predicted proteins | sample IncBWC27MmetaG_FD_150860 | JGI IMG/M metagenome (GOLD analysis project Ga0210407, IMG submission 150860) | Forest soil microbial communities from Barre Woods Harvard Forest LTER site, Petersham, Massachusetts, United States - Inc-BW-C-27-M | ecosystem: Environmental > Terrestrial > Soil >... | reverse complement strand
CGTCACCACGATTGGCAGCGGAAATTTCTTCCTGGCGTATTCGCACGTGGGCCACGATTGCCAAATCGGAGACTGCACGCTTTTTGTAAATGGGGCGACGCTCGCGGGACACGTAACGGTCGAGGATTTCGCGACGATTGGCGCGTTTTCGCCTGTGCACCAATTTTGCAGGATTGGGCGCTATGCGTACATTGGTGCATCGACCGTGATCACGCAGGACGTGCTGCCGTTTTCAAAGGTGGTGACCGAGCGTGAGACCAAGAATTTCGGCGCAAACACGATTGGACTGGAGCGCAAGGGTTTTTCAAAGGAGCGGTTGCAAGCGTTGCAGAAGGCGTTCCGTTTGTTGAGCCGCTCGAAAATGAACACCACGCAAGCGCTGGCGAAAATGCGCGAAACGCTGGGCGATTGGACCGACGTGCAGGAACTAATTCAGTTCATCGAAGCCGCCGAACGCGGCATCGTGAAGTAGTCCCGCCGGACCACACATCTCATGCCCGAGACCATTGCCAATACGACAGGGTGGGGACTCATCGCGGGAAACGGCAGATTTCCGTTTCTGGTGCTGGAAGGCGCGCGCAGCCAAGGCATCGAGATGGCGGTGATCGCGCTAAGAGAAGAGGCTTCGCCGGAACTAGAAAAACTAACGAAACGATTGCATTGGGTTAGCTTGGGCGAACTGAGCAAGACGATTGAACTTATGCACAAGGAAGGCGTGAAAAACGCAGTGATGGCCGGGCAGGTGAAGCACAATAAGATTTTCAGCGCGATCCGGCCGGATTGGAAGCTGGCAAAACTCCTATTCTCGTTGCCGAAGAAAAACACGGATTCTTTGATCGGCGCGGTGGCAAAAGTACTGGAAGAGGAAGGAATTCAGCTGGTGGACTCCACCCTCTTTCTGAAGCCACTTTTGCCGGAAGCCGGCGTGCTGACGCGCCGCGTTCCCGATGAACGCGAAGCCGCGGACATCGCGTATGGGCTCGGCGTCGCGCGCCAAATCGCAGGCATGGATATAGGACAGACCGTGGTGATTTCGGGCTGCGCGTGTGTGGCGGTGGAAGCGATGGAAGGCACCGACGAGGCGATCGCGCGCGCGGCACGAATTGCGAGCGGAAAGCCGTTGGTCGTGGTGAAGGTGAGCAAGCCAGGACAAGACATGCGCTTCGATGTACCCGTCGTAGGTTTGCCGACCATCGAACAGATGAAGAGCTCCGGCGCCACGGCTTTGGCCGTGGATGCGGGACGCACCCTGTTTTTTGACCGCGAAAAGCTGATCGAACAAGCGAACGAAGCGGGAATCGCGATTCAGGCGTTTCCGCCCGTGGCGTCTGCGGAACCAAAAGGCGGTTCCAGGGGAATGAGCAAGGAATGAGCGCCTCGGCGGGAGAGACGAAAAAGATTCGTGTGGCCGTCGTCGGCGCAGGCGAATTTGGAAAAAATCATGCGCGCGTGTACCGCGAGCTGGCAGGCGCGGAGCTTGCAGGAGTTTATGACCTGGATGAATCCAAATCCGCGGCAGTAGCGGAGCAATTTCAAACGCAAACTTTGCACGGGCTGGAGGATTTGCGGGGGCGTGTAGACGCCGTGAGCGTGGCGGTGCCGACAGTGTCGCACGCGGAAGTTGGCAGCCGGTTGATGGAGATGGGGCTGGACGTCCTCGTCGAAAAGCCCATGGCCGCGAATCTGAAAGAGGCCGACGCGCTGCTGGCGGCGGCCAAGCGCAACCAGCGGATATTGCAAGTGGGGCACGTCGAGCGTTTTAATCCGGCGGTAATTGCCGTCGAGCCGATTTTGAATCGGCCGCTCTTTTTTGAAGTGCACCGCCTGGGCGTTTTTACGGCGCGCAGCCTCGACGTTGACGTAATTTACGATTTGATGATTCACGACTTGGATATTCTGCTGGCACTGGTGAAAGAACCGGTCACCGAAGTTAAAGCGGTAGGCATCCCCGTGCTAACGGACAAGGTGGATATCGCGCATGCGCGACTGGAATTTGCCGGCGGCGCGGTAGCTAATGTTACAGCCAGCCGCGTTTCCACGGAGCGCGTACGGAAGATGCGCTTCTTCCAGCAACACGAATATATTTCGCTGGATTATGCGCGCCGGGACGCCCTGCGGGTGGGCGTAAAAAAGCCGGGGCCGCAGCCGGAGTTCGGCTTCGAAAAGCTGCCCGCGCCTTCGGTGGAACCGCTGCACGCGGAGCTCGAAGCCTTCCTTGATGCGGTTCGGACGCGCCGTGAACCATGCACGAACGGAGCAGCGGGACGCGCCGCGCTGGAATTAGCCGGTCGGGTAATGGCAAGCATCCATGAGCACGCGGATCGCGTCCAAGTTGGAGCATTCGCCACGCAAGCCAAAACTGACAAATGATCCCGAGAACCCTGGTTCCGCTCGATGCCCGTCTACCCGCTGCGGCCGATACCGCGACGCAGCGGCGTCGTCCCACGACGATGGACGAGCGCACGCTCGTGCCGTCGATGTTGCCGATTGTCGCCCTCGACGGGCACACGAATATCCCCGCCAACCTGCCGCTGGAATCGATTGCCACGCGGGTGGTGGTGCCGCGCGATGTGAACCGTGAAGCGTACTCCGTGGTGGAGGTTACTTCGGGGCCGGTGCAGCCGACGGATCTCGACTCACGCGTAGCGGTGCCGCAAGGCTCGGCGCCGCTGGAGCTCACGGCAAAACCGCTATTTGTGACGGCGGAACTGGTGGAGCCGGACCTGTTCACAACGGGTGAAGTGCACCTGGTTGCGGAACCGCAAACGGACCGGGACTCGAAGAAAGAGCTGATCAAGAACATCTTCTCGTTTGCGCTGCACGCGGCGATCATCGGCGCTATTCTTTTGCAGGCGAAGTTTTTTCCGACGCGAGGGCCTACCGCGGACGAGCAAGAAATTGCGCGGAGACAGTTCTCGCTGATTTTGCCGCCGGGCGCATTTGAATCCGCTAGACCCGAGGTGCGGGCTGCGCCGCCGGCACCCAAGGTGCGTGTCGATCCACGTATCTTGCGGGAAGTTGCGCCGCCTGCGCCGCAGCCGGCTCCAGCTCCTCAGCCAGAGCGTCCGGTAAGGGAGTTGCCCAGCGCGCCGATACCGAAGCCCAACTCGGCTCCGCCAGAAGTACAACCCGACGCGCCCGTCGCCAAGGTGGATTCACCCAAGCCTCCGCTGCGGCTCGAGGTGCCCGACACGCCACAGCCGCATCAGGGATTGCTTTTGCCCAAGGAATCGACGAATCGCTCTTTGCAAGATACGATTCGCGATGCGGCGAGGAATCCCAATTCCGGCGGACGCTCCGGCGGCGTCATCGCACCGATGCCACGCGCGCGGTCCGCGAGCCCAGGCGGCGGGTCTTCCGGTCAGGGTGGAACCTACGGCAACGGATATGAAATCCTCACGCCTACCGAAGGAGTGGATTTCAGCGAGTATATGCGGCGGGTAATTGCCAGCGTCCGGCGCAACTGGGAAGCGGTGATGCCCGAATCCGCTTTGCTGGGCGATCGCGGGCGCGTGGCCCTGCAATTTCGCAGCATGGCCGACGGCAGCGTGCCAAACGCCGAGCCCGTGACGCGTCTCAGCTCCGGCAAGGAGCCGCTGGACCGCGCCGCAGTATCGGCGATTCGTTCGTCTAACCCTTTCGAACCCTTACCACCGGCGTTTAAAGGGCCGTACATCGAGTTGCGCTTCATCTTCTTGTACAATCTGCCTCTCGAAGCCGCAAATCAGTGAAACTAGTGCGTCAACAAGTGCTTGGCAGTCTTTTGTTTGCTCTCGCTGTGTTCATCGTGCTCTTGATTCGCGCGTGGCATCTCCATTCCCGATGAACGATTCGAATGTGCGTTTGCCTCTCGTGGCCGTTGTGGGTCCCACGGCCTCGGGGAAGTCAACGCTCGGTGTGTGGCTGGCGGAGAAACTTGGTGGAGAAATTGTCGCCTGCGACTCGACGCAACTTTACCGTGGATTTGACATCGGCACGGCAAAGCCGAGTGCCGAGGAGCGCCGCGGAATTCCTCACCATTTGATGGATGTGCTGGAACCTGAAAGTGCGGCGACTGCCGGTGGCTACAGGGAAAAGGCATTGGCGGTGCTTGCAGATTTGCGAAACCGTGGCCGAACGCCGGTTTTCACGGTCGGAACGGGACTTTATCTCCGCGCATTGTTGGATGGGCTTGCTGAGGTCCCGCAGCGTTCTGAGGAGTTGCGCGCGCGGCTGCGTGCGAGCGCTGAATCACACACGCCCGGGTATTTGCACCGTATTCTGCAGCGTCTCGACCCGGAAGCTGCGGCGAAAATTGAGGCCGCCGATCAGCAAAAGCTCATTCGCGCAATCGAAATTTGCCTGCTGGTTCGAAAGCCGATCTCAGAAGTGCATCGCGCGGGACGTGCTCCGCTCGAAGGATGGAAGCCGCTAAAAATTGGCTTGATGCCGCCGCGAGAAATGCTCTATGCGCGGATTCACCAGCGCACGGACAAAATGTTCGAACGCGGCTGGACGCAAGAAGTGCAGAACTTGCTAGCCAGCGGGTTGCCGGAAAATGCAAAGCCCTTTGACTTCATCGGTTATCGCGAGTTGCGCAGCGTCTTGCGGGGCGAAATGGAATTGGAGGCCGCGCGGGCGGCGATTCAGCAGGCGACGAGGCGCTATGCGAAGCGCCAACTGACCTGGTTTCGAAAAGACGCTGACATTCGCTGGCTCAGCGGCACCGGCGAGGATCCTGAAATACGGCAGCAAGCGCTGGATTGGCTGCGGGCGGAAGGATTGACCGCGGGTCGCGGCGGCTCGGAGAGAGGCGTATACTCGGAATAGATGGAGAAAGTCCCGCCGCAAACATTGGCATCCACAGAATGAGTTCTGGTCAGCCTAAATGACGAAGACACAACATCAGGTCTCCAACGCAGAGCGCGCCTTGCTGGTTGGCGTGGGCTGGAAGCGCGCGCGCCGTTTTCCAGGGATGCCCGCGGGCGAACAGGGCCGCGAATCGCTTGCCGAATTGGTCGAACTGGCGCGAAGCGCGGGCGCGGAAATTGCCGCTACCGTGTTTCAGGTACGCGACTCCGCCGATCCGGCAACCCTCGTTGGACGCGGCAAACTCGACGAAATTCGCGCGGAAGCCACGGCGCATCAGGCGCCGCTGATTATCTTTGACAGTAATCTTTCTCCCGTGCAGCAGCGCAATATTGAAGAATCCACCGAGCGGCGGGTAATCGACCGCACGCAGCTCATCCTGGATATTTTTGCGCGGCACGCGCGCAGCCGCGAAGGCCAGTTGCAAGTCGAGCTCGCGCAACTGAACTACATGCTGCCCCGGCTGACGGGGAAAGGCACGTCGATGTCCCGCCTTGGCGGCAAGAGCGGCGGTGGAGGTTCCGGGGGCACGGGCGGCGGGGCGGGGCGCATTGGCGTTCGCGGCCCTGGCGAAAAGAAACTGGAGACAGACCGGCGGCGCATTCGCGACCGGGTGAGCAAAATTCAGAAAGCTATCGAGGACGTGCGCAAGCAGCGTGCACTGCGCCGCGAGGCCCGCAACGCTGTGCCGCTTGGGACGATTGCGCTGGTGGGCTACACCAATGCGGGCAAATCCACGCTTTTCAACGCCTTGAGCCGCGCCGAAGTGCTGGTGTCGTCGCGCATGTTTGCGACGCTTGACCCGACGATCCGCGCGCTGCGCTTGCCGTCGAATCGCCGGGTGCTCGTTTCGGACACCGTGGGATTTATCCGCGACTTGCCAAAAGCATTGCTCACGGCTTTTCGCGCCACGCTCGAAGAGGTTCAGGAAGCCGCTCTAATCCTGCACGTAAGCGACATTTCTAGTCCGCATCATGATGAGCTGGATGAGGAAGTCGACAAGATTTTGAAGGAACTTGGCGTTACGGGAAGACCGAAGCTCCGCGTGCTCAACAAAGTAGACAGCCTTTCTTCTGAGCAACGCGAGCAATTGACAAATGCTGCCGCGAATATCTGCAACGGGGATGACCGGCCGGTACTGGTTTCCGCGCTTACTGGCGAGGGCATCGACGAACTACTCCGCCGCATCGACTTGGCTATGCCTACCGATCCCATGGTGACCATGTCGCTCCGGTTGCCGCTAGTGGAAGGCCGCACGCTAGCCCTGGTTCATGCACTAGGCCACGTCCTGCGCTCGAAGGTCGAGGATTCGCACATGATTTTGGACGCAGAGGTACCGGAGTCGATCGTTCGAAAACTGCGGCTGCAGAGCTACGCGGGTAAGGGAACTTTCCGCCTCGCTACAACGTAATTAAAGGTGAGCGTATACTTTTGCGCGGAAATAGCGGATCATCCGCCGCGTGGAGCGAATCAGGAGTGAGGTTGCCATGGCTGCTTTCCTTCTCTGGTGCATCTTGTTCATCCTGTGCTGGCCGATCGCGGTCGTTGCACTGGTCCTCTATCCCATCGTTTGGCTGTTCCTTTTACCCTTCCGCATCGTTGGCATCGCCGTTGGTGGGGTTCTTGGCCTGCTGACGGCCATGTTTATGCTGCCCGTGCGGCTACTGCGCGGTCCGCGCGCGATTTGAGTGCCCACCTTTGGTTTTGGTTGAGATAACTTCCGGGTAATTTGCTGAAATCGAGGGTTTCTGGGCAGGCAGGACGGGTTCGCCGGAGGCTATTGTCCGCCAAGGACTTACAAGCGAACCTGTGGAAACGTTGTGGAAACCCAAAATTGGCTTTTCGGGATTCAGGCTCGCCAGCCTGTTCACACTCGCAGACTCGGTCTGCCGCCCTTCCTGTATTTTACTGATAATAAGCAGTTTACGGATACGTTGGAGTTTCTTGACGATTGTCTGTTACAAAAGCAGGCCTCCCCACTCACTTTTCACATTTGCACAGCTTTGCAGCAGTTCGCGTTACGAAAGAGTATCGCCCGGTGAGCGCGCAGCTCTCGCAAACTGTTGTCGGGAGAGTACCTAGCAGGGCCTGGCCTTCCACCCTAAACCCGCCTGCGCGGGCGTTGACGCGTGCGTATGCGAAGACTATAGTGAAGCAGCGGTGGCTTATGCCACAGGGGCGGTCTGCCGCGCCGCCAAGCGCCCATGAATCTTCCCAACTCACTGACGCTGCTCCGCATCTTTTTCGTCCCCGTTCTGATTGTCATTCTCCTCACTAAGAGTCCCAATATCGAATTTTGGGGCTTCCCCATGCATTTTGAGTTTTGGGGCGTGCTGATTCTGCTTTTGGCGGCGGCGACGGATTGGGCCGACGGATATTTCGCACGGCGGCACGCGCAGGTGACAACCTTAGGAATTTTGTTGGACCCTATCGCCGACAAGCTGCTCATTTCCGCCGCTTTTATCTCGCTTGTAGATATGCATCGCGTGCCTGCCTGGATGGTGGTGATTATTGTCGGGCGGGAGTTTACGGTGCTCGGTCTGCGAAACATAGCTTCCGCGGAGGGATTTACGATCGAGGCCTCCGCGCTGGGCAAGACGAAAATGGTTCTGCAGGTGATCGCCGTGGCTGTATTGATAGCCGCGAGTCCCGAGCGTCCCTGGCTGAAACCGCCGGCGTTACTCCTGCTCTGGTTGGTGGTTACCAGCGCGCTGGTTTCCGCCGCACAGTATTTCCTCCGTTTCTGGAGCCAGGTCGACGACAGCATCAAACAGCGCCGCAAGCTCCGCATGCTCGAAGCCCGCAAGAAGTCCCAGGATGCCGTCCCTCTCTGACGCTTCCCGGCTTTCTCTATTGGGGCTAGCTCGGCGTGCCGTTGTTGACGTTGTAACCAGGGGTCAACTCCCGGAACAAATTCCCAACGATGGCTTTTTTGGCGAACGGCGCGGCGTTTTTGTAACCATCCATGCTCGGGGGCGATTGCGCGGTTGCATCGGCGTGGTAGAAACCGATGAACCCCTGGGCGAGGCGATCGTCCGGAGCGCGGCGAGCGCGGCGCTGCACGATCCGCGTTTCCCTCCGCTCCGTTCCGAGGAACTCACCGGCCTGCGTATTGAGATCTCGCTGCTTTCGCCGGTGTCACTTATCTCACGGGAAGCGATCGAAATCGGGCGTCACGGTCTGCTCGTGACTCTCGGGCAGCATCGCGGGCTTCTTCTCCCACAAGTCGCCATCGAACATCACTTCGACGCGCAGAAATTCCTCGAGGAAACCTGCCGCAAGGCTGGATTGCCGCGCGAAGCCGCCTGCGATTCCCAACTGCAAATTTTCGGCTTTACCTGTGAGGTTTTCGCGGAAGATCAGCCATCGATTTCGCACTAAGGCGAATTCAATTCCCCAGTCTGCGCCGCCCGCAAACCGAACCTCTGCAGTCTCACCCAAAACAAAAGCCCTCCGGGGAAACGTCCCGGAGGGCCTAAATATCAGCCAAAATTGCAGTCGTTTCTATTCCAATTCCACGTAATCCCCGGAATAGATTTCAATAGTGCTGTAAGTAATCAGCACCGTCGAAGAATTGCGGCTTGCGTTGAGCACGATACCTTCGCCGAGTATCTCGCGTGGTAAATCCTTCCAGGTGTAGCGTTCTTTCGTTCCACCGAAACCGTACACCTTGTACTGCAGCCCGGATTCTTGCGGCGCAGTCTCGGCCAGAGAACCTTGATAACGGAAAATGCGGAAGTAATCGCCTACCTTCACTCCTTGCCCGGTCCCCAAATTCACATAGACTGCGCATCGCTGGCCGAGCGTTTGAGAAAAATCAGTTCCCGTAACCACCATGGCCACCGGCTTGCCGCTTACGGGCGCGAAGTGATCAAACGTGGACGCATCCTTGAACGGAGGAGCAGGACGCTCTGCATAGGGACGGACGAAGTCCCCGCGCTGCATGTACCCGCCACAAGAAAAAGTGATCTCGGCAATCGAAACCTTGGGCAGCACGTTCACTATGCGAATCTGGCCGGCATCGTAGTACGCGGTGCCCATGGCCTTCATCAGCTTGGTCTGCCATTTGAACCACGGCACGTCCACCGGGTCCTTGTCGGGTCGCACGACCTGAAACCGGTCACCCACGCGCATACCCTTGTCCTGACCGCGGTTGACGTACACATAGTCGCCCCGCGTGAACGTAATCTTCAAATTGGATTGCTCGCCGGAGATGAGCTGAATTTCCTCCGGCACCTTTTGGTCCGTAACGAAATTCGCACAGTTGACCGACGTATAGTCGGCTTGCGACGAGCCTCCAGTCATCTGCGGCGTGTTCTGAGCCGCACACACCGAAGCGCCTAGAAATACCGTAAGTGACAATGCTGCTAGTTTAGCGCGCATTTCAACACTCCTTCGAAAACACGCCCTAATGGGCCGTGCGGGGACGTTTCCTAGCGAAAGTAGCAGGGGCCGGGGAGCGCGTCAACCAATTGGCCGGGGCTGCTTTACATTTTTGATACTCTCGCACCCTGGCGGGTTAGGGCATACTACAAGCCGTCTTTTCAAGCGAATAGCGGGATACTGGGTCATGGGTCCTTTTGGAACAGGGGTACGACGCATTTGCGCCGTCGTTGCGGGGCCTACCGCCAGACTTATGGCCCGCCAGGTCCGCTCGGCTTTACGCGAGACCCCCACGGTCGAACTTCGCCTGGATTGGCTGAGAAATGACGTCGAACGCACCCGGTTCCTGAATTGGCTCAAGAAGAATCGCCCCAAGAACGCCACTTTTCTCGCCACTTGCCGTCGCGTCGCCGGCGGGGGGAAGCTCTCCGGCGACAAAAACAAAGAGCTCTTTTGGCTCATCCAGGCCAGGGATGCTGGCTGCGTCTGGTGCGACCTGGAAGTGGAAACGCTTCGCGAATTGCCTGACCAATCCGCGCGTGAGTACGCCGTTCCGCCCAAAGTCCTGCTTTCCCGGCACGATTTCAAGCGTACCCCACCGTTGCCCCGCGCTGTTAATCCGCCAGCGCATGGGGAAGTCGACGCCGTAAAAATCGCGACCCACGCACGCACCATCGAGGACAGCCTGCGTCTCTTGCAGCTGGCGCGGCGTTCAAAAAACTTCGTCGCCATTCCGATGGGCGAAGTGGGCCTGCCTGCGCGCATCCTGGCGCTGCGCGAGGGGAGCGCGCTCTCGTACGCGCCCGTGGCGGAAGCCACCGCACCGGGCCAGGTTTCATTGCATGCTCTAAAGCATCTCTATCGCGCCCACGAGCTGACGAGGCGCACGAAAGTTTACGGCGTGATTGGTGACCCCGTCGGGCACTCTCTGTCGCCATTGATGCACAATACCGCCTTCGCTTCTCTCAAAATCGATGCGGTCTATCTTCCGTTTCTCGTGCGCGAGCTGAAGGGTTTTCTCAAGGCCGTGCCCGAGCTCGGGATTCGCGGCTTCAGCGTCACCATCCCTCACAAACAATCCATCCTGAAGCACCTCAAGGAATGCGATTCGCTAGCCGCGGACATTGGCGCCGTCAATACCGTTATCGTTCGGCGCGATGGCTCGCTGGTTGGCAGCAACACAGATTACGTCGGAGTCCTTCGCGCACTGGAAAAGAAGCTCAAGCTGGCCGGAAGCCGCGTTTTGATCTTTGGCGCCGGTGGCTCCGCGCGGGCCGCGGCATTTGCTCTAGCGCGCGCGGGAGCGGTGGTGGGAATTTGCGCGCGCCGCGAAGCAGCAGCCAAGGAACTCGCCCGCGCTGTCGGCGGCGAAGTCGTCCCCCGGCGCGCGTTACGCACGGAATCCTTTGACGCGCTATTGAACACCACTCCGATTGGCATGCACCCTCGCGCCGGCCTTTCCCCCCTCACGCCTCGTGAGTTACAATGTCGAGTTGTAATGGATCTCATCTACCGCCCCGAGAGGACCAGGCTTTTGAAGATCGCCGCGCAAAAGGGAATTGCCACGGTATCCGGAGTGGAAATGTTTCTCGCGCAAGGCTTCGCGCAATGGGAAATCTGGACCGGCAAGCGCGCTCCCGAAGCACTTATGCGCCGCGCCGTTCTTGCCGCTTTACGATGGCGGCGTGATTAGTTTCTCTTCTTCATTCTCAACGGAAATCCAGTTCTCACGCTCAATTAACAAACGCCTTTCTCATTTTGGACTTACAATTTTGAACATTAAACTTCTACTTTTATGATTCAACCGGACTTTCGCGAATTCCAGCGTCTCGCCAAACAGGGAAACCTCATCCCTGTCTACGACGTTTTTTCCGCCGACCTGCTCACTCCCGTCAGCGCTTATCTCCGCATCGCCCAGGGCGCCCGTTATTCGTTCCTGCTCGAAAGCGTTGAAGGCGGTGAGAAAATCGCCCGTTACACGTTTGCCGGTGCGCATCCCGAAGAGGTCTTTCGCTATGCCAACGGCGCTTGCGTGCTCGAAAGCCCCGACCGGCTCGTCTGGGAAGAGCGCGACCCCGTCACCTTCCTGCGTACCCGCATGGAGCGTTTCCGCCCTGTGCGCCTGCCGGGTTTGCCGCCGCTCGTTGCCGGCGCCATTGGCTATTTTTCTTACGACATGGTGCGGCTCATCGAGCGCCTGCCCAAGCGTCTGCGCGATGATATCGGCCTCTACGACGCTATGCTGATGTTCTATCACGGCATCCTTGCCTTCGATCACGTGCAGCACCGCGTCTGGATCGTTCGCAATGTTTTCACCGAAGGCTCCGGCTCGCTGCGCGCGAAGTACAATGCCGCCGTTCGCGAGATCAAGCGCACCCGCAGCTTGCTCGAAACGCCAGTCCCCGCGGAGCAGCCGCAATCGGAATCGAGCGCGAAGAAGCCTGCTCCGCTCAACGTCAATTCCAATTTTCGCCGCGCGGAATATCTCGCCGCCGTTCGCAAATCCAAGGAGTACATCCGCGCCGGCGACATTTTTCAGGTCGTGATCAGCCAGCGCTTTTCCGCGAAGACTTCGGCCGAACCCTTTCAGATCTATCGCGAGCTGCGAGCGCTGAATCCTTCACCATATCTTTTCTATCTCCAGATGAACGACGTCTGCGTCGTTGGCAGTTCGCCGGAAATGCTCGTCAAGGTCCAGGGCCGCGATGTTTTCTACCGTCCCATCGCCGGCACGCTTCCTCGCGGCAAAGATGAAGCCGAAGACCAGCGCCTCGAAAAGGAAATGCTCGCCAGTGAAAAGGAGCGCGCCGAGCACATCATGCTCGTCGACCTCGGGCGCAACGATTTAGGACGCGTTTGCGACTACGGCACCGTTAAAGTCGAGCAGCTCATGGCTGTCGAACGCTTCTCTCACGTTATGCATCTCGTCTCCAGCCTTCGCGGTCGACTCCGCGACGACGTCGATTGCTTCGACGCGCTGATGGCCTGCTTTCCCGCGGGCACCGTCTCCGGTGCTCCCAAAGTCCGCGCCATGGAAATCATCGAAGAGCTCGAACGCACCCGTCGCGGCATCTATGCAGGCGGCGTCTTATATTTGGATTTCGCCGGCAATCTCGATTCCTGCATCGCACTGCGCACCATGGTCATCAAGAATGGTGTAGCCCACGTCCAGGCAGGCAGCGGCATAGTTGCCGATTCGGACCCCGCGAGTGAATATCAAGAGAGCGTGAACAAGTCGCGGGCGCCATTCGCCGCGCTGGAAGCCGCGCACAAAAAGGGCCGACACGCGGCGCCAAAGTCCGAAAAGCCCAGTTCACGCCAGCGAAAAAGGAAGAAGCACAAGTGATCCTCCTCCTCGACAACTACGATTCCTTCACCTACAACCTCGCCCAATACCTCGGCGAAATGGGCTGCCAGGTCGAAGTGCACCGCAACGACAAAATTTCCGTTGAAGAAATCGCGCGCCGCAAGCCCGAAAAAATTGTCATCTCTCCCGGGCCCTGCACGCCGCAGGAAGCTGGGATTTCGGTCGAGTTGATCGAGAAGCTCGCCGGCAAATTTCCGATTCTAGGTGTTTGCCTCGGGCATCAAGCCATGGGCGTAGCCTTCGGCGGCAAAATCATCCGCGCGCCCAAACTTTTTCATGGCAAGACCAGCGAGATCCATCACGATAATAAAGGCGTCTTCCGCAAACTTCCCGAGCCTTTCACGGCCACGCGCTATCACTCCCTCATCGTCGAGCGCAAATCGCTCCCTCGCGAACTGGAAATTACCGCCGAAACCGACGACCACATCATCATGGGTCTCCGCCACCGCCGCTACAAAATCGAAGGCGTCCAGTTCCACCCAGAATCCGTCCTAACCACAAGCGGCAAACAACTTCTCCAGAACTTCCTCTCACTTTAGAATTGCCCTTGTTCTTCTCCGAATCCTCTGTGGTTTCCGCGTTCTCTATATAAAATCTCTTTCTTCACCACTTCAAATCCGCCAGAATCGCCGCGTAAATCTCCATCCCCCTCCACAAATGCCCCAGCCGCAAATTTTCATCCGAACTGTGCTGATGATTGTCGTAGTTCACAATCGGCACGCCAATCCACGGCAATCCCAAATCCTCAAAAATATACATCGGCACGCTGCCGCCAAGCGTGGGCGCAACAACCGTGTCCCCGCTGGTCGCATCCTGCACGACTTTCACGAGCGCCTTCGAGACCGGCAGATCCATCGCCGTCCGCGAGGCCCGGTATCCACCTTCATTCACAATCTTTGCAATCAACGCATGCTCCCGCCGCTCTTGCATCGTCGGCTCGTGATCAATCACAAAATATCCCTGGCTCTGAACGAACTCCGCAATCTGCTCGAATTTCTTCTGCGGGTCTTCGCCCTTCACCAGCCGCGCATCCAGCGAAACTTCCGCTTTCTCCGGCACCACGTTTTGCGCCTGCTCTCCCACGTACGCGCTGCGCAACCCGCGAACATTCAGCGACGGCTCCATCAGCAGTTCCGCCAACTTTTTTCCGCGGCCTTCCGGCTTCGCGATTCCCAATTCGCGCTCCAGTTCCGGATCAATCTCCGGCAAATCAGCGATCGCTTTTTTCTCCACCTCCGTCAGCGGCGCGACATCGTCGTAATAACCTGCGATCAGCACG
>Ga0210407_10003040_pt1 | contig 13879 bp, 10 predicted proteins | sample IncBWC27MmetaG_FD_150860 | JGI IMG/M metagenome (GOLD analysis project Ga0210407, IMG submission 150860) | Forest soil microbial communities from Barre Woods Harvard Forest LTER site, Petersham, Massachusetts, United States - Inc-BW-C-27-M | ecosystem: Environmental > Terrestrial > Soil >... | reverse complement strand
GGTCGGCGCGCTGCAACCCGGCGGAAACATGGAGGGCAAAGAGGTGCGCTTTGGAATTGCCAACTCCGCCCTGTTTGCTACCGTGACGACCGACGCGAGCTGTGGCGCGATCAACGGCCAGCACGATTCGTTTACCCCCCTTGGCGGCATGGTTCCGTTGATCAACATCATGCTAGGCGAGGTGGTCTTCGGCGGAGTGGGAGCCGGTCTCTATGGGATCATCGTGTTTGTGATTCTTGCGGTGTTTATTGCTGGGCTGATGGTCGGCCGAACGCCGGAGTACTTGGGAAAGAAAATCGAATCGTATGACGTGAAGATGGCGATGCTCGCGATTCTTATTTTGACGCTGACAATCCTCGGTTTTTCCGCCGTCGCCATCGTCAAGCCTTTTGGTACGTCGAGCATTTCCAACCCCGGGCCGCACGGATTGTCGCAGGTCCTGTACGCCTACGTCTCCTCGAGCGGAAATAATGGCTCGGCTTTCGGAGGTTTGAGCGTGAACACCATGTGGTACAACACGAGCACGGCCGCAGCGCAACTTCTGGGCCGATTCTTCATGATCATTCCGGTGCTTGCCATTGCCGGAAGCCTAGCCAAGAAAAAGACGGTCCCCGAATCAGCCGGAACATTCCCCGTGACCGGCGGTCTGTTCGCGGGCTTGCTGGTCTCCACCATTTTGATCGTGGGCGCCCTTACGTTTTTCCCGGCTCTGAGCCTAGGACCGATTCTCGAACACCTGCTGATGCACGCAGGAAAGGCGTTTTGAGGTGTCTATGGACCCGGTCGCTCAAATCAGGAAAAAATCGCTCGCCGATAGCGCTATCCTTTCGCGCGCCATTGTGGATTCGTTTGGCAAACTGAATCCGCGCACCATGGTCAAAAACCCGGTGATGTTCGTTGTAGAAGTGGGCGCCGTCCTGACGACCATTCAGCTCACGTGGAACGCGTTTCACGGTGCGGGGCACCTCGGTTTTGGGCTACAGATCACGCTTTGGTTGTGGTTCACCGTGCTCTTTGCCAATTTCGCCGAGGCCATGGCCGAGGGCCGGGGCAAGGCGCAAGCCGACACGTTGCGCAAATCACGGGCGGACACCCAAGCGCGTTGCTTGCGCGCTAACGGCTGTGTAGAGACCGTGGCCAGTTCGAAACTGCGTTCCGGAGATATTGTCGTCGTGACCGTGGGCGAATTCATTCCCGGAGACGGTGAGGTTATCGAAGGCGTGGCCTCGGTCGACGAGTCGGCGATTACGGGCGAGTCCGCGCCGGTCATCCGAGAATCCGGTGGAGACCGCTCCGCGGTCACCGGTGGAACACGTGTTTTGTCCGATGAAATCAAGGTGCGCATCACGTCGAATCCCGGGGAGACCTTTCTCGACCGCATGATCAAGCTCGTGGAGGGAGCCTCGCGTCAAAAAACTCCGAATGAGATTGCCCTCAATATTTTGTTGGCCGGTCTCACGATCATCTTTCTGCTCGCGGTTGTGACCCTTCAGCCGTTTGCGATCTATTCTGGAGCTCCGCAGAACATCTTCGTGCTGGTCTCGCTTCTCGTCTGTCTGATCCCCACGACGATCGGAGGGCTCCTGTCGGCCATCGGCATTGCCGGCATGGACCGCATGATTCAGCGAAACGTCATCGCCATGTCGGGGCGCGCAGTGGAAGCTTCGGGCGACGTGGATGTGCTGTTGCTGGACAAGACCGGGACCATCACTCTCGGAAACCGCGCTGCCACCCAATTCTTCCCTGCGCCCGGCGTCGAAGAAGCCTATCTGGCCGATGCGGCGCAGCTTTCTTCGCTAGCGGACGAAACTCCGGAAGGGCGTTCCATCGTTGTGCTGGCCAAGGAGCGCTACAACCTCCGCGGCCGGGATCTTGCTTCCCACGCGGCGACATTCATCCCATTCTCCGCACAAACGAGAATGTCTGGCGTGGATATGGACGGTCGGGAAATCCGCAAAGGCGCTCTGGAAACGATTAGCCGTCTAACCGCCAGCCGCGGTAACGCTATTCCGGCCGAACTGCAGGTATGTGTGCGGAACATTTCAAATGCCGGCGGCACGCCGCTGCTGGTTGCGGAAAACTGTCGCGTCCTGGGCGCGATCGCTCTGACCGACATCGTCAAAGGCGGCATGAAGGAGCGTTTCGACCAACTTCGCGCCATGGGCATTCGCACGATGATGATCACGGGTGACAACCCGCTGACCGCGGCCGCGATTGCCCGCCAAGCGGGAGTGGACGATTTCCTCGCCGAAGCCAAGCCGGAAGACAAGATGGCGCTCATCAAGAGTGAACAGGCGAAGGGGAAGCTCGTAGCCATGACCGGCGACGGCACGAACGATGCTCCGGCTCTTGCCCAGGCGGATGTCGGGGTGGCCATGAACACCGGAACACAGGCGGCCAAAGAAGCCGGCAACATGGTGGATCTCGACTCCAACCCCACCAAGCTCATCGAGATCGTGGAAATCGGCAAACAATTGTTGATTACGCGCGGCGCACTCACTACGTTCTCGGTCGCCAACGACGTTGCCAAGTACTTCGCAATCATACCCGCGATGTTCGCCGTGGCTTTTCCCGTGCTTGGCGTCTTGAATGTAATGCATCTGCATACCCCGGAATCGGCAATCCTCTCGGCGGTAATTTTCAACGCTCTGATTATCGTTGCTCTTATCCCGCTGGCACTTCGCGGAGTGCGCTATCGTCCGCTCGGCGCAGCAGCCCTGCTCAAGCGCAATTTGCTGATCTACGGCGTGGGCGGAATTGTTGCGCCGTTTTTCGGAATCAAATTCATCGACCTGTTGCTGACCTACCTTCGGGTGGTTTGAGGAACCCATGAAAAAGAATCTTCTGATCTCGCTGTGGTTCACTTTGGTGACGACGGTGATCTTTGGATTGCTGTATCCGCTGGTTGTCACAGGACTATCGCAGGTGCTGTTCCCTGACCGCGCCAACGGACAGCTGATCGAGAGAAACGGCAAGATCGTAGGCTCCCGAATCATCGGCCAAGCGTTTGTCGGACCCGGTTATTTTCATTCGCGGCCGTCCAGCGCGGGAACTGGATATGATCCCACGTCCAGCGGCGGTTCGTATTTGGGACCTACGAACAAGACTTTGATCGAGCGCGTGAAAGGCGACGTAGAAAAGCTTCAGGCAGAGAATCCTGGGGCTCTGATCCCCGTGGATTTGGTGACCAGCTCGGGCTCCGGCTTGGACTCGGACATCTCTCCCGCGGCTGCGGAATTCCAGATTCCTCGCATCGCTCATTCGCGCGGGATGAAACAAGAAGAGGTGCGCGCTGTGGTCGAGAAATACACCAGAGGCCGCGATCTGGGATTTCTTGGCGAAGCGCGAGTGAATGTCTTGGAACTGAATCTGGAGCTCGATACCCTAGCTACCGTGCGATAAGAGTCACGATTTGCGGCGCGAGCGTTTTTGGCAGGCCAGACTTGGCAGCTGAAAGCGGTACCCCAGCCAGGGCTCGGTCAAGATGTAGCGGGGATGCGCAGGATCTCGCTCGATCTTCTTGCGCAGCTGGTTGATCACCACGCGAAGGTTTTCCGTTTCCTCGGCGTGATCCGGCCCCCAGACTGTTTGCAGCAATCTCGTATGGGTAAGCGGCTTTCCTTCCTGCGCTACGAGAGTGCGCAAGACGTCAAATTCCTTGGGGGTCAAGTGGACTCTCACTCCACGCACGTCCACGCTCCTTTTCTCGAGATCGATGCTCAATTCTGGAGTCTCAATTTTGGGGAGCGGCTCTAGAGAGCTGGAGCGTCTCAGTGCAGCTCGAATGCGTGCCAACAGTTCTCCGATTGCGAAAGGTTTTACGACATAATCATCCGCCCCGGAATCCAGCGCGAGAACCTTGTCTTGTTCCGAATTTCGGACCGTGACCATGATGATGGGCGTGCTGAAGGACAAGCGCATCTTGCTGCAAGCCTCCAGCCCACTCATCTCCGGCATGTTTACATCCAAGAGAATGAGATCAGGGTGCTCCCGAACGGCAATTTCAATGGCTTCTTGTCCGTTTTTCGCCTCGATTACGTCATAGCCGTTGCTCGAAAGCGTCGCTCGCAGGACTCGGCGGATTTGCGGCTCGTCGTCGACCACGAGTATGGTTCGATTGTTCATCGATTTCTCGTTTTCTGTGGGAGCACCGGGTGTGGGCGCCTGCGACGCACGGGGCGTAGCGAAGGGTTCGCACACCTAGTAAAGCATTCGCAATGGTAAGGAACGGGGAATATGAAACACCTGAGGGAATCCTAAGGAGTTCGTAAAGGCCTATTCCACCAGCGCCCCGCGTTAGCGTTGCGCTCTAAAGAGAGGCATTCAGAGCAGAGGACATATACCACGGGCCGTTATGAGTTGCAGTTGTTGAGTAAGAGTGCGCGGGACATCGAAGTAGCCGCCGCAGTTCCGGTGGTCTACTTTATTACTGCGCCCGAGTAAGATGGCCTAGAAAACTCGGCGTCGTCGACGGGGACATTCTCTTGCACCTCGTCAATCTGGATGGTGGAACTGCTCCTTGGCTCAGAAATCGTGATTCGGAATGGCACCAGCACGCCGTTGACATCGCGGTAATCGGAATAATCGATTTGCTCCGGATTGGCGCCGAGTGCGGACTCTTTCAAACGCACCACCCGCACCAACAGGCTCGACTGCGCGTCGAAATAGAGCTTGGCGGGCGGCTGACCTTCCCGCACGCACAAGAGTACGTAGCTTTCGCGCTCGCCGACCTTCTCAGGGTATTCGACATGTAACTCGGAGTAATACTGCTGGATGTGCAGTGGAAATTGCAGGTCGGCGTCCAACTCCGCGGCGTCAAGATCTCGGCCGTGCAGCTCCCGTGCGGGGCGCCCCGGAGTGCTGAACCAAGCCGCGTGGCCGTCAAAAACAGTGACGCTGTCGCCCTCCCGATAGTGGCGGACCACCGCCTGTTTGTTCGGAGCTTTCGTGAAGATTTCGAGACTCGTGGATTGGCCGCGGAATTTGACGCTGCCCTTTACTATCCGGCTTGTGATTCCGTCGATAGCCGCGCCTCCGCCCATAGCGCCGATGTAATTCTCAAGCAACTGAGACGCCGTGGGTAAATTGGTAGGAACTCCCTGCGTTTTGGAATTCGCGGCGCCGGCGTTTGCACCCATTTCAGCGTCGACAATCGGAGTGTCAACGGGGTTACGCGCTCCCCGATGGCAGGAGTAGCAGGTCACTTCGCGGCGGCCTTCAAAACTATTCTTGTTGAGGGCGAGCATCATTTGCATCATGTCGCGCGCCGTTTGTTTCGGTTTCTTATCATCTTTCTCAAAGTGGCCTTCAACATGGCAGAAGGTGCATTCCACGCCCAGCGACGATGAGATAAATTCCATCGAGGAGATCAATTGCTCGGCCGGAACGCCTTTGAGCCGTCGAATGTTCTTGAAGACTTCTTCCGCCTTCTTTTGCGCAGTGTCTGCGGAGGGATCCTGGGCCGTTTGATGCTCAGAGGCAGTTGGGCTCATTGCCGCTTTGATTCTGCGAGAGTGCAGCGGCTTCCGTGGTCTTGCCCTGTTTTTGATACAGGTCAATCAGCGTGCTGGCCGCGGGCAGATACAACGGATCAAGCGTGACGGCGCGCTCCAAATGGGCGATCGCGCGCCCCGCGTGTCCTTCCTGGATGTACGGCGAAGCAGCGCCCGCTTCCGTCACCGGCGAATCAGGATCCAACTGTAGCGCGCGTTCGAGGGCGAATTCCGCTTCGGATGTTTGTTTTCCGACAAGCAGCGCTTCTCCAATCCATTTGAAAAAGTCGCTGTCATTCGTGGATTGCCGCTGGCTCCGTCAGCGTGCGGTAGCCCCGGATGATGAGAGACGACGAGTGGCGCTGCATGCCGACGTCAATATAAGCGATCCCGAGATTCCTCTTTTTGCAGCTCGGGCGGAGGTTCGCGCCACGCGGCGATGCCGGCATCGGCTGGAAAATCGGCCTGCGCCGTCTCAGGGCGGCGCTGAATCCTGTGATCGGTAAAAACAGTGTGCCCCCCGTCCTGGGCATTCCGGCGTGGCATGTGGCAGCCAAGACAGTCCGTGTCCCGGCCGGGATGCGCAGCAGGGAAGTTCGCCGTGTGGCACGTGAGGCAGCGCGCCCGGCAATACTGGACCGGCTTTGGCGGCTTGTCGTGCGGATCGTGGCAAGTTCCACACCACAGGCGGCCGCCGCTGTTGCGGGCGCACGCGCTCAGGGCAAGTTGCTCGACATGACTGATCACCTTGAAAGCGCCAGCTGACGCGTCAGGCGGCCCTGCATTGCGATATATGGTGAACGTGTCTTCCAACCGTTGTCCGGGAATGAAATCGCTAAGTCTCTTTCCGGGATTGGGGACACGCGCTGCTCCGAACAAGTGACATTGCTCGCAGACGCTGTCGCGCGCTGCGGGCGCGAGCTTCGCCGGATTGATGATCGTGCCTGCGCGTGGATCGGCGAGGTGCCGTTCGACCGGGCCGTGGCAACGTTCACAGCTGATTGCTTCCGCGGGAAAAATCGGGGATCACGGCGCCCTCAGGTTCCTGGCAGGCCCGCCGCAAAGAACGGGCCATGGCCGAGCGAGCGTAGCCCTCGACCTCAGCAGGATGGCAGAACATGCAACGACTCGCGCCCGTGGGCTCGCTCGGCAAAGGTTGCGCGAGCGCGTCCTGCTTGGGTGCGGCGTTGCTCCGGGATTGGCCTCGTCCGGAACTAACGCTGCTGAGGAAAACTAGAAAGACGGACAGGTTTAAAGCAAAAATCTGCGCCGTGCGTGTTCGATGTGAACGTCGGACCATTCGGCGGGCCTTATCGCGGGGAGAAAAAGCGTTTCACTCTTTGCCTTCTGGCACGGGCTGTGAGGTGCGCTTCGGCGTGGAACGCGATTTTACCTGATTGTTGTTTGGAGGAAAAGTTGTCGAACGGCGAAGAATCAACTGTGTCATGAGTACAAATTCCGTGCCGTTGGGCGCCGGGGCGTCCCTTTTCACTTCCTTAAGGAGGGCGTTAAACGCCAACGTTGCCAATTCCGCCTGCGACATTTGAATGGTCGTTAGGGGAGGAATCATGAAATCCGCCAGCCGCGTGTCGTCAAATCCGATCACTGACAATTCCTGAGGCACGCCGATTCCCAGATCGAATGCTTGCCTCATCACGCCGATAGCGGTCATGTCATTCGAGCACATCAGGGCCGTGGGCTGTTCCCGAAGCTTGGATAGTTTTTGCAAGGCAAGCTTGCCTCCCTCCAAGCGATGGTCTCCCTCGACGACAAACTCCGGCCTCACTTGCAGGCCAATCTCACGCATCGACGCCTCAAACGCGTCTCTCCGCGCGACCGCCGAACGCAGCCTGAGCGGTCCGGTCACGAAACCGATGCGTTCATGACGCATCGCGGCGAGGTGTTGCACCGCCTGGCGGATCCCATGCGCGTAATCGACGCGGATATTGCTGACGCGGGGTGCCTTCGGCCCGACGTCTACGAAAACGAGAGGTAAATTCCGGAATCGAAGATGCTCCAGAAGTTCGTCTTCCATTCCGAATGTAAGGATGGCGACCCCGTCTACGCGTCCTTCGATCATCCTGCGGACGGCGAGTTCCATCCGTTTGGGATCGTGAATCGTCGAAGTTAGAAGGATTTCGTAGTTTTGCTCGACGGCCAGCGTCTCGAAGGTCTGCACGATTTCAGGGAAGAAGGGGTTGGTGATCTCGGAAACGATCAGCCCAAATACACGGCTCCGTCCGGAGACCAGTGCTCGGGCTTGACGGTTGGGGTAATATCCAAGCTCGTCGATGGCCTTCCAAACGCGTTTTGCCAATTGCGCATCGACGGTTGCCACCTGGTTCACCGTTCGTGATACCGTTGCGGTCGATACCCTGGCTCGCCTGGCGACATCCCGAATATCCACGAGTCCTCTTTTGCCCTCAGCAAATTTGGTCAGCGACAGTATACGCTATCCCAAATATGTCACAACCCGGTGGCCCGGCCGCCCCGGCCGCAGCAGGCTTCCGCGCGAACTTCTAACCGAGATCTAGCCGTGTTCCTACGGGGCCATGGAGGCAAAGGGGGGCGTTTCAAGATGGCCACGGTTCGAGAGCCTGGCGCCAAAGGCGCTTGCAAAGCGGGCGATCGCGTGGTAAACGTTTACTTGACTTACGCACCAAGTCGCTGGCGCGTTCCTGTTTTAGAGGACGGTTGATGACCACAATTCCCTCCATTCTTTTCGCCTTTTTCAATTTTTTGATGTTCTCAACCTCCCTCCGCCTAACGGGAGCCGACCGCAGGGTGGAAACTTCAGATTTTGGCAAGACCAGCGAAGGCCTTTCCGTTTACCGCTACGTTCTGACCAACAACAAGGGTGCCGAGGCGGTGGTGATCAGTTATGGCGCGACTCTCGTTTCGCTCAAGGTTCCCGATCGCGCCGGAAGACCAGCGGACGTCGTCCTCGGATACGATAGCTTGGATGGCTACGAGCAGGGCAAGTCCTACTTTGGAGGCAGCATCGGGCGGTACGGCAATCGCATCGCGCGCGGCGAATTTACGCTGGACGGAACCGTGTTTCATCTTCCGAAAAACGATGGGCCCAACAGTTTGCATGGAGGAAGCGTCGGCTTTAACAAAAGGATTTGGACCGGCGTTGCTCGTTCGCGTCCCGATGCCCAGATTCTCGAGTTGAACTACACCAGCGCGAACGGAGAAGAAGGCTATCCCGGCACCTTGAGCGTGAAGGTTACCTACACACTGCCGGCGGAAGCCAACGAATTGCACATCGATTACATCGCCAGGACGGACAAGGACACGGTCATCAATTTAACGAATCACAGTTATTTCAACTTATCCGCCGACATGAACAAGGAGATTGTGGATCATCAGTTGCTCCTTCGCGCGCCGCAATTTACGCCGGTGGATTCGACACTGATACCGACGGGAGAATTGCGCGCGGTACGGGGCACGCCGTTCGATTTTACCAAGCTGACTGCTGTTGGGGCGCGCATCCATCAGGACGACGAGCAACTGAAGTTCGGGAAGGGTTACGACCACAACTGGGTGTTGGAAAGATCGGAAAAAGGCGGGTTGTCACTCGCCGCCGAGGTTTTCGAGCCTTCCAGCGGGAGAGTTCTGGAAGTGCTCACAACGGAACCGGGTATACAGTTTTACAGCGGCAACTTTTTGGACGGCGCGGCAAAGGGGAAGGGCGGCCAACGTTATGCCCATCGAACTGGCCTTTGCCTGGAAACGCAGCATTTTCCGGATTCGCCGAACCATCCGAGTTTTCCGTCCACGGTTTTGAAGCCGGGCGAAACGTACCGGTCGTCGACGGTTTTGCGTTTTTCAACGCGCAAATAACGAGACGGAATAGAGTCGAGGGCGAATGCGGTTAGCGAAACTACGAGAGGAAGTCCTGGAAGCCAATCTGGACCTGGTGCGCAGAGGCTTGGTGCTTGCCACCTTCGGCAACGCCAGCGGCGTAGCGCGAAAAGAAGGTTTGATCGTCATCAAGCCCAGTGGCGTTCCCTACGACCGGATGAAATCGAAGGATCTCGTCGTCACCGATCTGCGGGGACAGGTGGTCGAGGGGAGGTTGCGACCATCTTCCGATCTTCCCACACATGCCACTCTGTACCGGGCCTTCCCCACGATCGGCGGAATTGCGCACACGCATTCCGAGTATGCCACCGCGTGGTCTCAGGCCCGCAAACCAATTCCGTGCTTCGGCACCACGCACGCCGACTATTTCCACGGCACGATTCCATTGACCGAAGTGATGACGGATGACGAAGTCGAAGGCGAGTACGAAGCCAATACGGGGGCGGTGATCATTCGCGCATTCCTAGGACTCGATCCGATGGCGATTCCGGCGGTGCTGGTGGCAAACCATGGGCCATTCGCCTGGGGTGCCGACCCGCGCGAAGCGGCCGAGAACGCCTGGATGCTCGAAGCCGCGGCGCGCATGGCGTATTTGACGGTGGCGGTGAACGCGGATGCCCGCGCGCTCGGCGGAACGCTTCATGACCGGCATTTTCTAAGGAAGCACGGCAAGCAGGCCTATTATGGGCAAGAGAAAAGGAAGAACTGATGTGCGATTTCGCTGCGATGCAATCAGCGAGTTGAGCGCGTGTGAGAGAAAGTGATTGAGAGAGCGACCTAACGGACCATGGCCAACAAAAGAAAAATGACGATGGGAGTGATCGTGGGGAACCGTGGATTCTTTCCGGCTCATCTGGCGAAGACGGGACGGGAAGAGATGATCCGCGTGTTGCAACAGGCGGGCATGGACGTGGTTGTGCTCGGTCCGGAGCAGAGCAAACACGGAGCGGTGGAGACCTACGAAGAGGCCAAGCGCTGCGCGGAGTTGTTCAAATCCAGAGGCCATGCCATTGATGGTGTGATCGTGACGTTGCCGAATTTTGGAGACGAGCGGGCCATCGCGGACACGCTGCGATTGGCGCGCTTGAATGTACCTGTCCTGGTGCAGGCCACGCCGGATACGCAGTCGAAGATGACCATTGCGGACCGGCGCGACAGTTTTTGCGGCAAGATGTCGGCTTGCAACAACTTGACGCAGTACGGCATTCCCTATTCCCTCACCACGCTGCATACCGAAACACCGGATTCCCCGGAGTTTGACAGCGATCTTGAATGGTTCTCCGGCGTGTGCCGGGTGGTGAAAGGGCTGCGCAATTTGCGCGTCGGCGCGCTGGGTGCGCGGCCGACGGCGTTCAATACCGTGCGGTACAGCGAGAAGTTGCTGGAGGCCAGCGGCATTTCGGTCGAAACGCTGGATCTTTCGGAAGTTCTTGGGCGCATCGAGCGGATGAAGGACACCGACGAAGCGGCGGTCGAGAAGCTCGAATCCATTCAGAAATATGTGACCACGACGGACATTCCCCGGGCTGCGCTGCTGAAGATGGCCAAGCTCGGAGTGGTGATCGATCAGTGGATGAAAGCCACGGATCTCGAGATCAGCGCCGTGCAATGCTGGACTTCACTCGAAGAGAACCTCGGTGTGGTGCCTTGCACGGTTATGAGCATGATGAGTGACTCGCTGCTGTCGAGCGCGTGCGAAGTGGACGTTTGCGGCGTGCTTGGTATGCATGCGTTGCAACTGGCTTCCGAGACGCCCAGCGCGCTGCTCGACTGGAACAACAATTACGGAAACGATCCCAACAAGGCGGTGTGCTTCCATTGCAGTAATTTGCCGAAGCATTTCTTCAAAGACGTGAAGATGGATTATCAGGCCATCATCGCGGGCACGGTCGGGAAGCAAAACACGTTTGGAACGTGTGTGGGACAGGTGAAATCGGGTGCGATGTGCTTCGCGCGCTTCTCAACGGACGACTTCTCCGGCAGAATCCGCGGCTATACCGGCAGCGGCCGGTTCACGGACGACCCACTAGAAACATTTGGCGGCGCTGGCGTGGTTGAGATTCCTGGACTGCAGAAATTGCTGCGCTACATCTGCGAAAACGGTTTCGAGCATCACGTGGCTGCTAATTTTTCTTCCGTAGCTCCCGCGGTGCGGGAGGCCGCCACGCGTTACCTCGGTTGGGATATGTACAACCACGCGGGTTAGCAATTTGTTGGTGCCGATCATGGCTACGGAGCGAGTGCAGATCCCCATGCCCATGGGAAACAATTGCCACTTATACTTGACTTCGTCAAATATGTATGTGACTGTGGCAACTAGTTTGCCGAATGCTTCCGGGGGCTCGGATCATGGCAGAGACCGACCTGAGTTCGCGCATCGATACCGTCCGCCGTTTTAACCGCTTCTACACCCGCGCGATTGGCGTGCTACAAGAGGGATGGCTCGACAGCCCTTTTCCGCTTGCCGAGGCGCGCGTCCTTTATGAACTCGCGCACCGCGAAAAGCCTACCGCAACTCTGGTACGCAAGAGCCTCGATCTCGACGCCGGATATCTCAGCCGCATCCTCAGCAGCTTCGAAAAACGCGGGCTCATTGAGAAGAAGCCTTCGGAAGACGACCGACGGCAAAGCCTGCTGGCGCTCACCGAGGAAGGCCGCCGGCAGTTTGCTCCGCTCGAGGAGCGCACCGTTCAACAGGTGGGCGGAATGATCTCGAGACTTTCCGAAATCGAACAGCGTCGCTTGATCGGCGCCATGCAAACGATCGAGAAGCTCCTGGCACCCGCCGAGAGGTCCGAGTCGGGGGCCAAAGCATCTTACTTGCTTCGTCCACACCAGACCGGCGACATGGGTTGGGTGGTGCACCGGCAGGGTGTGCTGTATGCGCAGGAATATGGCTACGATGAACGATTCGAGGCGCTGGCAGCGGAAATCGTGGCACAGTTCATTCAGCACTATGATGCGGAGCGAGAGAGGTGCTGGATCGTCGAAAGGGACGGGGAAGTGGCAGGCTCGGTTTTCCTAGTCGCCAAGTCCCGGACGACGGCCAAGCTGCGCTTGCTGTACGTGGAACCTGCCGCGCGCGGGTTGGGCATTGGTTCGCGGCTGGTGGGTGAGTGTGTGCGCTTCGCGCGGCAGGCAGGATACAAGAGAATCCTGTTGTGGACACAGAGCGAACTCGATGCGGCACGGAAAATTTACAAGCAGGCCGGATTTCGCGTGGTGAGTAAAAAACGGCATCACAGCTTCAGCAAAGACCTGGTCGCCGAAACCTGGGAGCTTTCCTTATAGGGCGAATCTCGTCGAAGGAAGGCGCGCACAGGGAGGCTTGCGGTTTTTTTCATCGTGAGGAACAGTCCGCATGTCATACATCCGAGAAAAAACGATTGCCGGCCTGAAGCTAGGCGACTCAGCTCACTGAGCTTAATGACCGAAATCGAGCCAAAGCTGAGGCGGTGTTCAAGAACCAGCGGAATGAGATGGTCATCGAGGCCTCTAACGGGTATTGTGCCAGGCTCTCGAGAAAAGCGCGTCATCGTGGCGATGATGGCCGAGGGGGACCCGACCAACAAAGGCCGTGGAAATCCGTCGATTGCTGGGGGCGGCGGGCAACGGGAAAAGTGATTGCGCGCATTCGTGGAAATGATTTATTGTGCAGAGCGTGTAAACGTTTGCTCTAGAACGCCCTTTAACACCTGTGGTAGCGGATCGAATGGTTAGATCGGAGGAGGTGGTATGTCCAAGAGATCGAAATGCACGCGGCGGGAATTTGTGGGCGCCGCGGTTTCAGCGGCTGCGATGAGCGCGGTGCCGACGCACCGTTTGTTCGGGGCCTCCTGGGGAGCTGGTGCGCGTGCGTCGCGTCCTGACTGGAAAGATGAGGGCGTGCTTTTTATTGATAAGTCGCCGTACGCCAAATTGCACAACATTCCGGTCGACGCGGTGACGATTACGCAGGGATTTTGGGGCGCGCGGCGCGAGACCAACGTCGAGAAAAGCATTCCGTCGATGGAGAAGTTGCTCGAAGCGAACGGACGGATGAACAATTTTCTGCGGCTGGTGGGCAAGAGCGATGCGCCGCAGCATGGGCCGGTTTATTCGGATTCGGATGTGTACAAGTGGACGGAGGCCGTGGGGTTTGCGCTACAGTCTGGCGACCGTCCTGAGCTGCGCGCGCTGACCGAGGGGATCATCCAGCAAGTTGTCGCAGTGCAAGAGCCGAGCGGGTATTTGAATACCTACTACGTGGGCGACAAGGCCAAGGACCGGATGCAGCCTGACGTGCAGCGGTGGGGGCATGAGCTTTACAACCTGGGTCACCTGATCCAGGGCGCGATTGCCTATTATCGCGGGACGGGCGACCGGACTTTGCTCGACGCGGGAATTCGATTTGTCGACGGCTATTTGTGGCCCAATTTCGGGCCGGGGCCGGATAAGAAGCCGATTCTTTCGGGACATCCGGAAATGGAAATGGCGCTGATCGAACTGTACCGCACGACGGGAGACAAGCGGCACTTGGA
>Ga0210407_10003038_pt1 | contig 13886 bp, 17 predicted proteins | sample IncBWC27MmetaG_FD_150860 | JGI IMG/M metagenome (GOLD analysis project Ga0210407, IMG submission 150860) | Forest soil microbial communities from Barre Woods Harvard Forest LTER site, Petersham, Massachusetts, United States - Inc-BW-C-27-M | ecosystem: Environmental > Terrestrial > Soil >... | reverse complement strand
AGGCGCGAGGTCTCAAGCGCCGCCTGCGCGGCATTCAACGAAGCTTCCGATTCCCGATACGATGCCCTGGTGTTGTCGAAATCCGACGGCGCAATCACCTGAGCCTTGAGGAGCTGAGTGAAGCGCGCGAAGTCCGCCTTGTTTTTTTCCGCCAACGCCATGGCCTGCGCGACCGCGGCTTTCTTGTTGTCGAGATCGGCCTGGAACGGGCGCGGGTCGATCTTGAAGAGCAAATCGCCGGCGTGGACAATTGCGCCCTCCTGGAAAGGCGCCTCTTCGATGAGTCCGCTGACTCGCGCGCTGACGGTGACCGTCTTTGGCGAGGAGAGATATCCGCTGTATTGATCCCAACGGATCACCTCGCGCTGAACCGGTTGGCTGACCGTGACCTTCGCCGGCGGTGGCGCCGGCGGCGCAGTTACTCGATTGCAACCCGGAAGGACTGCAACTACTGAAGCAACGAATGTCGTTGCCAAAAGAAATCGACGCAACTGAATGCGATTCATAAAACACTACCTGCAATCGTTTGTTTACGATCCTTGATGCCGGCTGCTGCCGGCTGCCTTACGTGACGGAGAGCGCTTCCTGACCCTGCCTGCTTTTCCGTCGATCTTGTCGCCGCTCTTGCCAGGGGGAGCCAGGAGCCGCCGACCTACCCATTCCAGCCAGGTACTCCATTTGCGCCGGAACTCGGGATCGAGTGGGTCCATGCCGGTAACCAGTGAAGTGATCTGTGGGAAGGTCAGGGGAAATGTGCGCAACGCCGCGCCGACGAGCAACAACATCTGTTCGTCGACGTCGGGAGGTAATGCTCCGCTAGCCTTCGCGCGACGGTAGCGGGCAACTTCAGCCTGGAAGTGGGCTCGTCGCTCGCCTTCCGCGACCAGTTTACGATCACTTCTGTCGAGCGCCTCCCACTGCCACATTCGAAGCACGTCGATATCGTCGCAACAAGTCGCAAACCCCCTGACCAGGCTGCTCGTATAATCCTCGTCCGGGGTCGATTCGATCATGGCGGTCTTGGCCGAGAGCTTTTGCTCAAGTATGGCCCGATACAGCCCCTCCTTGGATTCGAAGCAATAGAAAATCATGCGCTCATTGACGTGCGCGCGGCGCGCGATCGCGTCGGTTCGTGCGCCGGCAAATCCATGCGCAGCGAATTCTTTCTGCGCCGCCGCCATGATTCGTTCCCGCGTGCGATTCAAGTCGCGCTGCCGTGGCATTTGTGTTTGGTTCCCCATTATGTGGATGCTTAATTATATTAAGCACCCACTTAATCACGCAAGAGCTGTGCCTCAAAGATCTTCGCTGCCACCGCTTGGAAATTTTGCCGATCCAGGTCCCATCGCCTCGCGAAAAGCAAAAGCCGTCGCGAAATGCGATTACGCCCGCCCCGAATCGTCCGCAGCGGCGGACGATTCAAGGGGACCTCATCAGGGGAAAGCTATTTGTGAAACAGTGCGCGGAGTATCGAGGGCAGGACTTCAGCGTCGTACCGTTCGACGTGCGTATCGAGCGTCACGACCAACGCCAGCAGCGTCTGCGCGAAGCCGGCGCGGTCACCGGCACTTTGCGGTTCACGATCTCCGCCCGACGAGAAATCGTGCAATGCGGCCATCAGCTTGCGCATCTCCTCGCGTTCCTTCTTGAGGGTTTCGAGGATAGAGTCCGGAACGGCGTGATGCCCCTCGCCCCACGAGAAAACCAACTCTTCTTCGATTTGCAGATGCGATCGAAGTTCGTGCCGTATCTCTTCCCACGCCTCCAGCGCCCGTCGCCTTGCTGCAACCGCATCCGGATCGGCGACCAGCCTCGTCGCAGCGAAAGCCAACTGCATATTAAGGTCATTCAACTTCCTGTGCTCGCCGCCCATGCAACTCACCATCGTAGTGATCATCGGACCCTCGAGGTCGGGTAGCTGGTTGCAATTGAATTTCATCTGAGTCGTAGCCTGTGAAGCTTCCATCGAGGCTTCCATGTTGTTTGCCTCCGCCATTAGAGCAAGCTGGATGCCACCCACACGAAGCCTCATGATTCACGAATTGCGTGGCGTAAACCCTTCTGCTTCTGCGAATTAATCGCGAAATGCAGATCGCAGCCGGCACTCACTGACCCTGGTTTCTTGACTCGGCGACGATGCTTGCATATACAATGATGTATGGCCGAAGATGCCAGAAGAATCGAGCGCGAATGCGTCGGCGGCGGGGTCCGGAAGCTTAATCGGATGGTCACCGCGATCTACGACGGCGCATTCGCAGACCTCGGATTGAAGTCTAGTCAGTTCAGTGTGCTGGTCTCGGTCGCCAACCGGGGAAAGGCCCGGCCCGCCGAACTCACAAAGCTGCTTCAAATGGACGAATCGACGCTCAGCCGCAATGTCGAGCGAATGTGTGCGAAGGGATGGCTGCGGCTTGAGCGGGACCAGGATCGCCGAAGCCATCTGATCGCCACAACGGACAAAGGTAAGGCATTACTCCGCAAGTGCTTTCCAACCTGGCAGAAAGCTCAAGATGAGGTGAGCAAATCTTTGGGCGCGGAGAACGTCGCCGCGTTGAGGTCCGCCCTTCGCAAACTAAGCGCCTGATTTTTTCTGGCCCGCATCTTGTATATACAAGAACGCACCGCGGAAAAAAGCAGAATCTCTGCAAGCAACCGCGATGAGCAATTCGCGAACCGCTAAAACAATCGCTATTTGTTAGACGACTCAACAACAGGAGAAGTCACCATGCGCGCTGTTCAGCTCATAGCCTATGGCAATCCTCTGGAGGGTCTGAAGTATGTCGACATTCCCGCGCCCGACGCTCCCGGCCGGAACCAGGTTCTCATCGGGGTGGATTTTTCCCCGCTCAATCAGAGCGACCTTCTCCTCGCACGGGGCATCTATGGAGTGCGCCCAGCGCTTCCAACTGTAATCGGCAACGAAGGTGTCGGCCGCATTCTCGCCGTGGGAGCGGGAGTCGAGAACGTCAAGGTCGGCGACCGGGTCCTCGCGCCGCTTTCCAGCTTCACGTGGAGAGAGCGGATGGTCATTTCGGCGAGCGGCCTCTTCGCACTGCCCGCTGACGCCGACCCGCGGCAGTTATCGATGCTTGCGATCAATCCACCGACCGCGGCGTTGCTGCTTAGCGAGTACGTCGAGCTGAAGCCAGGCGATTGGGTAGTCCAGAACTCCGCCAATTCTGCTGTCGGGCGATGGGTGATCGCGTTCGCGAAAGCGCGCGGCCTGAAGACCGTCAACATCGTCCGCCGGCCGGAGCTGGTGCCCGAGCTCAAGGCTATTGGCGCAGACGTTGTCGTCGTCGACTCTCCCGATGTCGCAGAAAGTATCAAAGAGGCTGTTGGTCACCGTGATCTCCGCCTCGCGCTTGACGGGGTGAGCGGCCCGGCGGCGGGCGTTCTCGCGTCGACGCTTTCTTCCCAGGGCACGCTCGTGTCATATGCGGCGATGAGCACCGGTCCAATGTCGATCAGCCCGCTGGACGTTATTTTCAAGCCGCTCACGGTGCGAGGCTTCTGGCTGGGCCATCCGGAGTCTGCGTCCAAAAGCGCGCCAGCCATAGCGCAGGCGGCGGAAATGATCGCGTCCGGCCGGGTGCACATTCCGGTGGCGGCGACCTACCCCCTCTCGTCCATCAAGGAAGCAGTCGCGCACGCGCTACGCGGCGGAAAGATTCTTCTGGACGTAGCCGGATCAACCAGCTGACCTCGGAATCGGCGTGATGGCCACGCGCTGCAAGCCCGGGCGTCCAGTCTTGCTCGCGACTGCGAGCCAACCTGCACGTCACCTGAAAAAAATGGCGGAGAGGGGGGGATTCGAACCCCCGGAGCCTTTCGGCTCACCTGATTTCGAGTCAGGCCGGTTCAACCAGACTCCCGAACCTCTCCGCGAACCATCGAGCATTGAGCTTTGCTGCAAGGTAGTCAAGCTGACCTCGGCCACAATTGATTATTGACGCGTTTGCGCCCGGAACGATGCGGGCAAGACGGCCTCGATCACCGCTCCACAAGCGATTTTCCGATCAGACCGGAATTTGCTAGCGTGGACTCGAGCGGTTCCGACGGCGCGGAGGAGCACTGCTTATGCCATCAAAATCGATTGCTGACCGAATTCCAACTTCCTTCGACACCTGCTTCCAGCGCTCCTACGTGGTCGAGGCTCCCGATCTTCGCCGCCTTTACGAGAACGCCAAGCGCGATCAGTGGAACGCCTCGAAAGATATCGACTGGACCATCGACGTTGACCCCGAGCGCGGCATCTTTGCCGACGAACTGATCGACGGTCACGGCACTCCCACGCTCGACCGCCTCGATCCTCGCAACTTCCAGCGGCTCAACGTCGAGTTTTCGTGCTGGCGGCTGTCGCAACTCCTGCACGGCGAGGAAGGCGCGATGCTTGCCTGCAGCCAACTGGTCGATATGGTGCCCGGCAATGACGCGAAGTTCTTCCAGGCGACCCAGGTCGTCGATGAAGCTCGCCACGCGGAGGTCCTGAGCCGCTACCTGCTCGAGAAGTGCGACGGCAAAGTCTATCCGATCACCGGGAACATCAAGACGCTCTTCGACTATATCCTCGGCCAGGGCAAGTGGTTCATCAAAACCGTCGGTCTGCAGCTGCTCGCGGAGACTTTCGCGGTGTCGCTTTTCCGGATGCTGATGGAAACGGCCAAGGATCCACTGCTGCGCGAAATCTGCCGACGCATCCTCGCCGACGAATCGCGGCACATGGGTTTTTCAGTTCTCAGCCTGCCCGACGAGATTGCCGGGCTCAGCTCCGGCGACTTGCATGAGCTCGAAGATTTCACTCGCGAGGCGCTGCTCCTGATCATGAAGGGGCAGTTCCCGCTCGAAGCGTACGAGGCGGTTGGCATGAGCGCCGCGGAGATCGAGGAGATCCGTCACGCGCGCAAGCAAATCGCGCTCGGCAGCGAATACGCGCTGTTCAGAAAACTTTTCCGGCGCGAGATGCATCAGACGGTCGTGACCAACATGCAGAAGGTCGGTCTGCTCAACCAGCGCACCAGCGCCTTCATGCGTGAGATGGGAATCGATACCAACCTCGCCGCTGCTGCGTGATGGCAACCGCACCGAGTCAGCATCGCGCTCGAGTAGATTGGCGCGCGCAACTCGGTCCGCGCCTCGTATCTGCCGACGCGGCGGTCGAGCACATCAAATCGGGTGATCGGGTAGCGCTTTCGATCGCGCAGGCGACTCCGTTCGAGGTGTGTCCGGCGTTGGCTGCGCGGCTGATGGAACTCGATGACGTCGTAGTGAATCACGGCGCGGCGGTGATGAACTGGGATCTCCCCGGGCTCGGCGAGCGCTTCCGGCTCGAGTCGTTTTACCTGTCGCCGTACGACCGCGAGCTTTACACTCGCGGCGCCGCTGATTTCACACCGATCGCATACTATCGCGCGGGACATCTCCCACCGGCGCTGGACAATTTCAACGTGTACCTGATGACCGTGTCGCCGCCCGACGAGCACGGCAACTGCAACTTCGGCGACGCTCAGATCATGTCGAAGCTGCTGGCGCGCAACGCCAAGCTTGTGATCGCTGAGATCGATGAAAAATCGATTCGAGTCGGCGGCGACAACTCGATTCACATTTCGGAGATTGACTACTTCGTCGAGCGCACCGTCGAGCTGCCGGCGATCGATCTGCCGCAACCTGGCGAAGAGGAAGCGCGCAATATCGCGACCGTTTGCCAGACGGTCGCAAAGGAACTGATTCCCGATCGGGCGACGATCCAAATTGGAGTCGGCTCGATGTCGGGAATGCTATGCAAGCATCTGATGAAGCATCACGAGCTGGGGATGCAAACCGAGGTCATACCGCTCCACACTGCGCCGCTTGTGGAAGCCGGGGTGCTGACCGGCAAACACAAGAAACTGTTTCCGGAATTGGTCGTCGGCGCCGCGTTCGCGCCGCTGACGCCGCGCGAGGAGCTGGACTTCATCGACGACAATCCGACCTTTGCGCTCTACGATTTCAACACCACCGACGATATCCGGTTGATCGCGCAGGAAGACGGGCTCATCGCGGTCAACAACGCGATGGCGGTCGACGTGACCGGGCAGACCAACGGCGAATCGATCGGCCCGATGATGTACACCGGCACCGGTGGGCAGACTGCGTTTGTGGTTGGCGCGTGCCTTGCGGGCGGCAAGACCGTGATCGTGGTGCCGTCGAGTTCGATGGTGAACGGCAAGCGCGTATCGCGAATCGTCCCGATGCTCGACGTAGGAAGCGTGGTGACCTCGCCGCGCGCATTCGTACATCACGTGGTGACGGAATACGGCGTCGCGAATCTCAAGGGCAAGTCGATTCGTCAGCGGATCGACGAGATGGTCGCCATCGCGCATCCGGATTTCAGATCGCAGCTGCGCGCCGATGCGCGGCGCCTGTACAAGGTCTGAACGTTCGCGGTCGAGATTTGCGATCTGAGCAGAGTTCGCCTCAACTTTGATGGTGAACATCAACCCAACCAGGATTTCGGGACGTTGGCGCAGTGGATTTGCGCTCGACGTACACACGACCAGCAGCGAGGTCCATGGCCACGACGAATATGGACATCCGCGGTTCGAGACCAATCGTTCGGAGATCGGCGAGCTGTTGTACAAGGCCAAGTATCATTTCGACAAAAGCGTTATCCCTGTGATCGCCGAGACGGTTGGCTCGTTCGTCGAGTCATTCCTGCCCGCGATGGATCTGATTGTTCCGGTCCCTCCTTCGACTCCGCGACGTGAGCAACCGCTGATTCTGATCGCCCGCGCGCTGGCCGCGAAAATCAAAGTTTCGCTGGCCGAAGATTGTGTGTGGAAGATTCGCGAGACCCCGCACCTCAAGAACGCCGACGACTACGACCAGAGATGGCGCTTGCTCGACGGCGCCTTCCAGGCAGATTCCGCATTGGCCGCGGGCAAAACGCTGCTGCTGCTCGACGATCTATACCGGTCGGGTGCCACGTTGAACGCGATTACCAGTGTTCTGTACGATAAGGGCGGCGCGAAAGATATTTTTGCGCTGACAATCTCGCGGACGCGCAGCAAGCAATGAGCAGAGTTTTCATAGGCGGCTCGCGCCGAATAACTCGGTTGAATCCGGAAGTCACGCTGCGACTGGATCGGATGATTGCGCAGCAGGTGTCGATCGTCGTCGGCGACGCGGCTGGTGCCGACAAGTCCATCCAGCAGTACTTGAATACAAAAGGCTTTCGCGACGTTGAGGTGTTTTCATCCGGCGATGAATGCCGAAACAACGTCGGGAATTGGCCGCTCAGGCGCGTCACGGTCGAATCACGCAAGCGCGACTTCGACTTCTATGCCGCCAAAGACCAGGTGATGGCGCGCGAGGCCGACTCCGGCCTGATGATCTGGGACGGCAAGAGCGCCGGCACACTGATGAACGCGTTGCGACTCGTCCGCCAAGGCAAACAGGTTTCGATCTTCGAGGCTCAGCACGCTCGATTCCGGGACCTGCAGAGTGATTCGGAATGGAAGGATTTCTTCTCCGGTTGCAGCGACGAGGTCAGACGCCGAATCGAAACGCTCTCAGCCTCCGATTCCACGGTCGCACTGCCAGTCCAAGCTTCTCTACTCTAATTATTCCGGGCGCGCGGTGTATAAGCCGGCGAAGCCCGGCGGACGCCATCCTTTGTTCGCGCACGCGTTGCATACCACATACTGCTTGTGACGCCCGTCTTCGATTCCCGTGAGGGACACCGCGCTCTCGGTCGACACGGGCTTGTTGCATGCGACGCAGGTCGCGCTCAGAGCTTTGTTCTGTTTGGCTTTATCACTGGGCATCGAAACCACACACCTTCATCATGCCGGAAATACGATCCTCGCATTCTCGCCGAGCAGTTTGCGCTGCCGCGCCGGACTCAAATTCGAGATTGAGTTTCGAATCAGATGCGGCGCTTCGAGATTGGAATCGACGTGCGGAAAATCGGAGCCCCATAGCACGCGTTCCTCGCCGAGCAGATCCATCACCGAGCCGATCGTCCGCTCTTCGGGCTCCGCGACCACCCAGATGTTGCGCCGAAAGTACTCCGACGGCTTCAACTTTGTAGGATAGGTCCAGCCGAGCAGGTCATACTTCTGATCCATCCGATCCATGATGTAAGGCGCCCAACCGCATCCCGCCTCGACGCACAAGATCTTCAGGCGCGGGAAGCGATCAAACAAACCGTCGGCGACCATCGTCATAGCGGCCGGCACCACCTGCGCGAATCCGCCCAGCGCAAATCCGAACACGGTGCGAAACTCGCCGGGCTGGTAGAACTGCCCGATAATTCCCGGCGCGCGGTTGAAGCGCACGATCACGTGCAGGCAAGCGGGGATTCCCGCTTCTTCGCACTCATGCCAAATCGGATCGAAGTCCGGATGCGAGAAACGCCGTCCGCCGACATTTTCCGGCGCGAGGAAAATCCCCTTGAAGCCGAGCTTGACGCATCGCTTGAGCTCGATCAGCGCCGCGTCCACGTCCTGCAGCGCGATATGCGCGATTGGAATCACGCGACTGCGCACCGAGCTCGCGAAGTCGTTGATCCAGTTGTTGTAAGCGCGCGCGTATGCGCCCGCGAGTTCGTTGTCCACGACGTCCCACAAAATTCCGACGGTCGGAAACAGCACTCCCGCGTTCACGCCCCATTGGTCGAGCAGCTTGACGCGCTCGGCGGGCAAATAACTCGCGGGCGGGCATCCGTCGAGATAGCCGAGGCGGCCCGGCATGAACAGTTCTTGCCGCGGCTGATTGGCGCCGCCCAGTCCTGCCAGCATCCCTTTCAGGAGCGGCTGATTGTCGACCATCAGGACCTCCAGCCCGTCGCCGGGGTCCTTGACGATCCGAATCGCGCGGTCGCGAAACTTCGGCTCGAGATACGTTTCCCAAAGGTCGGGCGGCTCCATCACGTGCGAGTCGCAATCGATAACGATCGAATCCAGGCTGCTCATCAATATGAAACTAACATGCGGTAGGCATTGGAACGAAGCAGGCAAGCGCCGTTGGTGTCACGTGCCTGGGCGGCCAGCAATTGAGCCGACTATCGCCACGGCAAGCGCGATTACTCCGATGATGAAGATCATGCCGATCAGCTGAGCAATCGCATGTGCAGCGCCTTGCAGAGAATCGGAAACCGGCGAATCGACGTGCGCGGAATGCGCCCCAGAATGGTATCCGCTGTGCGACGTATAGTAGATGCCGGTGCCGGGAATTCCGACCGTCTTGCGAACGCCCGTGCGGCCGACGGTCACGTGCGCGCCGCGCATGCCAAAGGTCAGGCTCGGTCCCGACTTCGACACGTTGACCGATAGACCCGGAAAGATCGAGACGCGCCGGTAGAATCTGAAATTTCCCATCTCCCCCCTTCCCTCTTTATCACTCTGCTCGACGCGCGCGAAAAAACTCGCGCAAGATTTCTGCGCACTCGGATTCCATCACGCCGCCGACAACCTCGAATCGATGGTTCAGGCGGCCGTCGCGGCCGATGTCATACATCGAGCCGAGCGCCCCCGCCTTTTCGTCCCGCGCGCCATAGACGACTCGACTGATGCGCGCGTTTACCATCGCACCCACGCACATCACGCACGGCTCGAGGGTGACGTAGATCGAAACCTCGGCGAGTCGATAAGCCTTAAGCTGCGACGCGGCCGATCTGATTGCGAGGATCTCGGCGTGCGCGGTCGGATCTCCAAGACCGATCGGCCGGTTATGCCCCGCTCCGACGATCTGTCCGCCGGCCACCGCGATTGCACCGACCGGAACTTCGCCTTCCGCTTCGGCGCGCTTTGCTTCCGCAATCGCCGCGGTCATGAAGCGGTGGTCCTGATCTGTAGTTATGGGCATAGAAACAGCGGTGCAAAATACGCTTGTGGCGCTGGTCAAGATATCAGATTGACATTCACGACTGCCCGCACCAAGATCCCACACTGGGGATCGGTAAGATGAAAAAGCTAATAGTCATAGCGATTTTTCTTGCTTTTGGCGCGGCCAGCATTACTTACGCCGGCACTCACGTCGAGATGAAAGACAGCGAGCAGGCGCGCGAGGCGGCGGACATCCATCGGCGATACGATCATCCCAAGACCCAGGTCGTGAAGAACGACGACCTTAAAATCGATATCACGCACGACCAGATTATATATTCGTGCTGCATGCCGCCGAACCTGGTGGTCACCGGCAAAATCACCAACGTCAGCCCGCGGCCGATCGACTATGTGCGTCTGAATTTCGCGTTCGAAGATAGCGGCGGCAAGGTCCTCCACGCCGAGAGTCTCTTCAATCATAAGGCCGAGAGTATGGCCGACGACGAAAACACGCAGCGCATCCTGAACGAAAAACCGCATTTCGATCCGCTCCAGCCGGGGCAGAGCGATACCTTCGGATTCTCCGTTTCGTGCACCGAGCTGCCGCCGTTCTCGAAGGTCGAGCTGTTTTCGAACGAAATCAAACCGTAGCGTGGCGCGAGCGCACATTTAGTCGGCTGGCCGAAATAGGAAACATAGATCCGGTAACCCTTAAGGAGCGCATCGATCGCGGCGAGAGCGTTTTTATCCTCGACGTTCGCGAACCCGCCGAGATCGCGATCGCGGCTTTTCCGGGCGCGACTCACATCCCGATGGGCGACATCCCGTCGCGGCTGACCGAACTCGATCCCGATCGCGAGACCGTCGTCGTATGCCATCATGGAGTCCGCAGCGCGCAGGTCGCGATGTATCTGGCGCGGATGGGATTCGAGCGCGTTCTGAACCTGTCGGGCGGAATCGACGCATGGTCGGAGGACGCGGATCCGTCTACGCCGCGCTACTAAGGCGCAATCGAAAGCGCCATAATGCTGACGGGAATCTTGTGATGACCTACCTGGCAGCCGCAATCCAGATGACCGCCACTGCCGACAAGGCGGCGAACCTCGAGCGCGCCGAAAGGCTGGTGCGCGTCGGTGCGGGGCGCGGCGCGAGGCTGATCGCGCTGCCCGAAGTTTTCAATTGGCGCGGAAAGCGGGTTGAGCAAGCGGCGGCGGCAGAAGCGCTCGACGGTGAATCGCTCGGCCTGATGTCGCGGCTCGCGCGCGAACTTAAGATTCATATCGTTGCCGGATCGATCACCGAGTCCGCCGGTGACTCCTCGCGAGCTTACAATACCTCGGTGCTGCTCGGTCCGGACGGCGCGCGAATCGCCGTCTATCGCAAGATTCATCTCTTCGACGTCGATCTCCCCGGCCGCGTGACAGTGCGCGAATCGGATTCCAAGCTCAGCGGCGCCGACGTGGTTTGCTCCGAGACTTCGCTCGGCGCGATGGGACTCAGCATCTGCTATGACTTGCGCTTCCCGGAGTTATACCGGCGCCTCGCCTTCTCCGGCGCCCGCATAATCATGGTGCCGAGCGCATTCACCTTCCCGACCGGCGAGGCGCATTGGGAGGCGCTGGTGCGCGCTCGCGCGATCGAGAATCAGGCCTACGTGATCGCACCCGCACAGTTCGGGCCCAACGTTTACGGCTACAGCGACTACGGAAATTCGCTGATCGTCGATCCATGGGGTCGCGTGCTGGCGCGCGCGGCCGATCAGGAAGGAGTCGTGGTTGCGCCAATCGATCTCGAATACCAGGACCGGGTACGGAGCGAATTGCCGGCGCTGAAACACGCGAGGTTAAGATGAAGAAGCTACTCACAGCGATCGCGATCGCATCGACGATGCTCACCTCATCCGCATTTGCCCACGACATGGCGGCGATGACAGATATGGACGGCCACGCGATGTCGTCGGCGCCGAACGCGATGGGTGCGCATATGGGGATGGACGCGCACATGGTGATGACGCCGACACGCGCCGCGACTCCCGCCGATATCGAGCGCGCGCATGAGATACTCGCGACGCTGCGCAAGGTGTTGGCGGACTATCGCGATTCCCAGACCGCGCTCGATCAGGGTTACCGGATCTTTCTGCCGACGGTTCCGCAGGACGTTTATCATTTCACCGACTATTCGGCGGCGGCGCAGGAATACGCAGGTAATTTCAATCCCTCGAATCCGGGGTCGCTTCTGTATGCCAAGAATGCGCGCGGCGACTACGTGCTGGTCGGCGCGATGTATAGCGCGCCCCCCGATTCCACGCCGGAGCGGCTCGACGCGCTGATTCCGCTAAGCGTCGCGCGCTGGCACGCGCATACCAACATCTGCCTGCCCAGAGGGATCACGCTGAATGATTTGCTCCGCGGCGATATTGGGGAGGCGCGGATGGATATGCCCGGCATGATTCCGGTAGGCGCGCGTCCCGAGGCGCCCGACCTGAACCGCAGCCTTGGTTTCCTAGCCGACGGCCGTTTCGGATTCACCGGCAAGATCGCAACTGCTCCCGATTGCGAAGCTGCCGGCGGCCACTTCATCCCGCAAGCGTTCGGATGGATGACCCACGTATATCCGTTCACCGGCGACGATCTGAAGGTCGCCTTCGGCACCAGCGTCCCGAAGGTTCCCGCGAATTGATCGCGTTGAATCGAGATTCAATTCGTTAACTGATCAAGACCGCATTGGACCGGGTATTGCTCCGATTTTGTGTTGGTGCTGCCGATGAATAGAATGGACAATGGAGTGAGCGACCTGTTTCAACGTGACTCTCAAGTTCAGGAATATCCCCGCATTTTGCGCCGGAATAGATTTGTCCCCGAACAGGCCGACAATCGACCTCTCTTCATTGACGTTTATTGAACCTTCTGCCGTGGTGTATTTCGGCATGTTTCTTCGTCACTTTAACAGTCTCGGAAAGTACTTCGATATTGCCCTGCCGACGGACCAGAAGGTAAGAAAATATTTGTCGGATCAGCACTTCTGGGAACGGTTCAATTTTAAGCCGGAATTGGTGATTCAAGAGGGTAGACTGCGAACCTTCACGCCCACAACTTCACCTGGCGACATAATCGATATCGAAAAAACTGTCGATGTCGCAGAGCGCGTCGCCGCACAAGTCTATCAAATTCTCAATCGGCATCCGCACATCAGCCGAATCGGTGAAATTATTTCTGAACTTGTGGATAATTTTGCGATTCATTCACGTGGGCCTTTGGCGGCGTTCGCGATGCAATGGTATCCTCGCCGCCATCGAGCGATCTTGTCTATCGGAGATTGCGGACTGGGAATCCGCCGGACATTATCACGGAATCCGAAACATGCGCATTTGGCACGCGGCGAGCACTTCGCCGCCGCCGTTGAAGCCTTCAAACCTCTAGTTTCCGGCAAGTTGCTCGGCGGCGGCACTGGATTGACTGAAGTGCAAATGGCAGTCCGAGAGCTAAAGGGAACGGTCCGATTGATGACGGGGAACGGCTATGTCGAATATCGCCCAAAGGGCGCGACATGTGGCACCCTTCCGTTTGACTTAACTGGGGTTCAAGTGGAGATAGATATCCCGACATGACGATCTCAGAATTGACTCCGATCACGCTCACCCGAAAACGCGGCCTCGATGCTTTTCGCGCATTGTTAGTGCACCTAGAGCATGAGAAAAATGTCGACATCGATTTGGATGACGCGATAATGATGTCGATGTCGTTTCTTGACGAGCTGATTTGGCGACTCGCGGAAGCGAATCTGCTATCGAGAGTGGCATTCGTTACCCGCAAGGCTGGAACGCGTCGAAAGCTTGGGAACGTCGCATTTGAGAGAAATGTAGATGTCTACTCTCGCAGTAGCGTAAACGATCGTCGCAATGTTGCTGTTCCCCGCGTCTCAATGCGAACCCCTGTTCCGCGCGCGCAGAAATCGTAGAGTGCGTACTCGAAATCAGTTCCTCAATTGACCGAACATGATCCGTCAATCCGGCTTCCATCGCGGGCGTAACTATCAACGTCTTGTGAATCCGGCAGAAGTTGTACCACGGGACGAATAGCG
>Ga0210407_10003037_pt1 | contig 13890 bp, 10 predicted proteins | sample IncBWC27MmetaG_FD_150860 | JGI IMG/M metagenome (GOLD analysis project Ga0210407, IMG submission 150860) | Forest soil microbial communities from Barre Woods Harvard Forest LTER site, Petersham, Massachusetts, United States - Inc-BW-C-27-M | ecosystem: Environmental > Terrestrial > Soil >... | reverse complement strand
TTACGTCGCGTCATCCTCAGCAGCCCTCGTCAGTTCGTCCCTGGGACGCCGTCAAAAATCGTCTCGGTGAAAAACGCCGCTATCTCGCTCCAGGATCTCTTTAATCTACTGGATCTCCACATTCAGGCCAATATCGGCTTTCATGCACCAGATCCCAATGGCGACGAAGAGAGCGCTTTCATTCCGCCCGACGCCCTTCCGACTGCCCGACGCGCGCTGCAGCTCCTGATCATTTTGCAATTCGCCGTTAGCTACCGCCAGCTCCTGGACGACGCCAACCTGCTGCGGCCCTACCAGCAATTCGCGGAGGCCTTGGCCCGGTTGATGCAAAAGGAAGGTCGACTGTTTGCGACTCAAGGCGTAGGTACCAAAACGCGAAATTATTATCTCTTTGGTTACAGCTTGGTTTCAATGAATTGGGATCCACTCCTAATTTGGCTTGTCTTCAATGCGCACAACGAGGCCAATCATCGCTGGCCAGTGGTCTCTGTTGGTCGGCCATCGCGACCGCAAAAGCTTTTCAATGATTTGGCCTACTTGGTGGTTCGTGAGGTTGAAAGTAAGGATCTGGACATCTGGTACATGATGAACGAAAGCACGGCTCAACGCTTGAACGATCCGAAGCATTCAGGCGACCGTTACGTCCGAACCGGCAAGTTCTATTTCCCGCACGGATCCTTTAATCTACGGGAATGCCCGAATTGCGGTAAGATGAACGCCTATCTGGGCAACGAATGGAACCTTGCCTCCCCGAGTCTATTGCCACCGCTGCCGATTCCCGGTTCGTCCACGGTTTGGAGTGTGGCCCGTTCGAAAGAGGAGGAAAAGTTCCAGTCGAGGGGTGACATGGACGCTCTACAGTGTGTGTACTGCGGCTCGATGATGGGCTTCGAGCAGATTTCTCTTCTTATGCAGACCAACTTCAAGGGGACTATGTCGCCCTATCTTGACGAGACACAGCGCGAGCTGCGTGCTGCCTTGGAAAACGCCAAGCACATTGTCCTTATGGGGTACAGCCTTCCGAAGGACGACGTTTTCTATCGCAGCGTGCTTGCGGCTCGATTGGGAAATCGGCCGCAGGGAAGCGAGAAACCGCTTTACATATCGCTGGTGAACTACCAGGACAAAGCTCCGAGTCGGTGGTTGGAAGGCCAAGAAATAGTAGGGGCGCTGCCGCCCGATTGCGATTTGGTACGGATCTATCGCGATCTCAGCAGTATCGTCGCTGCGGGTGATCCGAAGCGCGTGCGCGTGCGCGCCTATGGCCGAGGAGTCCCGGACGTCTTTGCCCCCGGGGGAGGGCCAGTCGACGATGACAGTATTTGCGACCTCTTGTTTCCTTGGGGACTCTGGCAGGAGCATTTTGAGTTTACTGCTTGATCCCATGCTGTGAAGCGTTTTTGGGCACCCAGGTCATCGAAGCGCTTCCCCCTCGCTGTGTTCGTTCCCAGCCCGACGGCATTGCCGGAAACTTCGTCGATTGGCCAGCGATCCTAGCAGGCTTCCGCGCTCTGACCATCGGCGCCACGATCGCGCCTGCCATGTCCGATCAACAACAGGCATCGCATCAGATGACATGTGCGCGTGTCGAGCTGGTTGAATAGACAGCTCGATCACGCAAGTACTGTGGTTCGATCCTAGAGTGATTAGACGCGGGATACGATTTTAGATCACAGATTGCTGATATCCGCGGATCGGTCGTTGGCGGCGAGGAGTGAACGGTATAGGAGGGCGCGGCCCCCTTTTCTGACCCCGGACTGTCACCGTGCCGTTCAAAGCGAACCAAGATCCATCGGCGGGACATCGAGGTGTGCATCGGCCCGGTGAACGCGTTGAGGGTCTCGGGGCTGATCGATCGCCGCGAGCCGCTGCCGAACCCTTCCTGCAGTCGCCAAATTCACGCGTGAGCTGGACTCGCTGGTGGAGGGAGCCGGATTCGAACCATCGGTTCCGCTTGAGGTACTCACCGTCGGGATCGTCCCTTGTCGTCTCCGCGGACCTTGCTACGCTTCCCTCCCGAAAACGAAGTTCGCAGCGGACTCAGCGCTGGAGCGAACGGGATTCGAACCCTCGGTCCCCCCCGGCTAGGGTGAGCCCAGTTGTCGCGCCATGCCTCTTTGAGGCCACCCGCTAAAAGGCCGACCAACTGCGCGCCGAGCCGCGCGGCAAACCGCAACCCACCTAAACCGTATGGGCCCCTGGCTCCATGGAATGGCTCGCCGCGAAGAACAAATCGGGCTGAACCCCAGGGCTCTTGCGCCCAAGTGCGTGCACGATGTCCTCCGGCCGCTTCGCGTGATGCGCTCCGTCTTTTTCGCGGGTTAGCCCCGATCGGGAGGGCAACCGGGAGGTTGAGAGACGTTTCTGCGAGCGGATGTGCTGCCCGGAGCTTAATACGACGACCAACTCGAGCGGTCGACTTCAACCTCTCGCCACGTCCGAGATGCCGCTGCAGGTAGCGCCACCTCGCACGAACCGCTTCGGTTCACGGCTCGTCCTCAGTGTGTTCGTTGGGTGCGCCCCGAGATTGTAGCCGAGGTCAAATACCTGACCTGGACAGACGGTAACCTGCTTCGTCAGGTCGTTTACGAGGGTCTGCGAGAGGACAAGGATCCGGCAGAGGTACGCCGCTCTGTGCCGAACCTGGGCCCTCGGCTCCGTTAGGCCGACTGAAAGTGCCGCTCCTCTTCCGGCACGTCTTTCCCGTTACATGTTACCGCCACCACCGCCATCGCTCCCGTCGTGCGTGTCAGGTCTGTCATCGTGAGAATAGGGCGCGTAGGGCGCTTGTCCCTGCCCGTCTACCGCCCGAACGCATCCGACGAGCAATACCACCATGAGGAACGCAGCGAGCCGCCTATGCCAGTTCATCGCTCGCTCCAGGGCTGTTCGGGCCCACGTCACCCGCTGAGGACCACCGGCTCAAACATCCCTCTACCGGTGCGCCGACATCCCTCAATTGCGCTCATCGTCGCCACAAGACCCAGCGGCGATATCCCCGATACCGTTTCCAAGCCTCACGGCTTCCAGCCAATCACCACCGGGATACGCTTGATCTCCGAATTCATGGCGTTGCCGTTGACGAGGATCTCGGCCATGACGGTGTACTGGCCGGCCGGCAGCCTGCCGTCGAGCTCGACCACAAACGTCAGATCTTCCCGCGGAAGCGAGACGCCGATGAGTGCAATCCGGCCATCGGCGTCCACCACCACATACCGGCATTCCGGGGCGGCGCGTTTGCGAACCGTGGCATCGACGAGCCGCATCGGTTGCCGCAGAATCTGATAATCGCGCATGAACTTCATCACGATCTCGATGTCGGCGGAGAGAAGCAATCCGCGGTCTTGGCGCGCGACATTGGCGACGTAGCCCCGGCGCGGGATGGCGTAGGTGTCATAGGAACCCACGCCCAGGGGGTAGCTCAGGTCGCGGAACACTTCGAGGGTTGCGCTTTCCCCCGACCAGCTTTTGAGCTGGTAAGGCCCATTGGTCACCAGGAAATGGCCGTGGCTCCAGTAGAACGCCGACAGCGCCGCCCAGCGTTTGCGCGCGTCGTCGGCACTCACCAGCGATTGCAGGATCTCGGGGCGAAAAGCCTGTCGTTCAAATCGGTCAACCAGCCCGGCGAGCCGCGTCTTCATCTCGTCGGAACGGACGAGATCGAGCCATTCTATGCCCCGGCGCGCTGCCTCGGCTCGCGAGAACGCCACCCAACCCCGGCCAACCGCCTCTTCCATCAACACCATCAGATGCCACGGCAATGTGCTCCAGGGCGGTGCGAAGACCGCGTCCTGTTCGGGATCTTCGGGCGACATGTCGGCATAGACGTCGATCGCGAACAATTCTCGGGTGAAATTCACGTCGCCGATCCGGAACGATTTCGAGGCCGTGTCGACCCCGGCGAGCCGCACGGCCGCAAGCCGTTGCCGAAGCGACACTGTCGCCGCTGCGATCGCCGGGTCGTACTGCGCCTGCGCGTCCCCGCGAACCCCCCAGCGATAGGCGAACATATAGGCGTAGAGGAGATCGGCGGTTGTCGTCCGCGTGCCGTCGTGAAAGGCGGAGCCGAGCACGCGGTAGGTCAATTTCAATCGCGCGGAGCTGCCGGGCCCGACCGGCAGCAACCGACCGGTCCCGGGCTCGGGAATGAGCGCGTCTTCCGGAATGCTCAGGACCTCCGACGCCGCCGCCGTCGGCTGCGCGGCCGGACGGTGCTCGACAATCGGCTCGGACAGAATGGAGAGGCTCACGAAGGTGTAGACCACCATCAGCGCAGTCAGCGGCATCTGCGAGCGCAGCACCGCGGGCCGAACCCCGAGAAGCTGGTGTGCCCTGACATCGGCGAGGTAGACGGCGGCGATATGGCCGACAACGATCGATGTCACGGCGGCGTACCAGGCGAAGCGCGCACCGACGATGGCGATGTCGACCCGATACCCGGCGGTCCCGAAGAGATTCCAGCCGTATCCGAAAGGATCGGAAGCGAGGGGCACCACGTATTGTCCCTGGGTCAGCAAGTACGCGAGGTAATGCGCCAAGTGATAGGCAATGGCGATCGGCACCAAGGTCAAGGCAAAGCTCTGCGCCATGCCGCGCGGCGAGCGGCGCCCGGCCGTTACGCTCATGACCGCGCTCACCGCAAGATAGGCGGCGAGGAACACTACCCAGAACGCCACGAGGCCGACGGTCCTGATGATGACCGAACCGAGTTCGCCGAGGGCCGGCATCAGGTCGATCAGCTGGCGCTCGGCTGCGGCCCATTCCGGCGTGGTCAGCAGGCCGTCGTAGAGAACGCTCGACAGCACCAGCAGGACAAAGGCGACCATCGATGCGGATGCGGGCGTGTTTGCCAGCAGCCCCGCCCCGAATGGCCGCAATGCCAATCCGCGGGCGCCCGACTGCTTGCGGATCAGGGGTTCGGTCGGTGCGAAGCGGGCAAATAGACCAAAGAATATCGCGAAAACCTCGCCGTGCTTGACCCAGATCTCGCTCCCGAACACAGCCATGCCGCCCCAGGTCAGCAGCGAATAGGCGAGCGCCAGCCACGCGATATTGGCGGGCACGGCAGGGCTCGGAAACACCAGCTCGGTCCAGGCAACGGCGAGTAGCAGCCCGACAGCCGGCCACATGCCGAGAGCCTCGGGATAGGGTAGGCCCAAGGCGAGGGAGGTGCGGCCGGTCAGCCTCCGATAAAGCCGGTCGGCCCCATCGAACAGGCTCCGCCACGGGCTGACCACCGCCCAGAGATCGCCGACGAAGGCTGAAAAGGTCGCGAGCCCGACCCACCAGATGATCCACACCAGTGTCGGCGCTATGTTGCGATAGGGGTCCTGGCTTCCGCAAAATCCTGCTGTCACGGTCAAGATGAACACGCCGGCGGCGATGAGCTTCAGCAAACCCAGGAGAACCGGATGGGCGAGCCATCGGCCGAGCGGGTGAGCCAGCAGATCGATGTGCGGATAGCCGCGCGCGCCGGGGGTATGACGGGCAAAGAGCCCGACGATGATGAAAGACAGGATGACGGCGGCGGCCGTGCCAAACAAATAGAGGGTAAGCGGCAGTGGCAGGTCATAACGCTGGCCGAAGCCATGCGCCTCGGCCGGGAGCGAGAGCACCCAGAACCCGGCAAGAGCAGCGCCGAGTGCGACAACTGGCCGCGTCACACGATCCCGGCGCACCGCGCCGCAGACATTATCCCTGTCCCCGAGCGGGCAGCCGATACGACGCTGTGTCGTGGTACTCTCGCCCTGCAACCGGGCTACCGAGGATAGACCTCGATGGTGGCCAACGGCGCGCCCTCGTGCGCATGACCGCCGGCGCCTGCCCCTTGCGCGTGGACGTGGATCGGAAATCGCCCGGTCGCGTAGGCCGTGAACGCGAGCTCAGTGACGGCGCCTGCGGCAGCGCGCTTTTCAATGTCATAACCGTGAAGATGCAGGATAAGGGGTTGATCGCTTGTCCACCGCAGTTTCACGACATCGCCTTCGTTGACGCGGATGAGCCGCATTGTGTCGGGGACGCGGCCATGCTCGATCTTGATGTCAAAGGTGAGCTCCGCCGCGAGGACACCGGCGCTCCAGGCGGTGATCAGCAACAGTGCCAGCGCCCAGCTTGCTGAAACGAGATGCAACACGGCGCTTCCCTCGCCCTTTATCGACCGGAATTTGATTGAACATCTGCGATCCGATTGAGCATCCAGCTCGAGTCGTAGGGTGCCGAGAACAGGGCCGGATCGCCGATCGCGGACCACAGCAGTCGCCCGAACCCATCGTTAAAACCGGCGATCGGGTTCCAGGCTGCGTAGGGCTGCGCATCGATACCCAGCATCAGCCATCCGTTCCAGGGAAAGTCCTTGAGCTTCACCGTGCGAATGAAGATCGGCGAATTGAGGCCTTCGATCGAATCAAAGCCGATGTTCTCGATGCCGTTGGTGAATTCGGCGCTGGAATATTGGTGCTTGACGGTGTAGCCGGCGATGCGCTTGCGGCACCCGCCGGTAAGCGTTGCGACAAGCTCGCGCTCGAGATTCACGCGCTCGACCGTGTCGCGATAACCCCCGGTCTCAAGGCGTTGCGCGATAGCCTCGGTGCGATGCCTCGCTTCGAGGTCGTCGGTCGCATCGGCCAGAATGCGCTTGGCGTGAAACCACCCGGTCTTGACCCAGGCTGGTCCGAGCCAGCCATTGACCGAAATCGTCGACGCGGCCACCAGCTCCGCTGCGCCGACCTCCTCGACCGCGGCATCCCAATCCAACCCCTGCGCCCGCCACTCCGACCGAACGAGACTCGCCAGCATACCACCTGCCCTGACCATCAGGTTGCGCGGCGGTGACGCGGCCGGCGCGCCGAGCAACCGCGTCTTCTCGGCCTCGGCGCGATCGACGTGGTAGAGGTAATCGCCGTGCAGGGGCGTGACCGGGTAGGGATGGAACACGAACCCCTCTTTTCCGGCCATGTCCCGAACTATCGCCTCGACGACGGCGCATACGGACCGCCCATCCTGTGCCGATGGCCCAGGGTTGATCCGGACGATCACGAAGCTGCCGAGCGACTCTACCGCGCGGATCGACGCCGGCACCGCGCCTGGGAAGCGCGGCTCGGCACCCAGGTAGGCGTGCAGCTTGGCATCACGCAGCAAATCTGTCGCACGGTCCGGCGACATCGTCTCGACCCTGATCTCGTGCGGGTAGTAGGACGGGTAGACCGGAACCTCGTGACCGCCCCGCGCCACGCCGATTGTCGCCAGCAGCGCCACCAGGGCCAGCAGCACGTTGCGCGGTTTGACCTTGCGGGGCGACATCGAATACCCGGCGCGCCGATCACCCGCGCAGCGCGCGCAAGACCTCCTCGTCAGCAAGCGCCTCCTGTGGCGTGCCGCTGAAGAGGATCTCGCCACGATCGATGACGTAGAGTCGGTCGGCGATCGCCGCCGCGCTGACGAGGTTGGATTCGGCGATCAACAGCGAAATCCCCATCGCCTTGATCGTCATCACCGCCTCGCGAAACCGCTTCACCACTGCGGGCGCCAAGCCTTCGAATGCCTCGTCGAGGATCAAGAGATAGGGTGCGAGCGCCATCGCCCGGGCTATCGCCACCATTTTCTTTTGGCCGCCGCTCAAGTTCAGCCCCTGTCGGGCGAGCAGCGGGCGGATTTCGGGAAAAACTCTGAAGGCTCCCTCCTCGCTGTCGCCATCGCTGCCGTTCGCGGCCCTGCGCCCGGTCTTGGCGGAGAGCCAGCGGCTGATCATCAGGTTCTCGGCGACCGTGAGCTCCGGGAATATGCCGGAATTCTCGGGAGCGTAACCGATGCCGAGTTTGGCGCGCCGGTGCGGCGGCAAGGAGGTGATCTCTTCGTCGCGGAACCGGATCCGGCCGGAGCGAACCGGGAGAAGGCCGGTGATGCTCTCGATGATCGTGGTGCGCCCGGCCCCATTTCGTCCCACCAGGGCTACCACCTCGTCGGTATCGACGTTGATCGACACGCCGCGCAGGACATGGGCGGGACCCCGGTAGGTATTGATGTCGTAGACTTCGAGCTGCACCGGTTTTGCCTGGGTCATCCTGTCAGGGGAGCGCCGAGCAGGATGCTGGCGACGTCTTTGTTGGCGCGGATCTCGTCGGGCGTGCCGTCGGCGAGGAACGCTCCCTCATGCATCATGACGATGCGGTCGGAGTAGCGGAATACCACGTCCATGTCGTGTTCGATGACGACGGCGGTGACCATCCCTCCCCGCACCACCGAAGACACGGTATCCATGATCTGCGTCTTTTCGTGCGTGCTCACGCCGCTGGTCGGTTCGTCGAGGAACAGGAGCCTGGGACGAAGCGCATAGGCGACCGCAACGTCAAGGAGCTTGCGCTCGCCCTGCGCGAGGCCTCCGGCCGGAACACCGGCCTTGCTCGCCAGTCCGAACTGACCCAGCACCTCGAGTGTCTCGCACCGCACGTCCTCATCGTGGTCGGCCAATCTCGCCATCTTTATCGCCTTGCCCTCGCGAGAGAACACCGACAGGGCAACATTGTCGAAAACCGACAGCCCGTCGAACAGGCTGACGATCTGGAAACTGCGGGCGATTCCCGCCTTGATCCGCTCGGTCACCGTGGTGAAGGTGATATCGCGATCCTCGAGTAGGATCTGGCCGCTGTCAGGCTGCAGATGCGCGCTGATCAGATTGACGAGCGTTGTCTTGCCCGCTCCGTTCGAGCCCACCAGCGACAGGAATTCGCCCTTGTGCACGACGAAATTTAGGCCGTCGCAGGCCCGCGTTTCACCGAACCGCTTGCGCAAGTCGACGGTCTTGAGGAGGATCACGTCGCGCCTCTCCGCTGGCGCAGTCGCTGTCCGGCTCGCGATATCGCGCCGACGATGCCGGTCGGCAATACCAGCACCAGGGTGACCAGCACCACGCCGAGTAAAAGCTGCCAGTACTCGGTGGACGCCACCGCGTAGGTCTTCAGATAGGTGAAGACGATGCCGCCGACGATCGGCCCGGTGAAGTTACGAAACCCGCCTAGCAACGCGGTGAACACGATCTCGCCCGAGTATGTCCAGTACAGCACGTCAGGGGTCGTCAAGCCGTTGAGCGGCACCCAAAGGATGCCCGCGACCCCGGTGAAGGTGCCTGACACGAGAAAGGAGATCCAGCGGAACCAGCGGATCCTCAAACCGAGAAAACGCGCCCGAACCTCGTTGTCGCGAATGCCCTGCAGCGCCTTACCGAACGGGGAATGCACAATCACCCACATCAAGAGGACACAGACGACAGATATCGCCAGCACATAGTAATAATACAACGTGATGAACTGCTGAAACCCGCGCGGGCTCGAAAAGCTCAGCGCCCCGAACAGTAGGGCGGGGCGCGGCACCCGCAGCCCGTCGCTGCCGCCGGTGACCCAGTAAAGCTTCATCGCCAGGCTGTAAATCACCTGTGAAATCGCCAAGGTCAGGATGCCGAAAAAGATCTGCGTATGGCGAACGCAGATATACCCGAACAGCGCCGACGTGACGGCAACGACGGGAATCCCGACCAGCAGATAAAATTCCATCGAATGCGGGCCGAGGTGCTCGGCTACGAAGGCGACAGTATAGGCGCCGACGCCGAAATAAGCCGAATGGCCGAACGACAACAGACCGGTGTAGCCGAGCAGCAGGTTAAACCCGAGCGCTGCGATCGCCGCGATCAGGCCGTAGATCAGCAGCTGGACCTGGTAGGTGTCGAAATAGCTCGGAACGAGGATCAGCACCATCAGAACCGCTGCCGCCGCGGCCGCGAGGGGGAGCGCAGAGCGGCCCCGAAGCACCTGGACCTGGGCCACCATCACGCGGTCCCAAACAGTCCGGTCGGGCGCACCAGGAGGACCCCGGCGGCGATCAGATAGAGCACCGCCAATTCCAGTTCCGGGAAGAACTGGATGCCGGCGGTCCGCACAAAGCTCACGACGACCGCTCCGACGAGGGCGCCCTTGAGGCTGCCAAGCCCGCCAATAACGACAACAACGAAGGCGATGACCAGTGCGTCGACGCCCATCCCGAGCACCGCCGCCTGGGTTGGGACCACGATCGCCCCGCCGAGACCCGCCATGAAGCAACCGATGCCGAAGGCCACGACGTAGACCAGCCCGACGTTGAGGCCGAGCGCGGAGGCCATCCGCCGGTCCTGGGATGTCGCGCGCAGCATCACGCCGAACTTGGTGTGATAGATAGCTGCCCACAGCATCACCGCGACAACGACGCCGACCCCGATGACCACCAAATTGTAGGCAGGATAATAGAGGCCGCCGATGCGAATGATCGGCAGCACATCCATCAGCGTGTCCGCGGAAAGCGGCGTTCCGCCCCAGATGAGGCGCATCAGATCCTCGAGGATCTGCAACAGGCCGAACGTGACCAGGAGCTGGTATTCCTCGGCGCGGGTATAGAACGGCCGAAGCAACAGCGGTTCGATCACGATCCCGATGAGCGCTACCACCAGCGCCCCGACCGGCAGCATCAGGAACAACCACCCGAGCGGCACGCCGAGTGCGATGCCGCGCCCCACCAGCCAGGCGGTGACATAGGCACCGACCGCGTAAAGGCTGCCATGCGCGAGGTTGACGATCCGCATGACCCCGAAGATCAGGCTAAGCCCCGCGGCGATCAGAAATAGCACCGAGGCATAGAGCAGCGAATTCAGGATCTGGATGGTCAGGATCGCCACCCGTCCCCCCTTTTTAAAATCGTGGCACAGAAATCGAAGCAGCGGAGGTGCGGACCCGCCCTCTCACAGAATTAAAGTGTCCGCGGCGAGCGGACCGGCGGGTCACGCCGAGCGCGCACTCTTGGACAGTCGGGGGACATTCCCTTCGCGACCAACGGCGTGAAAACCGCCGTGCCCGTTTGACGGTGCGCGGCGATTTTCTGCGCGACGAGGCGAGACCCGCAGGCTCAGGCGGTCGCTTTGGGCCAGGTCGTCTTGATCCAATTCGCCGCCGCGGTCGATTCGTTATGGCTCGTGCCGGGTTTCGGCCAGCCCATCGGCGCAGTGATGTTGCGGATCGGAATGGTGATGATGCGGTCCGGATCCCACGCCGCGAACTCGTATTGCGGCAGGTTTTTACTGAAGCCGGTCACCGCGTCCTTGTAGGCTTGGTGGTCGGGCCGCATGTAGAGATAGCCTGATGGGGTATCCATGCCGAGGCCCTCGAGCTGGCTGATGATCGCCTCGTCCTCGGGCCAGCCACCGGTCAATTTGTTGGCCCGATCGATGGCGGATTTCAGCAGGTGGAGAGCGGTATACGCCCCTTCCGATTGGAAGTTCGGGTATTCCTTCCATCGCTTCAAGTAGCGCTCGACGAAGCTCTTGTTGAGCGGCCAACGATCGCCACCCGGATAGGTGAAGTGGTAATTGGAGTGCACACCGGCCAGCACGCCCTCCGGGTGATCCTTGCCGATGGCATGGGGCGCGACGCCAAAGGCGATCGTGCTCGCGACCTTCATCTTGTCAAACAGGCCGTAGCGCAGCGCCTGCTTGTAAAAAGCGACGTAATCGCCACCCCAAACGGACGAGATCAGCAGGTCGGGCTGCGCCGACATGATCTTGGTGATATGGGCGGTGAAGTCGGTGGTGCCGAGCTTCGGCCAGCTTTCCGAAACGATCTCCGTTCCCGGAAGCAGGCGTTCGAGCGCCAGCGTAAAGTGCTCTGACGCATTGCGCCCATAACTGTAATCCGGGTGGATGTGGGCGATCTTGCGGACCTGCGGCCAGGTCTGCGCCACGCCGATGGCGGCCGTGATTCCGTCGGCCGATTGAATGTTGGTGATGCGGAAGCAGTATTTCGGGGTGGGAACGGCCTTGTCGAACAGGAAGTCGGTGCAGCCGTCGGTGAAGATGGTCAGCACGGCGAGTTCCTCGGCCACCGGGCCGAGCGCCGGGGTGTTGGCGCTGGAGATGACGCCGGTAAACAGGTCGATCTTGCCGTCGAGTTTCATCCGCCGCAGTTCTTTGACGTTGGCGTCGGTACCGGCGGCCTCGTCGGCGGTAATGGTCTCGATCTTGCGCTTGCCTAAAAATCCGCCCTGAGCGTTGATCTCCTCGGCCGCCATCGTATGGCCCTTCAACGAAGGCTCGCCCAGCACCGCGGCGGCGCTGGTGAGAAACGTCATATGGCCGACCTTGTAAGGCGTGTCGGGGATCCGACCCTTCGCGGATTCCTCGGCCGCTTTGAGGATCCGTGAGCCGCCTACAAGACCGGCGCTAGCGACTCCCGCCCCGCCGGCGGCCACGCCCAATGTGTTCAGAAAGCCGCGACGACTTGTGGTTGATGTCTTATCCATGAAGTTCCTCCCTAGGAAAGCAAATTGTCTCATTGTCGACCCACGGAAACAGCCACGGCATTACTATATCATCTTAGCTGAATGCGAGCAGCCCCGAATCGGGCGGTGGTCAACCATAAGCTGCGGTTAAGGGCCTCCGTTCAGGCAGGTTTGACCGCCATGCCCGCCGGGGCTCAGCGGCTGAAACGTCCGCCTCTGTGCAGGTTCGGCAATGACGAGGCCGGCTACAGGCTCGGGCGTCCGGCGTCTGAAAAGCGCCAAGCCACGAAATCGCAGGAGGTGGGGCACCGTCGGTTCTCGATTTTGAGCGAGATGATCTCGGAGGCGCGCAATCCCGCGCCGTAGGCGACACTCAGCGCCGCCTTGTAATTGAGACCGGGCGCCGCATCCAGCAGGCGTGCCACCTCCTCCGAGCTCAACACGATCGGCAACTTCCGTGGTTCGCGTATGAACGGCAGGCGGGACACGACTTGCGGCTTGCGCAGCGTCACGATGAAGAGAAACCGCAGCGCGGTCACGGTGTGGTTGATGGTCGGCGCGCCGGCACCGCTCGCGACGAGATGCAGCTGATAGCGGCGTAAATCCTCGAAGCTCGCTCGATCCGGCGAGCGCCGAGGAAGGCGCTAAATGGTACGGGCATGAGGAGAGCATTCTACGGTTCTTATTCCTTCACAGTCTTGCCCTCGCTGTACGGTGTCCGCGCAGGCGTACATTTGGCCTCTGTCGCTGCTCACCCCACGATGAATTCACGCGAACGCGCGGCAGGAGATATTTGCAATGCTGCCGATCACCTCACGCACTAGCTGCGAGGTTCGCCCGCAAGGATGGAGGAGCCCGTGCGCATCGATCAGTGCAACAACATCAGGGATTTTCGCTTGATGGCAAGGCGGAGACTACCCGCGCCCATCTTCCACTATATCGACGGGGCGGCAGACGATGAGGTCACTTATCGAAGAAATACCGAGGCCTACGAGCGATGCGATCTGGTGCCCAACGTTCTCGCAGGGGTCGAAAGCATCGACATGTCGACAACTGTCATGGGACAGAAACTGAAGATGCCCTTGTTCTGCTCACCGACGGCGCTCCAGCGGCTGTTCCATCATGACGGTGAAAGGGCGGTCGCCAAAGCCGCGGAGAAGTTTGGCACCATGTTCGGCGTTTCCTCCCTGGGGACGGTGAGCGTCGAGGAGATCGGTTCCGCAATCAGCACGCCGAAGCTCTTCCAATTGTACTTCCATAAGGACAGAGGGCTAACTGGCAGTATGATCGAGCGGTGCATCGCCGCGAATTTTGACGTGCTGGCACTGACCGTCGACACGATCACCGGGGGAAATCGAGAGCGTGATTTGCGGACGGGCTTCACTTCACCACCGCGCTTGACTCTTAAGAGTCTCCTCAGCTTCGCCGTGCACCCGAGATGGGCGGTCAACTATTTCACGCACGAGAAGTTTGCGCTGCCCCAGCTGAAAGACTATGTGAAGGAGGGTTCGAATGTCTCGGTATCCGTCGGCGATTATTTTAGCACGATGCTCGACCAATCGATGAACTGGAAAGATGCCGAGAGTATCCGAAAGAAAT
>Ga0210407_10003036_pt1 | contig 13892 bp, 12 predicted proteins | sample IncBWC27MmetaG_FD_150860 | JGI IMG/M metagenome (GOLD analysis project Ga0210407, IMG submission 150860) | Forest soil microbial communities from Barre Woods Harvard Forest LTER site, Petersham, Massachusetts, United States - Inc-BW-C-27-M | ecosystem: Environmental > Terrestrial > Soil >... | reverse complement strand
AAACCGCAACGCCGGTCTATGCTCCACCAAGCGCCTGATCCATCAGGGCCTCGTGAACGCATCGCCTCTCGCGTTTTAAGCAGTTCGGTGTCTTGCGGAGGGCTTGAAGCCGAGTGGTATGCAAAAATGCCGTTTATGCCGCACATACAGAGGGATCTAAACGGGCCCGAACAAAACCAGCGGAGAAATACAGAAGAGCACTAAGAATCCGTCGCTTGCTGAACTGTGAACCTTGTTCAAATCGATGAATTTGATTCTAGGTTGCGGGTAGCTTTTGGACAGGCTACCGCCCTCTCCCGTACAGTCTCGCTTTGCGAAGTACAGACACTACGCCCAGGAGGCGTGTATGTCAACGCCCAAGTCGAGCCGACCCCAAGTTTAACCCGGATCGTCTGAAAGGGACTCGCTGTCGTGGAGGGCTAGGTTTAAGGAACTCCAGTTTTTCCCCGCCCCACGCTCTTCAATGATGTCGTCTCATTCTATCCGAAACATGAGGGTGAGGGTAGGAACAGAGAGCTCTATTGACAATTTCTAACTCTCTAACGATGTTTGATGCTCTCCGAAAAACAACGGGGCAACAGCTTCCTTCTCGACGACGACCGAAACGGCGCGCTGAAGCAAAGTGATGGAAACGACCAGATGATACTCATCTTTGACCCGCAAGAAAATCCCCTCCGCACCTGCTAACGGACCAGCTTGGAGCCGGATCCGCTGACCGACTCTCAAGAAGGGCCACGGCTGAACAGGACGTCCGGCAAGGGCAATAGTTCGGATGGAGGCTATTTCGGTGTCATCCACGGGCTGCGGCCTGTTTCCCCGCCCCACAACTCCTACCACGCCTGGAGTCATTAGAATTGGGAGGCGCTTGTCGGTGTCGAATTGGCAAAAGACGTACCCGGGAAACAGAGCCACTTCAATTTCGGTGATCCGATCAACGCGCTTGCGTTTCGTCCGATAAGACGGCGAAAAAACACTGTAACCCTTGACTCTCAGACTGTTTTCGACCGTTTTTTCATGTCGCGATCGAACGTATAAAGCGTACCACCGATCAGAACCGAGATCAGGCTCACCTCTGAAATGGAGCGGGATCGCACTTTCGGAAGGACAGACTTTCTCCGACCACAACCCCACGCCTTCTCCTATAGCTCTATCTGCCAATGAATGCGAGACCGACACTGCGCTGCTCTCTATTTCAGAACCGACCTGTCGAAACATTGTACCTCAGTAGGACAGCCGTCATTCCCTTCATTCTGGCAAGCCCCGGCAGTGTGGTTCCTACATTCTCTCGGGCGCATTGACGTTCGCGAGCTGCCGTCTTACCTCGGCGACAAGTCTAAGGCATTTGCTCGAACTAACGACTATCCGCACTTAAGACGCATCGCAACTCCTGCGCGACGCGCTCTGCGGCCATCTCGCGCGCTTTGAACCCCCAATGCGATTCGTCTCTCGGGTAGATCAATTCGCCGTGCCCGAGTGCCTCGTTAGCGGCTTGACGGAAAGGGTCGGTCATATTCACCACCGGAATACCATCGCCCCGCAGGCTGTTCTCCAAGGATCTCCAGTAGGAGGCTTTAACGTCGGCCTGAGGCGCGGGGTTGGCTAACAGGGGTCCGTAGACGATGAACTTTCGCGGAATGAGCACCACGACTAGCTGGACACCTCGTGAATGTAGAACAACGCTAAGATCGAGCCAATATCGCTCCCATTCAGGGTCGAAATTCGTGTTCTCCTCGGGCTGCGAGGTCCTGTCACCTGGCAGCAGACCGATTTCCTCGCCATCGCGGAGCTTCTCAATAAGCGAACTGTTCCAATAGGGATCCGCATGCGGCAGGATCAGGTCATTCTGCAGCTTGTGAAGCCATTTTTGAGTCTCGTAGAACGCTCCGTCTTGCCGGGTGAGTTTGTAAAACGAATATCTCGGAAGTGCCAAGCTTTGCTCTGATAACAACCCCCAAAAGTGTCGCCGAGCCCCGTCCTGGTCGGGAGGGTCGGCGCGGGGTGGATGAGACGTGTCGGATGTCTCAAAGACCACGGTGCCCCGCTTCATTTGCAGGCGATCCAACAAGTCCATGATCGCACCGGAACTCACCGGGCCCAAACCTGGACGGGAAGCGTTGTACAGCCCCTGCCCCATTTCGCGGGCCAGTAGACGGGCGAAATCGTTTTCGAACCCGCTTTCCGAAAAAACTCCGAATGAGTCCCCAACCAGCAGAACAGAACTTGCCCCCGGCAGGTGTGCCGAGGCCTCATTCATGTGGTTCCACTCATCCGTGTGGTACTCGGCTTCCTGCGGGACACAGAGCGAAGGCAAGTTGGCGGCCTCCGCAATGCGGCCACATCCGACCAGCTTGATGGACAGATTCGGCTCGAAAACGCCCCGCCATCGCGACCCGTGTGGTGTCATCAATGTTACCCTGTCAACACCAAAACGACTTGCGGTGTCGCGTGGAACCAACCTCAGTCCCAAATCGACAGCGCCAATGCTCACCAGGAGCCACGGGATTATCAAGCCGATTTGAAATTTGGTGATGTTTCGCTCCTGCATACGATATCTTTTGGATCAAAACTGAAAATAGAGGAATGGCGACTGGTGACCGGCTGTGATGAAGAACATTGAGCCCAGAAACAAGACCACCAGTCCTGCCAGGCGCCAGCCTCGCCAGTCATGGTGCATCTCAAACGGGTTCGGGCCGATGTGCGCCCAGTAGGCGGCAGCGAGCAAAGCCAGGACCAGGGAAATCACCCCCGTCGGCAACGCTCCGCCGTGCGGTGTGAACATTCTCGCCAACACCGTTCCAGCCATTCGAAAGCCCGTACAACGGAAAACGATAAATCCAAGCATCACCGCGTAAAACGTAAGCGCCTGGCGCAAGAGCTTGGGGAGTCGGTCGAACCGGTTCTGAGTTACACGGTAGAAAACTAACAGCATCCCGTGATAGATGCCCCAGAATACGAAGGTCCAATTCGCACCATGCCAGAGACCGCCAAGCAGCATCGTAAGCATCAGATTGCGATAGGTGTTGCGCGTGCCATGGCGATTGCCGCCGAGCGGAATGTAGAGATAATCGCGCAAGACCGTGGAAAGGGAAATATGCCATCGCGCCCAGAAGTCGGAAATGTTAATTGCCTTGTATGGCGAGTTGAAATTCTGCGGAAGGCGCAATCCGAACAAGTAACCGAGTCCGACGGCCATGCTGCTGTAGCCGGAAAAATCGAAGTAGAGCTGGTAGCTGTAACCTAGCGCGCAAGTCCATGCGCTCACGGTGGAGAGGTTGTGAAAATCTTGAAAGAGAGGATTGATAGACCCGGCGATCGTGTCAGCAATCAGCACCTTCTCGATCAGCCCGAGCACGAAGAAGGACCAGCCGATATTGAGCCCCGCATCACGACGAGCATGGTCGATCGTTTCCAGATCCTGCTCGATCTGCCGGAAGCGAACGATCGGCCCAGCGACGAGCTGTGAAAACAACGAAACATAGCAGGAAAACTCAAGAAAATTTCTAGTCGGTTTGATTACACCGCGGTAGCAATCCACGATGTAGGTAATTGTGTGAAACGTATAGAAGGAAATCCCGATCGGCAAGATGATATGAATAGAGGGGAGTTGGAGCGGGACATGCAGTAACTGTGCAAGGCGACTCGTGGTAGTAAGCGCAAAGCCCGCATATTTGAAAACCGCCAGGAGTAGCAGGTCGGTGGCAATCGGTGCTACGAGGAAAAACCTGCGCTTCCCTGGCGTCGCTGCTCGATCAAGCCAGATCGCCGAAAAATAGCTCACCAGCGTGGAGAAAAGCATCAAGCCACAGAAGCGGTAGTCCCAGAATGAGTAAAACACATAGCCGCTGAGTGTCAGCCATGCGTACCGATGATTCCGGCTCTTCAGGCGCCAGTAGGAAAAATAGACAATCGGAAGGAATACGAGAAGGAAAACTCGGCTATTGAATAGCATCTGTGTTGGTCCAGGACTGCTTTGGATGCGACGTAGTCAACGGCAGCAGCGGCAAGACCCATAGGCCGGGAAAAGCTACCTTTGATGTGTCCTGGCAGACTTCCTCCGTATGAAGCACTTGGCCAGCAGGCGACGAGCTACTTTATAACACATCGCAAGAAACGTCCCTTCTATCCACCTCGCTTGCGCTCAGTGGATTTTGCTGTTGAGATCTGCTCTTCGTGCAAAGCTACTAGGAATAACCACGATCCTCCGGTGGCAACAAACTGAAATGCAAAATGCTCGGCTCTTTTCATCCCCTGTCGAGCGGCCAAACGCTGGCTAGGACGCCTCGGGCGGAGCGAGGAACTTCCCGTCAACCGGCAATAGAAACGACTGGAGAGCTTCAATGGCCAATTGGGTTTGTCGGGACTGGGGCAGTTCACGGTGACATGCCGCGCACGCATGCGTTTGTAGCGCCTAGCGGCGTGTGTCAACGCTTCTGGAAGAGATCGACTTCCACAACGACCCGCGCGACCTCTCAGAGTCTAACTCTATGAAGTTGCCGGCTACGCAAGGCGTTCCGCACGGTCGGAAGATCAGAACTCTTTAAGAAAATATAGTATGTCGGTTTCCGATCGTCAAAACGTCCGTAAAGATTCCCGTAGAGATTTCTGATGCCCCGGAATGGAGTTCGCGGGACCGTGCTTAGGCCCGGCCGTCCCGCCTCTGGGAATGCATTTCGTCATGGCAAGAGACACACAGTACGATCAGGTTCTCTTCTGAATCGTGGCCCGAGTGGGAGCAAAACTGTTTGTTGGTGGACTTCCAGGTTCGACATGGCGCCGCACGATTGACACCGCGGGCCATCGCGACGCAGCACCCTGCAGACGTAGAACTTCGTACGACTCCGGATCGAGTCGCAAGCGCGAAGGATCGGGACTCGTTGAACTCATGATGCCTTCTCGCTCAGGCCTCCCAGAAATTCCTGTCGCTGGTTGCCAAGCAGAAGGCCAGCGTCAAAGAATCGTGACAGGCAGCCCGGGCGATCACTGTTAAATCTCCCATCCGGGATTGGTCCGGTACGTCTCCGCTGACACAGCAGAAGAGAGCGGCCCGAAGCAATACAGGGCCCCCGTTCGTCTTTCTACTTCTTCTTGATTCTTGCGAGCACCTCTTCGGCGATGACCTCCGCGATGCGCTCGTTGGCCGTGTCCCCGTAGTGGAAGTCATCGATGTAGACATCGGTGGGATCCATGCCGTCGAAGATATCACCTATGAAGTGAAAACCCTCAGTGTGCACAGAATTCCGGACTTTTGTAGTTACCTCGCGCACCGGAGAATTGTGGACCCTGTCATCTGCCGGTTGCCAGAAAAATAGCGGTTTGATGCCATGCATGCTTCCCAGAGCCGCTTCCACACTAAGATTGAAACGATACCTGCCGACAGGGTCGGAGGTGGGAAACTGATACGGACGCGAAAGAGGCTGTCGAGCAAGCCGTCGGCCAAAGGCGCGTACTAATTTCAGGGGTGGGAAATCCGGAGATACCCTGATGTTGGTTTGAGCCGTGGGGTTGCTACGCTGCTCTTTCTCCATCGCCAGGACCATGCGGTCGGTGAAATACGGCACGTCAGAATCGTAAAATGAGTCGTTCACGCCGTCCAGGAAGATCGCAAAGTCAGAGCGGTCGCCGCGGCGAAGCAGCATCTGAAACAACGCAAGTTCCTGGGAGGAGAAGTAGTGGACGTGACCATGATTGATGACTGTGACGCTCCGAGTCGGAAGAGCATGCGAGAGGATAGCCGACAAATGACTCGCAATCGTCTCGTCATCGGGGACACCAAAGCCGAACATTGTCGACCCGCCGAAGGTCCAGATGACGAGAGGAGCCCCGCCAGGGGTAGAGCTGTTCTGTGTGGTTCGGCGGATCGGCAGGGGTGTTGCCTCATCGACATTGAGCCTTGGCAAATGGAAAACTCGTTCGGAAAACGCCACCCAAGGCTGGTACTTGTAGGTTTCGTTTTCCCCCAATCGGTCAAACTCTCTAAAGAACTGAATGGCCTGGTCTTTACTCATCCGGTGCATCGCCCGAGGGCGGAACCAACCGGAATAAACTATCGCCCCCCGGTCCCCCCGGATCGCGTAATACGCATATGACAGGAGGGTGAAGCTAAAGAAAAGGATGAGGGTATTGAGAACGATTATAGCTGCCGTTGTGTACCATTTAGACATTAGCCTAGAGAGCTTCACTGTCGCGTTTGATTCTGCGTCCTTCTGAGAGTTGGTCATAGATCAGCCGAGACGGGTAGGCTCCCGATCCTACCGATGCTAGTACCTCTGGGTACTAGGCGCAATTGTCCGATACTCGATCAGCTTGAACGGGTAGCTAACTTTCCAACTGGACTCCGTGACGTACACAAATTCCAACCGCGCCAGCGCTTGCATGCACTAATCCGGTTTGAACTGCTTGGCGTAGTTCCGCTTCAAGTGCGGCAATTGTTCCTCCTTACGAACAAAGCATTGTCCGATAGCCAGGATTTCAATCTCTGTTCCCATGAAACAATTGAAGGCGTCCTCAGGTGTACAGACGATGGGTTCGCCCCGCACGTTAAAGCTTGTGTTCACAATCACGGGACATCCAGTCAATTCCTTGAAGGCCGTTAGCAACGCGTGGTATCTAGGATTGGTTTCCCTGTGGACGGTCTGGACTCGTGCCGAGTAGTCCACGTGCGTCACCGCCGGAATATCGGAGCGTGGCACATTGAGCTTCTCAATGCCGAACAACCGCTGTTCTCCTTCCGTCATCCTGCGGCGGTGGTGAGACTCCACGTCGGCTACCAGCAACATATAGGGACTGTCAGTGTCTAACTCGAACCATTCCGCGACGTCCTCGCGCAGGACCGAAGGAGCAAACGGGCGGAAAGACTCCCGATACTTCACCTTCAGATTCAGCAATGATTGCATGGTGGGTGACCGAGCATCGCCTAGAATCGAGCGGCCTCCAAGCGCCCTTGGCCCAAACTCCATTCGTCCCTGAAACCAGCCAAGCGCCTTTCCATCCACGAGCGCCGTGGCGCACATCCGAATCAATTGATCGTCCTCAAGCACCGTGAACTTCGCACCTGCCGCATGCAGGCGCTGTTCGATCTCTTTCTGGCTGAAGCAGGGTCCCAGGTAGGCGCCTTTCATTCCGTCCATACACCCATGAGAAACACGTGGCATTCCCTTGTGCAGATGGTAAGCGGCCAGGGCAGCGCCGACCGCGCCTCCGGCATCTCCCGCTGCGGGTTGGATCCAAATGTTTTTGAAATGTGCGTCGCGCAGGATTTTGCTGTTAGCGACACAATTCAGCGCCACCCCGCCGGCCATACAGAGATTCTCTATCCCGGTCTCGGACGCCAGGTCACGCGTCATCCGCAGCACTGCTTCTTCCAGCACGACCTGAACTGAGGCCGCGAGATTCATGTGGGACTGCTTCACCGGTTCATCTGGGCTTCGCACGGGTTCCCCGAACAACTCCTCGAATCTCCGGCTCGTCATTTTTAAACCGACGCAGTAGTCAAAGTACTCTTGGTTGAGGTGGAACGAGCCGTCCGACCTCAGATCGATCACATGATCCAGAATCCGTTGGGCGTATTTAGGTTCGCCATACGGAGCAAGGCCCATGACCTTATATTCGCCCGAATTAACCCTGAACCCTGTGTAGTAAGTAAAGGCAGAATACAGAAGGCCGAGCGAGTGCGGAAAATTGATCTCCCGGGTTACTTTCAGGTCATTGCCGTTGCCTACCGCCATCGACGTGGTGGCCCATTCACCCACGCCATCCATCGTTAGGACGGCTGCCCTGGAGAAGGGGGAGGGAAAGAAAGCGCTCGCCGCGTGACTCAGATGGTGCTCGGTAAACAGCAACCGCGTCTGTGGGTCGAAATCCGAATCAAAGTTCCTCAGTTGTTCGCGCAAGAGGGTTTTTTGGAATAACTTTTCGCGAATCCACAGAGGCATCGCCAGGTTGAAGGAGAGGAAGCCTCGAGGCGCCATGGCAGTATAGGTCTCCAGCAGCCTTTCGAATTTCAGGAAGGGCTTATCATAGAACACGACATACTCGACCTCGGAAAGATCCACACCTTCCTCGGAAAGGCAATAGTCCACGGCGTTGCTAGGAAAGCCTGAGTCGTGCTTCTTGCGGGTGAAGCGCTCCTCCTGCGCCGCGGCCATGATCTCGCCGTCCCGCACTAGTGCGGCCGCACTGTCATGATAGAAAGCCGAAATGCCGAGTATCCGCACGTCATACCTTAGAACATGGAGTAAATAAATGGTGCTATAGCCGAACTCTGGGCCACAATGAGCAACCCGCCGACGATGAACATGAAAAGTAGAATCGGCAGCAGCCAGAACTTCTTTCGTGCACGAAGGAAAGACCAGAATTCAGCCAGGAACGACATACTGTCACCTCCGAATGTTTCACATTGCAATTAGAACTGATGGGTCATGGTATTGGGCTCCGGTCCAGGTGGATTCCGAAGGATCCAATAGCTGGACCGATTGCCTGGTTTGAGCTTTAGAGAATCTTTGCCGAGCATCCGTAGCAGGAGCCCGATGGGCGTGATAACTCCGAAGAACAACAACCCGATCACCACCGGGTTCATGATCCGGCTGAGCAACAGCGCCAGTCTCATCCAAAGCTTATTGGCTTCGCTGAACAGGGTCGGGCGGATTAAGGTGATCAACAGGAATCCACCGCTCACCCCCAAAGCCCAGAGTCTCAACGGCCTTCCCCGCAAGAAAGGGACAATGGCTACTAGCACGAAGAAAGCGGTGAATACCCACCCGAATGACCGATCCGAGGGAGTTTTCTCAACCAAGCCCCTCGTAAAATCTTCGTGGACGTTCACGACGGAAACCTCCCGGACCGCATCGCAATATCGGCGCGGAATCGCGACCGTGAGGGAGCGGTCGATCGCCCGGCTCTGGAGCCACCCTGTGACCAAGTAACGCCATCAGAAGCCGAATCTGGCAACCTCCCCGATGAAATTGGCACTTCGATGCGCTCCGGCGCAGTTCTTCGGCCGATGACGATGAACAGGCCACCGTCTACGCCGCCCTTGAGCAGCATCTCGAGCTCTGCAAGAAAGCGAGTCAATACCGTACCTCTGCTGTGGGGCTCAAACAGCTTCTCATCGGCCTTGAACGCTTCGGACACGATCTTGGGAATGCTTGAAAGGAATTCAAAACCGTTCGAATCGAACCACTTCAACGTCTCGCTGAAGGTGTGCTTGCTTTCGTGCGGGTGCTTGTACTGATCCATGAACCAGGACTGCTTGCGAGCCGCGTTGTACTTCTTGTTCCGCATGTGATCGTCCAGAAACCCAAAGCCGTCGCCCATCGTTCGGAAAATCCAGCGTCGGAAATCGGTGGGCAAGCGGCCTATCTGGTTGTAGAGACCGATCAGGATAACACCGCCAGGCTTAACCAGACGTCCGATCGCACGAAAGCCTCCGAGCGGATCGCCGGTGTGATGCAAGCCGCCATTACAGATCACTACGTCAAACGTATTGTCTTGGAAGCAAGGCCGGAACAGGTTCATCTGCAGGAATCCAGCGTTGTTGATGCCATATCGGTCCCGGAACTGTTTGCCAAGCCGGAGCGAATTGAGGCAGAGGTCGGCGCCGATAACCTTGCGCTTCCAAGATTGCCCCAGAAAATTGGTCATCTGCCCAGTGCCGCACGCCACGTCAAGCACCAGGGAGCCAACCGGGATCTGCTCATCCAGCAGACGCGCGAATAGGCCACGACTCGCTTTTTCCGCAAGACTTTCCCTGGAATCCAGATCGTCATAATTCGGGAAAGGGTACTGCTCGTAGAACGCTTTGACCACGTCAGTCACATCTTTGCGATTAGTCCATCCCTCGTTTGGGCAGAATAGCAGTGGGATCTCTTCCTCCGAGAACGGAAAGGTGGCTCCGCATTGCTCGCAGGCGATCACTGTCGAGCGGAGGTGTAAGCGAGCCCGGCAACTCGGGCACGCCAGGATCTCGCTGTGCTCGTCAACCTCCAGCATTTGACACTATCCTTCTTCCCCGGCTGCCTCGCGCGATTTCGTCCTCGGGCTCCGATTCTTGATCTCCGCATTATAACCAGGGGGCTCGTAGAGTTGGTCCCATAGTCGCGCGCCGAGAACACTCCGCTGACTTCGCTTGCTCTTGGTGTTCGCGGTTCATTCTTGCCCGCTCGAACTCTAGGGATAACTTTCCGGAGAATCAAATCTGCATGAAATCAGCCACTCTTCCGCCGGTGAAAGTACGAGGCGAGCTAGCTCTTCCCAGTGCCGTGGAATGCGGTCTCCGTCGGCACGCGCGGACGTGTGCGGCGTAGGGCTTCGAGACTTCTATAGCTTCTGATATTTCTCGGACTTTGAACGTCTTGACTCGCGGCTGAATCTTGTAAAGGCAGCCTTCCTCGTTCGGCCAAGCGGGCAGACTTGATGCGGACCACCACGAAATCGCGACGGCGTTGTCCGTCAAGGTTTTGGAGATGCGAGCCTTGACCTTCGGACCCTTCGGCCTTGCGTGGCCGATCAGCGCAACTTAAGGCTATGCTCTCCGCGCCAGAGAGCTCACAAATCTTCGCTTGCCGTGGGACGGAATTAGCCCGTGCTCTATACTTCTTTCCCCTGCCTTCACTTAGTGTTTCTTGTTCGCCGATCTGGACGGGGGACTCCAACGGGCTTGAGCAACCCGCAATGAATGACCGCGTCCACAAATTCCAGTGGTCGTTGGTACTTCGGGCAGACCTTCGGTTCCCCCTTGCTGTCTTGTCGTGGTAGCTCTGCACGGTCATAATCCCCCCGAAGCTTGGGCCGGTCGTAATCTGTTCCACCCTCCGCAGCTAGAGTAAGAATGAAGCTGACCCAAGCGATGGCCGGTCTGAATACCGGGCGCAGCGCTAGGCTCTAAGACCAGGCCTAGCGCTTGACCCCGCATTTAGTTAAAGACACGAAGAAGCTTGGCTGGCCATCCGCGATGGCCCAGCGGTGTGTCTAAAATCCCGCAGTAGCTCACGTTGAGTTCCCTGCGCGGCAGAGTACGTGAGAGAGAGCGGGATTGACAACTGAAGAAACCGCTCGGAATCCGCTCACGAGCTGTTCGCGTCTTTCTGCATCCAGGTCCACGCACTCGACACGATGTCGGCGAGATTGCGCTTGGCGATCCATCCCAGCACGCTTTGAGCCTTCGCCGGATCGGCCACCAGGGCCGGAGGATCACCCGGCCGTCGCGGTCCGATCTTTCGCCGAACCGGCCGTCCAGTGGCGTTTTCCGCCGCCTGGATGATTTCGAGAACGGAATGTCCCCGTCCTGTTCCCAGATTGGTGACCAGCGAGTCGCCGCCATTCTCCAAGTATTGCAACGCTCGCACGTGTGCATCGGCGAGATCGTTAACATGAACGTAGTCTCGTAGGCAGGTGCCGTCCGGAGTCGCGTAGTCGGAGCCGTTGATTTGCAATTCGGGTCCATTCGTCGTGGAGGCGACAAGCGCCAGTGGAATCAGGTGAGTTTCCGGGTCGTGGAGCTCGCCAATCTCCCCACTTTCATCGGCTCCCGCGGCATTGAAGTAACGGAGACTCACCGAGCGCAGCCCGTAAGCACGACCGTAATGCCGCAAGCTCGTTTTCGAAAAAAAACTTCGATGCGCCATAAGGATTCACCGGCTCGCGCGCTGTTTGCTCGGTAATCGGAATTCTCTCGGGGATGCCGTACACGGCACAGGTGGAAGAAAACACGAAGCGGCGGATACCGGCGGCCAGCGCGGAGTTCAGCAGGCTGAGCGCCCCGACGACGTTGTTCTGAAAATACTTGCGCGGGTTCTCGACCGACTCTCCAACGTAGGCGTGGGCCGCAAAGTGCATCACCGCGTCCACACGCGCCAGCACCGGCCGGAGCCTGGCTTCGTCCGCGATGTCGCCCTCCACCAGTTCGAAGCCTTGCGCCAGGCGGCGAAAGCCGGTGGAGAGATTGTCATACAGCAAAACCTCGCAACCGGAACTCCGTAAAGCGCGCGCCGCATGACTGCCGATGTAGCCCGCTCCGCCGGTTACCAGGATCGCCAAGGAAAAACCTCAAATGAGTTCATAAAAATGACCACCAAAATCAACGCAGTAAAATCACGCAGCCGGTTCCCGGCAATGATCGCCACCCGGCCGGGCAGGGTTGCTGCGAGTCCGCCCGCCAGACCGCCGCTTTCGCGCCGGTATCGGCCATCGAGCGTAGCGCTGTCTGCTGCGCCTCGAGGGTTAGCGTGGAATCGGCGGCCATCTTCCAAGTGATAACGCAGCCACACCAAGGGTGAAGTTGGCGGCGGCTCCGGAGGGTTGATTCTATCCTGAGTCCCTCAGCCCCCGAAATTTGACCCTTGATATCATTCTCGCGTGCTAGAGACAGCTTGGTTGAAGTCCTCTCCGGTGCTCGCAGGACGGCTGGTATTTGTTGTCGTCTTTTTCCTCAGCGCGCTGTACATGGCCAGGGAGTTGAACCGGGGCTGGGTTCCGCACGATGAAGGCGCCCTCGGCCAATCGGCCGAACGCGTTATGCGAGGCGAAGTTCCCCATCACGATTTCGACGAAATTTACACCGGCGGCCTGAGCTACCTCAACGCGGCCGCCTTCCGGATATTCGGCACGAAGCTGACGAGTTTGCGCTTCGTACTTTATCTCTTTTTCCTGGCCTGGGTTCCATCTGTTTACTACGCAGCGTCGCGGTTCGTTTCGTTGCCGATTGCGGGCGTGGTTACGCTGCTTGCTGTAGCCTGGGGACTGCCGAATTACGCCGCAGCATTGCCGTCCTGGTACAACCTGTTTTTCGCCAGCTTTGGAGTTGCCGGGGTGTTGCGCTATATCGAAACCCGGAAAGGGTTGTGGTTATTCGTTGCGGGGATGTGCGGCGGTATTTCTTTTCTGTTCAAGGTCAGCGGTCTCTTTTTTATAGCCGGAGTATTCCTGTTTTTTCTTTTTCCGGACGAAGGTACGGTGAGTGAGAGGCCCGCCAGCCGGATCGAAAGAAGTGTGTACCGAGTATTGTTGCTGGTAGCGATTGTTTCATACGTCGCCCTGCTTCTGGCGTTTTGGCGAAAGGGGTTTAGTCTGGTCTCGTTCCTCTACTTTATTGTGCCGGAACTGGCGGTTGGCGCCGCCATCATTTGGTGTGAGATGACTGTGCCGAACGAGGAGAGTCGAAGACTCGGGATTCTGCTCCGGAAATTATCTTTGTTCGGCGCTGGAGTCGCGATTCCGATTGGAGCCTTCCTGTACCTCTACGCGGCGCATGGCATCGTTTCACAGTTCCTGTATGGAGTATTCGTGCTGCCCGGGAAGCGGTTCGCCTTCGCCAGTCGCAGCCAGACACCGCGCAGGTTTATTGCCGGGCTGGCAGTTGATTTGGCGGTTATCGCTGCGCTCTTTCTTGTCGGCCCCAGGGCCAGGAGGTTGATCAGCAGGCCTGTTCTTGTCAGCGTTGCTATATTGCTGATTGCCGGTCGTATGTTGCCATTCGTCTATCGAACTGTCTGGAACTCCACATGGACTCTTCTGCCAACGATGGTGGTATTGGGTCTCATACCTTTGGTTGATAAACGAATGTCAGCAGAAATAGACGCTCGTGACCGGCAGCGCGTCTTCCTTCTGTTATCCGTCACGGCTGCCTGTAGCCTGATCCAGTTTCCATTCAGCGGCCCGATTTACTTTTGTTACGTAGCGCCACTCTTACTTTTGGCGACAACCGCAGTGTTTTCCAAGTTTCGGCAGCTGCCCCGATCCGCAATAGCTGGCCTGGCGGTTTTCTTTTTGTTGTTTGCAGTGCTTGATGTGACGCCAGGATTTATCCATAAAATGGGAGACAAATATGGGCCCGATATCCAAACCGTCGAGTTTGGCCTTCCCAGGGCGGGATCATTGCGGGTAGCCGGCGTGGATGC
>Ga0210407_10003033_pt1 | contig 13898 bp, 11 predicted proteins | sample IncBWC27MmetaG_FD_150860 | JGI IMG/M metagenome (GOLD analysis project Ga0210407, IMG submission 150860) | Forest soil microbial communities from Barre Woods Harvard Forest LTER site, Petersham, Massachusetts, United States - Inc-BW-C-27-M | ecosystem: Environmental > Terrestrial > Soil >... | reverse complement strand
GCGCCTCGGGTACTATCAGGACGGAACGGCGCACGCTCGCCCGGTCCGCCACGCGATCGAGCACCGCGGTTTCCAGGTGATAAACCCCTGCGGGAAGGTCGAGCGGCAGGATTAAGTTGGTGTCGCCGCTTTGAAACTCGGCGCGCTTGTCGGCCGGCGCCTCGAACAAAAGATCGCTGGAGACTTTCCGGATGACCTGGCCCCGTTCATCCTTAATCAAGCCCAGCGCGGAGACGTGAATCGCCACGCTCTTCTTGGCTGGTTCTTCCTCAAAGCGCAACGCCGAGCTGGGAATCGAGACCACAAACCGATAGATATGGCCGCCTGCGGCAGCGCCGAAGCGCAGAGCCGCCGCGTGGAATGGAAACGCATGCGGCTCGGGCTGCGTAGTCAGGATCTTGAGCGCGGCCATCTCAAACGGCGCCAGGGCTTCGCCAGCGATCATGGGCAGCGCGTAATATCCGGCGCGGCTCTGCACTGTCACGCCTGGACGCGTGAGGCGCACGGCCAGCTTGCGAAAATGGCCATCGAAGTTGGTGGAGACGGGAGAGTACGTGACTTCATAGTGGGAGCGCACATCTTCCATCACGCGGCGGAGCGGCGAGCGCAGATCGTTACTGTTGTCCATGGCGAAACCGCCGGTGCCTGCGGCGAGGTGCCGTGCGTTCGATTGCAAATCCGTGTGGATGGCATCGGGCGCGTCAGTAGACTGTTGTTGCATGGCTTGGTAGCTCATCTCCGATAGGGTGTTGTTGGAGACGGTGGTAAGACCGCGAGAATCCAGGGTATAAAACGTGACATTGGCACGATTGGCTTCGCTGATCAGCGATTCCAAAAGTTCCGGCTGATCCGGGGGGATGACCAGGCCTTCGGAAAAGAACAAAACCGTTTTGCGGCCCGGAAATTGCGCCTGCTCTCTGATCAACGCGCGGAGCGCGTCAATCGCGCGCGGACCCTCCTGCTGGAAGAGCAGCCGGACGCTTACTCTGTCCATGTCCGCCATGATGGGGTTAAAGATCGGATCGAGCCCAGGAACGCGTTCCTCTGCCGAGCCCGGCTGGAGCGGTCGATATTTTCCGGATTTTGGATCGCTTTCAAGCGCGTTGAGATGCTGGATGAGCGCCAGATTCTCTTTTGCGAACTGCTGGTACTGTCCGCTGGCCGCGCGGTCGACAGCTTTGTGCAAGATTTCGATATCGGTCGTATAAGTTTGAACAGCGGCCAAGTTGTATTCCAGAGTAAACACGCCGATCCAGGTGTTCGGCCCCGGCTCAGTCCGCAAAAAGTCGTGCGCCATGGCGGCCGCCTGTTGCCGGCTTTGCGGGCTCATGCCGGCGAAGACCATCGTCACGAGGTTGATCTCACGCAATGGATCGAGCTTGACTGCCTGGGCAGTATCCTTGCGAACGCCTGTAGTGACCGGCTGTGCTTCTTTGCCACTGCGGTACTGAAAGCTTTTTAGTGTTTGGCGGGCGCCGTCCTCATAGATCTCCACTTCTTCGGGACGGATATCTTTAACTTCCCTCTGGTGCTTGTCGCGGACCACGAAATCGAGCAGGACTTCCCGCGTACCGCCGCGCAAGATAACTTCGGAAGGCTGAGCGGGAATCGTGTGTTGCGCAGTGGCAGGGCCGGGGAAACCCGTTACGATCAGCCAAATAAAGCCGACCATGAGACCGTGGCTGGCCATTTACCGTACCCAGGCTCATTGTTCCACGGCCCGGTGCCTAAGCGGAAGCCCCGCTCCTGCCGATATAAGATCAGACGGCTCGGTAGAGCCGCGTGTAGGAGCACGCCTTGAAGGCGCTGGTCGCGGATGACAATTCGGGATTTCGGATGGTCCTCGAGCGGATGCTGCGCAAGTGGGGATATGATGTGGTCGCGGTATCAGACGGCATCGAGGCTCTGGCAGCCCTCCAAGCCACTGATCCTCCAAGGCTTGCGATTCTCGACTGGATGATGCCAGGGATTGATGGCGTCGAGGTTTGCCGCCGTGTGCGGGAGAAAAATCAGGAGCCGTACATCTACATTCTGCTGCTCACGGCTAAAGACAGTGCCGAAGAGCTGGTCGAAGGCATGGAGGCGGGTGCGGACGATTACCTCCGCAAACCCGTGGACAGCCACGAGTTGCGCGTTCGAGTTCGCGCCGGGCGAAGGATTCTGGACCTGCAGGAAGAAGTCGTGCAGGGCCGGGAAGCGTTGCGCCAGCTAGCCACACGTGATACGCTCAACTCACTTTGGAACCGGAACGCCATGCTCGAGATTCTCGGCCGCGAATTGAAGCGAGCCGAGAGGGAGTCCAGTTCGATCTCGCTCCTCATGGCGGATTTGGACAGCTTCAAACAGATCAACGATACGCTAGGCCACGCAGCCGGCGATGCCGTGTTGCAGGAAGCGGCTCGAAGAATTACCTGCTGTGTCCGTCCCTATGACTCGGTGTGCCGCTACGGCGGTGAGGAGTTTCTGATCGTGCTGCCTGGCTGCGATTTGGCGGACGCAACCCTGCGGGCCGAACAGATCCGTGCCACCATGGCGGCGACCCCATTCCAAATCGCGGAGAGCAACATCAATCTGACCTGCAGCCTGGGTGTCGCGGCTTCGTCCGGACCGGCTGGGTTCGATGCCACTTTGCTCACCCATGAGGCCGATGACGCCTTGTATACCGCGAAACGCAGCGGCCGCAACCGCGTCGAATGCCTGACCCCTCAGGCCGTCATGATGCATTGATCTGCGTCTCGCTCGGAACCTCGTGCTAGCCTTACAAGTTGCTGAGACTCGTGGCGCCAACAGGCAGGGCGGGCCGGGCAAAGGTATGGCCGGGCATCTTCTGTTTCATGCTCCTGGCTGCGCTCTTTTGGTCGAGTTGCGGCTACGTCGGAGAGCCGTTGCCGCCAGCCCTCCATATTCCCCAGCGCGTCGCCGATCTATCGGCCAGCGAGCGCGGATCTCAAATCTTCGTGCAGTTTACTCTGCCCACGCATACTACGGAGAGCCTTGAAATTAACAAACCGGTTCGCATTGAACTGCGGGTTGGACCCGCCGGCCGGCCGTTCGATTTGGAGGCCTGGGAAGCCAACGCCAAACCCTTTACGGATATCCCGGCCGATCAGGGAACCATAAAATACGATCTGCCTGCGGCCGAATGGCTCGGGAAGGATGTCGGCATCGGAGTCCGGATCTTCGGCGCAAACGGCCGAACCGCGGGATGGTCGAACCTGTTCACACTATCGGTTGTCCCGCCGCTTGCCAAGCCTACAAATCTAAAAGCCGCGGACGTGCGGGAAGGCGTCCAGCTGACATGGGAAGGGGAGTCTCCGCATTACCGGATTTTCAGGCGAGTCGCCGAGGAGTCCAGCGCTCCGGCGATTGCCGAAACCGAACGGCCCGAATATGTTGACAGGGCGGCCGATTATGGCATCCCTTATCACTATTCCGTGGAAGGGTTTCGCACCGGAGGCGATATCCACGTTTTCAGCGATCTTCCCGCCGAGGTGACGATCATCACTCGCGACACATATGCCCCGCCCACGCCGGTGGGTGTGGTGGTAGTGCCTTCGATCGGCAGCATCGAATTGATGTGGGAGCGCAGTACGGCCTCCGACCTTGCGGGCTATCGCGTGTACCGGGCGCAAGGCGAAGGGGCATTCGAGAAACTTGCAGATACTCGGGAAACGCCGAGTTACAGCGATCGCACCGTGCAGGCAGGCAAGACCTACAGGTACACAATCACCGCAGTCGACAAGCTTGCAAATGAGAGCGAGAAGTCGGCGCCCGTGACGGTCAGCGCTCAGTAAGCCCACCGCCAAAGGCTGGCTCCCACGGTATAGCCCGCGCCCACGGCGGCGAACAGGACCAGATCACCTTTCTTAACCCGCCCGCTTTCAATAGCATCGCGCGTGGCCAGAGGGATCGTACCTGCAGTCGTGTTGCCGTAGCGGTCGATGTTGATGACGACCTTGTCGCAAGCCAGGCCCAGGCGCTCCGCTGTAGCGCTGATGATGCGCCGGTTGGCCTGGTGCGGAATCATGATATCCACGTCCTTCGCGGCCAGGCCGTTTCGATCGAGCAGACCCTTACAAACTTCGTACATCTTGCGAACGGCGTACTTGAACACCTGCTGGCCGTCCTGATGAACGTAATGCAGGCGCTGTGCAACGGTTTCGCTCGATGCGGGCAGGCGGCTTCCACCCGCCGGCATTTTGAGATAATCGCCACCGGAACCGTCGATCTCACCCAGAAAATCGATGAAGCCAAGCTGCGGATCGTCATCGGCAGCCAGCGGTTCGATCAGCATGGCGCCCGCCCCGTCCCCGAACAGTACGCATGTGTTGCGGTCGGTGTAATCAATGATGCGGCTCATGGTGTCGGAACCGATGACCATCACCATCTTGTGCGTTCCTGCAGCCACCAGGTGAGCGGCCGTGGTCAAACCGTAAAGGAAACCCGAGCAGGCCGCTATCAGGTCGAATCCCCAGGCTCGCGTCGCTCCAATTTGGTTTTGCACCAGGCAAGCCGTCGATGGAAAAAACATGTCCGGCGTTACCGTGCACACCAGAATGGCGTCTAATTCTGAGGCCTGGATGCCGCGCCGGTCGAGCGCCTGGCGCGCGGCCTCTACTGCCAGATCCGACGTAGCAGTGCCGGCGTCGGCGATATGGCGCTCGGAAATGCCGGTGCGTTCAAGAATCCACTGATTGGTGGTTTCGACCATTTTCTCCAGGTCGTCATTGGTGAGAACACGCGGGGGCACATAGCAGCCGTGCGCGCTGATTTTTACTTTAGGCACTGGTCCTCGTGGATGGCGGAAGGTGCAAATGACCTTGATATGTTAAATTCGAAAGAAATGCAAGCGCGCGGGGACAGCATTGCCCCGAATCAACCCGTTTCCGGCCTGCAAACCAGTCTTTTCTTCGAAACTGCAGCTGAGATCTACACACGCGTGTTCCGGGACCTGAAGCCGCGCACCAAACCGCCCGAGGTTCACGTAGAGTTCTGCCCTTTCGCCAACGCGGATAGCTTCATCCGCCTGACAGACTCGGGGATGCACGTGCGCATTGCGGACGTGCTCGAAGGCGCTCCGGCCCCCGTTATGGAGGCGCTCGCGTACATTCTGGTGGGCAAGTTATTTCGCCGGCCGGTTCCGCGGCTGTATGCGCACCGGTACCGGCTGTATTTAAATCGCCGGGATATGCGCCGCCAGATGCACCTGATCCGGCAAATTCGCGGGCGCAAATTCGTCTCAGGACCAGCCGGCGCTCATCATAATCTCGAGCAGATTTTCGAGGAGCTAAACGGCCGATTTTTCAATGGGCTGATGGCGCGGCCCTTGCTGGGATGGAGCCGCGGCGCCTCGCGATCCATGCTGGGACATTTCGATCCCTCTCACAACGCCATCATCATCAGCCGAATTTTCGATTCACAGAAGGTTCCCCCGTTGGGACTGGAGTACGTTCTGTTCCACGAAATGCTGCATCTGCGTTATCCGGTAGATCATACGGGCACACGCCGCAGGGTGCATACGCGGGAGTTTCGCGCCGCGGAGAAGACATTTCCGCAACTGCAAAAAGCCAAAGAAATTCTGAAGAGGCTGTGATTGAGGAGGAAGAGCGGGTGACCGTCACCCGCTCTTGAGAAAGATTGCTCTAGGCGGCTGCAGCCGAAGGCTGCGCGCCTGCGGCCAGCACCTGCAGCTGGGTCCGCAACATATCCAGGGTCTCGACCAGGCTTTGAACGTCGACGCTTGGGACGCCCAAGCCGAACGTGTGGAGCAGGAGTCTACTCTCAATGGACATCATGTGCAAACTGAACAGCAGCCGCTGTTTCAACAGAAGGCCCGCTACGGCCGAGCGGTCCACTGAACCGTGAACCATCAGCAGCTTGAGCGCGCTGGAGACGCGGGAGAAGTCCCGTCCCAGGCAGCGCACGTAGCCGCGAAAGATCTCGACACGATTGGCACGCAATCGGCGTAAGATCCGCCGGCTATAGCCTGCGTGAGACTGGAGGAAACGATAGTCCACTGGATCGAGGAGCCGTTCCATCGGCTTGTAGCGAGATGCCGAAAAAATACGGCCCCAGTCTCCCGGCGACGCCGCGATTTTCTGGGGGCCGGACGACAACCGCCGGAATAAAACGGCAAACGCGAAGGTAACCAGAAGAAATACGCCCGCTGACGACAGCAAAATTAAGTTCATAGTGAAATTTCGCTCCAAGTATGCCGAATCGAGAATATCGAAGTTACCGTAAGAATGCAATCGAATTTTCGGCCCAGGCTGCGTCAATATATTTCCCCAAAAACAGCCCGGGAGGCACCCGCCTTCCCAGCGTCGGCACTGCAACCTCTAATCCGCTGCATTCTATAGGTTTACGATAAGGGGTTTTGCCGCCCCCACAAAAAGGAGGGTATAGATCCCCCGCAGGGGAGGAAGGCGGGACACCACTTGCGGGATACCGACGGTTGGCTTTACGCTTAGTTTTGAGGCTTGATCTTTCGCCATTTTACGGCAACGGAACAGCCTTGGAGGTTTTGTTCCGTTGAAGGGGCATCGGCAAACGTGTTGTACAATGAGGACAATTTTGAACTTCGGAGCCACGCCACCGCTGAAATGAAATTCGACCGCAGCGCCGCTTCGGATCTGTGGCGCAACACGCTATCTCAGATCCCCACCACTTTCGGACGCCTGATCTACCTCGCCTCCTTGCGCGATCAAAACACGGGAGCTTACCACCACCACGGACTCGAGCAATTATTTGGGCCGGAACAATCCGAGCAGACTCTCCGGCACAGTCATGGACAGATATTTTCCGACTGGCTGTGCTTCAATCTGGAGCAGCAAAAGAACGATCTGGAAGCTTATTTGGACGAATTAAACGAAGATAAGAAGATCATTCTGGCTACCTGGATCAGGCTTTGCCCGTACCGGAGTTACATTCCCGCGTCTGCGCGCGACGTAGAGCGCAACCTCTTCATTACCGATCTGGAGATGGTTCTAGAGCTGCTCAGGTACGATTACGCCGTCGCTTCCCCTGATCCAGACGCATAGCCACACCGACCACTTGGCCAAGGACGTCGATTTCGTTCGGATAGTTGAACACCTCGGGATAACACATGGAGGCGGGATGCGGTTGTAATACCAACTGGTTTTCCTGAAGAGTGCACCAACTGCAAGAAAATCCTTTGCGGTGTTCGAAGAAATAAATCGGCCGTTCATATTCGTTTCCCCAGCCGGTATTCACGATCTTGCGATGGCTATCGTCAATCAGGATTAGCGAGCTTGGCTGGATAAGCGGATACATGGTCCAGTCTTCCGAACCGACAAAGGCATAGCGGTAGTTCTTCACGTCCAGATTGTTCAGAAGCGCCAAAGGGAGTTTGCCCCAACGTTGGATCATGCGGCTCAAGAACGTCGTCCGCCGCAGATCGATTCCAGGATCGAGAGCCAGCGGCATTTGAGTATCACCAAAGCTAGAGACACTGAATCCAATCAGATGCGTGCGCTGCATCTGGATGGAAGCAGCATCGGAGGCCAGGGCGGATACGTTAACGCCATACCAGTCCATCACTTCGTTGACGTCCAGGCGGTAAATCGTGCAAAGGGAATACAGCCGGTACATCGTGGGAACGGTACCCTTGTTTTCGATGTCGGACAGACGGCTTAACGCGATCGAGAACTCGTCGTTATTGTGGCGTGCAGCGATCTGGTTGCTGGCGTCCTCGACATCGCGGTATCGCAGATTCAAACGTTCGCGGACACGCTTCAGCTTCTGTCCAGCTTCTTCCATGCTATGATTCCGTCTCTGGGCGCTGGCGGGCGATGCTGTTGCATCGATCCTGTCTCCGTTGAAAAAATTATAGCGGCCATAAACCCCAACCAGCAAGCTTTCGACGGGATTTCTGTTCTGAATTCAGAACACAATTTCGGCAGAGGAGGCGAATTTGAAAATAGTAGTCGGAGTGTCGGGCGCGAGCGGGGCCATTTATGGTATCCGGCTTCTCCAAAAACTCCGCCTGCACTCCGGGGTAGAAGTGCACTTGATTCTCACGCGATCGGGCGAGAAAACATTGTTTCTTGAAACGGGAAAAAAGGCAGCCGAATTAAAATCTCTGGCCCATTGCAGCTATGCCCTGGAGGATATCTCGGGAAGGCTCGCCAGCGGTTCGTTCCGCACGGACGGGATGGTGATTGCCCCCTGTTCGATTCATACCATGTCGGCGATCGCCGCCGGCATCAGCTCGAATCTTTTGATTCGGGCGGCCGACGTCACGCTCAAAGAGCGGCGGCCCCTGATTCTGATGGTCCGCGAAAGCCCGCTTCATCTTGGACACCTGCGTACCATGGTGGCGCTGGCGGAGATGGGAGCTGTGATCGCTCCACCAGTTCCCGCGTTTTATCACAATCCTAGTACGATTGAGGAGCTGGTAGACCACAGCGTGGACCGCGTACTCGATCTTCTCGGCCTGCCCAGCCAAACGGCGCGCCGTTGGGATGGCGCTGGTACGAACGAATGAAGGCATCCAGCCGGCGCAAACGCCAACTCGTCGCGTTTCAGGGTGAACGCGGCGCATTCAGTGAAGAAGCGGCGCGAAAGCTGCTGGGAGCCTCCATAGAAGTTCTGCCGTGCCAGCGGTTTGAGGACGTGTTCCGCGCACTCGACCGGAAGAAAGTCCACGCAGCCGTCATTCCCATCGAGAATACGCTGCATGGCTCTGTACATGAGAATTACGATCACCTGCAGCACTTCGATCTGCCGATCGTGGGCGAGACCAATGTGCGAATCATTCATAACCTCATCGCGTTGCCGGGCGTAACGTTTGCAAAGGTGCGCCGTGTTTTTTCGCACCCGGTTGCGCTGAATCAATGTCTCGATTTCTTTTCCGCGCATCCGCAATTGGAAAAAGTTCCGTTCTACGACACCGCCGGAAGCGTCAAAATGGTGATGGAGGAAAGATTGAAAGACGCCGCAGCCATTGCTTCTGCCGTTGCTGCCGAACTCTATGGCGGCAGAATTCTACGCCGCTCGATTGAAGACGATCGCCAAAATTTCACCAGGTTCTTCGCTCTGCGCCGGCCAGAAGATGTTCGGCGAACGCCCGTAAAAGCCAGCCGCGGCTCCCAGTGGAAAACCACCCTGGTCTTTTCCACCCGAAACGTGCCGGGTGCGCTTTTCCGTTCGCTTAGCGCGTTTGCCTTGCGCGATTTGAATCTGATGCGGATCGAATCGCGGCCTCTGCGCGGCAAGCCGTGGGAGTATCTCTTTTATTTAGACTTCGTTGGACACGTGAACCAACCGGCCTGCCGCAATGCCTTGGGTCATCTGCGCGAACTGGCCGACATGCTGCGTGTGCTGGGCTGCTATCCGCGAGGGGACTAGCCCAAGTACCCAAGTGAATCCTTCAAGCATCTAACTAGGTATGCCCGTGGAAGAAAAAATCGAAGACAAGATCGAAGAAAAAATTCCCGAGACCCAACTCGGCGAAGCCCTCGAGGAAATGCCCATCCTGACGGTGCGCGATACCGTCCTTTTCCCTCACGCATTGTTGCCGATCAATGTGGGACGGCCGAGCTCGATGGCTTTAGTTTCGGCACTGGGTGAGAACCGCCTGCTCGGTGTCGTGTCGCAAATCAACCCCCACGAAGACTCGCCCGGCCCGCCGGATCTTTACGAGGTGGGCACGGTGGCCATGATCCACAAAGTGGTGCGCATGAAGGAAGGGCTCCTTTTGTTTTGTGAGGGTATCGCGCGAATGCGAACTATGGGCTACACGGCCACTGAGCCCTACTTGCGGGCCCGCGTCGAGCGGCTTCCGGAATTGGAGCCCGAGCCGACTCCCGAACTGGAAGCTCTCCGCCGGGACGTGGTCGCTATTTTCCAGCAGATCGTGACCGCCTCGCCGAATCTCTCGGATGATCTCTCCAATGCGGTCGCCAACACGAATGAGTTTGGACGGCTGGCGGACCTGGTCGCCGGTATTCTGCCGGGCCTGAGCCATCCCGAGCGGCAGGCCGTGCTCGAGCAAGTGGATGTGCGCGCCCGCCTGGCCTACGTGCACAAGCATCTCGCGCGCGAGCTGGAATTAATCGAGCTGCGTAACAAGATCCAGTCGCAAGTGCAGGGCCAGCTTTCGCAGACGCAGCGCGAATTTTATCTTCGCGAGCAATTGAAGGCGATCCAGAAAGAGCTCGGCGAAGGGGACGATGGCCGCCAGGAGGTCGACGAACTGCGCGAGAAGCTGGAAGCGGCCGGGATGACCGAAGAGGTCAAAGCCGAAGCCATGAAGGAGTTGAACCGCCTCGGCCGCATTTCACCCATGTCGCCGGAATACAGCGTCACGCGAAATTACTTGGAATGGATGGTGAGCTTACCCTGGGGCGTTACTTCCGCCGAACCCGTCAATGTGCAGCGTGCCGCGGAAATTCTGAATGAGGATCATTACGATCTGGAGAAAGTGAAAGAGCGCATCCTGGATTACCTGGCTGTCCTGCAGCTCAAGCCGGTTCTGAAGGGCCCCATCCTATGCTTCGTCGGGCCGCCGGGAGTGGGCAAGACGTCGCTGGGGAAATCCATCGCGCGTGCCGTAGGCCGCAAATTCGCCCGTATTTCGATGGGCGGCATGCATGACGAAGCGGAAATTCGTGGCCACCGCCGTACGTACATCGGCGCCATGCCCGGGCAGATCATCCATGCACTTCGCCGCACTGGTACGAAAGATCCAGTGTTCATGCTGGATGAAGTGGACAAGTTAGGCCGGGATTTTCGCGGCGATCCAGCGTCGGCGCTGCTCGAAGTTCTGGATCCGGAACAGAACTCAACCTTTCGCGACAATTATCTGGATGTTCCGTTCGACCTATCCAAGGTGTTGTTCATTACCACTGCCAACGTGCTCGATACGATTCCCGAAGCCCTGCGCGACCGCATGGAGATTATCGAGCTCCAGGGCTATACCGAGCAGGAAAAGGTGATGATTGCGTTCCGCTATCTGATCCCACGCCAGATAAAGGAAAACGGTCTGGAAGAAAAGAATCTCCACTTCACCGACGAGGGTGTTCGCCATCTCATCCGTCGCTATACCCGAGAAGCCGGCGTGCGAAGCCTGGAGCGAGAGATCGGCACAGTCTGCCGCAAACGCGCGCGGCGCATCGCCGAGGGAAAAACTGATAGCGGTGCTGAAATCACGCCGGAGCGCATCGAGGAATTCCTGGGCGCTCCCCGCTTCCGCCCTGATGTGGAAGTGGAGGAGCGCACGCGGCGCCCGGGTGTTGCTGTGGGCCTGGCGTGGACGCCCGTGGGCGGCGATGTGCTGTTTGTCGAAGCAGGGCGAATGCCCGGCGGCAGCAAGGGACTTATCATGACGGGGCAATTGGGATCGGTGATGCAGGAGTCCGTGCAGGCCGCTCTTACGTGGGTGCGGGGCAACGCGACGCGCTACGGGATCGACCCAGATCTGTTTAAGACGAGCGACATCCACGTGCACGTTCCCGCGGGCGCTATTCCAAAGGACGGGCCGTCGGCGGGCATCACCATGGCGGCGGCGCTGGTCTCGATGCTGACCGAACGGTGCATCCGGCCGAACTTGGCTATGACCGGCGAGATCACGTTGACGGGCCAGGTTCTGCCGGTCGGCGGGATCAAAGAGAAGGTGCTGGCGGCCAGACGCAGTGGCGTGCGCGAAGTGATCATGCCGTTTGAAAACGAAGTCAATGTGAAAGAGGATCTGAAGAGCGAGCAGATCGCTGACATGAAAATCGATTACGTGCGCACTGTGGACGAGGTAATGGCGCTCGCGCTCCAGCCGTGTGTTGACCCTCCGGAGCCACTGGCGCATTTCGGTGAACCGCTAGGCTAAGTCGGACCTGTGGGCATCCGCTTCCTTCCGGTCGCGGCTCGGAGGAGGCGGGCGGCTATGTTACAATCGCCCGTCAACGCACATGAAACTACTTTTCTTCGCCGCCCTATTGGCGTTTGCGGCGGGCGCAGCGCTGGCCGAGACGATTGTGCTCGACGGTTTTACGCTCATCGACGGCAATGGCCGCCAACCCCTGTCGAATGCCGCGATGATCATTGTGGATGGCCGCATTCAGTGGACCGGACCCAAGGCACAGCTCAAGGCGCCAGCAGGCGCGGCGATTACACATCTCGTGGGCAAGTACGTCATGCCCGGCATCATCAATCTGCACGGGCACCTCGGTAATACCCTTGAACTCACGCAGGATCCGAAGAACTTCACGCGTGATAACGTCGAGAAGCAGCTGAAGCTTTACGCTTCCTATGGCGTGACTTCGATAGTCAGCATGGGAACGGATGGGGATCTCATTTTTCCGATGCGCGCCGAGCAGCGCGCCGGCCGGCCGCACATGACGCGCATCTTCACGGCGGGCCGCGGTTTCACCGGCGTCGGCGGGTATCCTACTACCGCGCAAGGCATGAAAGGCGTGCCGTTGGAAGTGGCCACCACCGCGGAAGTGGATCGAGATGTCGCACAGCTTGCGGACGAGAAGGTCGATCTCGTGAAGATCTGGGTGGACGACCACCTGGGCCGTGAAAAGAAGATTCCGCTTGATTTGGCCAAGGCCATCATCGCGGAGGCACATAAGCACGGGCTCAAGGTTGCCGCGCACATCTTCTACCTCGATGACGCCAAGGCACTGGTCAATGCCGGTCTGGATGGCCTGGCGCACAGCGTGCGCGATAAGCCGGTGGACGACGAGCTGATCGCCTCCATGAAAAAGCGCGGCGCGTTTCAGGAGGCGGCGACGTTGACGCGCGAGGAATCGACATTCATCTTCGCTAAACCGGGACCGCTGCTCGACGATCCTTTCTTTACTCGCGGTGTTTCACAGGGTGTGCTCGCCACTCTGCGGAGCCCGGCGTACCAGAACAAAGCCGCCGCCGATCCCGACTATGCGAAATATCCAGGGTTTCTTCAGTCGGCGATGCAGAATCTGAAGAAGCTTGCGGACTCCGGAGTCATGATCGGGTTCGGAACCGACAGCGGGCCGCCTGGCCGCTTCCAGGGCTACTTCGAGCACTGGGAACTGCAATTGATGACAGAGGCGGGGCTCACTCCCATGCAGGTGATCACCGCCGCCACGCACAACGCCGCGGCGTTTCTTCGCGCCAAGGATCTGGGTACGCTGGAACGTGGGAAGTGGGCCGACTTGATCGTGCTCGGCAAGAATCCGCTGGATGACATTCGTAACACGCGATCGATCGAGATGGTCATGATCGCTGGAAACAAAATCTGAGCCATGCTGACCCGACGGGTTTTTCTCGCCGGAGCCGCAGCGGCACCGATGCGCGCCCAAACGGAGCCCCGATACCGGGTAGGCATCACGACCAACACGCGGGGTGGCTGGGAGAAAGATGTATTTCTCTCGTTTCGCGAAGCGCACGAGGCCGGCTATTCCTACGTTGAATCATTCATCGATTACTTCGGCGACTATCTGGACAAACCCGATGAGCTCTTAAAGAAGACCGGCCAGATTGGCGTCAAGTTCGACACCGTTTCGAACGGCGGCCGCATGGAGATGCATTTCGAAGATTCCGCCAGGCACGAGAAAATCATCGAGCAGCATATGCGCCTGGTGGAGTTCATCAAACGCCTGGGTTGCGACCATCTGAAGATCAACACCGGGCCGCGGCGCCCGGGCGGCACGACCGATCAAGACTTGAAGAACATGGCCGTGGTGTTTAACCTTCTCGGCAAGCGCATCAGCGCTGAGGGATTGAAATTCGGCGTGCATGCGCACATGTGGACGCAGTTCGAAAACCGGCACGAAATTGATAGCGTGCTTGGCTCGACCGATCCGCAGCATGTCTGGTTCGTCCTCGATACAGGACACATCACCATGGCGGGCATCGATCCGGTAGAACTCACTCGCACCCTCGGAAATCGAATCATC
>Ga0210407_10003031_pt1 | contig 13902 bp, 9 predicted proteins | sample IncBWC27MmetaG_FD_150860 | JGI IMG/M metagenome (GOLD analysis project Ga0210407, IMG submission 150860) | Forest soil microbial communities from Barre Woods Harvard Forest LTER site, Petersham, Massachusetts, United States - Inc-BW-C-27-M | ecosystem: Environmental > Terrestrial > Soil >... | reverse complement strand
CCAACCCGCTATTGGCTCCGGTGACGATGACAGTGTGCCCGGTGAAGGAAGGAAGGTCTGCGGCGGTCCAGTCGGTCATGCTGGTAACGCTAACGAGCCCAGCTACCGCCCGACGTCGAACTCCAGCGGCAAGGTGGTGGGTCCGGTTATTCCTGCCATGCCCTTCCATGGGCTTGGTCCGGTCTGGCGGGGGTTGGGCATGCGTTGGGTGATGACCCGAAGAGCTTCGGTCAGCTCGAGCCGCGCCAGGTGAGCGCCGAGGCAGTAGTGCACGCCGCCGCCGAAGTTCAGGATGGCCGGTGGGTTCTGGCGGGTGATGTCGAGGCGCTCGGGGTCCTCGTGGACGTCGGGGTCGCGATTGGCTGAGGCGGTGTTGGCGGCCACCAGGGTACCGGCAGGAATGCGGACTCCGGCCAGTTCGACGTCTTCGGCGGCTCGCCGGATAGTGCCGAAAATGATTGGTCGGTAACGCATTAGCTCGTGAATCGCGTCTGGTGCCAATTCGGGCTGCCGGGCAACCAAGTCCCATTGATCAGGGTGGGCGACCAGCACCTCTACCGCCGCGGCGAGCTGGTTGCGGGTGGTGTCGGTGCCGGCGCCCAACAGCGTGGAGCACAGCATGATCAGTTCGTCGTGGGTGAGGCGGTCGCCGTCATCTTCGGCGCGGATCAGATCGGAGATCAGATCGTCGGTCAGCGATGCCCGCCGGCGCGCGATCAAGTCCTCGAGGTAGGCGTCCAGCTCGTTCCACGCCGCCAGAATTAGCGGCGCGTTGTCGACGACGTTCCATTCGAAGAGTTTCTTGATGTCGTCGACCCAGCCGGAGAAAAGTTGCCAGTCCTCGGGTGGTGCGCCCAGCAGCGCGCAGATGATCGGCGTCGGATAGCCCCGGGCGATGTCGGTGACGACGTCGCAATGCCCCACCGTGGCGAACGGTTCGACCAGCACGGTGATGATCTCGACGGCCAGGGTGCGCAGTCGCTCCGCGGCCCGGGGCGCGAAGGCCTTCGACACCAGGCGACGCAGTCGATGGTGCATAGCACCGTCCAGGCCCAGGATGTTGCTGGTCGCCCGGTCCCAGAGCGGACCCGAGGTGACGCCTTGTACGTCTAGTCCAAGGCCTTGTGCCGTGATGAATCGGTCGTCGTGCAGCACCGTGCGGACGAGCTCGTAGCTCAATACCTCAGGTCCGTACGGGCCGATCGCGATGGGGGCCTGCTTGCGGGCCTCGGCGATGACGCGGTGCGCGTCGTCGGGATCGGTGAGGTGGTCGTAGCGGAAGGTGGGCAACCCGGCCTCGAAAACGCTAGGGCATGTGGTTGCCTGAACAGTGATCATCGGGTTCTCCTCCGTCGGCTTGCAGTCGACTATCCGGCGGCGGCCGATCAAGACCATCCGCCGTAGCGCGTAGATCTACGCGCTTGGTGTCGTGAATTGCGCAGTCTCCCGATGGCGATCTGCGCGTTCTGACCGATGTTTTGCCTCCCGTCCGCCGCCATGCTGGCTACCATGAGCCAGAATGCGGAGATACCGCCGCTAACCTGGAGCGATTTTGGCGTGAGCGAGTTGCTGCCGACCGGCACGGTGACGTTGCTGCTGGCTGATGTCGAGGGCTCGACTGGGCTGTGGGAAACCCAGCCCGAACAGATGACGGCTGCGCTGGCGCAGCTGAACCGCATGGTGAACGAGGCCATCGCCGCGCACGACGGGGTGCGCCCGCTGGAACAGGGCGAGGGTGACAGCTTTGTGGCCGCGTTCTCCCGCGCCAGCGACGCGGTGGCGTGTGCGCTGGCGTTACAGCGCGCCCCGCTGGCGCCGATACGGCTACGTATCGGTGTGCACACCGGGGAGATACAGCTGAGGGACGACGCCAATTACGCGGGTCCCACGATCAACCGGACTGCGCGGCTGCGTGATCTTGCCCATGGCGGCCAAACCGTGTTGTCGGGCGCGACGGAGCCGTTAGTCGTTGATCGGTTGCCCGACGGTGTGTGGCTGGCCGATCTGGGCAGCTATCCGTTGCGGGATCTGCCGCGCCCAGAACGCGTGGTGCAGCTATGCCATCCGGACCTGAACAACGACTTCCCGCCGCTTCGCGTCCGAACTGTTGTTGTGTCACATAACCTTCCGGCTCAGTTGACGAGTTTCGTTGGGCGCCAAGCCGAAATGAAGCAGCTGCGTCAGATCATCATGGATAACCGGCTGGTGACGCTGACCGGCGCCGGGGGTGCCGGTAAGACCCGTCTCGCTATCGAGGTCACCTCTGAACTGAGCATCGAGTTCTCCGACGGGGTGTGGTACGTCGATTTGGCTCCGATCACCAATCCTGTTGTGGCGCCGGTGTGTGTGGCGCGCACGCTGGGTCTGCCGGATCAGCCGGGCCGCTCAACCATGGAACTGCTGGTGAGGTTCTTCGGCGAGAAGAAGATATTGCTGCTGCTCGATAATTGTGAGCACCTGCTGGATGCGTGCGGGACCATGGTCGTCGAGCTGCTCGCGCCCTGCCCGCACCTGACGATTCTGGCCACTAGCCGTGAGCCGCTCGGGGTGCCCGGAGAACTGAGCTGGCGGGTGCCGTCATTGCCGCTCGCCGACGAGGCCATGCAGCTGTTCACCGACCGTGCCCGCCGCGCCCGCCCGGAATTCGTTGTTAGCGAGGACAACACCCCACTGGTTCAAGAGATCTGCCGGCGCCTGGACGGCATGCCGTTGGCGATCGAGCTTGCCGCGGCTAGGGTTCGGGCGCTGTCGTTGTCACAGATTGTGGACAGTCTGCATGACCGGTTCCGTTTGCTGACGGGGGGTGCGCGTACCGCCGTGCGTCGCCAGCAGACGCTGCGCGCGTCCGTGGATTGGTCACACGCGCTGCTTACCGAGCCCGAGCAAGTGTTGTTCCGGCGGCTCGCGGCGTTCGCGGGCGGGTTTGATCTGGATGCTGCTCAAGCGGTCGGCGTCGGCAGTGAGGTGGAGCTTTACCAGTTGATGGACCAACTGGGTCTGTTGGTGGACAAATCCTTGGTCGTCGCCGAGGACACCGCCGCCGGGATGCGGTATCGGTTACTGGAGACGGTGCGCCAATACGCGCAAGAAAAGCTCGGCGAGTCCGGTGAGGCCGCCGAGGTGCGCAGCCGCCACCGCGACTATTACACGGCCAGGGCGGCCGAGCTGGAATCGCACGGCCACGCCGCCGATGAGCAGATGCTGGAGTGGGCGCAAGTCGAGATGGACAATCTGCGGGCCGCATACGGGTGGAGCCGGGAGAATTCGGACCTCGAAACAGCGCTGCGGCTCGTGTCGTCGTTGCATCAGTTCTGGATAGTTCGGGGCCGCTTCCGCGAAGGACTGGCGGGGTTTGAGGCGGTGTTGACCGACAAGCGCTGCGCGGAAGTCGCACCGGCGATATGGGTTCGCGCCGTCGCCGACCAAGGAATCCTCGCGGGGTGGGCGGCCGCCCCCGCGAGCGAGGATAGGGCACGAGACGCGTTGGAGACCGCGCGCAAGCTCGAAGACCCGGCACTGATCACTCGAGCCCTCGCCGCGCGCGGGATGGTCGCGTTCGACAGGGCCGGGATATCTGTGCCCTGCCTCGCCGAGGCGGTCGATCTGGCCCGCGCGACGGGTGATCGCTGGAATCTGTGCCAAATCCTCAGTTATCGCGCGCTCACGGGTGCCGCGGCGGGTGAACCAATCCTTTCGCAAGCCGCGGCCGAGGAAGGACGTGACCTCGCGGACGCGCTCGGCCTCGGGTTCTTTTCACGGCACTGCCGAGCGTGGCTGGGCATGGCGCTGATGATGCGAGGAGATCTTGCCAAGGCCGATCAGATCCTGAATCTTTTGGTCGAGGAAGCCGAGGCGGCCGGCGACCACGCGATGCGGACCTTCGGCAGCGTGGGCGGGGCCGAGGTGCTCGCATCCCGCGGGGAGGCGGTGGCGGCACAGGCGGCGATTGAGTCCGCATGGGACGCCGCCGACGCAATGGGCGGGTATTACGCGGATACGTTGAACGCAGTTTCTGCCCACGTCGCGCTGGTCGCCGGTGACGCCGCTCGAGCCAGGGAGGCCGCAGACGCGGCCTGGCAGCACACCAGCTCGAGGCGCGAGGTGTTCACCAGAAGCGTCAACCGTATGGTCGAAGCCGCCCTGGCGATGGGCGATCTGGTCGCCGCCCGCAATTGGGCCGATGACAATGTCGCGGTGGTACCGGGCTGGCACCAAGCGGCCGCACGCACAGTTCGCGCCTTTGTCGCGATCGCGCAGAATGAGCCCGACCAGGCGGAGCGCGACGCCCACGACGCACTCGCGGTCGCCGCCCGCACGCAGGGATATATGGGGGTGCCCGACACCCTGGAATGCCTTGCCCGTCTAGCGGCCGACGATGTTAACCATCCGTACGCGGCGCGTCTGGTGGGTGCGGCGGAGAGCATCCGGCAACTCACGGGGCACGCCCGCTTACCGATGTATCAAGCCGGCTACGACGCCGCAGTGTCGGCGGTTCGGGAGGCGTTGGGGCAGAACGATTTCGACGCTGCACGCGCCGAAGGCGCTGCCCTATCCACCGAGGAAGCGATCGCGTACGCGCAGCGCGGGCGTGGCGAGCGCAAACGTCCCACCAACGGCTGGGGATCACTGACACCCATGGAGCAGGATGTGATCCGTTTAGTCCGGGAAGGGCTGGGCAACAAGGACATCGGCGCCCGGCTTTTCATCTCACCGCGCACCGTGCAGACCCATCTCACCCACGTCTACGCCAAACTCGGCCTGACCTCCCGCGTCCAGCTCGTCCAACAAGCCGGCCGCCACGCCTGATGCCCAATCACTAAGCCGGACAGACTAAGCACCATGTCACGTCGGCCGCCACACGACGTCGAGGTTATCTTCCGGGACGGTGATCAATGCTTGTGTCACGCCGTCGGGATAAGCAAACTCCACAAGGTACGCGGGTGGAAGATCATTGCCCTGGAAGTCGTTGACAACGGTGCCTTCCGAACCGGCCGGAAGATCGTGCTCGGGTAGCGACCGCCGTAGTCTGACGACATCGGAATCTTGGGGTTTCGCGTGATCACCCAATCACTTTGCGGCGACGACGAATCCGTGGATGATCGCGTCGATGTCTGTTGACTGCGCGGCCGCCTGGTCCGCCCGACTGCTGATGGTCAGCTGAACCAGGTATCGCTGCTTGTCAGGCGGTGATCCGGTGGGAATGACGATCCGGTTCCAGCTGTGCAGCCGCGCGCCGTCGAGGTCGTAGCTACCCTGGATCATCGACGAGGGAAACCCGTTGAAGGGTGCCATCGAGGCATCCAATTGTTTGAAGTTCTCAAACAATTGAGCATCGTCGTTGCCGTGCTTGATGACTTGAACCGGGTCGAAGTCGCCGCGCAGCTTGAACACCACCAACCTTGCCGTCGGATAGTTGCCGCCCTTGGCGATTATCACCGTCTGCGGCGTGATGTGCGGATCGGTAAACGGCGACCAGCCCGGTGGTGTCGGTATCGACACGCTCAGATCGGTCAGGGTGCTCGGCGCCACTTGCTGCCCGGTGACACCGATGCTTTCCAGGTACTGCGATAAGGGGACGGGCTTTACCACCGTCGTGGTGGTAGTGGTTGTCGAGTTCGTCCCTAAGATCGACTGGTAGTCAGGGGCTTTCGGGGCGCAGGCGACCACAGATGTCGTCAGCGCGACTATCGCCGTCAGCGCGGCGATCGTGACAGCGGCCGCGAGCCGTCTCACAGAATCTCGTGGACCGCGTCGATTGGCCGAGCCAGCCGGGTCCCCTTCGGTGTGACGACAAACGGCCGTTCGATCAGGATGGGGTGCTCGGCCATGGCGTCAAGCAGCTCGTCATCGGTCACGTCGGCGAGGTTGAGTTCGGCATACAGCGGTTCCCGCTTGCGCACCGCGGTGCGCACATCGATGCCGGCGTCGCGGATCATTTTCACCAGCTCGTCGCGCGACGGCGGCGTTTTCAGATATTGGACGATGGTGGGGTCAAAACCTTTGTCCCGCAGCAAGTCCAGCGTCTTACGCGATGTGCTGCACTTGGGGTTGTGGTAGATGACGGTGTCCCGTGAAGCGGATGCCATCTACGCGTCTCCGTCGAATAGCCCTGTGACTGAGCCATTTTCGAAAACAGCGCGAATGGTGCTGGCCAGTAGCGGCGCGATGGACAAAACCGTGAGCTGGGGGAACCGCTTCTCCTCGCCGATCGGGAGCGTGTTCGTGACGATCACCTCACGCGCGCCGCAAGCCGCGAGGCGCTCAGCGGCCGGCTCCGACAGCACCCCGTGGGTCGCGGCGATAATCACGTCCCTGGCGCCGTCGTCGCGCAACAGCTGCACCGCGCCGGCAATGGTGCCACCGGTGTCGATCATGTCGTCGATCAGCACGCAGGTCCGGTCGGCGACTTCCCCGACAACGCGGTTGGAGACCACCTGGTTGGGTACGCGCGGGTCACGGGTCTTGTGAATGAAGGCCAGCGGAACGCCGCCCAATGCGTCGGCCCATTTCTCGGCGATGCGCACCCGGCCGGAGTCAGGGGAGACCACCACCATGTTGCCGTCCGGGTAGTTGTCCCTGATGTAGCCGGTCAGCAGGTTCTGTCCGCGCATGTGATCGACAGGGCCGTCGAAGAAACCCTGGATCTGATCGGTGTGCAGGTCGACGGTCACGATCCGGTCGGCTCCTGCCGTCTTCAGCAGGTCAGCGACCAGCCGCGCCGAAATCGGTTCGCGACCGCGATGCTTCTTGTCCTGGCGGGCGTAGGGGTAGAACGGCATGACGGCGCTCATCCGCGTCGCGCTGCCGCGCTTGAGCGCATCGAGCATGATCAGCTGTTCCATCAGCCAGTCGTTCACCGGCGCTGGATGCGATTGCAGGACGAACGCGTCACAGCCACGCACCGATTCGTGGAAGCGCACGAAGATCTCACCGTTGGCGAACTCCCGCGCGGTCTGTGCGGTGACGTGAACGTCGAGTTCTTTGGCTACTTGCTCGGCCAGCTCGGGATGCGCGCGGCCAGAAAAGAGCATCAGGTTTTTGCGGTTATCGGTCCAGTCGTGGCTCACCGTGCTGCCCTCGCCGTATCGGGATCGAGATAGGGAATGGACGGCCCCATCGTAAGCGAAGGGCCTGGGTGGGTTGCCGCATTGCCACGTAGTGGGTTCACGGCGTCTGATCGGGGTCGGGTGGGGGTGTGGGATGCTGGGCGGCCTTTTCGGCGGCTTCTGCGGCCGCGCTGCCCGGCCGCCTGCGCTGCACCCAGTTCTCGATATTCCGTTGTGGGCCCGCCGAAACCGCAAGCGCGCCCGGCGGGACATCGTCGCGCACTACCGTGCCGGCGCCGGTGTAGGCACCGTCGCCGACGGTCACCGGCGCCACGAACATGGTGTCCGACCCGGTGCGCACGTGCGAGCCGATGGTGGTGCGCCGTTTGGTGGTGCCGTCGTAGTTGACGAACACGCTGGATGCACCGATATTGCTGTGCTCGCCGATATCGGCGTCGCCGACGTAGGTGAGATGCGGAACCTTGGTGCCGGTGCCGATGGTGGAGTTCTTGGTCTCGACGAACGCGCCGAGCTTGCCGTCGGCTCCAAGCACGGTGCCGGGCCGCAAATAGGTGTACGGGCCGACGGTGGCGCCGCCACCGATCGACGACGAGGAGCCGTGGGTGCGCACCACTGACGCGCCGTCACCGACCGTGACGTCGGTCAGCGTGGTGTCCGGGCCGACGACGCAGCGACCGGCGATTTGGGTGCGCCCGAGTAACTGTGTCCCCGGATGGATGACGGTGTCGCGGCCGATCGTCACATCGACGTCGATCCAGGTGGTCGTCGGATCGACCACGGTCACGCCGGACATCTGGTGGGCGGCCACGATCCGGCGGTTCAGCTCGGCGCCCAGCTCGGCCAACTGGACACGGTTGTTGACACCGGCCACCAGTGCGCTGTCGTCGACGTGCTGAGCACGTATTGACCGGCCGTCGCCGCGAAGGATGGCGATGACGTCGGTGAGGTAGAGCTCCTGTTGGGCGTTGTTGGAGCTCAGGCGACCCAGAGCGGACCGCAACGCCGCGATGTCGAAGGCGTAGACGCCGGCGTTGACCTCGGTGATCTCTCGCTGCGAGGGCGTCGCGTCGGCGTGTTCGACGATCGCCATCACTTCGTTGTCCTGCGTGCGCAGAATGCGGCCGTAGCCAAACGGTTCGCTCAGCGTGGTGGTCAGTACGGTCACCGCGGCCGACGCCGCGTTGTGGGTCGCGACCAGGTCGGCCAGGGTGTCGGAGTCCAGCAGCGGTGTATCGCCCGAGGTGACGACGACGATGCCGGCGTAATCATCAGGCAGCGCGGACAGCCCGCAGAGCGCCGCGTGGCCAGTCCCCAGCGGGCGGTCCTGCAGCGCCACGTCGATCGGGCGCCCGAGCCGCTCGGCCAGTTCGGCGACAAGCGGCGCGATCCGCTGGTGATCGTGGCCCAAGACCACGACCAAACGCTGGGGTGCCACCTTGGCGACCGCATGCAGCGAGTGAGACAACATGCTGCGGCCTGCGATGGTATGCAGCACCTTCGGGGTGTCTGACCGCATCCTGGTGCCGGGCCCGGCCGCCAAGACCAGGACCGCGGTATCACCACGAAACGACATCAACTCTCCTCTTGCTTTGTCTCACGCGAGGCGGGAGCCCGAAGCGTCGACATGTCGTCAAGAGTGTCATTTCACCTGCACTGGTGGCAAAACCCGTATTTATGCGATCTGCTGCGATGTCATTTCGCAAGCGACCGAAGCTCCGTCGCCAGGACTCGAACCTGAACTTTCTGAACCAAAATCAGAGGTGCTGCCGATTACACCACGACGGATTGCTTACCACGGGCAGGTGGCGGTGTTAATCGCCGACCGCGCCAAGAAGACTCTAGACGCTACCGGGGCCGATGGCGGCGCTAGGGAAAGTCATACAACTTCACCTGCGCAAACCGATACCCTGATTTACGTGGCAGCCCCGGATAAAGAAGTGCGGGCGCCGCGAGCCCGGATGACCGGTAGCGAGCGCCGACACCAACTCATCGGTATCGCGCGCTCGCTGTTCGCCGAACGCGGCTATGAAGGTGCCTCGATCGAGGAGATCGCGCAGCGTGCCAACGTGTCCAAGCCGGTCGTCTACGAACATTTCGGCGGCAAAGAAGGTCTGTATGCCGTGGTGGTCGACCGTGAGATGTCGGCGCTGCTGGACGGCATCACCTCGTCGCTGACCAACAACCGGTCCCGGGTGCGGGTCGAGCGGGTCGCGCTGGCGTTGCTCACCTACGTCGAAGAACGCACCGACGGCTTCCGGATCATGATCCGCGACTCGCCCGCCGCGATCAGCTCGGGAACCTATTCCAGCCTGCTCAACGACGCCGTCAGCCAGGTCAGCTCCATCCTGGCTGGCGACTTCGCCCGTCGCGGCCTGGATCCGGATCTGGCGCCGCTGTACGCCCAGGCTTTGGTCGGCTCGGTGTCGATGACGGCCCAGTGGTGGCTTGATACCCGCGAGCCCAAGAAAGAAGTGGTCGCCGCGCACCTGGTCAACCTGATGTGGAATGGCCTGACTCATCTGGAAGCCGATCCCAAGCTGCAGGACGAGTAGGAGTCAGTCGATCAGCGACTGCGTGCCGAGGACGATCGCCAGGGCGAGGCGCTCGGCGTCTTCCGTCTCGGGTTCGGCGGTGTAGATCATGATGCGCAGGTCGTCGGCGGCAACAACGAGCACGTCGCAGTCGAGCGTAATGCGGCCGACGTCCGGGTGGTCGACGATTTTGCGCCGGCCGTAATCGTGGTGCGGCTCTGCGCCGCCGGATTCCCAGAGCTCGACGAACCGCGGGCTCTGTGCCGCGAGGTCCCGAGTCAGCAGCTTCAGCCGCTGATCGGCCGGATACCGGGCGGCGGTCAGTCGGAGGTCCGCGACCAATCCAGTCTCGAATTCGGCTTGCTCGGCGGGCGTGTGGACGGCGCGAGTGCCGGGACCGACCAGGTTGCGCCAGACGCTGTTGCGTTCGATTCCGCGCCAGCTCGTCGTCGGCCCCATCAGCGCGTCATACGGCGCGTTGGCGACCACGAGGGTCCAGGTGGCGTCGTAGACCGCGACGGGGGTGTTCGCCAGACGGTCGAGCAGGCGTTGCACGCTCGGCGTGATGCGCAAAGACACGACGCCGAGTCCGGGCGTCACGTGCCCGGCCAGGCGGAAAAGGAGGTCGCGTTCGGCGTCGGAGACGCGCAACGCGCGGGCCAGCGCCTCCACGATCTGCACCGACGGCGAAGTGGCTCGCCCTTGTTCGAGCCTGGTCAGGTAATCGACCGAAATGCCGGCCAGCCCGGCGAGCTCTTCCCGACGCAGCCCCGCCGCGCGGCGGCGTCCACCCACCGGGACGCCGACCGCTGTGGGTTTCACGCGGTCGCGCCAGTGCCGCAAGGTCCGGCCGAACTCCCACGAGTCCATATCTCCACTGTGCGCGATTCGTAGGGCCCTGTCTCGGCCTTTTCCTGGCCCTGGCGGTCCTACGAAAAGCGGACGACTGCCTGGCCCATCGAATCCGGCCGATTCTCGGCGTAGGGAAAGTCGCACCAAGACGAACGGAGAACCATGAACTCAATCGCGTCAGGCACCGTGTTGATCACCGGGCCGACCGGCGGGCTGGGAAAGGCGGCAACGCTGGCAATCGCCAATCGCCCGGCGCGCCAACGCCCAGACCTGCTGCTGGTCGGTAGAACAGGTCAAGCATTGATCGAGGTGGCCGACGAAGCTCGAGCTGCGGGTGCAACCGTCCACGAGATCGGCTGCGACCTCGCCCGGCTGGCCGACGTCCGCAACGCGGCGAAGCAGGCGAAGGATCTGCTGGCCACCGGCGCGGTGCGCCCACTGCGCGGATTGGTGGCGAACGCGGGCGTCGGGGTCGCCGACACCCGCAACGGCTCCGCGGACGGATACGAACTCACCTTCGCCGTGAATTACCTCGCGCACGCTGCGCTCATCGGCGATCTTCTCGACTCGTTCGTCGCTCCCGCCCGCGTAGTCCTGCTGGGGTCGAACACGTACCACCAGAACATCTTTCGCCGGATACTCAAAGTCCCGCCGGCGCATTGGCGGGATCCGATCGGGCTTGCCCGGCCTGCCGCTCCGGACACGCCGGCAACGTTCGCGCAGGCCGGGATCGCCTACTCCAACTCCAAACTCGCGATCCTCTACTACGCGCACGAATTGCAGCGCCGATCACCAACGGGGATAAACGTATCGGTCTTCGAGCCGGGATTCATGCCGGGCACCGGGCTGAGCAGGGCTCACGGCGCGGCCATGCAACGAATTGGGCGCCTCATCGAGCGAATCCCTGGTGTGTCCTCGCCCACCCATTCTGGTCCGGCGCTCGCCTCGGTCGTCCTCGACGACCGCTGGTCGCACCTGCGCGACGGCGCATTCGTCGTCAAAGACATCGAGCGCGATGTGAAGCCGTTCGCGAACGATCCGGTTCGCGAGGCGAGGCTGTGGGAGGCCACCGAGGAACTCCTGCACAGCTCGGCGCGCGTGCGTTAGCCGCAGTCGCGCGAGAGCAGGTCGGCGATCGTTTCGCGACGGATCAGTTCCCGGGCCCGGCCATCCTTGACCGCCACCAGTGGCGGCCGGCAGACCATGTTGTAGTTCGACGCCATGCTGTGGTGGTAGGAACCGGTGCAGGCCACGGCCAGCAGGTCGCCCGGATGCACGTCCGCCGGTAGCTCGATATCGCGCGCGATTTCGTCACCCGCTTCGCAATGCCGGCCCGCTACGGTGACGCGTTGCTTGGCTCCCAGCGAATGCCGGTTGGCCAGCGCGACCGTGTATTGCGCGCCGTACAACGACACCCGCGGGTTGTCGCTCATACCGCCGTCCACGGCGACGAAAGTGCGGCCGCCCGGTTGCGTCTTTACCGAGCACACCCGGTACAGCGTCACACCGGCCCGGCCGCTGATCGCGCGGCCCGGTTCTACCACGACGGCCGGTCGCGGGAAATGTTCGGCGGCGCAAGCCTCGTCCAGCGCGTTCTCGATGACGCCGGCCAGCTCGTCGAGGCTGAGTTCCCGATCACCGGAGATGTAGGGGATCCCATGACCGCCGCCGATGTTGAGCTCGGTGAGGATGAGGCCGTGCTGGGCGCGGATGTCGGCCATGGCGGCGATCATCCGGTGGATGGCCTCGCCGTACAGGGCCGCATCGGTCACCTGGGAACCGATATGGCAGTGCAACCCGACCAGGTCGAGGATCGGGTGTGCCAGCACTCGCTTCACCGCGTCGGCGGCGTTGCCACCGTCGAGGGTGAACCCGAACTTCTGGTCGCTGATACCGGTGGTGACGGCGCGATGTCCGTGGATGTCGACGTCGGGCGTCACCCGGATGAGCACCGGTTGGCGCCGGCGCGCCAGGCCCGCGAGGTAGGCGATTTCGATGCAGGAATCCAGCACGATCCGCCCGACCCCGACACGCACCGCTTCGCGCAACTCGTCGGGGGACTTCGCGTTGCCGTGCATGACGATGCGGGCCGGGTCGACTCCACCGGCCAGGGCGACGGCCAGCTCCCCGCCCGAGCAGACATCGACACCGAGGCCCTCTTCGCGGGCCCAGCGCGCCACCGCGGTGGTCAGCAGCGACTTCCCGGCATAGACGACCTCAATGCCGCGCAGCGCCTTGCGGTAGCGGCGGGCGCGGTGCCGGAAGTCGGTCTCGTCGATGACGTAGGCCGGAGTGTGGAACTCGTCGGCGATATCGGTCAGCGCTACGCCGCCGACGCACAGCCGGCCCTCCTCGTCGGAATGGGTAGTGGCCGGCCAGATCGCAGGATCGAACCGCACCGGGGCCGCCTGACCAAGAGACGGCAGGATGTCGAGCAATGTCATGACTTCAAGGTGCGCTCGATGAGAGTCGGGTGAGGCTTTCTTGACGATCCTTTGACGGCGCCGGGGGCAATCTTGACGAAGTTCGGTGCCTCCAGATGGGCCCCTAGAATGGCCTCATCATGACCGCACCGGGGCCTCGCCCAGAAACCCCGATCGCGGGGCTCGTTGAATTGGCGCTGACCGCGCCGACTTTCCAGCAGCTCATCGAGCGCGCGGCCGCTCGACCCGCAGAATTGAGCCTGGTCGGCCCGGCCACCGCCCGGTTGTTCGTCACCAGCGCGCTGGCGCGACTGGGTCCCTTGCTGGTGGTCACTGCCACCGGGCGCGAAGCCGACGACCTGACCGCTGAACTGCAAAGCGTGTTCGGTGACGCCGTGGCGGTCTTCCCGTCCTGGGAGACGTTGCCGCACGAACGGCTTTCACCCGGTGTCGACACCGTCGGCACCCGGTTGATGGTGCTGCGCCGGCTGGCCCATCCCGACGACGCAAGGTTGGGCCCGCCCCTGCAGGTGGTGGTGACCACGATCCGATCGCTGCTGCAGCCGATGACACCGCAGCTGGGCTTGGTGGAACCGCTGGCGCTCACAGTTGGCGATGACACCGGCGCCGACGGCGGCGACGGCTTCGAGGGTGTGGTGGCCCGGCTGGTCGAGCTGGCCTACACCCGGGTGGACATGGTCGGCCGGCGCGGCGAATTCGCCGTCCGCGGCGGGATTCTCGACGTTTTCGCCCCGACCGCCGAACACCCGGTGCGCGTTGAGTTCTGGGGCGACGAGATCACCGAAATGCGGATGTTCTCGGTCGCCGATCAGCGCTCCATCCCGGAGATCGCCGTCGACACGCTGGTCGCCGTCGCCTGCCGCGAGCTGCTGCTGACCGACGACGTGCGGGCGCGGGCGGCCCAGCTGGCCGCCCAGCACCCGCCGGGCGAGGGCGCCATTACCGGCACCGTCACCGACATGCTGGCCAAGCTGGCCGAGGGCATCCCGGTCGACGGCATGGAGGCGC
>Ga0210407_10003030_pt1 | contig 13904 bp, 7 predicted proteins | sample IncBWC27MmetaG_FD_150860 | JGI IMG/M metagenome (GOLD analysis project Ga0210407, IMG submission 150860) | Forest soil microbial communities from Barre Woods Harvard Forest LTER site, Petersham, Massachusetts, United States - Inc-BW-C-27-M | ecosystem: Environmental > Terrestrial > Soil >... | reverse complement strand
GAGCAGACTTTCTCGCAGATGAGTAAGGTTTCTATCCTTGTCGCCCGGTGGCGCTACCCGCTCATCCACTTGCACCACGTGAATGCTCCCCCACGGAAGAACCTCTTCCGCCAGTGCGCGCAGCATAATCCATGGAGTTCGGCCGCCGCTGACCGCCATCACAAAGCGGCCGCGCTCGGTGACAGCGGAACGAGCTTCCACAGCGATCGCTTTCGCGGCTGCCTGTGCAGCAGCAACCTCATCGACAAACACTTCCATCTTCATCGCAGTTTCTTCGCTTCTCAGATCGCTCATATCTCACGATGCCTCGAAGCTGTCACGAGCGCGTCCGAATGGGGCTTGGTCACTGTGATCTCCTTACGCCACACTCGTCTTGTCTTCGGATTTTTCCAGGTGCCCGCCAAATTGAAATCGCATGGCGGACAATAGTTTGTTGGCAAAATCAGCCTCACCCCGCGAGCTGAATCGCTCGTAGAGAGCCGCGGTCAGGACCGGCGCCGGCACGGCTTCGTCGATCGCGGCTTTGATCGTCCAGCGCCCTTCGCCGGAATCGGAAACGCGGCCCGCAAACTGCGACAGACTTGCATCCTGAACCAGCGCACCAGCCGTCAGATCCAGCAACCATGAGGCAATCACGCTTCCACGGCGCCACACTTCGGTTACATCACGCAAGTTCAGGTCGTATTGGTACTCCTCGGGATTCCGCAGCGGCGTAGTTTCAGCATCGGCGGCAGTGTTTTCCTGCTTGCCAATGCTGGCGGAACGGAGAATGCTTAGCCCCTCAGCGTACGCGGCCATGATTCCGTACTCGATCCCGTTGTGAACCATCTTGACAAAGTGGCCAGCGCCGTTTTGGCCACAATGCAGATAGCCCTGCTCGGCCGTGCCGCCGATCTTGTCCCGGCCGGGTGTGCGCGGTATGTCACCAATCCCCGGCGCGAGTGCTGAGAAGATCGGATCGAGCCGCTGAATGACGCCGTTTTCTCCGCCAATCATCATGCAGTAACCTCGCTCCAGGCCCCATACACCGCCGCTTGTGCCGACGTCCACGTAGTGAATCCGCTTGGGCGCAAGTTCCTTTGCCCGACGTAGGTCATCCACGTAGTAGGAATTGCCGCCATCGATCAAGATGTCGCCCGCTTCGAGATGGGAAAGCAAATCGGCAATGGTTTGGTCGACGACCGCGGCCGGAACCATGAGCCAAATGGCTCGTGGCTTCTCAATCTTCTTCACAAAATCCGCGAGCGAAGCAGCGCCCGCGGCCTTCTCCTTGACCAGTTCACTTACAGCTTGTGGCGACCTGTCGAACACAACACAGTTGTGTCCCTTACTAATGAGGCGCCGTACCATGTTGGCACCCATTCTTCCAAGACCGATCATCCCAAGTTGCATATGCATCTCCTTATTGAAAAAAGACCGTTAAACAAACTCACATGGAGGACCCCCGCCCTCCACGGTGATCAACCTTGCTCCTTAACTTTGCGGTAACGACGAATCAAAGTGTTAGTCGAGCTATCGTGGTTGAGCATGGGCTCGGTCTGGTTCTCGAGCTCAGGAATGATGCGTTGTGCCAGCACCTTGCCGAGTTCAACTCCCCACTGATCGAATGAATCGATGTCCCACATTACGCCCTGAGTGAAGACCGAATGTTCGTACAACGCCACCAGTTTGCCAAGAACTTCCGGTGTCAACTGATCCGCCAGGATCGTGTTCGAAGGACGGTTCCCTTCAAAGACGCGGTGTGGGACGAGCCAATCGGGCGTGCCTTCCGCCTTCACTTGCTCAGCCGTTTTGCCAAACGCCAGCGCTTCCGTCTGGGCGAACACATTGGCAAGCAACATGTCGTGATGGCGGCCGACACGGTTCAGAGGCTTGTCAAAAGCGATGAAGTCGCAGGGAATCAGCCGGGTTCCCTGATGAATCAGTTGGTAGAACGAGTGTTGCCCGTTGGTTCCCGGTTCGCCCCAGTAAATGGGGCCTGTATCGTGAGCCACGTTTTTTCCTTTGAGCGTGACGTGCTTGCCGTTGCTCTCCATCGTGAGTTGCTGGAGATAGGCAGGGAATCGCTTCAGGTATTGCTCGTAGGGCAACACAGCCACGGTCTGCGCGCCGAAGAAGTCGTTATACCAGAGAGCGAGCAGGCCCATGAGCACGGGCAGATTGGCCCCGAACGGGGCGGTTCGGAAGTGCTCATCCATCTGGTGAAAGCCGTCGAGCATGGCTCGGAAGTTATCCGGGCCAATGGCCACCATCGTAGAGAGCCCGATGGCTGAGTCCATAGAGTAGCGCCCCCCGACCCAGTCCCAGAATTCGAACATGTTGGCGGTGTCGATTCCGAACTTGGCCACCTCAGCGGCGTTGGTGGAAACAGCCACAAAATGTTTTGCCACCGAACTCTCATCGCCTCCGAATCCCGCGACGGACCAGGCGCGAGCGGTGTGGGCATTGGTCATGGTCTCCAGCGTGGTAAACGTTTTGGAGGAGATTATAAACAGAGTTTCCGACGGATCGAGATCCCGTACAGCTTCCGCGAAGTCGGTGCCATCCACGTTGGACACAAAGCGAAAAGTCATGGTGCGCTCACTGTAATGCTTGAGCGCTTCGTAAGCCATGACTGGCCCGAGATCGGAGCCTCCGATCCCGATATTTATCACATTCCGAATCCGCTTGCCGGCGTGCCCCTTCCACTCGCCGCTCCGCACCCGATTGGAGAAATCCGCCATCTTGTCGAGCACCGCATGCACTTCGGGCACCACGTTTTTTCCATCCACCAGAATGGAAGAGCCTTTCGGCGCGCGCAGGGCGGTGTGCAGGACGGCCCGATTCTCTGTGATGTTGATTTTCTCCCCGCTGAACATGGCGTCAATTCGTGCTCGCAGACGCGATTCCTCAGCGAGTTGAAAAAGCAGCCTGAAGGTCTCGTCGGTCACCCGGTTCTTTGAATAATCGAGGTAGAGGCCTACAGCCTCAAGCGCCATGCGCTCTCCTCGCATTAGGTCCTCGGCAAAGAGCTGCCGCAGGTGCAAATCGCGAATCTGCTTATAATGAGAGCGAAGATTTTTCCATGCTTGGCGTTTGGCTGCCGGACGCCTGTTTATCGCTTCTGCTCGTGCTGCCATATTCGTTGTCCTTTCCTGCCCTTTGCATGTTTAGAGTCCAATCAGTGGGAATAGGAGTCATCGAATCGTCACCTTTTATACTTCTTCCCACAGGCGAAGTCCCCCCGGGAAGTGCATTGTAGCTGACGCCGGCTCATTCATAAGACTGTGCATCCGCACAAAAAGTTTCCGAACATTCTGCACGGGCCGGGATGCACTCCGTTAAATCCGCAAATCGTCCTTTCCACTCAAAGTTTCCCCACCACGAGCTTCGCTGACAAGCGTTGAATGATAAGAGAGAGCGTCTGAGTCGATGCCAGCATGATTCGAGGATGGATTGTCTGGACTGCCGTCGAAGACAAACTGCAGAACCGGTCCCGCGAGGCTCACTGGCCCAGGCCTTACTTCGTGCTGATCTTTACGTAACGTCTTACGTCGGGAATCGAATCGAGAAACACGTACCCGCTTTTAGGAGCAAACCCGCGGGTGCCCACGATACTGCGCATCGTAATCAAAGGTCTCCGCACACAGCCTCCTCCTCAAGGTGCGAAATCTTGGAGGCGGTTCCTGCGAGACGAGTGTTGTGCTTATAAAAAGAGGATCAAGCAGGCAGGATGCAGATTTCACAAGAATATACAGGGCGGTCGTAAGGATCCGAACGTCGGCACAGCCGGCGACGAATCCATACGCCGCCCAGACCCGGCGTCGACCCCATCGACGCACGGCTCACAGTCGAACGTTAGCAAAGGTATCGTAGACCACAAGCATCAAACAATCGGGTGAACACTGTACATTGCGCAGTCAGATTATGACTGCCCTACTGCTGCTCACGTTCACTCGCGGCCGGCAACCTTACCGAACTCACTCTGAGTGTGTCCCCGTCGAGAACGCCGATAAGGCTGACTCGCTCGCCCGCGAATCGGTCGAACAGCGTCGGGTTACCCGCCAGTTCGTAATTCCTGTCACCGTCGACCATGACGTACCTCGAACCGTTGCGCACACACATGCGGGTGCACTCGGATGCGCTTCGCTCCGAATCAGCGTGCCTGGGGCCACAACGCGCGTCGGTGATGATTCCGGAAAAGGCCCGGCCGGGCACGGTTCGGTCCACATTCTGGACTTCAGAAACCTGCGGAGGTTCGCCGCCGGCGATCGCAACCGTGAAACCAGCTAACACGGCGGCAAAGACTAGCGACAACGCCAGAACGGTTCCGGCAAAAAAAACTAACAGGCTTAGCCACGAACGGTCATGCTGTTTCACGATGCCTCCCAATGCACTCGGCCTTTTGTTGTGCGCATCGTTGCCGGGGTTGCACGGAGGGTTGAGCCTCCTGAAAGTCGCAACAAAGTACTCAAACCATATCGAGTGCCTACAGCATCGACTCGATAGCCGCGGAAACATTCGACTGCTACGCTGGTCGGGATGGGAATCGTCGTTCAATTGGAAAGGACACTTTTATGAACAAGTACCTCAAACTGCTGCTCGGCACCAGCCTCTATCTGCTAGACCAGTCGGAAAGTGCAACCAAGAATGTGCGCGACCGTGCCGTCGAGCAGATTGACGACCTGCGCGACGCTGCCCAGCGGAAATATGAAACTGCGGCCAACCGAGTGGTGAGGGCTTCCAGAGCGATTCGCGGGGACGATAACGATCTGCTTCGCAGCGCCCTTTTCTTCGCCGCAGGAACTGGAGTTGGGATTGGGATCGGTCTGATTCTCGCTCCCGCCAGTGGAGAAGAAACCCGAAGCGAAATCGCCGGAAGAGTACGTAAAATCGGCGACAAAGTCCGGAGGCAATTCACCGACGACGATGTTTCAGCGACCGGCACGTAGCGGCAACAAGATTCTGAGGGCGGGAGACGAGGCGGATTTCCAAGGAAATCAGACCATGGCAGGCGTCTTTTGGAATACGGGACTCAGCGCAGGGACAACCACTTCCACCAGAGTACCTGGATCGGCGTTGGTCAGCCGTAAATCCCCGCCGAATTCTTTTGCCCGCTGGCTCATTCCTCCGATGCCGATGCCGATACTGCCCGGACGCAACTCTGCGATTGGGTCTTCGATTCCTTTTCCATCGTCCCGTATCGTGACCACTACACGATTTTCCCGCTGGGTGAGGGTGACCCATGCTTTCTGCGCTCCTGAATGCCGATAGACGTTGGTAAGAGCTTCCTGAATGATGCGGAAGATAGCGGTTTCCAACTCGACCGCCAGCCGCGGGAAGTCGGATGGCTGAACATCGAGCGTGGTTTCAATGCCGCTGCGCTTGGTCAGGCCGTCCAAATACCACCGAAGTGCTGAGAGCAGTCCGACTTCGTCCAGCAAGGGCGGATGCAGAAGATGAGATAAACTGCGTACTTGCTGAATGGCACGGTCAATCGTTTCACTAGCCTCTCTGGCGGCTCGCTGGCTCGATTGAGTTGAGTTCTTGCCAAGAATGCCGTCCATCATCATTTTGGCCGCGGCCAGCTCTTGCCCCAAACCATCGTGCAGCTCCCGCGCGATGCGGCGCCGTTCGTCATCCTGCATAGTAATCAGGCGGCCGGAGAGCCGACGGAGAGCGGTAGTCCTGTCGTCCACCATCTTCTCCAGTTCGGTCGCGTTGTCACGAATCGACTGTTCCAGAAGCTTGCTGTCATGAATATCGGAGCAGGTTCCATACCACTTCACGATCTTGCTTTCGAAATCTCGGATGGGAACGGCACGAGCCCGGAACCACCGGTACTGTCCATCTCGCCCCCGCATCCGGTATTCGGATTCATAGTTGTCTCCCGATTGAACACAGTGCATCCAATGGGCCATGCTCCGTTCCCGGTCATCGGCATGCACAAAGTCCAGCCAACCGAATTTGTCCGCAGAACCCGCGGCCGCGCCGGTGTACTCATAAAATCGATCGCTGATGTAGTCCCTGGCGCCGTCGGTCTGCCGACTGAAGATGATGTCGGGAGCGGTGCGCACTATTGCGTCGAGTTCCTGGTTCTTGCGCGCGAGTTCGATGTTAAGCTGCTGCAGCGCTTCCGCTCGTTGTTCTAACTCATCGGTGCGCTCGGCAACCCGCGCCTCCAATTCACGATTGAGAGTTTCTAGTTGGTGCGCCTTCCGATGCAGCTCGGCAAATATGCTGACCTTGGCTCGCAAGAGTTCGGGAATGACGGGAACGGAAATGTAATCCACCGCCCCGCGCTGGTACCCTTTGAGGCGGTCCAGGTCAGTGAGGTACACGGCGGAAATAAAGATGATCGCTGTCCTTTGAAAACGTGGATGCTGGCGAATCAGGTCGGCCAGTTCAAAGCCGTCGAGATCCGGCATGCTCACGTCCATCAGGACGACCGCGATGTCGGTTTTCAGCAGATGTTCCAGAGCCTCCTTCCCCGAGGCCGCCTTGATCAGATTCTCCCCAAGCTCGCCGAGGATTGCCTCGTAACTCAGCAACTTGGCTGGTTGATCGTCCACCATGAGAATATTGACCTTCTCATTTGTAGTCATTGAGTTTTCGTGCCTCCCACTGCAACCGTAGCGAAAATTCCTGAAACAAACGCAAGTTACCTGTGAAGCCACATACGCAGCGCCGAAAGTAGCTGTTCGGTATTGACTGGCTTTGCAAGGTACTCAGACGCACCCGCTTCAAGACATTTCTCGCGATCGCCCTTCATGGCTTTCGCAGTCAGCGCGATGATGGGCAGTCGCCGGAACGACGCGTTCTGCCGGATCACCTGCATCGTCTCATAGCCATCCATCTCCGGCATCATGATGTCCATCAGTACGATCGCCATCTCAGGAGTGGATTCGAGCGTTGCAATCGCTTCGCGTCCGGTTCCCGCGGTTAGCACGGTCATCCCGCGTCGTTCAAGAACGCTGCTGAGGGCGAAAATATTCCGCACGTCATCATCCACTACCAGCACTTTCTTTCCCACCAGGGCGTCGTCTGAACGGTGCAACCGGTCGAGCATTTTCTGCTTCTCCGGCGGAAGGTCGGCTACCACGCGATGCAGGAACAGGGCCGTCTCATCGAGAAGTCGTTCCGGAGACTCGACGCCTTTGACGACCACGCTGCGCGCCAGCGTGTGCAGACGAGCGTCTTCCTCCGATGACAGCTCCTTCCCGGTGAACACCACGACTGGCAAGTCACTCAGTGATGGAGTGTCGCGGAGACGCTCCAAAACATCGAAGCCCGACATGTCGGGAAGGCGCAAGTCGAGCACAACGCAGTCGACCGGATGTTCGTCAAGAGTGGTCAGTGCCTCGCTGCCGCTGGCTGCGACCGAGACATCGATGTCGTCATAACCCAGTAGTTCGCGGATACTGAGTTGCTCGGCCGGATTGTCTTCCACAACCAACAACCGCTTCCTCCGCGGCGTCGTGTATTCCTTGATGCGGGTCAAGGCCGCTCCCAGACCCTCGGGTGTGGTCGGCTTGGTCACGAAGGAGAACGCTCCGCGTGCCAGTCCGTGATGCCGATCTTCGTCCAGCGTCAACATCTGCACCGGGATGTGGCGGGTAGCAGGATCTTGTTTTAGATGGTTGAGTACGGTCCACCCCAGCATGTCCGGCAAGAAAACATCCAGCGACACGGCCGTGGGGTGGAACTCACGAGCCAGCGCCAGCGCCTCCGCGCCCTTCATGGCCACCAGTACCTTGAATCCCGTATCACGCGAAAGATCGCACAAGACGCGGGCGTAGTGCGGGTCATCCTCGACGATCAGCAATATCGCATCGTCCGCTTGCAGATTCTCGCGGTCGTCGGGAACATGTTCGACCACGGCCTCCGTCGTCCGGACGGCGGACAACTGGAGGGGCGGAGCGCTTGACCGGGATTTCCGATCCGCCGCCGCGACACTTGCGACCGAAGGGCCCACATAGGTTTGAGGCAAGTACAAAGTAAAAGTGCTTCCCTTTCCGGGGGCGCTGCGCAATTGAATTTCGCCCCCCAGCAGGCTGGCCAACTCTCGGCTGATCGCCAGCCCCAAACCGGTTCCGCCGTACTTGCGGCTGGTGCCGGCATCCGCCTGCTGGAAAGCCTCAAAGATGATGCGTTGTTTTTCCGACGGAATGCCGATCCCTGTATCGGATACTTCGAAGGCCACGACTGACGCGGCCGCGTTAAGGATCGGATGATCGTCGCTCCAGCCGTCTGTGGCCAGCGTTACAGAAAGATGCACGCCTCCCTGTTCGGTAAACTTAAACGCATTAGACAACAGATTCTTGAGTACTTGCTGCAGACGCTTCGAGTCCGTGACCAGGCTGCGCGTAAGGTGTGGATCGGAGTGCACCTCGAAGGCAAGCCGCCGATTCTCCGCCTCGTGACGGAACGGACGACCGACCATGTCAAGCAAACTGGCAAAGAAAACTTCTTCGGCTTCGACCGAAACCGTGCCGGACTCGATTTTCGACAAATCGAGAATGTCGCTGATCAGGTTCAGCAAATCCGTTCCGGCGCCATGGATGGTGCGGGCGAACTCGACTTGCTTTGGGGTCAGATTGCCGTCGGGATTGTCGGTGAGTTGTTGACCCAGCACCAGGATGCTGTTCAACGGTGTGCGCAATTCGTGAGACATGTTGGCCAGAAATTCGGACTTGTACTTTGAAGTCAGAGCGAGTTCTTTTGCCTTCTCTTCCAACGCTCCGCGGGCCTGCTCGATTTCCTGGTTCTTGCGTTCGACTTCGACGTTCTGCTCGGCAAGTTGCTGCGCTTTTTGTGCAAGCTGCTCGTTGGTCTGTTGCAATTCTCTTTGCTGCGTCTGCAATTCGGTGGCTAATTGCTGCGACTGCTTCAGCAGGCCTTCCGTCTGCATCGTCGCCTCAATGCTGTTCAGCACAATGCCGATGCTGGCAGTCAATTGTTCAAGAAAGGCCAGATGGGAGGCGGTGAAAGTGCTGAGCGAAGCAAGCTCAATCACCGCTTTGACGTGGTCCTCGAAGAGGACGGGCAACACAATAACATTTCGCGGAACCGCCTCGAACAAACCCGAACGGATGGGGACCGCATTTTCCGGCAGGTCGGTTATCAACATGCGCTTTTTCTCCGCCGCACATTGTCCGATGAGTCCCTCTCCTAACTTTATTCGTCGGAGGTGCCCATCCTGCCCATCAGCCGCGAACGCCGACAGCAACACCATGCCTGCCGATTCCTCGGTTTCCATCTGATAGATCACGCCCTGCTGCGCACTAACAAGCGGCGCCAACTCTGAGAGCAGCTTTCGACCGACAGTGGCCAGATCGCGCTGCCCTTGCAACATGCTGGTGAAGCGCGCGAGATTTGTCTTAAGCCAGTCCTGCTCGGTGTTGCGGTCCGTGGTGAGCCGCAGGTTATCGATCATGGTGTTGATGTTGTCTTTCAGTTCGGCGACTTCGCCGCTCGCCTCTACCTGAATCGAACGGGTTAAGTCGCCCTTGGTGACAGCGGTCGCGACTTCCGCAATCGCGCGCACTTGGTTAGTGAGGTTATCGGCAAGCAGGTTCACGTTCCCGGTGAGATCCTTCCACGTACCGGCTGCGCCGGGCACGTTGGCCTGGCCGCCCAGACGGCCTTCCACGCCAACTTCGCGTGCGACTGTCGTCACCTGGTCGGCGAAAGTGGCCAATGTGCCGGTCATGTTGTTGATGGTTTCGGCTAGAGCTGCAACCTCGCCTTTGGCGTTTACAGTTAGCTTCTGCGTGAGCTCTCCGTCCGCAACGGCGGTCACCACTTTGACGATACCGCGCACTTGTTCGGTTAGGTTGGCGGCCATCACATTTACGTTGTCAGTAAGATCCTTCCACGTACCTGCGACTCCGGGCACCTGCGCCTGACCGCCAAGCTTGCCTTCGGTGCCGACTTCGCGAGCCACACGCGTGACTTCAGCAGCGAATGCATTGAGCTGGTCGACCATGGTGTTGATGGTGTTTTTCAGTTCAAGAATCTCACCCTTCACGTCGACCGTGATCTTGCGCGATAAATCGCCACGCGCCACGGCGGTCGTTACCTCGGCAATGTTGCGCACCTGTGCCGTCAAATTTCCAGCCATCGCGTTCACCGAGTCGGTGAGATCTTTCCACGTACCCGCAACGCCGGGCACATTCGCTTGCCCGCCCAGCCGGCCTTCGCTGCCCACTTCACGAGCCACGCGGGTGACCTCTGCTGCGAATGAACGCAACTGCTCAACCATGGTGTTGAGCGTTTCTTTGAGCTGCAAGATTTCACCGCGCACGTCCACGGTAATTTTCTTTGAAAGGTCACCGGTCGCAATTGCCGTGGCGACTTCAGCGATGTTGCGCACCTGTCCAGTCAGGTTGCTGGCCATGAAGTTCACGTTGTCGGTGAGATCCTTCCACGTGCCCGCCACGCCCGGCACCTGCGCCTGACCGCCGAGCTTGCCGTCGGTGCCGACCTCGCGGGCTACACGAGTCACTTCGCCCGCGAACGCGTTTAACTGGTCCACCATCGTGTTGATCGTATTCTTGAGTTCGAGAATTTCGCCTTTGACGTCCACCGTAATCTTGCGCGACAAATCGCCGCGAGCAACGGCCGTAGTCACTTCGGCGATGTTGCGTACTTGACCTGTGAGGTTTCCGGCCATCGAGTTGACGGAATCGGTGAGGTCCTTCCAGGTGCCGGCCACGCCCGGAACGTTGGCTTGTCCACCCAATCGTCCTTCTGTACCCACTTCGCGTGCCACTCGAGTCACTTCGCCCGCGAACGCATTCAGTTGGTCCACCATTGTATTGATGGTTTCCTTGAGCAAGAGAATTTCGCCGCTGACGTTTACGGTAATTTTCTTGGAAAGGTTGCCGGTGGCGATGGCCGTCGACACTTCGGCGATGTTGCGCACCTGCCCGGTCAGGTTGCTCGCCATCGAGTTCACGGAGTCGGTAAGATCCTTCCAAGTGCCTCCGACGCCCGGCACTTGCGCCTGGCCTCCCAACCTTCCGTCAGTTCCAACTTCGCGGGCCACGCGCGTTACTTCCGATGCGAATGACCTCAACTGATCCACCATGGTGTTGATAGTGTCCTTGAGTTCGAGGATTTCGCCTTTTACATCGACCGTGATCTTGCGCGACAAGTCACCGCGGGCCACAGCGGTCGCAACTTCCGCGATGTTTCGCACTTGCCCAGTGAGGTTGCTGGCCATGAAGTTCACGTTGTCGGTGAGATCTTTCCATGTTCCCGCAACACCCGGCACCTGCGCCTGACCTCCGAGCTTGCCTTCGGTGCCGACTTCGCGAGCCACGCGTGTTACCTCGCCCGCGAAAGCGTTGAGCTGGTCCACCATCGTGTTGATCGTGTTCTTCAGTTCGAGAATTTCGCCCTTCACGTCGACCGTGATCTTTCGCGACAAGTCGCCACGCGCCACTGCAGTAGTAACTTCGGCGATGTTGCGCACCTGACCGGTGAGGTTTCCAGCCATCGAGTTGACCGAATCGGTGAGATCCTTCCATGTACCAGCCACACCCGGCACGTTAGCTTGTCCGCCCAACCGGCCTTCGGTCCCCACTTCGCGGGCCACGCGTGTCACTTCGCCGGCGAAGCGGTTCAACTGATCCACCATTGTGTTGAGCGTTTCCTTGAGCTGTAAAATCTCGCCGCGCACGTCCACCGTGATCTTGCGGGAAAGGTCGCCGCTGGCGATGGCCGTCGCCACTTCAGCGATGTTGCGCACTTGACCAGTCAGGTTGCTGGCCATGAAGTTGACGTTGTCGGTAAGATCTTTCCATGTGCCGCCCACTCCGGGCACCTGGGCCTGACCGCCCAGTTTGCCTTCGGTGCCAACTTCACGAGCCACGCGCGTTACTTCGCCTGCGAAGGCGTTGAGCTGATCCACCATGGTGTTGATGGTGTCTTTGAGTTCGAGAATTTCGCCTTTTACGTCGACGGTGATCTTGCGCGACAAGTCTCCGCGAGCCACGGCAGTAGTGACCTCGGCAATGTTGCGCACCTGCGCCGTGAGGTTTCCAGCCATCGCATTGACGGAGTCGGTGAGATCTTTCCACGTGCCGGCGACTCCGGGCACTACAGCCTGGCCGCCAAGTTTGCCGTCAGTGCCTACTTCGCGGGCCACGCGCGTCACTTCCGACGCGAATGAGCGGAGCTGGTCCACCATCGTGTTGATGGCTTCTTTGAGCTGAAGGATTTCGCCGCGCACGTCCACAGTAATCTTGCGGGAGAGATCGCCGCTGGCCACTGCCGTGGCAACCTCGGCAATGTTGCGAACCTGCCCGGTAAGGTTGCTGGCCATCGAGTTGACGGAATCAGTGAGGTCTTTCCATGTCCCGGCAACTCCGGGCACTTGCGCCTGGCCTCCCAGTTTGCCGTCGGTACCCACCTCACGAGCCACGCGCGTGACCTCAGCTGTGAACACGCCGAGTTGCTGAATCATCGTGTTCACGATGTTGGCCGAACGCAGGAACTCTCCTTCCAGCGGCCGCCCGTCCACGTCCAGCCGCACAGTTTGGGTCAAGTTGCCTTGGGCAACGGCGGCGATGGCGCGAGTCACTTCCGTAGTTGGACGGAGCAGATCCCCTACCAGCGTGTTGACCGAGGCTTCCATTTCGCCCCACGCACCTCTCGACTCGTGAAATCGTGTACGTTCGCGGGTCCTCCCTTCCTTGCCAACGACCTGCCCTACACGCTTGAGTTCCTGCGCCATTTGCTGGTTGGCGGCGACAATCTCGTTAAACGTGTCCGCGATTTTGCCCGCCAGACCCGTCCACGAGCCCGGAAGACGCACGGAAAAATCTCCGTCGCGCATGGTTTGCAGGCTCGCCAGTATCGCTGTGAAATCAGCAGAAGCGGATTCTGTTGTGACCTGCGCGTGTCCATTGTTCTTCACGCTGGCCTTGCTCGGTCTATCGATGGTAGCGGTCGCCGCGTTGCGGTCATTTCTTTTCATGGTCAGTCTCTTAGCAGAACGGAAGGCGCTCTGCTTTGTGCAATCTGCTCTTTACGCCAGACTTCGTCTGTTTCTGCGAATCTGGCCAAATACCACAAATGGCGCTTCCGTGCCGGAGGCATGGTCGGATCTTAGCCCAACTAAAACCGCTTCCAGCGCGCTTCTAATCTTAAAAACAAGCGAGGAAACTTCGGCCACGCAGGATTTCTTATCACGAAAGCTACCGCGTTCGCTCTAGGGTGTTTCCTGTATGCACCTTGGAGGGTTTGCCCTAACGCCACAGTATTTTAGTCCAGACGGAATCACGACTTACGATCCCTGGGGAGGTGAGATCGGTCTACAGTTGCGAATACAAGAATCCCCCAGGCAGGATCGCGGGGGTTTGGGCCGATTACCGTAAAAGCCACTACGACGCGTGGCGTTTATCAACCTAGCCGGAATTTTCTTCATGGTCCCGCGCTGACGCGGATCGTTACCGTGCGGCGGATGGTCCTACTGGTTCGGCGTCCGCATCCCGGACGAGAGCAGAGCGCCATCAGGGGAAAGATTCGGCCCGGTCCGGGACTTCACTCCCGGTCCGGGTCATTTATTGTGATTCGCGACAATCCGCCAATCCTAGATTCGAGTTCCCGTACTCCGTGTCAGATGCGACGCGAACGTGATCACGAACAAAATCAAGAAGATGAAAAACAGAAGCTTGGCGATTCCGGCAGCGGCTAGAGCTATGCCGGTAAAGCCGAAGACAGCAGCGATGATCGCGACCAGCAGGAACATCAATGCCCAGTAAATCATATTGCCTCCGTCTGAACTTTGTGTGATTTTGTCGTATTCCACCAAAGCCGCCGGGAAAGGCGAGAAGCAGGAGTCGTCATCTGTTCGACCAACTCCTGCTCGGTAGGTGGGTACATTGGGGAACATTCCATGCGGGCAGCATAAGTTG
>Ga0210407_10003029_pt1 | contig 13906 bp, 13 predicted proteins | sample IncBWC27MmetaG_FD_150860 | JGI IMG/M metagenome (GOLD analysis project Ga0210407, IMG submission 150860) | Forest soil microbial communities from Barre Woods Harvard Forest LTER site, Petersham, Massachusetts, United States - Inc-BW-C-27-M | ecosystem: Environmental > Terrestrial > Soil >... | reverse complement strand
CGACAACCATCAATGGATAGCCGTCCTGAAATCGGTCGGCGCCTACGAGGCCTATCACCGCCAGTATCATTCTCCTATCGAGCCTGCGCGCGTTGCCGAAATGCTCATCCTCAACTCCCAGCACCCTCGTTCCATTCGCTACTGCGTGACAGAAATGCAGGCCGGCCTGCGCGCCATCAGCAACACGGCCCCCGGCTCCTACGCAAACGAAGCCGAGCGCCTCACCGGCAAAGTTCTCGAGCGCCTCCGCTACAGCCGTATTGACGAAATCCTCGACGATGGGCTCCACGCCTACCTCACCGGTCTCATCCACATGTTCAACACCATCGGCGAAGTCATCGCCCGCACCTATTTCTACTACGCGGCGGTCGCATGAACCGCTTTCACCTCCTCCACGCCACGGAATTCATCTACGACGGCCCCGTCTACGAAAGCTACAACGAGGTCCGTCTCCGCCCTATCGATGACGACCGCCAGAGTTGTCTTTCTTTCCGCCTGATCACCAATCCCGCGTCCCGCGGTTCTTCCTACAAAGATGGCTACGGAAACTGGATTCATGTCTCTAGCGTCCTGCCCCATCATCGCCGCCTGAGAATCGAAGCCGAATCCGTTGTTCTGGTCCACGAAGCTCCCGCCCCCGAACCTGGCAGCATGCCGCTAGGTGAACTCGATGCCATGCGCCCTGATCTTTTCGAAGAACATTTCGATTGGCTCGCTCCCTGCCCCTACGTCCCCTATCTCCCCGAGCTAGCCGAAATCTCGAGGGCCGCCGAAGCAACTTGCGACAGCTCCGTCGCCGGGTTCGTCGAGACCGCCTCGGATTTCATCCATGAAACTTTTGTCTACAGGAAGGGCGCCACGCACGTGAATTCGTCGGTGCGCGATTCACTCGCGCTACGCGCCGGTGTCTGCCAGGATTTCGCTCATCTTTTACTAGGAGTTGTCCGCATGCGCGGCCTGCCGGCTCGCTATGTCTCCGGCTATCTGGTCAGCGGCAGCACCGGCCCCGCTGCCAAACAAGAAGAAGTCATCGGCGGCCAAGCCTCGCACGCCTGGGCGGAAGTTTTCTTGCCCGGCAGCGGCTGGTTCGGCTTCGATCCGACACTCGGGAAGCCCATCGAACTCCGCCACATTCGCGTAGCCTACGGACGCGATTACGGCGACGTGCCCCCGGTGCGCGGCGTATATAAAGGCCGCGCTGGCCAAAGCCTCTCCGTCGACGTGCGCTTCCGGCCGGTTCTCGACGAAACCGGCCACGAGCAATTCGCTGAGCCGAAATCCGAATCCGACGACTCCCGAGACTCGATCCCGGAGCGCCCCCAACAACACAGCCAGCAATAATCCCGCTTCAGGGCCCTCATTCACAATTTTCCCAGGCACGCAGGACGTATGATGGAACTTTGCATGGAAAAGTACTTGACAAGAAGAAGGCTAGATGTATCCTGACGCTATTCGCCGGGCCCGATGACCCTAACCCACCGATCGGAGGCCTTCCGATGGACGCCCCGCACCACACTCCATCCCAACCTTTCACCAACTCCCCGACCAGCCCCTTCCGCCCGCTCCTCGCCGACGCTGTCCATTTCTGGGAACTACGCCGCGTCTTCTACAACCTGGCTCTAACCGCCACTGCATTCGCCTGGGTGGCCTTCAGCTGGCCCCATTTCCGCCCCGCCTTCACACTCGCTGCTCTTCTCCCTCTCAGCGTTCTGGCGTTACTTGCCAACGCCTGCTACTGCGCCGCTTATCTAGTCGACATCCCCATGCAACTCTCAACTCTCGGCGGCACCTGGAAACGTCGCCGCTGGATCCTGTGGCTGGCGGGAACTCTCTTCGCCCTGCTCCTCGCCAATTACTGGATCGCCGATGAAATCTATCCCGACTTCCACTGACCCGACCGCGAGCCTCAGCGCAATTCCCTGCCGCTACTTGCCCACCACCAAAATCGTAAATGAATCCGGCACCATCGTCCCTCTCCCGGGCCGTTCTCCCGGTGCCGGCGGCGGCGGCGGAGTAAACTCGGCCGCAATCAGCAAAATATGTCCGGTCTTGCCATCGAGGGTCAGAGTCTTCGCGCTCTGCATCGTCTCGACCGTCTGTTCGACGACAAAGCTAGTCGGACTATTTTCCTTGATCACCGTCAAGGTCCCGTCCCGCTGCGAACTAAACGCTTCCATCGTCTGGGGATTAAACACGGCCCCATCCACGCCGTTCCCGATCGGCAAGCTAGTAATAATCTTCCCGTCGACCGAACTCAGAATCACCATCGCCTGCGGCTCGTGGCACGCCGCAAAAAGCACATGATTCTTCACATCGAACGCCAGTCCGCCCGGCCCTCCACACTTCCCGGCCAAATCATAGTGCGCTGTCACCGTCATGGTCTTAGCGTCCACAACCGCAATGTTGTCCTTATCCTCGATGTCCACATACAAATGACCTTTGCCGTCGGTAACCGCCTGCTCCGGCGCCCCACCCAAATCAATCGTCCCGGCGATAGACCCGTCCGCCGCGTTAATCACGGTCGCGTTAGGCGCCCGATGACTGAACACATAAACCCGCCCATTAAACGGATCAAAAAGAATCCCGTCCGGCCCGCCGTCCACATCAATCGACTTGAGCGTCGCCAAAGTCTTGGTATCCCACATCACCACCGGCTTGCTGCTCGCAAACCCATGCGCCGACTTCGGGTCCACCGCCGCCCCACGCGCATTGGCATTCGCGATCACTCCAACAGATTCGAGCGTATCCAAATTAAAGACCGTAATCCGCGCCGTCGGCCCAGTCCGCGGTATGTACAATTTCCGCCCCGCGTCATCCGCATACACATAATCAAACCCGCCGTCCCCGCCAACTTTCGCTGTATTCAAGACCTTATAAGGCCCCGCACTCGGAGCCTGCTGCGCCAATCCGACACTCGCTAGCGTCGCCATCCCCACCGCCAATACCATGCAAAGTCTTCGCATCAAAGGCCCCCTCTCCTGCGTTTGAAATGCCGTTCTGTTCAGCTGGATGCGCCGCAGTATACACCGACTCCGCCTTTGTTCACGTTAAGCCGAATTGATCTCTGGCCAGTTAGCAAGGCAGCGCATGGTCATCAGCCCGATTTGGCCCCTGGTTCGGAAATAGTGGTGCCGAGAAAAGCCGGCGCGCGAACCGAAGCATGGCACCGTCCTTTTGACGGCGGAGGCCATCGATAGCGCAGTCGTGTCAGTCGAGGTGAGGTGGGCCATGGCCGTGAAGCTGAGTCGAGATCGAAGCCTACGCGCTTCAGTTCGTCAACCCGGCGCTATCTCATCCGGCCAGGACATCTGCGCTAATTGTGCAAAAGTGTACAGCGCGCGTCCTCGAGAGTCTTTAGGATGCGCTACTGGATCGCCAACCGGCGCCTAGTGGGATTTCCTCATCGGTGACCCGCGATTATGCAAGGGGCTGGCTATTGCGATCCGCCTGGACACGGGAATAGAACTAGGTCACCAGCCACGCCCACGCCTTTGTCCTGTATTCGCTCAGCGCCCGTGTGACACCACGCCCAATTCGGCGCGTGTGTTCTTGTCGAATCATAGAAGTTGCCGGCCAAGGCCTATGACAAACGCTATGGGCCCGCCCCACGGAACTGAAGGGTGGTGCTTTTTCCCATGAGGATCATCTTCACCGCATTATTTTGTTCCGTGCTGTGGACTGCGCCTGCTTCAGCGCAATCGTCAATCGCGGGCGCAAGTGGCGAAGCTACCGCCGCCGCCGCAAGTGCCGAACCTCCATTTGTGCCTATTAGGCCCATAACGCCCATTAGGCCCCTTAGGCCCATGAGGAACAAAACTCCGGTCGCGGCGGCCAGGAGCAAGACTATTGAAATGGGGCTGGGCTACTCCTACCTAAGTCAGCCGGGGAACCAGTCCAGGCGATTGGGCTTGCGGGGCGCAGATGCCAGCTTCACGATGGGTTTTTCTCGTCTGGGCATAACGGCTGAAATGGGTTATGCGCGAGCCTCCAATGTACTGGGTACGGGGCGGCACGATGCTGTCCTTAGTTACCTCGTGGGTCCCGTTTTCCATCACACTATGCACCGTGGATTTGATTCCTACGTTCAAGTGCTGGTGGGGGGCGCCAAAGTCAGTGGTCCGATTCTTACGAATGGTGGGACAATCCTACTCGGGGGATGGACGACTGGCTATGCCTGGGCAGTTGGCGGCGGAGTTGAGTACTGGGTGACAGATTCCATGGCCATTCGCACGGGCGCGGACTATTTGAGAACTTCCTTTTACGATTCTTCGCTTGTGGTTCGGGGCCAGAGCAATCTCAGAACAACAGCGACGGTGGTCTATTATTTCGCAAGGTCAGCGAGACGGCGACGAGGAGCCGGGTGACCCGTGTCGGTGTTAGATGTGGGCCCTTGACTTTTCCCTACCCGTTTGCCTAACAAGCCGGTGACGCCTCAATTGGGCGGCCTTTTTCGGGCTGTCCTTCAATGGCCCGAGCCGCACCAAACTTCGGCGGCTGCCACAATGGCCTCCTCGTTTGAACGCGGCACCCAGCCCACCGCGCCGTAGCACAGACTTCAGTCCGTGCTCTCTTAACCGCGTCTTCCGATTGAAGACTCCGCACCTGCCCTTGCGGCTTTGTTTCAGACAAATGCGGATTCGCCGTTTAGTCTGCCCACGCGCCGCCTGCTTACGGCGCTTTAAAGAACCCTTCCCCCAGCCAATACGCGGGCGGCCCTCCCGTCAGTATCTTCATCGTGCGTTGACAATCTCTTTGCGGACACCGAAAGCTCTCCACTTGCGTCTCGCGATCGTATGACTCAAGGAACATCGAGTGCCGATGTTCGCCGCATATCACCTGTACAGGGCACCTTTTTATTCGCAGGCTCGAGCTCCCCGTGGCAACCCAGTGGTCATCGTTCCTAACGAGAGTGAAGTAGCCATAGCCCGGCGAGTAATGCAGCGGGCATCTGTCCACAAGGCACTCGCAATCGTGGATTTCCGCTGTGCCCCCGGCCTCTACTACTGTCGGCTGGTCCGGCGCCAGGGGATTGATGACCATAACTTCGTAATGCCTCGGGCAAAGTGGCTGAAAGAAGTCTCGTCCCTGATTGGCCATAGCTCTGAAATCTTATACTTCCATCTTAAATCATGTATATAGCCAGCGAATCACCAGCGAACTGTAGCTGAGGAGAGCCATGGTGCAGGACGGCAGACCACTCGCGATGCCGTCACCGTTACAGCGATGAGCAAGTCTATCCCGACTTTGACAACCGAGCGATGTTTCCGCTGAGCGTCATCCCCGGCGGCTACTGACGAAGCGGCGGCCATGAGTCCTTTGTTTGCCACTCCTACAAAAAACATCGGGGGGCACACCGCTTAATGCAGATTCTTGTCCTGTCCTCTCGTGCTCCTTCACAAATCAGACGGGCGTGTCTGCCTCAAACGACCATCGGAAGAGAAAGGGGCATCTCTTCACTTTGGCCGTCAATTATTGACTTGCTCGAAAGGCCGCGCCATCGAGGAGGGGCTGCAGAGTCTCTAAGACTTGAGGAAAGTCCGCCGCCAGCGTCGTCACCGTCAAAACTCCGACCGACGTTCCGCTTCGCGCATAAATTCGCCGGTAGACGAGGTCCCTGCCGTCCTTGGTCGAGTGGCGAACGTCCATAGCCATGCTTTCGTCGGCTCCGCCCACGCGCGGCGGCATAGTCGGCTCGATCTTCGGATCGCGCAGGTAGCCGCGCAGCATGCTGATTTGCGACTCCACAAATTGCTGCAGCGTAATTCCGCCCAACAGCTCTTCGGTCGCCGCCACGCTGCTCGGAAAGTCCTCGTGCCCCGATTGCTGAAGTCCAAATCCTTCTTGCACTTGCCATTCGGCCGGCGCAGCGGGAAACGACCAGCCCATGACCGAGAACGCCTCCCCTCGCGCGCTAACCCCACCGCGCGGACCAGGCTCCTCCGCAAACTTCTGCGCAATGTACGGCGCAACGCCGGCTGGTGGCACAGTGACTCGCGGCGGAATCGCACTAACATTAGGCGCAGCGACATTGGGAGGATTCCCAGCAGGCCGCGGCAGGCTTGGAATGGCGTGAATTCGCGGGGGCTCTTCCACGGGTGGGGGCACGCTCCTGGCAGGCACCTCACGCCTAGGCGGCAAGCCCCTCGCGGGTGGCGGTTCTGGCGCTCCCGAGTATTTTCGGGCCGCCGCGTCAACTCGAACATCCGGCGCGGGGTGCGAATCTGATGCCTCCCCCAGGTCGGCGGCCGGCTTAGCTGGCGGCGGAGGGTCAGCCACGCCGATCGGACCGCGTGTGGAAGGCGGAAACCCTGGAGCAGCCTTGATGGAGGCCCGCTCCGCTGCGGGAGGGGGTGGTTCGGCTGCACGAGGCTGCCGGTCTGGAGAGGACGGAACCACCGGCTCGGCCGCAGGAGGCCGCTGCTGTGGAGTAGGTGGCGGCTCAACCTCATGGGGCGGCAACAAGGAGGCAAGTTTCGCGTCGGAAACGATTTTCACCGCGAAAATCGTTTGGCCGCCCTTGATTTCGTCACCGTTGGCGAGCATCGCATCCTGGATGCGCGCGCCATTGAGAAACGTGCCGTTGCTACTCTTGCGATCCCGGACGCGGCAGCCCTGCGGCCCGCACTCAACGGCAAAGTGAATGCCGGACATAAACGTGTCGTGAGGCAAAGCAAACTGCACCCTTCCCGCCTCCCGCCCGACGGTCACGCTCTCGCCACTCTTCAAGCCGATGACGTTCCCCGCCATCGGCCCCGCTCGTATTTCCAGTGTTATGCCCAAATCTCTTGGCTCCTTCGACGGCGTTCCATTCGAAAGTAAATACTATAGTCTAACAAGACCAGGCACTGGAATCGCGAGAGTAGACTCAATTCAATCTTGATCTTTTGATCAGATATCAACGCCCTGTTCCGTCCTTGACGAGGTCGCTCAGGGTTTCCGATCACCTCGGTTCTCCGAGTCCGCGAAAACGCGAGGCTGTTTGGGTCCGATTCTGACCACCCGCTCGTGCATTTGCTGTGCCGAAAGAGAGGGCGGCGCTGCACTTCATAGCCTCAGATGGGATCAGCAGCGAACAGCGTTTGCTGGAAAACGTAAAGCCGGAGTCTTGGGTGGCAATCTGGGCTCTATGGCATGGCAGCGAATTCAGGTCCTGTTTGAGCGGAGTAGACCAGGAAGGCAGGTGGAAGGTTGGGGCGAAAGGTAAAATCGAAAAATTTCACCTGCGCGGCGAGTGACTTGCCAATTTCGGTTGCTGCATTTCCCTCAGGCGGCACGTAGAGCAGCTGCTGGTTGCAGAGGTAGGCAACACCGAGTGGCCCTCCCTGGTCCAGGCGCGCCTTGATCGTTGTGGCGCCTCCGCAAGCGCTGAGAGAAGTTTCGGCCGGGGCGCTCGCTTCTCCCGATGCGCTGCGCGCGAGGGTCAGGCGCTTCCAGCCAGCCCCCTGTTTCAGCAGCAAGCCTACAAACAATTGCTGCGCTGGGCCGGGGCGAATATCGCCGCCAAGCAATTCGCCACCCGTCCGCAACAAAGTGAATGGCGTGCTGCAAGCTCGGCCCTTCGGGCAAACAGTTTCAACGATTTGGATTTGGTTTTGCGTTTGAAGCGCCAACACGAACACGCGGCTGGCTGCGTCCAACGCCGTTGCCCACCCTTGAATCAGGTCGCCAGGGACAGACATGATGGGAGAAAGTCGAGCTTGGCCGTTGCGATCAACTTCCACCAACTGAAACTGTGTACCCTCTGTACCGCGCAACACAATCCCCGCGGCGAAACCAGGACGGCCTTGGTCCGGGGGCTGATTCGCCAGCAGTGGATCAATGAGCGTTGCATTGGCCGCTGCAAGGGAGACGCTGTTCGGCGCCGTCCGATCAGCGGGCGTCTGTGCGTCATAAAGCGAGTAGAAGCGGCCTTGCCGTATCCATGCCATCCATCGTCCCGGGAAGGGCTTCTGTGGAGGCTCCATGGAAAGCGCAGGCGCGGCTTCGAGGGGAATGCGCGAGATTTCCCGCGCACCTTCGATTCGGGGATTTGCGTCCTGAATTCGGAATTCTGACGCCAGCACGCGCTCCGCATCGCCGGCCTGCTCCGCCCAAATCGCCGTATGATAACCGCTCCGGGACGCTTCGCTCGGCGTCACGGTGAGGAATTTGGGCGCGGGTTTGGCCAGGTTGAAGGGCAAATCCGCGGATCGCCACGTCGTACGCGTTTTCCATTCGTATTCCACGCGAAGCGAATAAGCGCCCGGTTTGTCGAGGTTCGCCAGCTTCGCCACATCCCATTCGAATTGGCGGTCGCTATGCGCAGGGACGCTGACCGAACCAGGAATGTTCGGGACTCCGGGTTCTTGGAGCGCTTCCGCCAAGTTAATCGAAGTTTCCTTCCCGGAAGGAAGCCGAAGATGAATCTGGATGGTAGAAGTCGGATCCGGTACCGACAGGGGAGCTGCAGAGAGGTTGCGTATCACAAGTCGCAGCGGCAGCAATTCCCGGAACGCAAAGCTCTGCCCGCCCAAACTAGCGTCAATGCCGACGGGCTCCGAGGTCGCGTGCTGAGATGTCTGCATGAAATAAGCGGCCGCGACCAGCGCTAGTAATATTCCGCGAGTCGTCACCGAACACCCCCCATTATCTCAGCACCCGTACTTTTCCTTGAGTTTCTGCCTCGTTGTGTCGTCCAACTGCCCCGTTGCCGTCAGGTTCATTTCTTGCTGAAACTGAGTAATCGCCAGGACGGTTTGATCGTTCAATGTGCCGTCGATGGGGGTGCAGTCGTAGCCGATGTTGGTCAGACGCTTTTGCACACCCGTTATTTCTTCGATCGGATCAAGATGGCCCACCTGCAGGTCGTAATGATAGCCTTCGACCACGAGCCGGCCTTGCATCGTCTCGTGAGGAATCTCCCGTTCCAGTCGACCGTTTGCATCTGTAGTTCCGCTATAGACCCTGCTGCTGGGATTACCATCCACAATACGTTCCAAGGTCAGTTTGTAGGGTTTCGATGCGATGGGCTGATCGTTTTCGTCCTTCACGATAATAACGATCTTGGTGGTGTCAGGCTTCTTCAGAACGAAGGTGTGAAGCTGGTCGGTGGCGCAAGAGCACTGTCCGGGGTGGAGGTCGGGAACAAACACTTGGTCTCCGGCGTACAGCAAGTGCGGCTCGGGCCGGCTCTTCCGCAGGTCAGCATTTTCCGGCGCATTGTAGATGGCGTGCCAGTCGTAAAAGCCGTAGTCCTTCGCAATGCTCCCGATCCACTCCCCTTGTTCAACTGTATGCCAAGGCATGTCAAACCCTCAAAAAAGTGGGCCCTTTTTCGAAGTCGTAATAAATCAATACCACCACACCGTCCGGTGAGATCAGCAAGTCCGCGGAGTTTCCTGCGGTTACCGGCCTTTGGAAGGATCCGGCGGCAAAAGCAGATTGTGGCGCGACATAATAAAGTTCCCCATCGCTCTGAAAGAGCGCGTGCAGATGTCCTTTGGAGTCAAGCCGCACGCGCACTGCCGTAGCCCGAGCAGGATGCTTGAACCGCGTAAATACCGGCTTGGCCTTTTCTCCAGGCTTCGGAGCAACAAAAGTCAAACGCTCCCATTCCTGCCCTCCGCGCTCCAAGAGCAAACCTACATGCACGCTGCTATCCATAGCGACGCGAATATCCCCGGCAAGAAACATCGCTTCGGTCGTGAACCAGGAAACTGGGGCTTGGCACTTCAGGCCCGGCGGGCACGAGATGGACAGAACGTCGGTATTCGGGCCGGACTGGCTGGCGAAGACGAAGAGTCGCAGCAAGTCACCGAGAGCCGCAGCCCATGCAGCGCGAACCGAGCCCGCTAGACTTAGGGGTTCTGAGATTTGGACCTGTCCCTTGGGGTTGATCTCCACGGACACCATCCGCTGGCTATTTGCCGATCGCGAAAGAAGTCCGATCAGGCAGCCTGGCCGGCCCTCGTCCGGCGCCCGGGAGGCCAGAACCGGCCGGATGAGCTCGAGCTTGCCTCCGTAAACCGAAAAGGACTGCGGCGGCAATCGATCCACCGGGGTCCGCGCCCAGTAGGATAAGTAAGCTTGCTCTCCTTCGACCCAGACAACCCAGCGGTCGGGGAATGGCATACCGGCAGGGGAAGTAGATAGCGTGAATGCCGAGTCCGGCTTGAGACGCGCGATCTCGACGGCTCCTTCAATATGCGGGACCCGCCTCTGAAACCGGAAATCAATGAGCAATGCGCGGGTTTCTGCGCCATCCGTATGCAACCACACCAACGCGTGATAGCCCGTGCCCGAGGCCTCGCTCGGAATGACAACGAGCGAGCCGGCTGCCGACACAGCGACCCGAAACTGAATCAGGGACGAACGCCAGGTCTCCCCGGGCTGCCAGTCGTACTCCACCACCAGCCCGTAATCCCCCGGCTGATCGATCTTGGCCAGCTTTGCGAGGTCGAACTCGAAATTCCACTTATAGGCGACCGGCGCCTGCACCTGCGGGACAATCGGGGGTACCCCGGGAGCAAAGAGTGCGTCAGCCATGGACACGGTGCGGCGGTTCCCCGTCGGCAACTGGATCTGAAAGCGCAAGTGCCGTCCGCCCTGGCGCGGGTCGATGATCGAGATCGCCGCAGGTCCCGGGTTGGTTGCCACGAGCACTAATGGCATCTCCTCGCCCACCGCGAAGCTCTCGCGCGTCAGAAATGCTTGGATTTCAAGAGGCATTGCCCATCCTTATCCATGGCCTGAGAAAAACTCGCAGCTGGTCTCGATCCTCCGCTCGCGGCATCAATAGGGTGGCATCTTCGACACGTCCCAGCCGCGAATCTTGAGATGACATTTCCCGCAATACTCCCCTTCGCAAAAGATGTATCCCATCAGGCAATTATCGCGCCCGTCGTGGTCTTCCGGAAAGCTCGCGGCGTTATGCAATCCGCCGGGCCTGGTGCGGTGGTGGCGCAGGTATAACGTGTGTCCCATCTCATGCATGGTATTCTTGGTGAGACCGTCGCCCTTGTAAGGCCAGTTGACATACAAGGTCGAACCATAGAAGACGGCGCAGGCCCGCTCTTTGGTGGCCAGGCCGCTCGCCCCGGTCAGAGCGTTCCTTGCCGGCAGTTGCACTTGGCCCGGCTGGTTGGGCGCAAACATGAGCTGCGAAGCGGAGAGGATGCGCACCACAGTCAGTCCCGGCGTCGAATAGCGCGTCAGGTTAGCGGTGGGAGGACTCGCCACGCTGGAATCACCCGTGATGTAGCGGAGAAACAGCTGCAGCAACCCGTTTTCAGCGTAGATCAGACTTTGTAGATCGCCATAGTAGCTGGGATAGTTACCGGAAGCGCCCGCCGCAGCCGCCGGCACGCCGACTCCGCGAATTCGATTGTAGTATGCAGGGTGGATCGCACTGAACAGATGCGGCGTATCGAACGTGTCTTCAATCATCACGTTAATGTTGTACTGCTGAGACAACCCAAAGGTCCCTTGGGTGGTATTGGCCTGGGACCGCGCCCACCGGATAGCCGCGCGGTATTCGGACGCCTTCATCACGGGCGTGGCTTGAGCGGGAGTGGAATCCATGGTGCAATTCATCTGTTGAAATTGCGCCGTCACGGTCGCAAAGACGACGGCGCCCAAAGGTGGTCCACACTGGGTCAGGTAAGCATTGTAGGCCGCATCCAGCGCGGCCTGCGTGGGAGCGTCGTTCATGTTGCCATTCTGGGGTAAGGCGGGGGCGTTATTGGCCTGAAAAGCCGTCAGAGCTGCCTGCGAACGGCCCAGAAAGAGACCATCAGTTTTGCCGACATCATATCCAAGGATGGACAGGCGAGCCTGGACCCCTCTGGCAGTGTTCCGGGGGGGTAGCGCCGGTAAGGGCTTCACCAAATTGCGTGACCATAGGATGTTCTTGTTCACCTCAAACTGGCCGGTCTCAAACACCACGGCGCCGGCGCCGGTGCCATCGGATCCCCGGATTCCAATGGGATCGACGAAAATGCGCAGCCGATAGACGTCGCCTCCGATGCGAGCCGGCAGAAAAAGCACGCCTGCTTCGCCTTTAGCGTTGGTTTGCGCCTCTGCCGCATTAGGCCGCGGTGAAGCTTTGGGCGCAGTCATCCCGGGAAATGCCGCTGCTGGGAGAGCATCGAAGGCATTCGGCGAAACCGCCAGACTGCGCTTGCCTCCCCGCCCCGAGTGGCAGTTGTAACGCTGCGGGTCAGCGGCCACAAAGCTGAACCCCATGGCGGCGGTGATGTACGGAGACGGGCCGATTCCCGCCACCGGGTTCGGTGCGGCCGCGGTCCCCTGCTCGGATGTTTTACGCAGTGCCTTCACCTCGTTCAGCTCGGCGCCCGCGTTGTCGTAGAAAGGAGGAATCAACTGGAAGTGGACCCATCGATTCGGGGAGACATGCCATGAACCGTCCACCGCCTGTTCTTCGACTTTCGCGATGATCGGGATCTTGCCCAACGCCTTATTACCGGCCCAGAGGCTGCTCTCATCGTTGAAGCGTATCGAAGGCAGGGCACTTCCATTCGCTGCACCCCCCGCTCCCAGATCGTTTGTGACACTGAAAGTGAGGGCTCCGGGAAGATTGACATTGACCTTGTTGCCAACAGCAGGCAGAGCGCCGCCTTGTACGACGAACTTGCGAATCTCGCCTTGCAGGTCCGCCTCCAGTGCTGCGTCGTTTGCGAATTTTGTGCCGTGTGCTTTTTCGCGAGCCTTCCGCTTGGCCTTGAGGCAATTGGTATACGCCTCTGTCGCGGTATTCGCCGAGGCGGCAGCAATCACTTCGTAGTAGTAGCCGAGCGCCTGCAGCCGCTGTTTCTTGCCCTCTACCGTGCCTACGGGCTTGAACACAGCATCCAAATCTCCGAGGCGCACCTTGATTCGCAGGGTTGGCGCGAGGGGACGCAGGAGGTTGAGAAGAGAGCCGGGAGTGATGGATCCGGCCTTAGTTTTTCCTCCACTCCCCATCCTCTTTCCTCCGGCCGAACGGCAGAATCTAACTGCTATGCGCGCCAACCAATCACAATGAAACCGGAATTTTCAATTTGGCTCTTTGACTCGCGCATCCTAATGCTCCTTCGACCCTCGACGCAAGAAATTCCTGACCAGAGCAGTCCCCGTCGAGACTGCTAGGTGCCGAAGGCTCTTTTTTGGCCCGTCTGACGCGCCCCGTTGTTGCCGCGTAATCGATTTCTCAGTCACTGCGCCGACCTTTCTCCTGCCGCTCCAATTTTGTAACCGCAATCGGAGAGCTAACCCGATGGCATCGGCAGCGCCCAGATCCCCACAGCATCAGCCCGATCAGATTTTCTTCCTTGGTCAGCAGCGCGGTCTCGAACCAGTGCAAGGTCGAGGTCAGTGCTGCGCCTCGGTCCCAGACCTCCTGCGAACTGATGAATCCGAACGTCGGGTCGGCGGCCAGTCGTTCGGCGAGGTACGTCGATGGAGTTCAAATTGAAAGTCTGGGATCAAGCCGCCCCCGAACTAGCGGCGCCTCCAATAATCTGCGTCACGATTGGGAAAGGACACTTTGCAGGTGCCGGGGTCAATGCCGGTAATTTTGGCGTGGCCTCTGCGGTCGAGGTTATCTTCGATAATTGTGCCGTCGGGAAGCGTGATCTGGTAGTCCTCGTAGGGGACGTGTTTGCCGAGTTCATCGACTAGTTCGATGGCGATCCAGTGAATCTTGTTGGGGGAGACGGGGGGGTCGGGAATGCCGGCAGAGCCACACGACTGCACTGGTGAACCGGCTGGGGTGGGACTCATGCTTTGATTGGCATCGCTGGATGCGTTGTTGAGCGCGTTGCTGTCGGAACCACTCACGATTGTTTCCTCTGTTGGGGTTGATTTTCTTGTTTTTTGGCGGCTTTGTATAGGCGCTCGATTTTAGCGGATGGCTTCCTTACGGCTTGAT
>Ga0210407_10003028_pt1 | contig 13910 bp, 12 predicted proteins | sample IncBWC27MmetaG_FD_150860 | JGI IMG/M metagenome (GOLD analysis project Ga0210407, IMG submission 150860) | Forest soil microbial communities from Barre Woods Harvard Forest LTER site, Petersham, Massachusetts, United States - Inc-BW-C-27-M | ecosystem: Environmental > Terrestrial > Soil >... | reverse complement strand
CGCTCCCTCGCTGGCCCTCTCCCGCTTAAGCTTGACACCGGCCTTTTGCAGCTTCCCCGTCGAGTCGCGCAACTCTTTCTCCGTCTCCATCCGTCGATATAGAATGGGTTCCCGAAGTTGAAAATGAGAGAGCCAGAAACGAGACGAATCATGAGAAAAGCGCTTTTCGCATTCCTGCTATTGTTTGGTGCGCGTCCCTTGCTTGCGCAAACCGCGCCGGAAGGAATCTGGCAGGGATACGACGGTGAGTGGCGCCACGTGTCCAGACAATTGCTCGCATTGGCCGAAGCCATGCCCGAGGAGAAATTCGCCTGGCGTCCCACACCCGGAGTGCGCTCCACCAGCGAAGTCTTCATGCACATCGCCATCGCGAATTTTGGCTTGCTGGCGTTTACCGGCCCCAAGAAGCCTGACGACTTGAAAGAAGGCATGGAGCAGTCCGTCACTGCCAAAGCCGAGGTAATCAATTGGCTCAAGCGTTCGCTGGACGCTGTTAAGCAATCCCATTTGGCCGTGACGCCGCAAGCCCTGCAGCGCAAGGTGCACATCTATGATCGCGACACCAACGTCGACGGCATGTATCTGCGCATCATCGTTCATGCCAACGAGCACATGGGCCAGCTCATCGCTTATGCGCGCATGACCGGCGTCACTCCCCCGTGGTCCAAAAAAACTGAGTAGCGGCGGGTTCGCCTGGTCATCTTTCTGTTTCTGCCTGTGCTCTCTTCTCTTGCAGGGGCACGATACACCGTGCCCTCTCTTCGCTGGATCTCTCAAAACTTCACTTCGGCAACCACTTTCAATAGCCGCAGCAGCGCGGCACTTTCCTCCGGCGTCAATTCTTTCCGAAGCTTCTCTTCTGCCGCCCGCCGTTCTTTGATCAGGAATTCTCTGTACTTGTTGCCTTTCGCTGTCAGTTGCACCAGAAGCGCTCTTCCCGATTCCGCCTTTCGTTCCGAAAGCAGCCCTTCCTTAATCATGGTCTTGACGGCCCGGTGTACTACCGTGCGGTCAAATCCCAGCAGCGTCGCAATCTGATTCTGGTTTCGCGCCGCGCCGCCCCGCAGCGTGGACAAGATGAATCCGCGCGTTTGCGAGCACTTCGTCTTCTGCTCCAGTTGCTTTCCCACCGAGTAGTAGGCCGCCGCGAGATGCACCAGCACGGAATCCTTCAGGATCTGCGCCGGTATCAGTTTCTTTTCAACGATGATCATAGGAATTTCACCGTGGTCTCCAGCGGCCTTCGCCATTGCGGCTGCTCCACGTGCGCCGCGGACTTCTTTCCGATCGCGATGACCATCACGATGTCATGAGTTCGCGGATCAAGTCCCAGGAATTTCCCAAGCCTCCGCCCGTCAAATCCTTCCATCGGGCAGGTGTTCCATCCCAGCGCTTCCGCCGCGATCATCAGGTTTTCGCAAGCCAGCGACGCACTCTTGGTCGCCCATTTGAACATCCCCTGCCGCGCCACCGGCGGAGTACCAATGATCTTCCAGAAGTGTAGCACTCGAAGAATCGCCCATTTCATTGCCCCGAAAATCCCGAACCACCCCTGCAAAAAAAACCATTTCGCCAGCTTCGCTCTTTTCGCCGCTTTGGAGATCTGCGTTTCGCTGAACCCTTCTCTCCGCATCCACTCCAACATGCTTTCCGTCGTCGCTCGCCACGACCCGATGTCCGCCACCGCCACCACCAATGCCGAAGCCGTTTCCGCTGGAGCCTGCCCCATGCAAAGGCTCGCCGCGCTTTTTCGGACCGCAGGCGTTTCCACCCAATAAAACCGGTACGGCTGCACGTTAAAGCTCGAAGGAGCCACCCGCGCCGCATCCAGAATCTGTTGCCGCACCGCTTCCGGAATCTCCACCGGTTCAAATGCCTTGATCGCCCTCCTCCGAAAAATGGCCTCGAGTATGTCGTTCATGACCGCCTCCATGTTGTCATTACAACATAGATGTGTTGCCATTGCAACATGTTTCTCCGGTGTCTTTCTTCCGCGCCTTTTGCCCGCAGTGCAGGGGTCATGGCAAGGTCACTGCCGCGCCTCGCGCGATGAGATCACCAAAAACTCGACGTGCAAACCAGTTTCAAATTCATTCAGTGTTACAATTCCCGGCGGTTTCATGAGGAGGAGCGAGATGAGCAGGCGGATACGAACTTGGATGGTTCTTGCACTGGCAGGTGCGGCGCTGGTTTGCGGGCAAGCTGCCGCGGCACAGCAGGACCAGGATTTTTCCAAGGTACAGATCAAGGCCACCAAAGTGTCAGGCAACATCTACATGCTGGAAGGAGCTGGCGGGAACATTGCCGCTTCGGTGGGCGAGGACGGCATCGTCATTGTGGATGATCAGTTTGCACCGCTGGCCGAAAAAATCCAGGCGGCGTTGAAAGAATTGAAGATTACGGACAAGCCCGTGCGCTTCGTCATCAACACGCACTATCACGGAGACCACACCGGCGGGAATGTCCCGTTCAATAACGCCGGCTCCACGCTCATCGCGCAGGATAACGTCCGCAAGCGCCTCGAAACCGGCGGCACCGCGGGCAACGGCGGCTCCATCAAGATGGATGTGAAGCCCGCCGAAAAGGCCGCGCTTCCCATCATCACCTTCGAGCACGATGTGACCGTGCACCTGAACGGAGAAGACATTCGCGCGCTGCATTTTCCCTCCGGCCACACGGACGGCGACTCCATCATCTTTTTTCCGAAAAACAACGTCGTGCACATGGGCGACGACTTTGTGCGTTACGGCTTTCCCTTCATTGATGTGGCCAGCGGCGGCAGCGTCCAGGGCATGATCGACGCCATGGAAAAGGCGACCGCACAGTTGCCGGCGGATGTGAAAGTTATCCCCGGCCACGGCGCGCTCTCCAACCTCGACGACGTCCGGGCCTTCACGAAAATGTTAAAAGAGACTTCCGCCGTCGTGCAGAAAGCCATCAACGACCACAAAACGCTGGATCAAATGAAGCAGGAGAAAATTCTCGAACCTTGGCGGGAAAAGTGGGCGCCAGAGAAAGGATTCATTAACGCTGACGGTTTCATTGAAACGCTCTACAATTCGCTCAGCGGCCGCAAGGGCGAATTTGTAAAGCACAACTAGGCGGAATTGTGGAAGCGGCTTTACGCCGCCATCGCGCTTCTATTTTCAAGTTTCGATTTACCAGTTTCAGGGCCGCGCGTTAGGCGAGAAGAATCCGATTGGCAAATCGCGTGCTGTCCGCAAGCCAGCCGGAGCATCCAGAATCACGGGAATCGAATTCACCACCACCGATGCGGTTGTGATATCGCCGTGGGAACCGCCGGGAATCACCAGGCTGATGTTGGGGTGCCCGGTCAGAGTGACCGTGTCGGCAGGATCCTTCGCGCCGACGTACATCTGCAATTCGAGGTACACAAGCTCCTTGCCGTCTTTGGAGAGGCCGCGCCCAATCTGGTGCACGCCTGCTGCCTGTCCTGGCTCGACGGTCAAATACTCCGTCTGCACACGCTCGGTGGCCACTTTCGGCTCAATCGTTTCGGTGATTTGTTCGACCGGCAGATTCAAACTGTCCGCCACCATGGCCACGGATTCCGGCAAGCCCACGTGCTTGATCACGCCGGCTTTCACTTGCGCGCGAAATTCCTCGACGGTCATGCCCGCGCCGATTTTTTTCTGCAGCGGCAGCCGCCGCGTCGACGCATCAACGATACGCAACGCTTTCGCGTGCTCGATGCGCTGGGCAACCGCCGCCAGCGTCACCACCAGCTTGTCCATCACGAAGCCGGGATTCACGCCTGTCCCGATCAGGGCCACGCCGGAGGCCTTCGCCGCGGCATCGAGTTTCGCCGCCAGATCCGGATGCGTACGGAATGGATACGACAATTCCTCGCAAGTCGAAACGATGCTCGATTCCGCTTCGAGGCAGGCGAGCAACTGGTCCATCACTTTTTGGAGCGACGACGACGTCGAATGGATCACCACGTCCGCGTTTTGCTCCAGCACTTCCTTGGCGTCCGCGGAAACGGTCACGCCCCAAGGCGCATCCTTTGCGCCGACCACTTCGCCAAGGTCGCGTCCCACTTTCGCGGGGTCCGTATCGATGGCCCCGATGATTTCAATGGCCTGCTTTTCCCGCATCAGACGCGCAATGGATGCGCCGATGGGACCGACACCATACTGAATGGCGCGAATTCTCTTTTTCACGTCCCGCTCCGTCTCGCTTCGCGGCCCACACGCCGCATTTTCGCGTCAAAAGAAACCTCTACGATAATGGAATTCCCACATGCAAGCAACGACGAACCGCAATGGAGTGCGGGAGCTTGCTCCCGCTTTCTCAGCCGTCGAAGCTTGCTTCGGCGTTCAGGCTGGGACCACCGCAGTCGTTGCTGGCGCGCGGATTGCCGCGCATAATGGCTCAGACGAATATCGGCCCTGCCCGGAGGTTGTGCCATGCCAGCGAAAAAACTTACCGATGCGGAGATTTCAGCGCTGCTGCCGAAGGCCAAAGGCTGGAGTATCGCCGGAGGGAAACTGCACAAGGAATTCACGTGCAAGGATTTCGTCGCCGCGTTCGGGAACATGACGCGCGTTGCGCTCGTCGCCGAAGCCATGAACCATCATCCCGAGTGGTTCAATGTGTGGAACAAAGTGGTGGTCGATCTGAACACCCACAGCGTAAAAGGCATCAGCGACTACGATTTTGTGCTCGCGGAGAAAATCAACGAAATCTTCGAGCCTTTTCCTTCCGGCATCGGAAAAGGGCAGTGAAGCCTGGGCGCTTGCCTGTTAGGGCGAAGAATTCCCAGTTGCAAACAAGCGAAGCAAGCCCCCTTGAAAAACCCCGAGCAGGCTGGATTTTTCTTTTGCTGAGGTGGGCAGCCGCGCTCGCGATTCTCGCGCTGCTGCTGCATTTTTTTCCGGCGGCGCAACTGCGTGAGGCATTGTCGCGCATCCCGCTGACGCGTTTTCTTGCCGTGCTTCTGATTTATCTGGTTGCATTGACCGGCGGAATTACAAAGTGGCATGTGGTCGTGAATTCCGCCGGCGCGCGGCTGAGTTTCGCCGCCAGCGCGCAGTGCTACACCAGCGGACTGTTCGGCGCGTTGTTCCTGCCGTCGATTATCGGCGGTGACGTCGCCCGCCTGGCCGTGGGGATTTCGCGCAGCCCGCGGCCCGCTGCGGTGATTACCGGCAATCTCGCGGACCGTTTTCTCGATATCGCGGCGCAGCTCACACTCGTTTCGCTCGGCCTGATGCTCCTTCCTGGGTCTTTGCCTTTCGCGCTCCAGTCTCCCGCGCGGCACGTTCTTTTTGCCGCGGCCGCAATTGCATCAATCATTTTGTTGGTGGTTTTGATTCTGTTTCGGCCGCTCTTGGGCGGCCGCTCCATCCGGGTTCGCCGCAGGCTCGCACAAGTCCGCCACGCCATTCGCTCGGTTTCGCGTCAGCCGCATCGTCTGGTTTTCGGCTGGCTGCTTGGAACTTCCGTGCAAGGCACGTATGTCTTACTGACAGCACTGCTCGGTGTTTCTTGCGGACTGGCAGTTCCGCTTCGTGTGTGGTTGTTCGCATGGCCGCTGGCAAAAATTGCCGCAGTCCTGCCGATTACGCAGGGAGGAATCGGAGTTCGCGAAGCGGCGCTCGTCGCGCTGCTTGCGCCGTTCGGCGCGCCCCCCGCGCGAGTGCTCGCGACGGGCATCGTTTGGGAAGGCGTGATCATCACCGCGGGTCTCCTTGCGGGATTGACGGCGTTTTTTTTGCGTCGCGCAGGGCCTGGGTCACGTCGCTTAGGGAATGGCGTGGCAGACTCCTGATTCGAATGGCTCCATGACCTTTGAACAAGATGAAATATTGTTTCGAACCGGGACTCTCGATTCGAACTGACACACGGTTAACGCAGAAGTTCCTTCTTGCAACGGCCGCAAGAAGTAGATAGTAGCGAATCATCACGTCCTTTCAGTGACTTACAGCGAACCGAAGCCCCCTTTATAGATGGCTGGCATCGTGCAGCCATTCTTGGGACAAGAGTGTGCATTGGCAGCACGCTTTGGCGTTAGAGGTTTCCAGCGAGGGACACGCTTACAGATGATTCGAACGGGAGTGCTGTGAAGCCGGCAAAGGCGCTAAAACAAGCAGGCGGAAAAGGCGTGGAAGCGGACAGACTGCCCGCCAATTTCCGGCGGATGGAGAGGAGAGAGTGGTGGCTGTGGGGAATGGCGTTCAGCGTCACGCTGCTGGTCACGCTGGGGCTGAGTTCTTTCGTCCTTCCCGCCAAGCAGGTTCAGGAGGACCTTTTTTCTTTTTTTCTGCTTCGGCAAGCCGTGCGCGGACTAGTAGGGCTAGTGCTGCTGTTCGATGTCTATACGATTTATCAGCAACTGCAAATCCATCGGATACGGCGCGAACTCTTCCAGCGCGAAGAACTTTTCCGGCTGATCAACGAAAACGCCGCCGACATGATTGCCATCGTGGACATGGAAGGCCGGCGTATCTACAACAGCATGGCATATCAAAAAATCCTCGGCTACTCGCCCGAAGAACTGAAGAGTTCCTCGGGCCTCGAGCAGATCCATCCGGACGACCGCGATCACGTGAAAAGAGCAGCAGAAGAGGCGCGGAAAACAGGAATTGGCAGGCTGCTGGAATATCGCATCCGCCACAAAGACGGGACATGGCGGGATTTGGAGTCGACTTCCAGCGTGGTGAAAAACACGGAAGGCCAGCCCGACAAGCTCATCATCGTCAACCGCGACATTTCCGACCGCAAGCGCGTGTCGGTGGCCTTGCTGCAGTCCGAAGCCAGTTTCCGGTCGGTCATCGAAAACGCGCCGTACGGTATATACCGGGCAAATGCGGCGGGAAAGCTGCTCCGCGTGAATCCGGCCCTCCAGAAAATGCTTGGGTACGAAACGCAGGAAGAATTACTTCGTGCGAGCCTGGCCACGGACATCTACCGGGACCCGCAGGAGCACCGGAGGGCGGACAACTTGTTCGCGGACACCAAGGGTTTCGATGTGGAGGTCGAATGGAAGCGCAAAGATGGCAGTCCGCTGCGGGCCCGTTGCAGCGGCCGGCTGATCGAAGGTGAGCAGGGCGACTGTAACGGTGAGCCATGCTTTGAAGTATTCGTGGAAGACGTAACCGAGAAGCGCGTGATGGAGCAACAACTGCACATGGCCGTGAAGATGGAAGCGGTGGGAAGACTTTCCGGAGGGATCGCGCACGATTTCAACAACCTGCTCGGGGTGATCATCGGCTACGCCCAGGTTTTGAAACGCAGGCTGAAGCCGGGAGAGGATCTCTTCGAGTACGCCGAAGAGATTGAAAAAGCGGGCCAGCGGGCGGCCTCGCTTACACGCCAGTTACTAGCCTTCAGCCGCCAGCAAGTCCTTGCTCCCGCCATCTTGAATCTGAACGCGCTCATCTCCGACATGGGCAAGATGATCCAACGGCTGATCGGCGAAGACATCGAACTGGTGATAAAGCTGGACCCCCAAATCGGAAGCGTCAAGGCAGACCACGGACAAATCGAACAAGTGGTGATGAACCTGGCGGTGAACGCGCGCGACGCCATGCCGCAGGGGGGGAAACTGGCACTCGAGACAACCACAGCCACATTCGACCAGGCTTACACGCGCCAACACCCCGGTTCGAAGGCGGGGAGTCAGGTCATGTTCTCCGTCAGCGACACAGGAATGGGCATGAGCGCGGAAACTCTTATCCATATTTTCGAGCCGTTTTTTACCACCAAGGAACTCGGCAAGGGAACGGGTCTGGGTCTGGCGACGGTGTACGGCGTGGTGAAGCAAAGCGGCGGCTATGTTGGCGTGGAAAGCGAGATTGGGCACGGCAGCTCATTCAAAGTCTATCTGCCTCTTGTCGAAGAGCCCGTCCATATGGCGGAGTCCGTGGCCCCTTTGGCGGAATCATTTCGAGGATCGGAGACGGTGCTGGTGGTGGAGGACGCCGAGGCTCTGCGAAAGCTTTCGGTCACGCTGCTGGAGGAGCACGGCTACCGTGTGCTATCAGCGGCGAATGGAACCGAAGCCTTGGACTTAGCACAGAAGGATACCCGGAGTATCGACCTGCTTTTGACGGACGTAATCATGCCTGGACTCGGCGGACACGATCTCGCAAAACGCCTGGAGGCGATGCGTCCCGGCCTTAAGGTTCTCTACATGTCGGGCTACACGGACAGCTCCATCGGCCAGCATGGAGTGTTGCAGGCGGGCATATCTCTATTGCAGAAGCCCTTCACGGAGGAAGAGCTGGTCCAGAAGATTCGAGAAGTTTTGGATGCGGGGAAGCGGAGCACACCCCTCGCGAAGGGTCCGGTGCTCGCTGAAAAAGTAACAGCGGACCGGCATTAGGAGCCTGATATGGGATTGAGACGGCTACTGATCGTGGATGATGATGATGCCATGCGCCGCCTCATTCGCCTGAATCTGTCCGACAGTTACGAGATCATTGACACGGGCAAGCCCGAGGAAGCATTGGCGCTGACCATGGAACACAAACCCGACGCCATTCTCCTGGACTTGCGGATGCCCAAAATGTCCGGCATCGACTTGTGCCGGACCCTGGGTTCGTGCAGCAAGACTCAGCCGATTCCCGTTTTTCTGGTGAGCGGCGAGCCCGCTGCCGATGCCCAGAGGTATTGCAAGGAGTTGGGTGCGGCGGGGCATTTTGAAAAGCCCATCGATTTTGATGCACTGCGCGGTTGCCTGTCGCGGCTGCAAAAGCAGAATTCCGTTCCTCGATCGGAGGTCCGAGTCCGGCTTCGCGTGCACATAAAAGTAGCCGGAGTGGATTCCCATGGAAAGAACTTTCAGGAGAAGACGTACACGGAAAACGTAAGCCTCAGCGGCTTTCTCTGTTCCTGCGTGACGCGGGTGCGAATGGATTCGGTGGCGGAAGTCTACCTCATGGAACCCCAGGAACAGTTTGTTGGGAAAGCCCGTGTGGTCCGTTCGGAATCTTCCGTTCCGCCTTCAACGCGATATGGCTTTCGATTCCTTGAGAAGACGGGTCCCTGGGTACTCGACTAGTCTGCTCAGGCCGTTTTGGACGCTTCCTCAGCCGCAGGCGAGAGCGTTTTTCAATTCGTTTCCCTGCTTCGAATCTCCTTGTTTTTGCCGTTGACACGGGCATTTCGGAGTGTTACAAACCGCAGAAAGACAAGTTCTTTGGTGGTGAGTCTCCTAACGAATTGCAAATGCAGTCGCGAGTGAGGCCGCAGTCCTGCCTGGCAGGGCAGGTCTGCTGTGCCGCCGAGGGCCTTGTCAGGCAACACCCTACCCACCCCGGGAGGTGAGAACGAATCTGTTTTCACCTCCTTTTTTCTCCCGAGCTCCTTTCAAATACGCTAACTCTTTTTGAATGAATACTATAACGGGTCTTACCGCATTCTTGACGCTGCGTCCGACGTCTCGCTTGCGTGAGCTCATCCTGCGCTAAGATTACGCTCGGATCTTGCGCCCAATTATGACTGATCTGTCTCCGCCGCTGGTTTGCCTGGAACGTGTGACTGTTTTGCGCGGTGCGCGGGAACAACGCCCCGCGCTAGACGACGTCACCCTGCAGATAGCCGAAGGCGAACATGTGTGCATCCTTGGACCGAATGGCTGCGGAAAATCCACGCTGATCAAGACCATCACACGCGAGTGTTACCCACTGGCGCGCGAGGGGTCGTCGATCTCCATCCTGGGGCGCGAGCGATGGAATATTTTCGAGCTGCGATCGCGGCTGGGAATTGTTTCACCGGATTTGCTGGCTTCGTGTACCACGGACGCCACTGGGCGGGATGTCGTGCTCTCAGGGTTTTTCAGCAGCACGCGGATCTTCCCACATCATCATCCCGATCCGCAGCATCTCGCGCGAGCCAACGAAACGCTTTCTCGGCTGGGCATCGCACATCTGGCGGAGCGCGCGGTGGCGGAGATGTCTTCCGGCGAAGCCAAACGGACGCTGATCGCGCGAGCGCTGGTTCACGAACCGCAAACCTTGCTTTTCGATGAGCCGAGCAACGCCCTGGACATTGCAGCGCAACTGCAGCTTCGCGATACGATGCGCGGGCTCGCGCAATCCGGGCTGGGCATTCTGCTGGTAACCCATCACGTTTCCGAAATTATTCCGGAGATCCAACGCGTGGTTCTCTTGTGCGAGGGGCGTATCCTTGCCGACGGGCCGAAATCCTCGATCCTGACGGCGGAACAGCTTTCGAACCTGTTTGGCGTTGCCGTGCGATTGGGCCAGCACGATGGGTATTTCCATCTCTATTGACCGGAAACAGAATTCCCGATCTGCCTTGCCTGCCTTTCTCAGCGGGCGCGTTCAGCTTGCTTGCGCGAGTCCGTATAGCAGCTGGACAAACGAAAAGACGGCGCCGTCCATTCCCTGGACTTTCGGATTTTTCGATTCGATGACGTAGTACTCATCCGGGGCGTGCGCGCCGCTTCCGTGGCCGAGGCCGAAGGGGCCGGCGGCGAGGTGCAGCGGCTCGCCGGTGAAGACATAGCCGGGCCAGGAACCGGCGCTGCGCGGCAAGATAATGGGATCGACTCCGCCTTTGCGGTAGACGTCGCTTTCGATGCGAATGAGCGCCGCGTCAGCAGGCGTACTGTTGGGATCGTAGCCGCCGGTCATGCGGACTTCGATATCGCCGAACCCTTTTTTCACCAGATGGGCCTTGAGCGCAGCGAGAGCTTCGACGGCGGTCATGTCCGGAACGAGGCGCAGGTCGAGCTTGGCGAGCGCTTTTCCGGGAAGGATGGTTTTTCCGCCGGGGCCGGTGTAGCCGCCGACCAGGCCTTCGATATTCACCGTTGGGCGCGACATCAGGAGTTCCAGGGCTTCCTGCCAGCCCACGTCGTGGACCCATTGGTCTGCGCCGAGAAGCTTCTTCGATTCCGCTTCGCTCATGCGGCGCGCCGCTTCGGCGATCATTTTTTTCTCGGCTGTGGAAATCGGGCGAGCTTTGTCGGCGAAGCCTTCGATGGCCGGATCGTTGCCGTCGGGCGAGACGAGCGTGGCAAGCGCTTCGACGAGATGCCAGGCGGGGCTGTCCAGCCGCGCTTTGTTGCTGGAGTGCACGTCCTTGCGCGGGCCGCGGCCCCAGCGCTCGCCGCTGGAAACCAGTTCGCATTCGATGACGCCTTTTGCGCCCAGCGTCATGGTGACTTCGCCGTCGAGCCCCTGCGAAGCGCTGGGCATGAAGATGCCCATGCAATTTTTCAGCGCGCTGAGGACTTCCGGTCGGCGCACGACTTGCGGGAAGTGCGGCGAGCCAATTTCTTCCTCGCCCTCTGCGACAAAAACCAGATTCACGGGGAGTTTCTTGCCGGCGCCGCGAATCGCGTGCAGCGCGGCGAGGAAGGAGGCTTCGGGGCCTTTCTGGTTGACCGCGCCGCGGCCCATGACAACTTTGCCCAAGCCGGATTTCTCAACGAGATTCGCCTCGAACGGCGGCGAAGACCACTCGGCGGGATCGGCTTGCTTCACGTCGTACATGTAATACAGCCCGAGCGTTTTGGGAGCTCCGGCATCGAGCGTGGCGAAGACACCGGGCTGGCCGTCGGTGGGCATTTTTGTGACGCCGCCGAATCCAGCCTCTCGAAGCATTTTCATCATCAGCTCGCAGCCTTCGTTCATGCCACGGTTTTCGGCGGCGATGGACGGCTGGCGGATCCAGTCCTGCAGCCGCTTCACGGACTCGTCGTGGCGTTTTTCGACTTCGGCTCGAATGGCGTCGAGATCGCCCGGAAGCGCTTGCGCCCAGTGCGGCATCGCCAGCGTTGCCGCGGTAGCAGCGGCAGTGGCCGCCGCACCTTGCAGAAATGTGCGGCGGTCATTTGTGTTCTTGGCGGAATCCGAAGAATTCTTCATAGCAGCCTCCTGCGCGCATTCTCGATGGAATTCGAAACAAGGCAACTACCGAGTTCTGTCAACGCGGGAGCCTATACCTTCTGGATTCACTCAGCAATGGGGAGACCGTAGAGGAGGTTGTGGAACGCCAGCCGCGTTGCCAGGCTTAGTGGATGATTGCGTGGTTGACGAAACGTGCGATGGTCCCTTTTGGTCCGACCGCCCACCCATTCTCAATGTCCAAGATCGTGACAGCGTTGAGATTCAGCGAGTCCGTGGGCTTCCAGTTGGCGGCGGAAACCTTACTGACGCTCACGTCTTCTCCGTTCGGGCCGATTGCAACACACAGCGCATCATCCCTGCACGCTACCGAAGAGCGATACCCACCGGGCTGCGGCTCGGAAAGTTTCCATGTCCTGCCTTCGTCGTGCGAGTACGCGGCAACTGCGGAGGCGCGCTTTGGGTCCTGATAGTCGCCGCCGGCAATGACAATGTCCTTTCCATCCCCCCGAGTGATGGAAAAGATTCCGGAGGAGGAATTGCTGTGGACAATGGGAGTTTCCGCGACGGTCCAGGTGTGCCCCGCGTCCGCGGAGTGGAAGACACGTGCCGCCGGGCCGCCAGTACCGAAAAAGATCTCATCGCCAGAAACAAAGAAGCAAGAATTGCTGGCCGCAAACGCGCCTTCGCCGGGTAGCGCCGCCGGCATACCGCTATTGGGAAGCGGATTCCAGTGTTCACCGTCCGTCACCGTTAGCAAGAGAAATTTGCCGTCAACGGGATCACCGAGCGCAAAACAATGGGTCTCAGAAACGCAGGCGATAGTGTCCAGAAAGAATTCTTTGCGCTTGTCTGTATATTGTAAATTCCACGTTTCGCCGCCGTCGGTTGTTTTGTAGATGCGCGACTTTTCGCCCTCCCCACTGGACATCACATACGCCGTGTTCTCGTCGAGGGCCACGATCCCGCGAAAATCGAGCGCATCTCCGCCCGCGACGTGCAAGCGCTGCCAGGTTTTGCCCCGATCGAGAGATTTCAGAATCACGCCGTTCGAACCGGAGGCCCAAGCGACGGCATTACGCACACGTTTAATGCCCTGTTTGTAGGCGGCGCTCACTCCGCGCAGATTGGTGTTGATACCGCTGGTTTGCACCGTCCACCATGACAAGACAGGCGACGTCTGCGCGGCCACAGGAATAGAGAAGAGGACCCACAGCAAGAACGTTCGAATGGCTATAAACTTTACTGTCATCGCGCTCCCGTTGCTTTGGCTCCAGTCGCAAGGTTTTCGACCACTTTTCCGCCCTTCATGACAAAAACCACGCGACGCGTGGCTGTGATGTCCTTCAGCGGGTCGCCATCGAGAGCGATGATGTCGGCTTCGAGTCCGGGAGCGATCGAGCCGATGCGGTCCTGCAGGCCCATGGCTTCAGCGGCAAGCGAGTTGGCGGAGACCAGCGCGGCCATGGGATCCTGCCCGCAAGTCTGCACCCGAAAGAGAAACTCCTCCGCGTTGCGGCCGTGCGCGCCCGCCACGGCGTCGGTGCCGAACACCACTTTGAGCCCGCGTATGGCAATGGCATGGCGGAACAGTTCCTGATCCTCGGGCAGCACCTTTTGCATAATGTCGAACGCCGCTTCCGTGTAATTGCCGATGCCGAGATAATGCGATTTGTTGTCGAGATAATTCTGGATCACTAGGCCTGCCTGCGGATCGAAATACGTGCCGCGCTCCGCCAGAAAGCGCAAATCCTCATCGGTGGCGTAAAGGCCATGCTCGACTTGCGTGCACCCCGCGAGCGAAGCCATGCGCACCGAGGGGCCGTACGCGTGCACGATGGTGCGCAGTCCCGCCTTCTTCGCCTCGCCGCAAATGGCATTGAGCTGGTCCTGCGAGAGCGTGGGCTTGCCGCCTTCGCGGATGCTACCGGAAGCAAAAATCTTGATGACGTCAGCGCCGTCCTTGGCGTGTCGCTGTACGATGGCGCGAAGTTCGTCCGGTGTGCCGGTCGCATCGCCGCGGCCGAAAATCGGGTCGAGTGAAGTGAGAATTCTCGGTCCCGGTAA
>Ga0210407_10003027_pt1 | contig 13912 bp, 13 predicted proteins | sample IncBWC27MmetaG_FD_150860 | JGI IMG/M metagenome (GOLD analysis project Ga0210407, IMG submission 150860) | Forest soil microbial communities from Barre Woods Harvard Forest LTER site, Petersham, Massachusetts, United States - Inc-BW-C-27-M | ecosystem: Environmental > Terrestrial > Soil >... | reverse complement strand
TGCTGGGGTCCATGGTCATGATCCTGACCGCGATGGAATCGAACTCGCGGAACAAAACGGATAATCTGGCAACTATTCTGGATCAGGAAGTCATGGAGAAGTTTGCCACGCTGAACAATTATCCGAAAGCGGGATCGGCAACGATTTATGACTGCGCCCTCACTGGCGGGAGCGCGGATGCGCACCTCGTCTCGTTACTTCAGGGAGCTTACGGAACCGGAAACGGAGCAACTCTATACACTTCGTCAACGGTACCTGCGGGGTACAACGTGGGAGACATTGACTGGTCTCAGGCTAGTCCCACTCTAGCGACTTCGACGACCGCAGGTTACGCCATGATGTACAGGACGTGCAGCGGAGACATTTATGAAGTCCGATGGAACATTATGGACGGCAACGCTGGTTCGCCACCGGTGAGCCGAATCAGCTTACTGACGGTCTCGGCGCGGGAAACTGCTGCGAACGGATCCAGAGTGGGCATGCTTTTTGCGCCCCCGACGACCCTCCGCACTCTGATTGAGAGTTCACAATTTTGACATCGGCACATTGCGCATGAGCATAGCAACATAAAATGAAGACACCTCGACAAACCGCAATCCGATCGCAAGCGGGCTTCTCGCTGCTTGAACTCGTCATCGTGTGTGCCATTCTCACGATCGTGCTGGCATCTATTTTCAATGGGGTCGATCTCGTCACCCAGCGCAGCCAGGCAGAGCAGACGAAGGTCGATCTGACTCAGGAGGGGCGCGAGTTCGTGGATGAGTTTGAGCGCGACCTGCATCAGGCGGGGTATCCCAACTGCCGCATGGTCACGGCCCCTGGAGCTGCCAGCAATTGTCCCGCGGACTTTTCCAATACCACGGTATATCAGAGTTCGTCGGTGGCAGCGGGCATGGTTAAACTTACCAATACCGAGATCATTTTCGAGGGGGACGTGGATGGCAACGGCACCGTCGACTCGATCCGGTACCGGTTAGTGGACTCAGCGGGCAATTCCCCGCCCACCGGAAACTGCCCCTGCACCATCCAGCGCAGCCAGCAACCGAAAGTGAATGGAACCGATCCCGTTTCTCAGCCCGTCTCCTGGAGTCAGGAATTGCAGAATGTCGTGAATAGCGGGGTGCCTGGGGTGGATGCGTCGGGGAACCCTTTGCCCTACGGAGGCGGGTTGAGCATATCGGGCAGCACGGCCTGGGGAGCCACCAATACCGCCTACTATGCTGCCATCAGCAGCTTCAAAGATTTTCCCGTCTTTCAGGCCTATGACCAGTTTGGCAACATCGTTCCTCTGCCCCAGGCCATCGACAATGCGGCGGGCTCGGCAATACTGAACTGCGGGCCCAGCTCTGTAAGCTGTGTTAAGTCGATCCGCCTCACTATCAATCTTCTGGCGAACGCAACCACGGGCGTTGATATGAAGACGAAAGTCCGGCCAGTGATGACATTGGTGGGGACAGCTCGCCTGGTGAACAACTAACGAGGACTTCTACTTCCATATGCGCAAACGCAACCTACGCAACCCTCGCAACAGTCGCAACGATCGCAACGATCGCAACAATGAACGCGGCATCGCGCTTCTCATTGTTCTGATGGCGCTTTTTCTGGTTGCCGCCGTCGGCATGGGCATGATCTACATGTCGAACACCGAAACCACGATCAACACGAACTACAGGGACACGCAGCTGGCTTTCTTCTCGATGCGGGGCGGGCTGGAAGAAATGCGCGACCGGATGCGCACCAGCGCCCCAAATCCAATTACGCTTCCGACGGCCATGCCCAGTGCCACTGCGGGTTCCATTGTCTATATCACCAACCCCGGAGCATCGGAGACTGTGGATCCAACGTTGTTCGCCGGTAACAACTACTTCGATGACGAGTTCTGCCATGAAAGGTTCGCGGGGTCGGGGGTAACATACCGCCCTCAAGGTACACCGTGTGGCTCCTCTGATGCGCCGCCCTCAGGCGGCGTGACGACCGTGGCCAGCGTTATGCCTTACACCGGCACATCTTCTTCCCTGAAGTACAAGTGGGTTCGGCTCACGCTGAAGCAGAATGGAACCTTTCCCAGTGCTCTGGTGGATTCCACCCAGTCTACCTCTTCGGGGCTCGCTTCACAGGTGTGCTGGGACTCGCTAAACAGCAAAGAAGTGGTGGCGAGTGCAATCGGATACGCCAACTGCACTGCGGCGTCTGCCGCTGGCCTCATGATCGCACCGATATATATCGTTACCGCCCTGGCATACACTCCGTCGGGCAGCCGACGCGTCGGGCAATATGAGGTAGCAGCATTTTCGGTCAACCCCCCGTACACGGCGCTGGGTGTGGATGGAGCCGGTGCGAACTTCAATCCAACGAGTTCGAATAATTTCTTCGTCCACGGGGATGACACCGGGGTCACCGGATGGACCGACTACGGAGGCCCGGTCGGCGCTTGTACGCCCACCGGCCCCGCTGTCGTACCGGCAGTCGCCGTCGCCAATGCTACCGATCAGGCCGCTGACATTATCGCTGTCCAGGGCCCTCCGAATCGTCAGGATAAGTACACCGGGTGTCTCTCAACCGCATCTTGCACCGCCACACCAGGTCCACTCTACGGCTACCCGTCAATCGTGGACGGCAGCGCCGCCGGAACCAACCAGTTGACCGGTTTGTGGTCGTCTCCTGCGCTACTGAACAAGATGGTCGCCAGCCTGGCCAACGGAGCCGATGTCGTCATACCGGGCTGTAGTATTGGGGGGACGGCCTGCAGCGGGACGGCGCCTTATGGCACCTCGGCCCAACCGCAGATCACCTTCGCGAACGGCGATTTCGATTTTGGCAACAACAGCGGAGCGGGCGTGCTGGTGGTGACGGGAACATTGAGCATGCACGGAGGCTCAAGCTTCAACGGTTTGATCCTGGTAATCGGCCAGGGAATCATATCGGTAGGCGGTGGCGGAAGCGGACAAATCAATGGCACGCTGTTCCTGGCCGACACGAACTCCCACACTTCCCCTTATGCGCAACTTGCCACACTGGGACCGCCCGGCTACAGTTGGGGCGGAGGCGGAACGAATGGTATCCAGTACAACAGCTGCTGGGCCGGCATCGGAAACAAATTGCACTACATGGTGATCGCTTCCCGGGAAGAGATGTACTAATCCGCACCTGGGGGTTTCACCACCTTATTCAAGATAGTTGACGCTCAAGATAGTCGAGCCATTGTCTTGAATTCCAGAAGCCCGTTGGACACCAAGGTGGATGCAGGAATCCCGTGCCGCCGCGTCTGCTAAGCGGCGACCGGACGGCCAGTTCTTCGATAACGCCACCCGATTAACGCCAGGCCGGAACCGATCAGCACCATGGTCGAAGGCTCGGGAACAACTGGCTTCTTGTGGCGTTTAGGGCGGCAGTGCCCGTCAACCATTTGGTCGTCGTTGCGGCAAAGCCCGGAAGGAATCGGGACACCGACTGGCACGTATGGGAAGAAGAAGGTGCCGGCGAGAAGCTTCGGCGCAATCGGTTCGCCCGCGGGCAAGTCGGGCGGGGCGAGCATGGGCCGGATGGGCAAGGACGGTAGCGATTCGATCCCCGCTACGGGCCGATCGAGAATATCTTCGTCCGGTTCTTCATCGGAAACTTCGGGCTTCGCGGTTTCGGAAATCTGGTTGCCGCAACGCGCGCGCGCCGTGATTTTTCCGTCGGTCAGCAGCAGTTCACCAGGATGCAGACGAATTCTTCTACGCGTCCAGAAGACGGTGTCGCGAACGCGATAAGACAGATAGACTTCGCGGGCTTCGGTGGCGCGCACCAGACGGGCATGGCTGTAATCGAAGTGCGCGTAATGCCGGCGAACTACCCAGTCGCGCAACGCCTTAAAGCGGAGATCGTCGGGATCTTTCACACCTCCTGGCACCACCGAGTAAGGATAGACGCCGGGGATACGCGCGCGTAACTTCGAGGGCCTGGCGGAGTGCGCCGCCACGAAAGCGAGATCTTGGCGAACATTTCCCCGCGTCCAAAAAGATTGTTGCAAAACCTGGGAAGAATGCAAGGAGGGTAACGAGAAATAGCGCGACGCATTCTGCCAGCACGCGCCCACGAGCACCGTCGCCACGACCAAAGCGGCCATGGTTCGCTGCGTGCGCAGACGACGCCGATACCAGCTGCGCCTCCGTCGCACGGTCTTTCCAATCGCCGCGTCGTTCAAGACAGGGTCGTTCAAAACAGCGCTCCTACCCGGCACTGGGACCAGGGGCGGCAGAGGGGAGAGCCAACTTAGCTAGAGCATTCCTCCATCCAAAACCACGCCTCGGAACGGGTTCGGATACAGGAACTTAGCATGCACAACAACGTTATCTTAGCACGGTTGCGCAAGGAATTTGCCTTTAAAAGAATACTTGAAGTGGCTATGCTTCCCAATCCGGGAGATACCGTAGAAAGCTTGCGGCGTCACCTTATTTTTAGCCCTATGGGTCCGACCAACTGCAATTTTCGCTCGGTAAGGACAATTCAGCTCGTTTCTTTACGAGATAGGACCGGACATAGCGAGGCGAAAGAGCCTCAAACAAGAGCACTCCCCGGACTGATTCTGGATCCGCTCCAGTCTGGACTATCCACGTGCTGTTCTTGGAGGTCTTCTTGTCCTAAGTGGTCTCATTTGGTCTTCCTGCCTGCGTGTCTGAGTGGCGCGTCCCCGAGTGAAAGACCTCGATTCTCTCCAACCGCCAACGGCTTGGATTGAGTACAAGTTCGTCGCTCAATGCCAGACCCCAGGCCTTGGCTAGTAGAACTGGCGCGATTGGGCCCTCCGCGCAAGCCGCCAGGCAATCCTCGATTTCCGCAGCATTACGAACCCCTGACAGCACACAGTGCACGCCTTCCACCGACAGGCAGAAGCGAAGCGCCATCCTGGGCAGCGATTCCCAACACGTACCCAACTCCTTGGCCGCCCGTTCGCTCGCTTGCGACAAGGCCTGTAACCCCGGCGGAAGCCACTGCGCTCTCTTCGTCAGAGCCCCTTTCAGTAAGGCGGAACGAGTCAGCACACCTAAGCCTGCGGTTCTTGCCGCGGGAATCACCTTGTCGCACATTCGCTGATCCAGCAGACTCAGAGCAATCTGGAGAATCTGAATTTTGCCGGTAGCGATGGCAGCCAAAGCGGCTTCCTCGCCGTATACGGAAGCACCTATGTAGCGAAGCTTACCCGCTTCCCGAGCACGTTCCAGGCAGGAAACCATGTCGCCTTGCTCGAGGACGCGAACGGTTGCATTGTGAATCTGAACGACGTCAAGTACTTCCCTTCGGAGCCGCCGCAGGCTTTCGTCGAGGGATTCGTTCACGCGCTGCGTCAGTTCCGATTGGGAAATCTTTTCTTTGTTGTCAAGTATGTTTTCAGGGATGGGCACTTTCGTGGCCACCAAACAATCTTTATGGTCGGCGAGGGCTTCGCCTAATAACTCCTCGCTGCGCCCGTAGGCGGGTGCGGTATCGAAGAAGTTGACGCCGCCCTCTACCGCACGATGAATGTTGGCGATAGCATCGGCGGGGTCGACGTTGCCCTCCCCCGGCGCAGTGATGCCATATCGGTCAAGGCCGAAAGCCGCGGTGCCCACACCGAGACGGGAGACGCGTAGTTCGGTTGCCCCTAGTTGTGTATAGTCCATGCGCATTCGATCACGTCAAACGGTAAAATCCACGTTGAGCGACTGGCCCCTTGAGAGGTGTAGCTTAGGTGCTGCACAATTGGTCGGCCTCGTCAGACGACAATCACGTGACAGGTGAGAAAGGACTCGCCGCAGACGAGCGGCGCTGTTTGGTTAGGCAAGAAGAGAAAATGGGGGTCCGCGAAGCGGAGAAGAAGTCGTACAAACTGTTAGAGGTACTCCTCGGTCGGCGATTAGAATACCCAGGCAAGTCTGATTGGACGGCCGGCCTTGGAGTAGGGAGTTCAGGTCGGCAGGGGGAGTGTTTGAACCTCCCGCTGCGAAAGAATGGTCAACCGCTCGCTTGAGCGTCCGCTTGGCTGGACTGGATTCCTCGAACACCTGGCGCATTGCATTCAAATCATCGGTTGCCGAGATGATGGGAAAGAGCAGAAACAACAAACAGGAGAGCGAGAGCCTAGCCTGTAGCGACCTGGAGCAAGGCTGTCGTAGCCAGAAGCAAAAGGCCAGCGGGATCAGCAGTAGCCAGCACAGATTGAGCAGTAGTTCCAATATCTATTTCCTGGTGGGCAAAAGACTAGGTGGGCTAACCTTAAGCCGAGCTTAAAGATTAACCTATGGGGTCATTCTTTCGATAGTGCCTGTGCCATGGCGGACAGCGAGACGCACACAGTAGTTCTGCGCGATTGGGAAGGTGAGTGGGGACCGTGATCTTGCCGTACGGGACTGGCTCAAACAAAGGGCGAGTGCAGGGCTGCGAGGACACTTAGTCCGATAGCTGACAATCCACTCCTCCACCGCCATTCTGCCCCAAAGACAACTCAATTGCCGCTCTTAGCCTGCATTGATCGCCTTCGCCGAGTGACACGAAACGGAAGGGTTGTAGAGACCAACAGTCAGGACTCAACATTTCTGCCGCGCCTAGCACCACTCCTGTCTGAGTCAGGAACATCAACTTGGCGCGGCAACCGCAATCCAGCGGTCTCTGCAGGGAGAGCAGACCCCCCGTCAAAGAAACGACCTTCAACTCGCCGCGACCGTGCCGACCGTCTGCAAATCGAAGCGCAACAGGAGTAGTGCTGAAGAGCCGCGCGCGCGGGCTGCGGCGATAGTAAGACGTCGGAGAGGGGGTGGGCATGTTCCTAGCCGATTATGCTGCGTGGCGGCAAAGAGTAGCAGATTACGGAAGGATTTACGGAGTACTGTACCAGTCGTGCAGACCCTCCTGGATTTCTAGAAATTCATTGAGGTGGTCTGTCAGCGGTTGGACTGAGATGCACATCGAGAGTGATGAGTGATGGCAAGGGTTCCTGGGTAATCTCCCGACTCGAACCATCAGCCCAAAAAGCCGTCCTGGATCAACAGTCGGTTCGCAGCGAGCGCGGGACGGGATTGCAACCGACGCTCATCTGCGAATCCGTAGAGAGTACTTGAGTTGCACTTTGCCCCGTTTGCGAGGATGATTTCGTCCCTAGGCTGTCGCAGCCCGTAGCGGAATAGGCGAAGCCGAAAGGATGCACAACCATGACCTCGAAAAGCAAAATGACCCTTGGGATATTGACGGCTTTAGCTATGCTCCTGCTGACGTTTGCAATTCCCAGAGGAGGGGCTCTGCGAGACGCGCAATTGGTTCAGTTCCCGGTGACTGTTGGGGTGTGGGCGATCTTCGTTTTGCTGTTCGTGAAACTGAAATAGTAAGCAGTGTCGAACGTTCCAGAGTGCACTGTTTTCGACGACGTAATGATCAAAACAACGGCGCTAAGTAATTGAAAGACATGGTGGAGCTAGTCGGGATCGAACCGACGACCTCATCGTTGCGAACGATGCGCTCTCCCAGCTGAGCTATAGCCCCATACGGTGGGAAGTTACTCTCTTTGATTTTACCAGCCGTCGCTTGATTTCACCTATACAGCTCATTTTGTAACCGTGTCCGGCGCGCACAGTTGAATCACTCAACGCGCTGAATCATCTAAACGTTGGACGCTCAAAACATGGGCACTCAAAGCGGTGAGTGGCTGAAGCCGGAGGCTATAATTTAGTTGTGAGTTCTCTGAAGGTAAAGCAAGTGGCATCTGCGGACTTCCCTACACGCTGGGGGCATTTCCTGATTCACGGGTTTGCCACCAGGGCGTCTGCATCCGGCAACGGCGCCAAAACCGAGGAGGCCGTAGCGCTGGTGATGGGTGAAGTCCACTCCGGGTCGCCGCTGGTACGCATTCACTCTCAGTGTCTGACCGGCGACGTATTTGGATCGCTGCGCTGCGATTGCCGCCAGCAACTTGAAATGGCGCTCTCCATGATCGCCCATGAAGGGGCGGGAGTCCTTATTTATGAGCAGCAGGAGGGCCGCGGCATTGGACTGATGGCGAAACTGCAGGCTTACGCTCTTCAGGACAGCGGATTTGACACGGTGGAAGCGAACGAGCGCCTTGGTTTTAAGGCTGACCAGCGCGAGTTCCTTATGCCGGTTGAGATCCTGAAGGCTCTGGATATTCGCCGGGTCCGCCTGCTCTCGAATAATCCCGACAAAGTTGCCGCGCTCGAACGCGCGGGGATTCGAGTGACGGAGCGCGTGCCCTGCGAAGTCGCGGCCACGGAACATACGGAAGAGTATTTGAAGACGAAACAGGAGAAGCTGGGGCATTTGTTCACCAGTCGCCGAAGTCAGCATTAGAGGATCAGAGGATCGATGCCCGGCCCCTAAAGGGGCATCCGATTTCGAGGAATTTTTGGCATCGCTAAAGCGATGCGCTGATACGAACCAGAGATCTTCAGCAACCTGCGGCTGGCTTCGCTCGCTGGGACAGCCGAGGGCGGCTGTCCCACGTGATTGCGGGAGAGCGCATCCGCTCAGCCCCGCAGCAACCGGCTTAGTCCATCCCGATTCTTCACCGGAAGCCCGCGCAGTGCGGCTCGCGCCAGCGCGATATAAACTGCGCGCGCGCCGGGATGCTTCTTCAGCGCCGCAAGATGGCTCGCCACTGTCTCCGCATCCCCACGAACTAACGGCCCGCTAAAGGACGGCGCCGGACCGAGGCGCGAGTAGTTCGCCAAAGTCTGCCGGATGATGGGGAGGCTCTTGCGACGAGCGTCTTTACCCGTGAAGCCTGCTGCACGAGCCGCTTCTTCGAGCGTCACCAGGAACGCCAGCAGTAGCGGCGAAGTCAGAGTGGCCCACCCGTGGTACGCCGCTTTGCGCGCGGCGGGTAATGAAAAACTGTCGGCGCCCAACTCGCGGATGATCTGCCGTGCAACTCGCGTTGCCGCGCGATCACCTTCCAGAGCAAAAGGCACGCCCGTTAAAGAAGGATGGGTTCTGGCGACGAACGTCATCAGCGGGTGGACCGACGCGACCGCGATGCCAACCTTACCCAGACGCTCCAATTCGCGGCTGAGTAAGGCTCCGCTGGAGTGGAAAGCGAAACGAACTTTACTCGGAACTTTATTTTTATTGTAAGCAGCCAGATAGCCAGCCAGCGCTGAAGCCGCGCCGCGAATCTCACGGTCGGGAACGCAGAACCATAGCAACGTGGCGACCAGCGCGGCGGAGTGTGCGGTGACTGTCCGCGCTCCAACCTTCGCGGCTAGCGAGCGCGCGCGTCTTCGCGACCGGGGCGAATCGCGGGCGATAATCTCGGTAATCGTGAAGCCCGCGTCGTTCAACGCCACGGCCAGAAAAGTCGCCAGGCCCCCGGCTCCTACGATGGCGATGGTGGGCTTTCTCGTCATTGTTGTTATTGTTCTTGCGGTAATCGGTCTTCGGCTCAACCGCGCAGCATACCTTATATTGTTGTCATGGCGAAATTGGCAGGAACGAAGTCAGTGACGAAGTCAACGCAAGCCCGGGTTCTATCTTCCCGCATCAGTTACCAGGGTCCGGTGTTCAGCGTCACGACCGACGAGGTGGAAGAGCCTGGGGGTGTGCGCGCGCGGCGCGACGTTATACGACACTCTGGTTCCATCGTTGTTCTGGCAGTTGATGATCCATCGAAATCGGCCCGCAAAGCGGAGCCGCACATCCTACTCGAACGCCAGTATCGCCACGCCGCGCAGTCGATGATGTGGGAGCTGCCTGCCGGACGTATCGACGATGGCGAAACGGCGCTCACCGCCGCGAAGCGGGAGTTACTTGAAGAAACCGGCTACAGTGCCCGCCATTGGAAACGAATTCTGCATTTCTACGTAAGCCCCGGTTTTCTCGACGAAACCATGACCATTTACCTGGCTCGCGGTCTCCAGGCCGGCGAAGCCCAGCCCGAGCCAGACGAGAAGATCGCAACCAGATTTTTCACTTTGTCGGAGGCGAAGCGGATGGCACTCCATGGGCGCATTCGCGATGCCAAGACCATCTGCGGCATCCTCTGGCTGGCCCAGATGCCGCGACTGGCGCGGTAGGAAAGTCGGTGCTCCTGTTGCCCAGCCCCTGAAGGGGCGTCTGATTTCGAGAACGTACGGCATCGCTAAAGCGATGCCCTGATACGAAACTCTGTTTTTTGACAGCCTGAGAAAGCCTCCTAGTGACCATCTGGTCCCTCCAGACCCTAGGCCAGAACCCGGGCTATGTAATGCAAAGTCTTGACAGTCCCCCCGGTCAGCAGCACAATGCGTACACATTTTTTTGCGGGTCCCTGGAATCGCGCCTTTTAGGGGGAAATCCGCAAAAAAGAGGGGGGCGCACGTGGAACGTATGAAAGGCACCGTCAAGTGGTTCAACAATGCCAAAGGATACGGCTTCCTCGGCCGCGACGATGGACCGGATGTATTCATTCACTACAGCTCAATCACCACCGAGGGCTACAAGAGCCTGCAGGAGGGCGACAAGGTGGAGTTTGAGATTGTGCAGGGACAGAAAGGGCCGCAAGCGGCCAATGTAACGAAGGTCCCCTGAGCGGGGATCACTCTTTTGCCGACCGGGTTTCCCGGACCAAGCGGCGTGCGCCTCGACGCGTGCGCTTGCTGTGTCCTTCGGCCCCATGCCAACTCACTGCTGCGGCGCTTTCTTCAGCGTTACAATCTTCTCTCGAGTTGACAACTCTGAATGGACAACAAAGCCATCGCCCGACTTCTCTACGAGACTGCCGATCTACTGGAGATCGACGGGCAAGACTCGTTTCGCGTGCGTTCCTATCGCAATGCCGCGGAGGCCATTGAGGCGCTGCCGCAACAGATAGCCGACCTGATCCAGGAGCCGAAGAAGCTTCTCGAAATCCAGGGGATTGGCAAAGGCATGCAGGCCAATCTGGTGCAGCTTTTCAAAGAGGGACGCATCGAAGCGCATACCGAGCTATTGAAAAAATATCGCCCCTCAATGCTTGAACTGCTCAAGATTCAGGGCCTGGGGCCGAAGACGATCGCCTTGATCTGGAGCGCTTATCAAGTCAGCGACCTCGAGGGTGTGGAGAAGTTGGCGCGCGAAGGCAAGATCCGCGAACTGCCGCGCATGGGCGAGAAGCACGAACTTAAGCTGCTTAAGGCGATTGAAGACTACCGTCGTATTGCGGGACGCTTCCTGCTCGACACCGCCGAAGAGCTGGCCGAAAAACTCGTGGAACATTTGCTGGCGACACCCGGCATCGAAAAAATTACGCCCGCCGGATCACTGCGCCGGGGACGTGAAACCGTCGGCGACCTCGACATACTGGTGACTGGCAAGGGCTGCATTGAGGCGGAATCGCGCCAGACGCTCATCGAACATCTGCTCCGCTTCCCGGGCCTGATGGACGTCATCGCCCAAGGAGAAAACAAAGTTAGTTTCCGGCACCGCAATGGCATGCAGGTGGACGTGCGCCTGCTGCCTCCCGAATCCTTCGGAGCGGCCATGCAATATTTCACCGGGTCGAAGGCGCACAACGTGGCTTTGCGGCAGCGCGCGCTTAAGATGGGCTTCACGCTCAACGAATATGCTCTCGCTACACTCGAAGACGAGAAGCCGGTTGCGGGCGCGACCGAAGAAGAAATCTACGCTAAGCTCAAGCTCGACTTCATCCCTCCCGAACTGCGCGAGAATCTGGGCGAGATCGAAGCCGCTGCCGCACACACGCTGCCCGCGCTGATTGAGCTATCCGACATCCGCGGCGACGTGCATATGCACACCGTCGAAACCGACGGCCGCAATACCATCGAAGAGATGGCCGAATCAGCACGGGAACGCGGCTATGAGTACATGGCCATCACCGATCACTCAAAGAATCTCGCTTTCGCCAACGGGCTGACTGACGAACGCGCTCTCGCGCACATCGAAAGAATCCGGGCAGTTGAGAAGAAGATGAAAGGCATCCGCATCTTCGCGGGGGTCGAAGTTGACATTCTGGGCGATGGCTCGCTCGATCTCTCCGACTCGGTGCTCGAACAGATGGACATCGTTATCGCCAGCGTGCATTCGCAGTTCAACCAGGATCGCGCCACCATGACGGATCGGCTACTCAAGGCCATCGCCAATCCCAATACGTCGCTGATTGGACACCCCACCGGACGGCAGTTGCTGCGCCGCGATGCTTACCAATTCGATTTTGACGCGGTGCTCAAGGCGGCGGCCAAATACAGAGTGGCGATGGAATTGAACTCCTATCCCGAGAGGCTCGACCTCAACGACGTTCATCTTCGGTTAGCCAAACAGCATGGCGTGAAAATTGTCATCAACACCGATTCCCACCACACTTCGCATATGGAGAAACTACGTTATGGAATCACCCAGGCGCGGCGCGCCTGGCTCACCAAAGAGGACGTACTGAACACCCTGCCGCTGCAAAAATTTGCCAAGGCGATGAAGCACGGCTGGTAGCGGTCGGCAGGCTGTGGGAAAAAGTGCCCATTAGAGTGTGCAGCCCCTGAAGGGGCAGGTGATTTCGAAGAATTTACGGCAACGCTAAAGCGATACCCTGATACGAACGCCGCTTTCCTCAGGTTGCTGTGGCGCAACAATGCACTTTCATTCCCACAGTTGGCGGCGCAAGATTGCAATCTGCTTCACACCCTTCCAGCGGACTCGCACGTTTTGAGGTAAAATGGTGCTCGGCTATTGTTTTTAATGGTTTACAAGTGGGCCGTCGGCTGGCTTTCGGAAGGCGGATTGCTCCTTTCAAAATGTCCATTGATTCTACAGCCGGATTTCACACACGGCGCACCGATATTAGACAAGTGGCTCCGCTGGTGTTCCAGCGGTTACCTGCAGCCCCAGCAAGTAGCTTGATGAGCCATGGCAAATAGGGCGAGCGTAAAAATAGAGACCCCCCAAGTGATTTTGATTCAGCATAAATTTTAGTTAGAACATCCGGGAGGATTACTGCTTTGAACGTAACGACCAGTCACCTTATCGCCCCACATGGGGGAGAACTTATTCAGCTGCAAGTGCCGGCCGAGCGGGCCGCGGAGTTAAAAGCGCAATCGAAAGACTGGCCTTCATGGGACCTGACCGCCCGTCAGCTTTGCGATCTGGAACTGCTGATGAGCGGCGGCTTCTCGCCGCTGCGCGGATTTATGAACCGCGCCGATTATGAGGGCGTCTGCCATAACATGCGTCTGGCAAACGGCACCCTGTGGCCCATGCCGATCACGCTCGATGTGAGCGAAGACTTCGCGAAGAAACTGACGCCGGGCAGCAGCAAGATCGCATTGCGGGATCTCGAAGGCGTGATGCTCGCTGTGCTCAGCGTTGAAGACGTCTGGCAGCCTGACCGCAAGGCCGAAGCCCAGTCAGTTTTTGGTTCCACCAGCGCCGCGCACCCCGGCGCCGACTACGCCGTCAACAAATCGAATCCCTGGTACGTGGGTGGAAAGATTGAAGAGATACAAGCTCCGGCGCACTATGATTTTCGCTCGCTGCGCCTGACTCCCGCCGACCTGCGCGCCCAGTTCGGCCGCATGGGTTGGACCAAAGTCGTGGCCTTCCAGACGCGCAACCCCATGCATCGGGCGCACGTCGAACTGACCATGCGCGCCGCCAAGCAAGTCGAGGCGAATCTGCTGATCCATCCCTCTGTCGGCATGACCAAGCCGGGCGACGTGGATTATTTCGTCCGCACCCGCTGCTACCAGTTGCTGCTCTCGAAGTATCCGCACGGCACGGTCGAGCTCGCCATGCTGCCGCTCGCCATGCGCATGGGCGGACCCCGCGAGGCGGTGTGGCACGGCCTGATACGAAAAAACCACGGCTGCACGCACTTCATCGTCGGCCGCGATCATGCCGGTCCCGGAAAGGATACCGACGGCAAGAACTTCTACGGTCCTTACGACGCTCAGGAACTATTCAAGAAGCATGAGAAGGAAAT